>Ga0268360_1000669_pt1 | contig 49882 bp, 48 predicted proteins | sample BioMet11_FD_192465 | JGI IMG/M metagenome (GOLD analysis project Ga0268360, IMG submission 192465) | Sewage microbial communities from Oakland, California, United States - Biofuel 11 (Illumina Assembly) | ecosystem: Engineered > Wastewater > Sewage > Unclassified | place: USA: California... | reverse complement strand
AGACGTTCAGTGACTCACTCGCACGACGCATCAGGGGCTCGGACTCGACACTGATGCGTCTCGTTACCTTCGCACCCTGAAGCGGTGCTCGTTCGGGCCACTGCGGCCACGACCCGCCTCCCGCTTCGCTCCTCCCGCCCTTGAAAGGGACGGGCAGTCATTAGGATAACCACGGGATAAGGTTTCCGGGTGGGGGTGGGAGGATGCGAGCCGGAACACGGCGACCATCGCCGTGTCGCGTGAGCATCGGGCGGGCCCAGGAAGATCAGGATATCTCAACAGGACAGCCACCGGGTAGCGGTCCGGGCGGGAAGAAGGCGAGCCGGATACGGGACCGCCGGGCGGGCCCGTCGCGTGAGCCTTCGGGGTGGGCCAACCTTTGCCAAGAAAGATAATGCCAGGAGTCGATATTGTACCAACCCAGGCAGGGCTCGTGATTGGCCTCATGGTGTCCCTGTCCGGGCCACCGTTTTTACCGGAGCAAAAGAATTCTTTTCTTTGTCCTGTGCAGCCACCAGATCAGACTTTTCCACATCCCAAAAATGGTTGATCGTTTTTTCCGGTACTCCCGGAGTTCCCGCAAGCTGAGCACAGGATCTACTCCGTCCGGATCCCGCTCGGCAGCGGATCGCAGTGCCACGCGATCATATCAAGCCGGTGCCGTTCTGCGATCAGGTTGTCGAGCCCCTCCCATGCAGCCTTGTCTGTCCATGACTTGATGATCTCATCATGTCTCAAGCGGAGGTCCTGCGCATCGGCTTGCAGCATGAATGCCCGGCGCTCCATTGCAGGGATCGCAATCTCGATGCGTTCGAGTTCTTCAAGCACTTTGATCGGCATGGCGTCGTAAATGGTCGGGGTCATGCTGCCACCCCTCCCGCCATTTCTGTTCCTGCAGCGCTGGCAGGGTCCGGGGCCGAAGCCCCGATCATAAAGTCCGCTGCCTTCTCTGCCCTGCCTGCGGCATACATCACAAGATCCGCATCGGCCTTAATCGCCGTCGCCCAGTTCTGGAGGTAGGCGGCCTGATTCTGAATGATCGCCGTTGAATCAATCCCGGTGAGTGCGGCCAGGTATGCACTCCCGATCTCGGCTACCAGTTCCTCGCGCCCGTAGGTGTCGGACCCGAAGCAGACCGGATCGGTCCGCTTGAACCGGTCGAGCCGGGGCCCGGTGGAGTGAACGCACTCATGAAACATCGTCGCATAATAGTGCTCGGAAGTCCTGAACTGGCCGATCTCCGGGCAGGTGATAATATCCATCTGCGGGGAGTATGCGGCTCGGCTTCCTCCTGCGATCCTTATCGACTCCCGGCCCGTGTAGTCCTGAATGATTGTATCGCATCCGAGAAGGTGCGGGTTCTCTTTCTGGTCCGGGATCTTGTAGCCCTTCTCCTTGTAATCGGTTTGGGCGATGTTGAAAACAACGAAGGCTTTCAGGAAACGGATCTGTTTCCTGCGCTCGGTCTCCTCGCCGTTCTCGTCCCTTTCCGTGTCGGTCTTCACGGTCCGGCCTGCGTAGATAATCCCGGTGCCGTGCTCACCAAACTGGACCTGTAGCCCTGCTGCGAGATACTGGCGGTAGGTTGCCCAAAAGGGGAGAGGATAGGGACTGAGCCCGAGGATCAGCCGGTTCAGCCCGGTATATGCCCTGCCGCTGAAGAGGTTGCGCGGCCCGTTCTCGGTCCACGGCTTCAGCCAGGGGATCTTTCCTTCCGCGAGAGATTTTATGATCCTCTCGTTTATTTGCGCCTTTACGTCAGCGGCCTTCATGCTGTCGCCCCTGCCGGCTGGTTTGTGGTCATGGGCTGCACGGTGCACATGGTTGAGACGTTTGCATATTTCCGCTCGCCCTTGAGCATCCCCTTTACCTGTGCGAGAGGGGAGACATACTGCACATCGTTGATGGAGATCATCACGGCTTTACCGGACCGGGTGATCCATGCCTTCCCGACCGGGGCCGCGTCCGCGTTCTTCATAACATCGGATATGTCATAGACTGCCGCAGGCCAGTGCTGTTCAAGTTTGTGTACTTCACTGGTGGGAATGACTGCCTGCATTGTCTTGACATCGATACGGACCGAGCTCTGATAGAGGCGGGCTGCCCCTATGTGCTCGAACTTCACATCTGTTTTTGTTGTTGGCCTCATGGTGTTTTTCACCATACATCTATCGACGTTAGAGCATATAGTACATCGGCGTGCGCAGGGTGAAAGTAAAAGCGGTGCGTTGTCCGATTTGCGAAATAAGGCAATTGCGCAGAATTAAATTTTTATTTTTCGCAAGGCCCGCCCAGGCACACAGCGCGACAGGCCGCTGATGCGTCCCGTAACCGCGCCGTGTGGCCATGACCCGCCCTCTTTAGTTTCCTGTTGGTACGCGATCGCTTCGGTTGGACCCGCCCGACAAAGCGAGCGACCGTCCGCTGATGCGTCCGGTAACCGTCGCTTTGTCCTCCCGCCCGGCCCTGAAACCTCCTCCGTTCCTATCGCAATGACTGCCCTCCTTTTCAAGGGAGGGAGGAGCGAAGCGGGAGAAAGGTCCGGGGCCCAGCGGCCCGAGCGAGCACCGCGACAGGGGCGCGAAGGTAAGGAGCCGCATCAGCGGCGAGTCCGAGCCCCCTGTGCGTCGTGCGAGCGAGTCACTGAGCGTCTGCGTTTTCGCATCAACAGCGACGAACACGATGCGGAGCATGGTGTGAGGAGCGGGCCGGGGCAGCCGCTGGCGCCGGAGCAGCGCGACAAGCCAGGGGCGTCCTCATCCCAGCAATCAACCGAAAGAAACAGCGAGGTGATGTGAAGCGAGCCGGAGCATCAGCGAGGACGAGTGAACATGACCGAGCGTCTTCATGTCCCGTAAACCAATAGGGGAGGATCGCCGCCCCACTCAGCACGTTTCGTGCACCTGCGGCGCACTCGCATGTGCTTCGCGGACCGGCTTGTGTTACAATTCAGAGCAGCTTGGAATCTTTTCCTTTGCCGGTCGTTAACATCTTGACAACCATCACCCGGAACACCGCGTTGCTCTCATTTATCCAAGTATGTGCAATCATGGCGGGACTCTCAACAATGGAATCCTTACTGACACTTTGCCGTTCGTCACCGATTTCGACAATTCCGGTTCCTTCGAGTACATAGAAGAAAACATTAACGGGCGTGATATGTTTCTTGAGTGATTCACCGGGTTTGAGGGTAATGACAACCGCAGCGGTATCCGGGGATTCGAAAATCTTGCGAACATCAACGTTGTGCGGATTCTTGATCGATGCTATTTTTGCAACTTCAGTAATCTTCATTCTTATTTCACCTTTTCAAGAGGAATGTATGGAATCAAAGAAAGTAATTCCGATTTCAACAAATCGATACCAATGCGTTCCATGAACCAGGCTGTCCGCTCGTGCGGTTTTGCATGACTCAGGTAATACCGGGAAAGCCGCTCCGCACAATCCACCACTTCGCCAGCGGTGAGATCCCGCGCAATGAGATCGCCGAACCGGGGCCGGGTACCGGCGTTTCCCCCGAAAAAGACGGTCCAGCCGGTCGGGGTTCCCACGATCCCGATATCCCGCGTATGGCTTTCACTGCAACAGCGCGGGCATCCGGATACACCGATCTTAATCTTTGCCGGAAACGTCCGATCCTTGAACTTTTCATCTATTGCGCGGGCAAGCCCGATCGAGTCCTGTTTCCCGTACTTGCACCAGTCAGTGCCAAGGCATGCCTGGACAAACTTGACGCAGGGTGCACTCTCGGGTTTTGCAAGCGGGCCCAAATCATTGATGATGTTCTGCACAGATTCCGGCTCAAGGCCCGCGAACAGAATTCGCTGTCCCGAGGTAATCTTCAGAACCGGTACATTGTACTTTCTTCCGACTCTGGCAATAGTTTCCAGTTGATCGGGTGTAATAATACCAGCAGGTATCCGGGTAGTGACCGCATAGGTTTTGCCGTCCCGCTGGAGAATTGCTCCTTCTGTGGATTTTGTCATACTCCTCACGACTATTTGGTTGAGCGTTTTTGATGGGATTTTCTTCCGATCTTGTTTGTGTTTTCCCCTGTTTTCTCCGCACTGCCGGTAATTTCACGCGCTTCTTCAATCATCTGGGAGAACAATCGGTTCTGAACGCAGGTGATGAAGGGGAGCGTGATGATAACCGCCATTCGTTTCCCGTTCTGTGAGTAGATAAGCATTGATTCCCGGTCATCAGCAATAAGAATGCACTCGAGTTTGAAGAGTGCACCCTCCCGGTGAATAGGAGCTGAGAATATTTTCTCAAAAACAGCCACTCCGAAAAAATCGCGATGGGTCCCGGCTTCAAAGTACCTGATACCCTCCCGTGGAACGATCCCATCCGCACCCCCTTCGGGGAACAGGATTTTTACCGCCCGATCCTTCGCGATGAACGTGACCGGCTCCTGGAATTTGGCCAGAGTCTCCGGGTTAAAACAGAGAACAATCAGCTCGCTGGTAACGTCTTCAACCAGCATCTCAAGATTCCGCTGGATGGTCCAGTCGGAATGGACATACCAGATCGGTGAATAATCCTGCTGGGCGTCCACTGACAGCGCCTCCAGGGTCTTCACACTTTCCGAGGCAGCGGTATCAAGATCTTTTTTCAGGAAGGAGACGACGATATCCGGGCGGACGGCACGGTACATGAGCGGGCTCCCCTGCCGTATCTCAATGAATCCTTTTTCATCGAGTGCATGGAGAACATCATATACCCGTGGGCGCGGGACTCCACTGGCTTCATGGATCCTGCGGACATTGGTTTCACCCAGTCCGACAAGGGCGACATAGATCTTGGCTTCATATTCTTTGAGTCCCAGTCGGGCAAGATTTTCAATTGCTGAATCCATTTGTTACTTTGTTAGGGACAACAAAATTAAATAGTTATCTGCCAAGCGTACTGCATGACTCAGACACCGGCAGAGAAAACAAATATCGCCATCGTCCGGAAATTTTTCGAAGTGGGACCGTCAAAAGGAGACCTTGCGGCAGCCGGCGCATTGCTCCATCCCGGATTTTCCCTGCACACGCCATTGCCAACACCTGGGCCCGGGGTTGAGGCAATGAAGAATGTCATCGTGACCTGCCGTGCTGCGTTCCACGATCTGAATGTGACGGTCGATGATATCATGGCGGTGGAGGACAGGGTAACTGCCCGCTTCACGGCCCGGGGAATCCATAAGGGAGAATTCATGGGCCTCCCACCCACCGGAAAAGCGATCACGATGACCGGCATAGAAATTTTCCGTATAAAGGACGGAAAAATCGTTGAGCTGTGGGGTGAGGTAAACCTGATGGGGCTGATGCAGCAGCTCGGCATTTTGCCGGCCCCGGCATAATCAAGGCGCAATAAAGGAGGAATACTGTCATGGTCTTTGATCAGATTCCAAAAGCTGCAGGCTTTATCTACGCGCTCGTGATGATCTTTGTTATAGCATATCTCTGGTATTCCGGGCGATGGCAACAGAAGCTTGGCTGGCTGGTCCTCGTTGTTTCTGCGGCACTGGGTTTTCTCATTTTCGCTCCGGTAGCACCCTGGCAATTCCAGCAGCTTGTGCTGCGGGATGTACAAGGTCTGGGAGCTCCGCTCATTGTCGGCGTCATCGGGCTCACCATTGTATTTGTCCTGACGCTGGTTTTAGGGCGATTCTTTTGCGGATATCTTTGCCCGGTTGGCGCTGTACAGGAAATTGCCTATCACGCCCCCATCCCGAAAACCAATCCCCGCCAAAAGACTGCATTCATGGCAGTAAGAGCAGTCGTCTTTGTCGTGTTTCTTCTCCTGGCATTCTTGCTGTCAGCCTCGTTGCTTGCCTGGTTTGGCATCAGGGATTTCTTTTACCTTACCCTGACGAGCGGGTCGTTTGTGTTCATCATCGTGGTACTGCTATCCATGACCTTGTACCGCCCGTTCTGCCGCCTTGTCTGCCCGTACGGGGTACTGTTGTCGCTCGGTGCATGGAAGAGCATTCTCCGGTTACAGAGAACCGATGCCTGTATCAAATGTAAAAAATGTGAGAAGGCGTGCCCGACCGATGAAGCAAAACGTGATGACGGGAAAGCTGAGTGTTATCTCTGCGGGCGGTGCGTGGATGCCTGCCCGACTACCGGGGCTTTGATCTATAAACGTCGGAATGCTGATGGGAATAAATGCGTACAGGATCAAAAACACACTTGAATGGAGGATAGTATGGTAGAATTCAAATTAGAAAATCCGGATAAGCTTGATAAGAAGCGGGAAGAACTGAAAGGAAAGGTCATCAATCTTCCGGAGCTTGTGGGCTATGCTGACGGGACGGTCGCAAGCCGGATGATCATCAACAACAAAGCCGGGAGTATCACCATCTTTTCCTTTGATGAGAATGAAGGGCTCTCCGAGCACACAGCCCCGTATGACGCTGTGGTTACGATCCTTGAAGGGGAGTGTGAGGTGTGGATTGCCGGTACGACCCTCCAGATGAAAGCGGGCCAGACTATTATCTTTCCGGCAAACGCTCCCCACGCACTCAGCGCCATCACGAAATTCAAGATGACGCTGACCATGATCCGGGGGTAACTGCATGGGCGGGAATGATCAGGACGGATATTATTGCACCATCTGCGGAGGTATCCCTCCCGACAAAATAAACATCAGGCAGATTCCCGTTGACGGCAAAGCGACCGGAATTGACAAGCTGGACTGGATCGTTGCAGAGGTACGGAAACTGAACCTTTCCGATGACTCCGTTATCACGGAGGAACTGCTGAAACGGACGAAGGCGCTCAACTACGTTCCCACCCGAAAGGAAAAGGAGTATGGCGAGGCGCTGCTCCTGGAATATAAAAAAACAGGGAGTGAATCCGGTGCTTGACCATCGTCCGGGTGCTGCGAACATCAGGACCCCGACCCTCTCGATAATGAAGTGCCTCCCGTATGGCAACGGGGTGGAGGTATTCTCAAACGATGTGAAAGTAGCCTGTGATCACTGTGGCTTTATTGTCTACAACAATTTCCTTTCGTGTGTCCAGTGGTACAAGTACGCGGGGTAGTGTGTCGGTAAGGAGACGTACCGGAAACTTGTGGAGAGAAAAGAGGGATGATGGAACGACTATCGCCAGATGATACGTTTCCTGACCCTGATGCTGAACGCAAAGGTAAAGATACCAGAAAGTGAGGATGAAGTATGCCGCCACATTGTGATACCAGGGACGGCCCGGTTGTCAAAGCAGCGAAAAAAGCACTGGAGACCGGGAATCTCAATTACGTACTGATCTGGATTCCAAAAGAATCTGAAAAGGAACTGAAAGATGTGTTTGCACGCACCCTGCGTGCAAGAAAAGCCGGAAAGGATGCGCAGGAAGTTGCTGATGATTGGTTCTTCGAAAATACCATCCGGCTCCACCGCGCCGGTGAGGGCGCCGCTTATACGGGTATGAAACCCGCCGGCCTCAGTGAAGGTCCGGTTGTACCAAGAGCGGAGAAAGCTATCGAGACTGAGGATCCCAAAGAATCGATCGGGTTTATCCTCAAGACGGTCGAAGACGATCTCACCCATCGCTTCCATCACGTCATGACAAAGAAAAAATATGACGTGAACGATGTGGCTGCCGGCCGGGAATACATAGAAGCGTTCATCGGCTGGGTTGTCTATTCCCATCACCTGTACGTGAATGTCACGAGCGGGGACAGCCATGGAGAACAATCTGCAAAGAATGGTGGCTGCGGCCACCATTGAATTTTTCTGGAGTTGCAATACCATGCAGGAAGTAATCAAAAAGATGATCACGGAAGCGATGGCTGCCCAGCACGCCGATGTGAACCAGGTAAAAAAGAAACGCGGGGAGAAATTTGTCATTGACGATACGAAAGCGTATGTCGATGCGGTCAAGGTTATGAAACCCGCCGGGGGCCAGAGCAAAGCGGTCTTTGGCCTGCACACCGACTCGGTCAATGCCCATTACACCATTCTGAAGGGCCTGACGAACACGATCCGTCCTGAGGACGACCCCTTTGTCGAGCACTACCAGACCCCGGTCATCATGGAGATGCTCTACGACGCCGATCCAAAGTTCCGGAAGAGCGTGGATGTATTCATCAAGGCTGTTGGGAAAGCCGAAGCCCTGATTGGCAAAGAGTCTGCCCGCCGGTACGCGGGTTTCTACGGCCCAACCTGTGTCGTGGACTTTGCCCTTATCCCGGGCAGCAGCAGCAATATCGTCAACCAGATCCTGAAATCCACGGATATCCCGGTTCCTCACAAGCAGACAATCCTCGCCGCAAAGTCCTGGGCCATGAACACCTCGTACGGTATCGGGGATGTCTTTGCCCACGCGGTTGAAGGGGGAGCAACCCTGGCGGATGCAGTTAAGAAAGAGGTTGCCATGGTCCAGTCCATCTACGACACGCCGGTCGATGCCCAGGCAAAACTCATGGACAGTGTAGGCCAGAATTCGTTTGACTGCCGGAAGTACATGAAAGAGTACCGCACGAAGATGAAGGGAGCCGTCAGTGCCTCGCTTGATGAAGGGGTCCATTATGGGAACATCGTGACCGTGCCAGCCTATTGCGTCGGGGACATCGCCCACCACATCTCCCAGTCCACGTACAACATGTGCAAGGACGACGTGATCATGGCCGTCATCGAGGCCGTTACCGAAGTTATGGACAAGACTCTGCACGCGGCAGCCCCGAAGATGAAGACCGAGAACGAGGTGCTCTCGGTAGCGACCGGGTCCTCGGCCGCGGCTGCGGAATATATTCTCGAACTTGACGGATTCAACGCGATCATGGTCGTGGATATGCTGACGAAACGCTACCACAATTATGTCCAGCTGTACCCGAAGCGGAGTGCAGCCATCGAACTCCACAACTGCGATTTCATGGACATGATCTACCGGGGCTGGAAGATGGTGGACAAGGCCCGGAGAATGCAGAGCAGCGAACCCGGCCTGGTGACGCCAAAAGTAGCCGGGTTCAATGTCGATCTCTCGCCCATCCTGAAGAACGAGGTGCTCGCAAACCCGCAACGGTACGCCTACCCGGCCTGTGCTATGACCGTCCGGTTCTCGGCGATGATGCGCCTCTCCGACTACCCGTGCCTGCTGACGAGCGAGCCGGTCACGGCAACCCTGATGACCAACATCATCGCACTCCACAAAGAGGTTGCAGCAGCCCCGGCACGGATCTGCAAGGACTGTGCATCGGCTGCCCTGATGGATTTCCGGCACTGCTCCTGCCAGTGGAAGGAAGCGGTCTAATAGCGGGACAGGGAAGTGAGCAATCATGAAATGTTACGTGTGTGCAAAGGAAGGAAAAGACAGTGATGCCGTTGCTGTCTGCGTCGCCTGCGGCATGGGGACCTGTATGAAACATACGATCCGGAAAGAGGTCGATGTCTGGGAAGGCGGATACCCGCTTCCCTCCCGGAAACTGCCAAAGAAGATGCCACGGATGCTCTGCCCGGACTGCAATGCAGCATACGGGGAGGGAAAGTGATGGCATCACTTTCCAGCCGGAGCATTGCTGAAGGTGTAGGGACGGCACTCCTCGTGTACTTCGGTGCCGGGGCAGCAGCTATCACGCTGATGATTGCGGCCGGGACAAAACCGGCAACACCATTCAACATCGGGATCGGCCAGCTCGGCGGGCTCGGTGACTGGTTTGCGATCGGTATCACCTTTGGTATTGTTATCGCTGCCGTCATCTACTCGCTCGGCCGGGTCTCGGGGGCCCACATCAACCCGGCCGTGACCATTGCGCTCTGCGCAACGAAACGGTTCCCGGCCGGAGATGCGGTTGCGTATATTGTTGCCCAGTGCATTGGTGCCGCGATCGGGAGCCTGTTCTTCTTCCTGACCGTGGGAATGGATGCAGTTACGATTGGCGGGCTCGGGGCAACGGCACCGTTTCCCGGGATCGGGTACAGCCAGGCGATCCTTGTCGAGGCAATAGCAACCTTCGTGCTGATGCTTGTCATCATGGGAGTCGCCGTGGACGAACGTGCCCCGCAGGGATTTGCCGGGCTCATCATCGGTCTGACCGTGGCCGGTATGATCACGATGGCCGGTAACCTCTCCGGCGCATCGCTCAACCCGGCCCGCACGTTTGGGCCGTACGTGATGGACTTCCTGCTCGGTGGTTCGAACCTCTGGATATTCTTCCCGATCTATATTGTGGGGCCGATTATCGGGGCAGTCTGTGCTGCATTTTTCTATGACCGGATAACCGCGGAGTAAAACAATCCAATCCTTTTTCCGGAATCGATCTGGTTGACGGGATTCTTTTTTAACGGATTTTTGAAGATCCGCCCAGCACCTCATGAAAAACCATACCGTACATCATCTGACGGATTGATCATCGGGAGATGTGCCTAATCGATCCCCTGCCGGTATATCTTCTCCTTTTTTCCCCGCCGCTGTTTCACCCGTTCCACTCCGCTGGATATCAGCGCGGAGATGACGATGGGCAGGGCAATGGTTGCATCGACATGTACCTGTACCTGCAGGCTCGTTGCCGATTCCTTACCCCAGCTGATCGCTTCTTCAAAAGTACAGCCGGAAAGCCCGCCCCACTGGGGGGAATCCGTTGTGTACTGGATAGCATATGCATGCCCGCCAAGGTCCTTCTCGTGGATCGATCCAATCACCTGCGTCTGCTGAATGAAGTTCTTGGGCACCCCGCCACCCACATAGATGACACCGGATTTCTTTGCTTCCTCTACCCGCGCCGTGATCTCGTCAGCATCGGCGATCTGGTCGATATCGATATCAAATCCCCGGCGTCGTGCAATAAGAAGCCCGATACCGATCGACGAATCGGCCAGTGCCGGGATAAAGATCGGTACCTTCTCCTTCGCGCAGACCGAAGTGAGCGATTCATACTCCGGCCTTTTCCTCCCCAGCCATTCTCCCCATAACCGGGTGAACTCCCGCGAAGAACCCCGGAACGGCGCGATCGATTCAGACCATGCGGCTATCGCGCGGTCAACGGTCCGGAACTCCTCCTCGAACGCAAAGACATCGTAGATGCGGTCGATGCCTTTCCGGTAGAGCTCGCGGTCGTCAGCGGTATGGTGGCCACGGTAATGGCGGATGCCGAGATGCTCGCAGGAATCGTGAAATATGTTCGCACCCGTTGATACAATCACATCAACAAAATGCCGTTGTACCATCTCGACAAGACACCGCTGCATACCTGCTGGTATCATCGCACCCGAGAGCCCGAAGAAGATCGTACACTCAGGATCGGCAAGCATACGGCGCCATACCTCCACCGATTCCCCCAGTTTGCGCCCCTGGAAGCCGGTCCGGGCCATACCGGACAGGAGGGATGCAACGTTATCTGATGGGCAGACGGGTGAGATTGTTTTCATCGGGTGTTTTTTTGTCATTTCCCCAACGGCTTTTATACTCATCCGCATCCCAGGAACCCGCGGATACTCCGGCTTGTGCGGCCGCCAAAATAGATATCCCGCTCACTCATGGTAGATACCTCTTCGATAGTGAAATGGACCTTCGGGTGTTCCCTCTTGAGCATCTCCAACAACCGTTTCAGTTCAGTACGGGGTACAATACTGATCAGGACCGCAACTGCCGGTACGAACTGGCCCGACCCGTTGATCCGCGTTGTCCCGAACCCCATCGTCCCCATACGGCTGATCAGCGGTTCAGGATCCTCAGTACAGAAAATCCGGATAACGGCCGTGCCGAGGCCGATCCACGATTCTATCGTCATCCCCAAAAGTGTACCAATCCCGTATCCTAGCATGTATGCAAGGATCCCGGGGATATTGTCAAGATTCGTCAGTACGAGCCCGGTTGAGACGATCCAGACGCCGATCTTCAGCGTCCCGATACCCGAAGCGAGGTATTTGTGGCCTTTTGTTACATAGACAAGACGGATCGTCTCCATGGTGGTCTCGACAATCCGTGCAACAAGGATGATAAGCGGTAAGACAAGATCCATTACGCATCCATAACCTGTGACCGCAGCTGACGTACGGTAATCTAGGCGTATCAGATTGCGGGTATGTATGCTTTGTGGGGTACTGAAAAAACATCCGTGCAATGGATCCCTGCGATAATGCAGACGGTGTCAGCTATATTTCCAGATCATCGTGGAGCAGATCAAAAGCCGGTTTGTTGCGGAAAATATACCGGTACAGGATCCTCTTCAGTGCGAAGAACCAGTCTTTCCACACACGCGTACACATTCTGTTAAATGGCGAAGTTGCCGCCCCAGGCCAGAGCATTCATCAGAGGGTCTTCCCATGAGGGATTGACACCGGATGAAATGGTGAGATTACTGAAATCATACCGGGCCAATAGCCTGCAATTCCCGCACCCTGCTATCCTGATTGCTGTGTTCAGGATCTCGTAAAAAAAATGGTGCGGGATATCCGGATCCCGGCTATCGGCCGGAGCCACTTTGCAATCCTGATATTCCGGCATTATTCCACGATTTGCTCTCTTTTTCCTTCATCCAGCATTCATAGTGGTAGATCCTGTTGTCTGTCCAGACCGTATCTTCGTAAATGTGCAGCAGTTGTCCGCACCGGTGACAGACCTTACGTATCCATGTTATAGGGATAATTTTCTTCATCATCATCACCGATTTTCCGCTCTAATGCACCGGATAAAGATTTTTCAATCGTGTGTATTCATGGATTACACAATCCGGAGTAGTGCACCTCCAGAGTTTTCTCTCACCGGGTCCTGCAATCAGGACCATCGGCTTGCGACATTCACAGCAGAAGACCTTTCTCATGGATTCCTTCAGGGTATTTCCCTCGCGCTGGATTATATCGAAAAGACAGGCGATTCCCAGCCTGTCAGGCAAAGGAATGATTGCAGGACATCCGATACAATCGCATGCATCAGCACAATCCGGCCTGGCCTTGGCTGCGAGCGTTCTGATATCTTGAACTGCAAGGTAGATCTTCTCCATTTTTTTATCGCTCATCAAATCCTCCATCTGACGAAATTTCAGATACCATTTCCAATTCCTGTGTTTTTCATTCAACCGGGAACATCGGATCCGCCATCACCATAGCCGATGAAAACCATCATTATTAGAACAACGATCCGGCCATAATCATGACGAGAATCCAGATAATCAGGAGAGCCACAAGCCCCCAGAATACCTGATCCACCGTATAATATTCCAAGCCTGGTCACCTGCCATTATTACCCTGTTTTCATTCTCCGGTACGGGTTTCATTATATGTCCCGGAGGATACCCGGAACCGACCGCGTTGTCCAGTCCTTTCACCTGAATCCAGAAATTGATGAGACCGGTTTTTCCTGACCGGTCATCGTATTTTTTTTAATCAATGCGCATCAGTACGTCCGTCGTGATGATCGTGTATTCTGGCGTTGCAATAATTGGATGAACTGTTGGTTCCGCGGACATTCATACGGATTCACACCCTGTTCCGGGTTCCATTTCCCTTCCATCGGGTTGAATCGTGCCGGGCACGATACTTCTTCAACGATCGGCGAATGAATTCCCGGCACCATTCTAATTATTTTGTGTTCGCAATCTCTGCAAAACGAATGAATACTCATGGTTTTTGTTTCCTGTTTTGAATAAACATCAGATGTAACCTGACGTGCCGTCCGGGCGATGTTCTCTGAATGCAGAATAACGCCCTGTGCAAGCATTACCGGATGAAAAAAGATGATGGGGGATTGAGGTGTTACTGCTGTATCAGTTGGGGCTTGATGAATTTGATGAATTGAAGGAATTATTCGATGTGTAATCATCTTCTGAATGCATCCGGCTTGAGCCATTACACAAAGGAATACACCAATTCATCGCATCACTCCTGTACACATATTTGTCGTATGATAATAAGTAGTTTAAGGTGTTCCCTACGGGGATAATTGAACTTCAGTTACCTTTACCAGTCTGATATTATTTGAGACCATACGGATTCCGGATTATTTTTTCCTGCCCGTACCCGCCAGCGTATGAATCATCCCGGTGAACGAATCGCGGCTCCGGTGCCGGAAGACTCCTTCGTTCACGTACCGGACATCCTCAATTGAGAAGAACGCCCGTGGATTGATCCTCTCAATACCCAGAGTAATCCGGGAAAGCTCCGACCGGTTCACGAGTGAGAGGATCATGGTGACGGTTCCCCGCGATCCCCGGGCATCGAGACAGGTAACCCCGTGATTCTCTGACTGGAGGTATGCGGTGATCGCGTCACAGGATTCATCAGTTGTCACGATACGCAGGATCACCATGCCGAGGGACAACTTCTCCTCGACAACGAGCCCGACATACGTTCCAGCTGCAAATCCCAGCGCGTATGCGAGGAAGTTTGCAATATTGGCAAGGTCTTTCATCACGACCTCGACTGCCAGAAGCCAGATCACGATCTCAAAGAACGCGATCGCGGCGGCAAGGACACGGATGCCCTTGGATATGAAGACGATTCGTACCGTCTCCAACGTAACATCACAGACACGGGCCAGAAAGATCAGCAGGGGAAGGATCACCCATGCATAGAGTTCGGGACTTATTAAGAGAAATGCCATTCACTCGCCTAAAGGTGTCATCCATTTCAGGACGATAATCATAGGATGCTGTCTCTTCCCATATCAACATTCTCAGGCAGGACACGGCAGATTATATGGAAGAGAACCAACAATAATACAAGATACTTTTCATGGAACACTCTGCCAGCCACGACAGCACAGACAGAACGTATGCGTAATGAACCTGCTCCCCCCGTCACAGGAACTCACGCCGGAAGAGGTTGAGCACGGCTTATCCAACATCATTTATGATGGCCTGACAACGCATGCATTCGTCACGCTCACGAGCGGCATTTTCCTGATCGCATTCGCTCTTGAGCTCGGAGCATCCAACATTGTAATCGGCCTTCTTGCAGCAATCCCGGCACTTACGGAGCTTATCCAGATCCCGGCAGTCGGATTAATCGAACGTGTCCGGAACCGTCGCCTCATAACCGTTGTTTCCTCTTTCCTGTCCCGGGGATTATGGCTCGTTATCGCTCTCATACCGTTCCTGTTCTCAAAACAGGCCGGGATTTATTGCCTGATCATCCTTCTGATCCTGTACTGTTGCATCTCATCCGTCAAGCACTGCGGCTGGAAGTCCTGGATGCGGGACCTGATACCGGATGAGATCCTCGGGATGTTCTTCTCGCGGAGGATGGCACTTTCCTTTGCGCTTGCAATCATTCTCTCCCTCTGCGCCAGTTTCTTTCTTGATGTCTGGCAGAGCGACAGCATGAGGGAGCCATCCTACGGCTACTCAATGATCTTCCTGGCAGGGAGTCTCATCGGCCTTGCGGGTACCTGTTACCTGATACGGACCCCCGAGCCGCAGATGACCCGGCAATTCAGTGCTCCGCTTACCAGCCGGTTTCCCGTCTGGTTTGCCGATACGAACTTCCGCAACCTGATAATCTTCCTCAGCCTGTGGAGTTTTGCGGTCAACCTGGCAGCGCCGTTCGTCACGGTCTATCTCCTGAAACGGCTCTCGCTCGATATTACTATCGTAATTTTACTGTCCATTGTCAGCCAGGTATGCAGCATCGTCTCGCTTCCGCTCTGGGGATCCATCGCCGACCGGTTCAGCAACAAATCCGTGCTCCATGTTGCCGGCCCGCTCTTCCTGCTCTGTTTCCTTGCGCTCACCTTCACAAACCTGCCCGATCCGCATGCCTTCACGATGCCGCTTCTTGTCATCGTCCATATCACCATGGGAGTGTCAATGGCCGGTGTCACGCTTGCCGCCGGCAACATCGGCCTGAAACTGGCCCCGAAGGGATCGGCAACATCCTACCTTGCAGGCATCAGCATCTTCACGGCACTCACCGCAGGAATTGCTCCTGTCATCGGCGGGTTTTTTGTCGACCATCTTGCCGAATGCGAACTGACATGGAACCTGATCTGGAAGAGCCCCGGCATCCAGTTCACCATCCCGACGCTCTACCTGATCCACTGGGATTACTTCTTTGTCTTTGCCTTCCTGATCGGGCTGTACTCTCTCCACCGGCTCTCGTACGTCCAGGAGCAGGGTGAGGTGGACGAGCCGATCTTCATCCCCTCGCTCATCGCCTATGGCAAGGATATGCGGAACTTCTCGACTGCCGGCGGCATCCGGAACCTTCTCCGCTTCCCGGTGAACGGCATCGACATCCAGTCCGACAATACCTCGCGGGAATGCCGGCTGGCACGGGAGGCACCGCAGTTATCAGAACAAAAAAAACATACGAGGGAGGGACGGTAGGTCTCCCATTCTTTGGTTCCTTATGATATGCCTTTTATAGTGCCGTGGTGTTATACACAATAAGCGCTGGCAAACATCAGTTCCGATGCCCATGATCCCAAGAATTTCCATTCTCTATGTTGATGATGAACCGGCTCTCCTTGAGCTGGGCAGAATATTCCTTGAAAAGAACGAAACATTCAGGGTTCAGACAAGCACATCGGTCAATGATGCCACAGCCCTGCTTGCTGTAAACCAGTATGATGTTGTAGTCTCTGATTACCAGATGCCGGAACGGGACGGGATCGAGTTTCTCAAATATGTGCGGGCTAATCACGGGGGTCTCCCCTTCATCCTCTTCACCGGCAGGGGCCGGGAAGAAGTGGTTATCGAAGCGATCAATAATGGTGCGGATTTCTACCTCCAGAAAGGTGGCGACCCGGTCCCGCAGTTCGCCGAGTTGTCGCAGAAGATCAGGATGGCCGTTGAGAAACGAAAGACCAGTGAGATGCTCAGGAGACAGACGGTCGTGCTGGGAGAGCGGGTGAAGGAGCTGAACTGCCTGTACCGCCTCGCAGAAGCAATCAATACCCACGGGATCACCCTTGATACGATGTTACAGGACTGTGTCAACCTCATCCCCTCCGGTTACCAGTACCCGGATTGTACGTGCGTCCGTGTGGTGTTCCACGACCGGGAATACACGACACCGGGTTTTTCTAAATCAGTCTGGAACCAGAACGCACTCATCTTCCTTGGCGGTGCCTGTGCAGGTACTATCGAGGTCTCCTATACTGGCAGACTGGCGGAACGGGTGAACGATGCGTTCCTGGCCGAAGAGAATTCCCTCCTGAACGGCGTCGTGAAGATCCTTGAAAACAGTATTGCCCGTAAGATTGCGGAAGACAACATTCGGGATTTCTATGAGAACCGGGAGAATCCGATACAAAAAGATGTGCCAGGGCAGATTTCAGCTGGCGGAAACCTTCAGCGTACTGGGATGGAGGAGGACCTGCGGAAATCCCGGGAACAGAAAGAGGTGCTGCTCCGTGAGGTCCAGCAGCGCGTGAAAAACAACCTGCGTGCAGTTCACGATCTTCTTGCGCTCCAGCAAAAATATATCCGGGACGAGAAGGTTCTCAAGACACTTCATGAAAGCCAGAACCGGATCCGGGCGATGGCGCTTGTCCACGAGATCCTCTACCAGACTCCGGAGATCACGAATATTGATCTTGCGCTGTATGTCAATACACTCGGGAAAAACCTGTTCGATTTCTATAAAATCAAAGGGTCACGGATCACCCTGCGAACGGATATACCGGGGATATGTATCGGGGTAAACTCGGCTATTCCCATCGGCCTGATCATGAATGAGCTGATCTCGAATGCCCTCAAGCATGCGTTTCCCGGGAACTCCTGCGGGGAGATCTTCATCAGGGTCCGGAAAAAGGACCGGTCCATCTCGCTCCTCGTCCGTGACACCGGTGCAGGAATGCCCCGGGACCTGAACTGGCGCGATTCAAAATCGCTGGGGTTACGCATGGTCTTCTCGCTGGTGGAACAGATGAATGGTACTATCGGCCTTGACCGGAGCAGGGGGACTGAGTTCTCCATGGTCCTGGAAGAGCGGAAATGACATGTATCATCTGGTTTTTACAATGAGGATCTCAAGAAGGAACGGAGGATTCTGGGGAGAACAAAAGAGGAGGCCAGAAAGAGATCCGACCGGATAAGGAATGGGGATGATACGGAAACAGAGGGTGAAGAAAAAGGATTAAGAAAGCACCGGATTACGGCCCGACAATTTAATCGAGTCGCCGCACGTCTGCATATGCCCGATCAACAGCGACGAGCATTCCGCAGGAGCGGTATGCAAGGAGCGGGCCCTAGCAGCCGCTGGCGCCGGAGCAACGCGACAAGCCCGGGGCATCAATCCTACCAACAAACAGGGCAACTCCGGAAAACAGCGAGGTGATGTGAGCGGAACGGGTGATACGCCCGTTGAGACGAACATGACGGAAGCGTCTGCGTGGTATCGTTAACAAAAAAAATTGTGGGAATTCAGATCACAATAATTATGAATTAGAAGGGAATTCTCCGGTCACTTCTTCAGGCTCTTCAAAACAAGGTTGGCCGCCTGCTCACCGGACAACAGCATTCCCCCAAAGACCGCTCCCATCCGGCTCTCTCCCCCGACGGCATTGGCTGCCATACCGGCAACAAAAAGTCCGGGGAACACCTCCTTAGTATGCTGGAGAATATGGGATTCGGCTCGGTCAGCCCACATGAAACTCTCGCCTTTTACCTGAAGGTTCCCACCCTTCTTTTCCACAAGCCTCGCAACAACCGAGTCATGACCGGTTGCATCGACTGTATAGCTGCAACGCATGACAAGAGGATCGACATGGAGTTTTCCCATCTCAACGGCAGTCCAGTTGATCACGAGCCCGCTGATCCGCCCGTCTGCCTTGATCATGACATCCTCCACGGACGTGAGATTGAAGAATTCAGCTCCCGCATCACAGGCAGCAGCGGTAAGTTTGGAGACAGCTTCGACTGACTTGGCGACATAATATCCCTCTTCGTAAACAGCGGAGCGGATGTGAAACCGGTCAAGCAGGCGGCGTGCCTCTTCCTGCACGACAATCCGGGGAAACATCATCCCGCCACCCCACATTCCGCCGCCGACTGAGAGTTTCTTCTCGATAATGCCGACCTTGATGCCTTTTTCAGCGATCAGTGCAGCGCAGGTAAGTCCGGCCGGCCCGGCTCCCACGACAGCCACATCCAGTTCCATATAATCGATCAGGGTATTCATCTGGGTTGAGAGAATCGCCCTGCTGATGGTAATTTCATTGAGTTCCATGGTAATTGCCTTCACAGTATATTATTCAGAATACTATTACAACGTTAGGAATCGGGGTAAGGAAAAGAGTTATTTCTGTGATTGTGCATAGTCCCGTGCAATCCCGCATACATCTCGTGCAACACCCATCGGTTCATCCCCCACGATAATACAGACCGGCTCTTTTCCCATTCCTCCGGCATCGCAGATAATTTTCGGCACTCTCCCACCGGCGGCCCGAACCGATTCTGCCGCCTTCCACTGCATCGATAACCCCTCTGCAATCCTGAGTTCGGCAGGTTCAATCCTCCGGTCAATCATGACAGATGCCCAGCCTTGCTGTATGCAATAGTCTGACAGCCAGTCTGAAAATCCGGGAGGATTTGCAAAATCGATCCCGGCCCGGACGGTCGGATCGGTCTTCATGAGTTCGATGATGAACCGGGCCATATGGCCCGATGCACCGAACCGGACTCTCCCGGCAGCCCGTGGCATACCGTTGATGATGGTGATCCGGCCATCTACGGCCAGGACTTCATCGGGAGTTTTTGCATACGGGTGTGCAAATACCATATTGGTCCTGACTTCCGGTATGAGAGCGGTAAATTCCCTGCATGCTTCAACCTTCTCAAGGGCAATCGTCATCCGTCCGAACATGTCGATCTCTGTGGTGGGGTCAGGTTGTTTCATGGTCCTCCTCTGTTCATCTGAATTATGTGATGGGAAGGATTATTGGTTCTCTGGTCATGTGACCGAGCGTCTTCATCTTCCCTGATCAGCTGAGGGTAGATCGCCGCCCCGCTCCGCACGCTTCGTGCACCTGCGGCGCACTCGCACGTGCTACCCGGGCCGGCTTGAATCTGACCAGAATGGCTTTAATGTTATAATAAAAAGCAAATTGAAGCAATCCGGAAACGGGTGACCGATGAAAGAGCAAACCATTCAGTTATTCACCGAGAAGGAAGAAGAATTTGTCAACCTTCTCATTGAGATCGGCACAAAGAAGACCGTTGCACAAATGCTGGTATTTCTTGCAAATACTCCGACAGCAACATCACGGGATCTCGAACGCGGGACGGACCTGCGCCAGCCCGAAGTAAGCATAGCGATAAAATATCTGTCCGGGCAAGGCTGGATCAAAAGTGGTGAGGCCCCGTCCCAGCATAAAGGACGGCCACAGAAAATCTATTCCCTCGCTGTACCAATCAAACAAATTATTGCAGCCATTGAAAAAGCAAAGAAAGACGAGGCCACCGAACGTCTTGTTCTCGTTAAGAAAATACGAGATTATATCTGAATATCCCAAAAATCCCGATTTTTGAAACCTCCGTCGGAGAAAAAGACCTTCATATTCGCGTTCTGGTGACCGTTTTGGGGCCCGGATAGGGTAAACTAGGTGGCAAAACCCGGCACGATTTAAGGGCCTTTGGTGGCTGTTATACGAGGCACAAATCAGCCGTATTTTGGCAAACGGGGCAATTATAGGGCATATTCTCCACAGGAACTGAAAATATGGATAATCCGAGGTTTTCCGGTAGTGGCCCGGAGACGGGGGCAGGAAACGGAGCCCGTATAGGGCTTATTTCCCCTCAGGGTCCGGATCCCTCCATTTCAGGTCCTTCCGACGTGGATAAAAAGGGGAAAACTGGTTTACCCGCCCATTCCCGTAATCAATCCGACAATCTGCTGAGCTATCACCGGGTCCAGGACCTGAGCCAGCACCAGCCCGGCCATCGAAATGAAGAAGGTCCAGAAGACTTTCTTCACCTGCTCGTTCTTCCCGAACGCCTCGATCGCGGCGTCCGTGTCCGCCTTCATGGCTTGCTGGATAAGCTTCGGCAGGAACACGAAGAGCGGCAGGAAAAGAACCGCAGCCCCGATGAACGCGAGCGTGATTTCTGCCCGGCCCGCCATATAGATCCCGACCGGGACTGCAAACACCCCGGCCAGGATCGCGGCCATCCCGACCTCGCCGAACCAGAAGTAATGCCGCTTTTCAGCGTAGTTCAATCGCTCTGCATCCGTGAGTGAGGAGAGATCGAAGATGCCGATGGTGTTCAGCATCCCGTACCAGACTGCGTGCGTCTCCTCCGGGTCGGCAACGATGCCGAGGAAGAGGATTGCGACCGGCACCATGAGCAGGATGGGCGGCAGGTGCGCGAAGAGAAAAATGAGCGCGAGCAGGAGCCCGGTACCGCAGATGGCGGCCCGGGTCTGCACCTCGTTCTCAAACATCGCGGTCCTCCGCGATCCTGATCTCAAAGACCGGGCTGGTATATCCACCATTTGCCGGGCTGAAGTCCCGGACCCGGCCCATCTGCGCGAACTTGCGCCGGCCTGTGCGGATCTGGACCGTGTGGATGCCCGGGGCCCGGGGATACACCCGTCGCCCGTCCACGTCCCGCATTTCCATGTAGGGCGGGATGTCGAACCAGTCCGGCCAGAACCGGACCCCTCGCGGGATATCGGTTCCCCGGTACAGGTCCTGCAACCGCATGGGCGACATGTTGTCGTAGATCACATCGATGATCAGGTTCTCATCATTCTGCTCCGGATGCAGGTCCAGCTCATAGAATATTGGATTCCGCCGCACCTCCTCGTGGGTGAGCGGTTTATCCAGTGTCAGCAGCTCCAGGCCGCTGAACTTTCCACGGTACAGCCCGGTCACTGTTGCAACCGGCTGCACGTTCTCATAAACCATGATAGTCCTCCTTGCATTGTTCGTGCTCGTCCCGGAGTTTCTTGAACTCCTCGACGATCTCATCATACTTGCCGATCTTCTGATAGATGGCAAACAGCATGGGATAGAGCGGAAGCACGGTTGCAAGCACTATCCCGAGAATTTCCGTTTCCATAACGGTCCTCCGAAATGACGAGAGAACCAAAAGAGAGGGTGACCGGGGGGTCGCCTTCCCTCCGGCTCTTTTCGTCAGGCGAGTCGGGGAGGACTGGTATCCTCCCCTGCTTCAGGTCTGACGACCTTCAGCAAGTCGAAGAACGCTTGCGCGTTCCTTCGAAGGCTTGCGCCTTCTCGTGTCTCGGATCTTTTCGACCCTCGACATTCTCCAGGCTCACCTCTTCGAGGTTCACCTTAGGCGAGAGCTGCCACGGTGTCCGCCCAGGTCTCGATCCTGGTCCGGATTGCTTCATCCGAGTAGGAGGTGATGGTGACCCGGTCGCGGGAGAGATTCACCATGTAGAGCTCGCCGTTTGCATCGTGGCACCGCAGAGATGCGGAGAATGCATCACTGTCAATGTCGCGGACAACGGTACCTCCATGTGCCGTTGTGATCGCAGTCGCAGCGGTTACCGCGGTTACGCCGGAGTTGAACTTTGCCAGCGTGTCGAACTTGTGGCTGGCGGTCCCAACGGTCTTTGCCATGGCGTCCTGATAGACGAACTTCGCGGTGTATGCCTCCTTGGTCTTCTCGACCGGCGGGTGGCTCTCACCGGCAGTCATATACGCTACACATGAAAACGGGTTGTCGGTGATAACCGACTCGACGATCGTGTTGAACGTCGCAATGTCTTCAATCGGGATTGCAAGATTGCGGATTGCACTCTTGACGTTTGACTTCTGTACGAAATCTGCCATACTTTACTCCCGCCCTTGGGCCCTTGGGCTGAATATTACTCTATAGGACGGGGGGCTTAGGTTTTACTGAAGCATTCCTTTCATATTTAAATTGGAGGACATGCAATGTTCACCCATGGGCGCGGAACAATCTCTCATCGATAAAATCCTCAAAGTACCAAAACCTCTTTCTGAAAGTCAGAAAAATGCCGTCCTGTCGAATAAAAAATACATCCGTGTCATCGCAGGGGCCGGGGCTGGTAAGACTGAAACCTTGACACGAAAAATTGTCTCTCTTCTTTTAGTTGAAAAGGTTCCGCCGTCATCGATTGTTGCTTTCACGTTTACAGAAAAAGCAGCCCAGAGCATGAAGAGCCGTGTTTACGAACGGGTGAAACAGCTCGGTGGAGAAGAGCAGTGTGCCCATATCGGAGAGATGTTCATCGGAACTATTCATGCTTATTGTCTGCGAATCCTGCAGGACCATTTCGGTTACGGTGCTTTTGGAAGTTTTGATGAAAATCAGGAGATGGCATTTCTTCTCCGATTCGGTTGGGATTTGCATCTTACCGGAGGGAGAAATTATTCTGAAAACTGTGAATTGTTCAAGCAGACGCTGAATGTTGTTTATTCAGAGATGATTCCCGATGCCATTCTTGACAAAAAAGCTCATGATTTTTTCCAATCCTACAAAAAATACGAAGAACATCTCACCCACCATAAACGATTGACATTCAACCGTATGATCACGTTGACCGTGACTCATCTCAAGGAAAAGCCGGATGTCCTGGCGAATGTGAAATATCTGATTGTTGATGAATACCAAGATATCAACCGGGCACAAGAGCAGCTAATCGCTCTCATCGGGCGTTCGGGAAGTACATTTATCGTTGGAGATCCCCGGCAGACAATTTACCAGTTCCGTGGGTCGGATGCAGAATGTTTTGATGAATTCGTTACTGCCCACACAGATGTCGAGACGGTCTCAATTACGGAGAATCGCCGTAGTACGACATCTATTGTGACTGTGGCAAATGAGTTTTCCGATTGTTTCGCACAGGTTCATTACGACCATCTGGTGGCGACACGGATGGACAAAGGAGGGGTGTATCTCGGAGAATTCGAATCGGATAGCTCCGAAGCGGAATGGATTGCGGATCAGATCGATCATTATGTGAAATCCGGGCGTTGCTCCTACGCAGATATTGGCATTCTCCTGCGAAGCGTGAATACATCCGGTCCTCCCTTTATCGATGTGTTCAGGCAGCGTCACATTCCGTTCATTGTTGGCGGGAAAGTAGGACTTTTCCGCCGTTCGGATGTGCAGGCTGCGGGAAAATTGATCGCGTGGTTGTCTCCAGAGGGCTTTTTCCAGAAATCGAAATGGTCTGGCAAAGACACGATACGGGGCGATGACCTCTTGGATGCTGCCCTGCACGATTGGCACGACGCGGTCCCGGAGATTATACTGCCCGCAGATACTCATTCGGCTCTCGATCGGTGGAAGGCATCCACCCTGCGGGGGACTTACAAACACTTCACGGCAATGTTCTATGAGCTGCTCACGATTCTCGGATACCAGAATCTCGACCCGGAGAACCCTGAACATGCGGTCGTGATGGCGAATCTTGGGCGGTTCGGGTCAATGCTCACGGACTTTGAGACGGCGAACCGACTTGGGGGACGAAGATTGCATTGGGAAGCTGACCTGAAAAGTCTCTGCTGGTTCATGAACACGTATGCATCTTCATCGTACGAGGAGCAAATGGGTGATGATCTTAGGGGTGTGGATGCTGTACAGATGATGACAGTGCACCAGGCAAAAGGACTTGAATGGTCACTCGTATTTATTCCATCAGTTGTCGACGGACGGTTCCCATCCCGGATGGTCGGAACAGAGAAACACTGGCTTATTCCCCGGGATATTTTCAATGTTAAACGATATGAGGGAGACACCGAAGTCGAGCGCAAGCTGATGTATGTGGCTCTGACCCGGGCAAAAGATATCCTTGTCGTGAGTTATTTCACACGGCTTAATGGACGGCGAAAAGGGGTCAGCGAGTTTGTGGATGAATGTCTGCCCGTGGACCGGATGACCTCTGTCTCTGATCGGGATCACTTGCCTCTTCACGATCTCTCCTCACGCGGGGATGCGGAAGATATTCAGTCATATTCTGCTGGAGAATTGATTGTGTACGGGAAGTGTCCGTATATGTATCGGCTGAATGCAGTGTGGGGATATCAGCCGGGCCTGTCCGATCTTCTCGGTTATGGCACATCGCTACATTTCTGTATGCGGGTAGCCGCTGAGCAGATGAAACAAGGGGCATCACCGATTAGTGCCGTTGCAAATGCTGTTGATCGGCACTTCCACCTGCCCTTTGCGGATGAGGGACGTCTTAGCAGCTTCCGGGATACGGCGAAGAAGAGATTGATCAAGTTTGCCAAAGATCACAAGGACGATATGCTCCGTATCAGGGAAGTGGAGACCCGGGTCGAATACCCGATGCATCGGGCAACCATTGTAGGAAAGATCGATGTGATTCTCCATGACGGGGCGGGTGTGGAAATCCGCGACTACAAGACTTCGGATCGCGTAACAACTCAAGATGAGGCATCGATGCAGGTCAGGATTTATGCACGGGGACTGACGATGCTTGGGGATACAGTGACACGAGGTTCGATCGCATACCTGGAAGATGCATCGATTGCTGATGTGTCGATGAGCAACCACGATCTTGAATCTGCAGAAGGTTATGCCGGAGTTCATATCGATGGGATTAAGCGGCGGAAATTTCAACCTTGTCCGGGAGAATCGTGCGGGCAGTGCAATTACGGAAATATCTGCCGATGGAGGAAGTGATCATTGATGCCTGAAGACTACGCGAAAAAATTACAGAGCCTTTTACGAAAACTGTTCCAGTTTGAATCCGCTGATCTTGATTTTGGTATCTACCGCATCATGAACCGGAAACGGGATGTGATCGAGAAGTTCATCGAGAAGGATCTCATCGCGGCAGTGAATACAGAATTCGGCAAAGCGTCGCTGGCAGACAAGGCCCAGCTGCTCGCAGAAGTGGAGGCACTGGCCGGCAAGCTCGGGATTGATGTGGACGATGATCCTGCGGCAGTGCGGACGATGGCAAAGAAAGTGCCGGCGCTCCAGCCATTGATCACAGAGTTCGAACAGAAGCGCATCGATCTGTTGAATCTTTCCGGCAGTGACGAGCACAAAGCCGAGGTCTTCAACCATATCTACCAGTTCTTCTCCCGGTACTACGACAATGGGGATTTCATGAGCATGCGCCGGTACTCGGCGAGGCAGAAGTTCGCAGTTCCTTACAACGGCGAAGAAGTGCTGCTCCACTGGGCAAACAAGGACCAGTACTACATCAAAACCGGGGAATATTTCTTCAACTACGCTTTCCGTGTGGGGGAATACACGGTCCGTTTCCAGATCGTGCAAGCCGAAACCGCGATGAACAATACCAAGGTGGAGAACCGGTTTTTCATTCTTCACTCTGGGGAAGGAAACGTCACCTATGATGAAAAATCCAAAGAACTTGTTATTCTCTTCCAGTACCGGGCTCTGACAGAAGCAGAGAAAACCGCAGTGGGGACCCGGAATGTCCAGGATGCACTCAACGAACAGGAAAAGACCGCGATCCTTGCTGCTATCCCGGATATTGGATTAAGGGCAGGATTATCCCGTGAAATCGATGGGAAAACACCTCTCGGAAAACATCTGGCGACATATGCAAAACGCAACACCACGGATTACTTCATCCACAAGGATCTCCACGGATTCTTGACGCAGGAGCTTGACTTCTTCATCAAGAACGAGATGTTCGATCTCGATGATTTGGGGACGGACAAGGAAGTCCCGATTGAGCAGTACCTGAACCGGGTCCGGGTTATGAAAACGATCTCAGAGAAGATCATCTCGTTCCTTTCACAGATTGAGGATTTCCAGAAAAAACTCTTCGAGAAGAAAAAATTCGTGATGAGTGCCAATTATTGCATGACACTCGATAAGGTGCATGAATCCTTCCACCCGGTGATTGCAAAGAACACAGCCCAGATCGCGGAATGGAAGGCGCTCTACGGGATTGAAGAGTCGAAAGGTCAGGAAACACACTCAGACAAAAAGAGCAATGGTGTCGATGCGGAGTTCTTGAAAGCACACCCGTATCTTGTGCTGGATACAAAGTTCTTCCCGTCGGAGTTTAAGGATCGACTTCTCGCCACATTTGATGATCTCGATGAAGCGATGGGCGGGCTGATGATCAAATCCGAGAACTGGCAGGCATTGAATTTATTGCAGGAACGGTATTGGGAGCAGGTGAAGTGCATCTACATCGATCCTCCGTATAATACGGGAAGTGATGAATTTATTTTTAAGGACAATTACCAAGATTCAAGCTGGCTTGCGATGATGGGAGACCGGCTCAATCTCGGTCGTAAATTAATGCACGATCTTGGAATTATTTTGGTTAGCATTGGAGATGAGGAAAATTCAAAATTAAAGAATATGATGGACGATCTTTTCTCAAATAACGAAAATAATTTTCAAGGAAATTTAATTTGGAGAAAACGAAAAGGCGGAGGAAACGATTCATTTTTCGTTGCGACGGATCATGAATATCTCCTCTATTACACGAAAAAGACATCAGGCCATAATAAAAAACTAAGAATCCCATATGAAGAAGAATATCTGAAAAGATATCGTGAGGAAGATGAAATAGGACGGTTTTATTGGGATACACTTTCCAGGCCTGGATTAAATAATCCAATAATATTCGATGTCCCATGTCCGGATGGGACAATCATTCGAAGTGGTGAGTGGCAAATATCTGAAAAAGAATTTCATAAAGGACTCGAAAGTGGTGAAGTCCGGATTCTAAAAAAGAAAGATGGACAATGGTCAGTTCAACATAAAGTGCGCCAACCTGAAGGTAGAGTTTTAAGATCGATCATTGAAGAAGAAAGCAACACTGATGCCGCAGATCAAATGTTGGAAATTTTTGGAAATAAAAAAGCTTTCTCAAATCCTAAACCATTAGGATTAATTCAACCACTCATTTTACTCAATGACAATAAGAATAATTTAATTCTTGATTTCTTTTCTGGTTCTGGAACTACTGGAAATGTTGCAATTAATTTGAATCGACAAGATAGTGGAAATCGAAAATACATTCTCGTTGAAATGGGAAACCATTTCGATACTATATTAAAAACTCGGATATTAAAGTCGGTATTTTCCTCAGAATGGAAAGATGGCCAGCCCCAGAACACTGACGGTATCAGCCACATGTTCAAGTACCTCACGCTGGAGCAGTATGAGGACACACTCAACAACATCGATTTCATGGAAGATGGCACCGTCCAGAAGACACTCATGGACATGGACGGGTATATGCTCCGGTACATGCTCGACTTCGAGACACGGGAAAGTCCTTGCCGTATGAATGCCACAAAACTCGAACGCCCCTTCGAGTACACGCTCCGCATTACCAAAGACTCCGAGATGCACAACGAGACCGTGGATCTTGTCGAGACGTTCAACTACCTGCTGGGCCTCAAGGTAAAACGGGTACGGACCTTCACAGAGAACGGGACTTCATACCGGGTCGTGCATGGAGAGACGCTTGCCGGTCAGGCAACTACAGCTATCTGGCGCACAACTTCAGGGCTTGATCTTAAAAAGGATAAAGCGTTCATCGAAGAAAAGATTCTCGCTGATCCCAAACTCAAAGCTGAGCGGGTATTCATCAACGGCGACTTCCACGTTGAAAGCGCTCTCCCCATCGAACCCGAATTCCAGCGGCTTATGGGAGCCTGAATAGGGAGCATCGCATGGCAGCAGCGAAGACCAAGACCGTGAATGCAAAGGGTAAGGCAAAACCCACCTCCCGGCTTGCCGAACATCTCATCCTCGCGGGATACATGCACGGGCTCTTTAACAAAAAGAGCTTCGACGAGATGCAGGCGCTTCTCAACGGTGTGCAGGAAGGGTATGATGAAGAGGGCAAGAGCTATCTCTTCCATGCATTAATCTCGTGGAAAGAGCTCGATCCCCGGGTCCGGGTAAATCTCGAAACCTATGATGCCCGTATCCGGGGCTACGTGGAGCGGATCAACCGGCACCGGGACACCCCTGTAACCCTTACGTACTTCCAGCACTTAGCTGTGCTCTACACCGAAATCTTCCTTGACCGGTATTTCCAAAGCCCGCAGAAATTCCTTGACGAACTCAATGAGTACGCGTATGACCTCATCGAGAAACAGCATGCGAGCATGAACTTCCTCTACAATGAAGACGATATCCGTAAACTCGCCTTCTGGATGGCCACCGGCAGCGGCAAAACCCTCATTCTCCACCTTAACTATCTCCAATTCGCGCATTACAACGCAGGACCAAACCGCATCAGCCTCGACAATATTCTCCTCATCACTCCCAATGAGTCCATGACGGGCCAGCATCTTACCGAACTTGCAAAAAGCGGAATCCCAGCCGAACCATTTCAGCCCCGGGGCGGCCTCTTCGCATCTGCTGTTGCCCCGTCCGTAGTCCAAGTCATCGACATCAATAAACTTACCGAGGGGAAAAAGGGGCAGGGTGTTTCGGTTGACATCGCAAGCTTTGATACAAAAAATCTTGTCTTCGTAGATGAGGGCCACAAAGGCAGCGGCGGAACATCATGGATGGACCTCCGGAAGAAGATCGCCACAGATGGTTTCACGTTCGAGTACAGCGCCACGTTCGGTCAGGCAGTCGCCGCAGCTGGGAAAAAGGTAGAGGAGGACGATCTGCTCACAGGTTATGGCAAATCCACTCTCTTCGATTATTCGTACCGCTATTTCTATCGCGATGGGTACGGCAAGGACTATCGGCTCCTCAACGTTAAGGATGCAAAATTCGATCAGAAGACGAAACATATCGTCATGCTGGCAAACCTCCTCACCTTCTACCAGCAGAAGCGGGTCTTCGATGAAAATCCTGAACTTGCAAAGAAGTATAACATCGAAGCCCCGCTCTGGATCTTTGTTGGCAGTCGGGTGCAGGGAAAGACCGGCGAGTCCGATGTTCTCGAAGTGGTCCGGTTTCTCTCGGCAGTCTTGAAAAACGATCATGGCTGGACCATAAGTACCATCCGTTCTATCTATGAAGGAAAATCCGGTCTCATCGACAAAAATTCCAGCAGAGACCTATTCTCTCCCAGTTATCCCGAACAGAAACTCGCTTACCTCAAAGCAAAGAACCTCACGCCTGAAGAGACCTACGCCGACATCCTCACTAGAATCTTTCATGCCCCGGCTCCGGCCCCGCTCCACATCGTAAACCTGAAAACAGCGCAGGGTGAAATCGCTCTCCGCTGCGGGAACGACAACCCGTATTTCGGGGTCATCAACATTGGGGAAGATACAGAATTTATCAAACTCGTGGAAAAGCAGGAAACCGCTATCCGCTCCGACAAGGATGAACTCACCGCATCGCTCTTTTCCAGCATTAAAGAAAAAACATCGGCGGTCAACATTCTCATAGGTGCCCGAAAATTCATCGAAGGCTGGGACACCTGGCGGGTCTCAACCATGGGCCTCCTCAATATCGGCAAAAGCGAAGGCACCCAGATTATCCAGCTCTTTGGCAGAGGCGTCCGTCTCAAGGGAAAAGACCTCCGACTCAAACGCAGCAGCGCCGTAGAAGACTCTGCCCCGCAGTTCGTTCCGCTCCTTGAAACCCTCAACATATTCGGTATCGAGGCAAATTATCTCGAACAGTTCCGCGAGTACCTCATTGAAGAGGGCATCGAAGTCGATACCTACATCGACATCCCGTTCTCTATCCGCATCAACGAAGATTATCTCAAGGCAGGTCTGCTCATCCCCCACATAGACAAACGACTCTTCAAAAAAGAAGAACTCTTCACACTTACTGTCGATGACCGTATCATCGCAGACGTGGACCTCCTGGCAAAGGTCGATGTCGAAGACAGTCTGAAAAAGGGATATGGCATTGAAGCCGAAACAGAATTCCCGGACCGGTTCCTCAATCCCGCACACATCGATACACTCAACTGGAACCACATCTACTTTGCACTCCTTGAAACAAGAATTCAGAAGAACTGGTACAACTTTGTTTTCGGCGAAACTGAACTCAAAGAGATTATCAGGAAAAAGCTCTACCGCCTCAAATGTCAGGAGGATTTCATAACTCCTAAACAATGCAAGGATCTTCATATCCTTGAAGATATCACCATCGCTATCCTCCGGAAATATCTCCAGAAGTATTACGACAAAAAGCGTAACCTCTGGGTCAAGAACCATCTCGATATTAAAGTTCTCGACGAAAATCATGGAAACTTCGACTTTACGTACCACATCCGCGTCAGTGAAAAAGAGCAGGCCCTCATTGAAGCCATTGAAAAACTCATCAAAAGTGATATCGAAAAACTCTACAAAGGGGATAAAAATCTCAACCTCGTCAACGTCTTCTTCGACAGGCATCTCTATCAGCCACTTCTCGCCCGGTACGGAGATGCATTAAAAGTCGAGATTCATCCGGAAGGTCTCAACACCGGTGAACGAAAATTCGTTCTTGACCTCAAGTCTCACATAGAGAACGACCCCGACGCCTTCGCAGGAAAGAAGGTATTTGTTCTCCGGAACTTCCCGAAACGTGGTGTCGGATTTTTCGAGAATGTCAATTTCTTCCCGGATTTCATCATCTGGATTGTGTATGGCAATGTGCAGCACCTCCTCTTCGTGGATCCCAAAGGTCTCGTAAACATAAAGTCCGGATTCAAAGATGAGAAGATCCAGCTATGCAATACCATCAAGGAACTTGAACAAAAACTCAATGAAAAGAAAAAAGGATCAAGTATCACGCTTGATTCGTTCATCGTCTCCGTGACAGAAAAGCAGTCAGTAGGCGGGGTTTTCGATTACCCTGCAGATACCGTCTATGATGAGAACCATGTTCTGTTCCAGGAAGATGAGAGATATATCCGAAAGATGCTTCATACCATTTTACCTTAATAACAATTTTTCCCCGGAACCACTCACATAGGCCCAATCCCGGCAAACGCCTGCTTACACTAGATCCATTATGCTTCAGGTTCAAACAGATCCTCAAGCGTCAATCGAGTGAGATCCTTTCCCTCAAGGTCTTTAGGTAAAGGCTCCTCTAACAATTCATCGATGTCATGATCAATCTCTATCTCCGATACACTAAGGGTGCCAATCCTGAATGTGGATACAACCTTTTCTGATTTCAGCTCATTGACCGAGCCTTGAACTGACTCAACTATCTCAGGCTGTTGCACGGGAACAGCATCGGCAGCAACAATTTTTGGAGAAATTTCAATCTGCGTCGCAACGGGTTCCTGCTCAATCCCTGCTGACACATTATCATCAATTACTTCCGGCCCGACAGCAGCGATATCAGGATTATTCAACTCCTCTGACACTTCCCGAACAATCTCCTCATCAGTCTCATCGGCAGAATGATCCAGATCAGTCCGGACGCTCTTGAAAATTTCACTGATCCTGGAAGGATTACGTTTTCCTAATATCAGCAGCCACCAGTACCCGGGAATATCCAGGTGCTCCCAGTTCTTTTCATCCCGCTTCTTCTTTCCACACGATGACCGGATGATCCTGGCCCACTGGGGGTTTGAGATCTCTTTGTCAGCTTCCAGATTCTGCAAAATCGTTATGATACGGAATATTGATCGGTCCGTAAGCTGGCTCATCACATATTTGAGGTTGAATGTACCGAACTTCGGGACCTTCTTTGTGAGATCCTTGTCGAAGAATCGCGTTGAGAATGAATTTTCCACGGCGAGTTCTTGTTTCAGAAGTTCTTCATTTCCGATAACCTCCGCATCGAGACCCATACGAAGTGCAGCATCCTGCACCCAGGCAAGATCATCGAGGAAGGCCACATCATCTTCTTCAGGAATGTAACTCTCCGGCTCCGGGATTGCAACGTAATGATAGAAGACAGGGGCCTTCTTGTTCCCGGTTCCTTTACGCAGAATACGTCCCATCCGCTGCGTCAGCTGGAGTCGGGTCTTTGAAGCAGCAACATTAATGCCGATCTCTGCATCAGGGATGTCGATTCCCTCACCCAGCATCTGGGCACCGATCAAAGCCCCATACGGTGCACGCTTGAACCGTTCAATGAGAATATTGGGATCTCCTTTGATGAACGAGTGAATTACAAAAATATTTTTGTTATCCTTTTCGAGTTCTTTCCCCAGATAGTCACAGCTATCGGTATCCATCGTAAAGAGGATGACTTTCTTCGTCTTTGCAAGATCTTGTGCAAGTTCCATTGCATGCTCAAGCCGGGGCTGGGACTTGTGAATGATCCACCGTCTCTTGAGAATGAGTGCCTGGATTTGTTTCCATTCGGGAGGCAGTTCTATCTTTTTATACCGTGCCTGCTCGATAAGCCGGATAAAGTCTCCAAGGTCTTCGATTCCTTTACGTTTGCCGCCGGTAATCCGGGAAATCGTCTCGGCGTCACTTTTCACCGAACTGAACCGATAGGTGATATCCTGGGAGATTTTCTTGAATTCATCAGCCTCAGCAACCGCAAGATAGACCGGGATTACCTTCCATTCAAAGGAGGGGATGATACCTTTGATCATGGCATCCTTCAACCCGAACTGGTATACGACCGGCCCCAACTCGTCCTTCAGAATCGAGAGTTTCAGCTCACCTTCAACGGTTGCCGAGAGCCCCATCTTTTCCGGGCAGGGAATCTGGAGGGCCTTGCTAAACTCCGGACCTGCAAGGTGATGGACTTCATCAAAAATAATCAAATCCGCCGGGTATAGTTCAGGATTGGCACTTACCCTCTGGATCGTATCGAAATGAACCGCGATCCCCTTCCAGTTTATCGAGATGTTAAAATCGCGAGTAACATCCTGTAATAACCCGAGTTTTTTTACAGACTCGCGCTTCCATTGATTCAGCAATGCACGAGAATTAGTTATGACACGGACCGTGGCATTCTCTTTTGTTCGTGCAATCTCCTCAATTGCCATCAGCCCGACCAGAGTCTTACCGGTCGCAGTTGCCATCTCAATAATACCCTGCCGGCCTGACTTGACCCATGCGTCATATGCCGCCTGCTGGTGTTCCCAGGGGAGAACAATAATCCGGGGAGACCGGGTAAAATTATCCGCTTGTTGCGGAGAGAGTTTTATGAGATCGTCCTGAATGGTGGCAAGGAGATCCGAATCCTGCAGGGTTACATAAAGTTCGAGGAAAAAAAGGGCGCTCCCCGGATCAAAAACCTGCCCGACATTATCAATGGCAAGCGGGTCTTTTTTGTTTTTTACAAGGAGTTTTTTTAACAGAATTTTAATCGGTTCGATGTCCGGCAGACTTCCAATGTAAGAATCCCGGGAAAATTTCTGATGAATCAGATTGAGCGATTGTCTGAATGCAAAAAAATGCTCCCGTACACCTTTCAACGATGCAGGACTGACACTGCCGCCGTCTGATGCGTGGACCCTTTCCTGGAATATACAAAAGAATCCATCAATAAACCAGAGTTCAAGTTTTTGATGTTCCGGCCCGTAATCTCCCCCGTGGGGTCCTTCGAGAAGGGGTGTGAAGTGAGCTTTGCCAGACTCTCTTCGGTCGGTGTTGTAATATTCATACTCCAGGAGGGCATCGTCAGCCCAGAAAAGACCCTTGACCTGATCGGGATCAAGGAATTCATGTTTAAACTGTTCATACGTGGGCCGGTGTGAAATGATCTTTTGATCAAAAGAACCGTATGTACCACCGTGGGGATTCTGGCATCGCTCACAAAAGGATTCGCCGCGTTTTGTTGGTCTTCCGCATTTGGTGCAGTGCGTGATGAATCAGCCCGAAGTAAAATTAAAAATGATGAGATACAGGAAAAGTGTTGTGGAATGCGTTTACTCACCATGGATGAGCTATTATTTGCACTTACTTTTCTGGTACAACCCACACTGAAGCGATCGCTGCGTACAATGTAATCCTGAAGAAGCCGAGATATCCCTCAAACGAAGAGTACAGAGCTCTTCTTGCAATGTGGAAACAACGGCAAAAACGGGAATGAGCCAGAACTGCCTTTTCCAGAAGAAAAGCCCCCCACATAACAGGAAAAGCTCCCTACATAGTGAAAGGAACTCCCTACATAACGGTACAACCCTCCTTCATTAACGAAGAATGAAATCGCCACGATACCCGCGCTCATATGGTGAGCATTTCAAAAGAGAGTTATGCTCACAGAATGCGCACTCATCAATTTCCGAGCATTCCCATTATCACTGATACCGTTATTATCCTATCACTAAACTGCGATACCTGCTGAGTCGTATGGTATCATTCTGAGTCGATTAGAGTGGCGGACTCACGACGGAATGGTAACATCGAACGAATCCTGGCACTTTTGGCTCTTATGTGGCCTTTTTGTTTTCCGAAAATTCAAGTCCGGGCTTGAGCCATATGTAACAAAAATGAGTCAATCGATCGGGCATGTCAGGCCCTTCTCCTCCGGTGAAAGGCTGGCCCTTTTGGCCCTTATAAGGCCCTTTTGTTTTTGAAAAATCACTGTCTCATTTGTCTCATAAATGTCCCATTTGTGTCTCATTTATCCTGATTCCTGTGAGACCCCTTAGGCCCCTATCCGGCCCCTTTGGAAATCGTCTGCTTACAATGGAGAAAATTGTCTTGACCTTGCCGGAACAATTATCCATCCGGGAAACTGGCAGAGAATTTTACTTCAACCAATTGGGCAGACACCATTTGCCTGATATGGTGGATGGAAATTACTTTGGCGGCACCCACACCGGCCCTATTCCGGCAAACGCTCTCTCAAACCGCTCCGGCCAATCCCCAACATAGAACAGCGCCGGTGAAAACGTAGGTCCGGGACCACTATCTCCAGAAGGACCTGCGAACCGGATGCGGGCCGATGGAAAACACACCCGGCACGATATCGCCGTCAGCGTCTTCCACGCGGAGGTCTCTGTTGCCGACTTCCACAACACAATCGCCTCCGTGGTCCTACCTGCGGACCGCTCCAGGTAAAGCTTCGAAAACCACTGCTCAACCCCGGGCCCGAATGGGGGATTGAGAAACACCCGCCCCTCCCACGGCTGGATGAGCCCGTTGTCCTGAGCGGTATAATGCCTCGCTGCCGGTACGTTCGGGATCTCCCGACTGTTGCTGGCCGGGTCGAGATCGATCGGGCCCAGGCAGGCGATCACTGCTTCGAGAATGTACTGCGGTGTGTAGTGCTCCGTGCTTTCGTGAGAGAGAAGGGCAGGCGGGACCGTCATCTGATAGTAGGATGTGTAAAATTGCGAGGATAGGTGTTGCTGAACACAAAGATAAATGAGAGACTCTTATTGAACACTATGGAAGCGGTGAATAACCTTGAAAATAAAATTGGAAAACAGAATATTGGCAATGCAGGAGAATATTATATTGCCTCAAGGTTATCCGCCGAGAATTTTATTGCGACCATCACATTGGGACGGGCTGAAAAATACGATATACTGGCAGTAAATCCCACGGGAAAAACCATTAAATTATCTGTGAAGACCAGATTCGAGAAAGTCGATAGATTTCCTCTATCAAAAAAGGACGAGATCGGTGGGGCTGATGACTTTTACTACGCATTTATCCTCTTAAATAAATTTGTTAATGAGCCCGACTTCTGGATCATACCAAGTAAAAGAGTAAATGAAATCTTATCCCAAGCAGCTGAAGATTATTATTTCCATAAAGTACGCCAAGATGGAGAAAAACATAATGACGTCGGTATTCGAAATCTCTGGCTAAAAATCAACAAAACAAACCGTGATACATATCCAAAAGACTGGGAGCAGGAATTAAAAAAATATGAGAAAAATATCGATCAACTCAAAAATTAGCACCATAGGAATTTTTCACACAACCCCACTCTCCTCCGCCTCCTTCCTCAATCCTCTCCCGTAACAATGCTCACAGAGCTTCACGCCCGCCTCGCGGTCAATCCACACCGCCTTCGCAATCCCGCAGACCGAGCACTTGCCGATATCCACCGTCACCCGGCTGCACCGGGAAACATCCACGGCCCCGGGCAGCGGGACCGACGCGGTCTGTTCATCTTTCACCGCTTCGTTGTAACATGACTGACAAATCCGCCGTGCCTCTTGCCATTCCTTGGGCCGTGCCCGGCGTTCCGCCGTGTATTTTTCCACATACCAGGAGCCTTTCTTCCCGCAGGACCAGCACGGGGTCTTCGGCTCCGGTACCTCGAGTTTTTTGTAATCGCGGACCTTGATGGGCCGGACCTGATCCCTGTTTACAGCAGGGGTGTCCGGATCCGGGCTTATTTCAGCAGTTTTACAGCACGTGCTGTAAGAGTCCGGGGAGACCGGTGGGGCCGGATTCGGCTTTTGAACCGCTCCGGTCAGAGATCGTTTTTTGTTTACAGCATTTTCAGAATCATGGAGACACTGATCAGAATTTTTTCCGGAATTTTGACCGTCTCCATAATTCCGGTTTTGCTGTAAATCATCATCTCTTAGTACAGAATTATTTGTACAATCTTTTTCTTTGCAGGAACCGGGCGCACCGGGTTGGCCATTTTGATTTACAGCAGTTGCTGTAAAACTGCTGTAAACGTGCTGTAATGCTGTAAATGAACCTGCGCCGCCGTCCTCATCGCTGTCCTTCGGGTCATGATCGAGCCAGCAGGCCCCGCCGTTCGCCCACTGCCGGAAGATCTCGCGGCTCCAAGTAAATGCCTCGGTCCTGCGCCGGACCGAAACGCCCTCTTCATCATTTATCGTCACCGTCCGATCGGTGAATGAGAGCGCCGGGCACTTTTCCAGAAGACCGGTATAGTTCTTCCCCCGGCTGTCGTAACCCTTGAGCATCCGGTAGATCCCCATGTAGGACCCGCCCGTGAACCGCTGGAGGTCCTGAATGGTGAACTCCGGTTGGTCGGCCTTCTCTATGATGGCGAGGAGGTCCGACTCTTTCTTCGTCATCTTCGATTCCTGGCCCCCCGCCGTTCCGTTCAGGAGGGTGAAGACATCATTAGCTGCAGAAAAATCCGCTTCATCTGCATACACGCAGAGCGTCCCGTCCTCGCTTGTCTTCTGCCGGCGCTGCATGAAGAAGAGGGCCGCGTGACTCTTGATCAGGTCGTAAAGCATATCGGGGTTGCGCCGGTTGCAAATGGCATTGAATCGTATCCGCTGCGAGTAGGGGATGATCACCCAGATCATCTGCTCATGCAGGATCTCCCAGATGGCCCTGCAGGTTCTCAGCTCATCGGACTCGTCAACAAAGAGGTCCGGATCGAGCATCTCCCGGGCCTGCTTCGCCGCCAGTACCCGGGCATCCTGCCCGGAGGACTCGTCAATCCAGCAGGTCAGCATCCGGTTCATCACCTGATCGTCACCGGTCCCTTCCTTCTTCGCAATCCACCAGACGCAACGTTCAGGGATCGTGCAGACCCGCGAGGTCAGATCTTTTGTGACCGTCGTGTGCGTGATCGGCTCGTGGAAGTTCGAAGTCGCAGACTTCAGGATCTCCTGAATTCCGTCCGAGAGCTCGGTGTCGTCGCTCATCAGGACCGTGCGGGGCCGGAGGTCTTTCATGTAATAGAGGGCTTTGTTGCTCACCGTGCCCTTCACCTTGTACGCATCCGGCACCTGGCGCATCATTTTGCGGAAGGCGTGGGTCTTCCCTTTCCCGGAATCACCGGTCACGGAGACGTGCAGCCCGTCCGAGTTTTTCACATGCTGCGATGCCATCGAGAGGATCATGCAGCGGGCAACAATCTCATCACCGACATGCTCCTGCGCAAAGGTCCGGAGCATCAGCGCCACCGGGTCGCCGCGTTCCAATACACCGAGGGCAGTTGCCCGTTGGTCGGGAGAGGCCGCGACCGGAGCCGGCTCCGGGTCAGTTCTTCCCTCCAGCTCTGCTTTTGCCCGGGCCCGGTCCTTCCGGGCGGTCTGCTGCTTCTGCTCCCAGTCCTTCCGCTTCGCCGCCCGGTCCGGTTCGTACCGTTCACGGAGCTCCTGCCACCGCTGAGTCCCACCGCCGCAGGAGGTGTGCTTGCAGCCGGCAAAGACCGCGCCGTTGCCGAACTGGATCGCGAAGGCCCCGTCCTTGTGCGCTGAGGAAAATGGGCACTGGTCGAGAATGAAAAGCGTACCGCCGCTGTATGGTTTCTCGGATCGTATGTTAACACTGTTAACAGTCAACCAGTGACGCAGATCAAATTTTTTCTCTCTCGCCGTGGCCGGCTGCTGCTGTGCGTGCTGTTCGGTCGGCAGCCGGGCCGCGAGGTCCCTGAGCTGTTCAACCGTCGCAACACTCAGCACATCCGGGGCCGAGAGGATCCGACTCCTCCGGTACGGACGTTCCGGGGTATTGTCACCCTTCCGTGATATCGTGCCGTAGAATTTCCAGATGCGTGCCGCGTTAAAATTCGCCGTGTCCACGTTCACCCGCTCATCCGAGAAGAGTGTGTCGAGCGTTGCAAGGCAAGCTTTCACGAGAGCCGTTGCCGCGTCATCGTTCGGCAGATCGATGCGGTAGAGCAGGTGGGCCCCGTTGCCGGAGTCGGCCCGGACCGGCTCCGGAAAGCCGAGCCCGGCTAACCACCGGGCAATCTCATCGGCTTTCGCCAGGGCCAGCCCGTGCTCCTCGTCCGTACTCGATACGCCGCTCGGTCGCAGCGGGTCGATGTCGATCGGCAGCCAGCGGCGCCGCAGGATATCCGCATCGCTCGTCGTGCTGTCCTTCTTGCCCAGGCGCATTTTAATCCGGTTCGCCCGGCGCGAGAGCAGGGCCGGGTTCACCTCGTTCAGTGTCACGTAGATACCGTGCACTGAATTGTCGGCATCGAGCGGCTCAACGGCACGCAGGAGTGCGGCGTGATCACTGAAGTAGCCGCTGTGGGTAAACTGATCGGTGAGTGCCCGGACCTCGATAACCTGCCCGGGCCCGGCTAATCGGGCGACTGCATCACGGAGCAAACCATCCACACGTCACCACCCGGTTCCCTGCTCTGGTCTGCTTGTCGAAAAATGCAGGGTCAGCCATGCCCTTCGCCTTCTTTTCGGGCAGGCTCCTCCTGCTTCACCCGCTCCGCGTGCTCGTCGAAGGTCTCGACCTTCACGGTATAGCGGTGATGGAATTTTCGCTCGACGATAATCTGGAAGACGGCTTCTCCTTTCTTCTTGATCAGGTCCGCGATTGCTTTCGGAATCAGGTAGAGCGGGATGCCATCGACTTTTTCAATCGTAACTGCCGGCTTATTCTCCTCAGTGGGCATAGGCAGCCACCTCGCGGATCTCGTCCGGCAGGACCTCATAACAGTGGATGGAGCCGTTCGGTGAGATCACCCAGACCTCGCACCGGATGAAGACATTGCCCGGGCTCATCGTCAGCAGGGAACGGAACTGGCAGATCTCGAACCTGCAGAATGATTCGACATAGGCCGGGCTGACACTGCCATAGGCCACCCGGACTTTCACGCCGAGCACTTCATAGTTACCCTTCATCCCGACCAGGTGCAGCGGGATATACTCCGAGAGAAAACTGCTCTCGACCGGCAGGACCGGCTCGTAGCCCCGGGCCATGAGCAGTTCGGCAGCCCGCTCTTTCGAGGCAGTGAACGCACTCTGGGCGATCATGCGATACCCCCGGCACGCGAGACCACCGGCCCGTGCAGCGAGAGTTTCGGGATCTCGCGGATGCTGTCCCTCATGACCTCGAAGCACCGGAAACCGTAGGTCAGCGAGTAGATCCAGATCTCGTAATGGTACCCGGTTTCCCCGATGTGGCGGGTGATGTGCTTGCGGAACTGCGAAAGGTCAATGCCGCATTTCTGCATGACCATATCGACGGTTGAGGGGAGATGGGAGAATTTCCGGATGCGGATGAACCGTTTCTCGCCGGAATCCCGCTCCGCGACAAGGTGGGCCGGTGGCTGGTTCTTGTTGAAACCGGGCGGGATGACCTGGACCCGGTAACCATGCAGCCTGAGGAGCTCGCGGGCTCCGTCCTCGATGAGCGTTCCGCGACGGCTGGTCATGATGCAGCACCTCCCTTGTGCGGCGTAAGTATTTCCGGTTCCGGTACATCTCCCGGGACCTCGAAGAGAATGCAGGACACATCTTCGCCGAGCGCGACCGCGATGAACCGGTCGCGGGGCAGCATGTACCGGATATTCCCGATCGACAGGATCACAGCCCGCCCGGAGGGATTGAGGGCAACGGAGCCGGACGCCACCGGAGAACCAACGGGGTCCGGGTTTTTCTGCAGCAGGGGGATGGTCTCGCCGACAAAGAGCAGCATCCCCATGTCCTCGGGACAGATGAAATACGATTTGTCCCAGATCCGGACGTGGACATATCCGTCGCTCCCGGTCAGCACGATCCCGGCAGAGAAATGGCTCATAGTAATCCTCCCGCCAGCCTGCCCCCTTCAGTGAGGGATTTAAAGATGGAAACAGAAGTATCTATGGCAGTCTCACGGCGTGACTGGGTAAGTTTTGTTCGTGAGCTGCCACTGGTTATTGCGTGCATGATACCTCCTCTTTTGTGACGATCTCCCAGCGCCCGTGTTCAACCATCTTCTTCCCGATGCCATAGAAGCCGGACCGCTTCTCGTATGCATCGACAGCTTCCTGCGTTACCCGCAGGGGTTCGCGTTTTATTGTGTTCTGCATTTTTTCACCGACTTTGTTAAGTTGTGTTCAGCCACATTCCCCAATTGTTGAAACGTTCTTTTTCCCTCGTGTCACGCAAAGCAACGGCTATCATCCGGTCAGATGCCACTCTCCTCGAAACGGCAGGTGGCCTATCGGATCAAAGCAATAAGCGGATCACGGTTAACGATTGCCTGAAATCTACAGACTATCACCAAAAAAAGTAAAGAGCGAGAATATCGGGGAGTGGTTGCCTGTCAGCCGGCAGCACTGGCCCGTGTTCTTCTTACATCCTTTTCCGGACGCCAAGCTGTTCATCCTGACCCGGCTCTTTTGCAATGCAACCGGTTCGGGCCGACGGATCAGGGCCGTGATCTTCGTCGTGATCGAAGCCACTGCGGTCTTTATCCGGCTGCCCGCCTTTTGGAGGAAGTCCAACAGCATTGTAATTGTTTTATAAATTCGCAGTTGTTTAAAGTGTTTTCTGAACCAGCGGGTTACATGGGCGCTTTTTGTCGTACACGTGTAACACAATTGGCAGATTTTACTGCACCAGAATGCCAAGCGCGGCTGGAATTATTGAGAAATGGAAAAGCAATACTTTGAATTTTTCAGTCAAGTACCAGAGGGTGCGGGAGGTGCCGCAAATTTTGTGAAGTCATTAATGCGAGTGGATGGCAAGTAGAAAGGTAAAAACGGATATATATCGAAGGGATAATTTTAGATATGGTCTTTGGGAAGAATTTTTTGAAGTCTATTACTTCATTCTTTCCAGATCGAGAAAAAGTTCTTGAAGAGATTGAAGATTTGAAGGTAACTTGCGAACTTGAAACGGCGAAGATCGGGTTCGGTTTTTTGTTTATTGTTGTTTCAGCATACGGGCTTCATAATTTGGTTACTCCAATAATCCCAGAAATGCCATCCTGGGGTTTTACATTACTCTTTTCATTACTTTTCAGCTTGTTGATGTTTGGTCTTAATTTAACGATCAATGGATTAACTTCGAACGCTGCCAGAAACAAAAAATTCCAAGATGGAGTAAATAGAAAATTAGAGGCTTTAATCTCAAGAGGAACTCCACCAGAGAATATCCAAGAAGCTGAGGAAACTATGACTTCCCAAGAGAAAAGTAACAAATTTGGTGAGACACTCATAAAAATAGGATTTGCAGTTTTCATAGTAGTTTATATCATTTGGTTTGTCTGGACAATGAGCCAGCATTCGAATGATTCGCAATATATTACAACGGCCATTCTTGCAATTCCAACATTAGTTGTTGCAGTGGTCACGTACATGTACGTTTTATTGACAAGGGATCTTGTAAAAATTAACCAAGATCTTGTCAATGCCCAAAAACAGCCAATATTTTCACTTGATATTGAAAATAGGGAAGGATGCCGTGTTGTTAACCTGTGGAATACCGGAGAAGTCGCAAGAAATGTTACGATTATCTTTACTGCCAATTGGGATTTTCAACAGCCTTCAATTAATCTCCTCTCTCTGAAGCGAGATTCGCAATGTGAATTATTGGATAATATAAGTCAAATTTTAGGCAATGGTCATATTTGGACGGTAACGGTTGACTATGAAAACATTTTCTCGCAACATTTCCATGAAGTTTTCCCACTATCTAATGAGAAGTTGCAATCTCTGGGAACCACTCGAATAATAATACCTGGTGGAGTGCTATAAGAGGTTGAATTTCATCGTCGAGCAACTAGGTTATGGGGGAATTCGTATAACCCCCCGTAAAAAAATTATAATTCCCCTTTCCTCTTCATCTCCGCAATCCTTTCATCAATCAGCTGCCGCAGAATATCCGGGTTGTCCCTGAGGACGCTCTGCTGGATTCCCTCATCGGTATCGATCACAACATCGGAAAGATGCTGGCCGCACGAGAAACAGTAGTTTGAGGTGGGAGGATTGATCTTCCGGCAGTGCGGGCACTGGATCGGTTCCAGCCGTGATGTTGCATTTCCGTTATCCACGACAGTTATCCCGTAGGATTTGAGCATCGCAGAATCGATATCCTGCCCGGTGAGATGGGCGTAGGTCCGGAACATATCGGTGCTGATGTTGCCCCACATCATGAGCTTGATCACGCTTTCCGGTACTTGTTCCTTGATGAGATGCGTGATACGGCTGTGCCGGAAGATGTGGGGTGTGACATGTTTCTCAATGCCCGCATGCCTGGCAATAACCTTGAGATGCTTGTTGATGGTCGCATGGATGAGAGGTTTGCCATGCACGTTCACGAAGACCAGCGCGTTCCCGCTCGGGTCCGGTTTGTAGCAGGCCCGCCACTGTGCCAGGTATTCGTTTGCCATTATGAGCCGGACGTACCGGGGCATGTTGGTCTTGAAGTTCACGTTCGCAATGACACCGTATTTATCGAACGTGAGATCGCCCCAGGTCATGGTCCCGATCTCGCCAATGCGGAACCCTCCTTCGTACAGCGTCATGATGAGAGCCCGTTCCACGGGGCGGGTGCACGCTTTGATCATCGCGGTGATCTCGTCCGGTGTCAGCAAGTCGGCGGCCACCTTGGTCATAGGATCCTTGGCGGGTATCCGGAGTTTGCGGAGCTTGGTCTCGCTGAGATCTGAATACTTGTTCTCAATCATCCAGAGGTAGAACTGTTTGAGGATGGCAACGAAATCGCTGATCGTGTTCTGCTTGAATGGGCGCTCACGGCTGCTCTTTGCATTTCTCAATTCTGGAATCGCGGCGTAGAGATCACCGATGGTGTTGCTTGAAAACGGCCCGATGAACCGGCGCCAGCCCACGAGAGTAAACGTGAGTTTGTTCGCCCGCCCGGTGCTGATGTTCTTGCAGGACCGGAGTTCCGAGACGAATTCCCGGATCTGGGCAGCGTCAGCCTGGGTGAGGGTGAATTTCTCAAGGGCGTGCCTGATTGAATTTTCTGCCAGTTCATTCCTCATTGGATGGAAAGTACTGGCTGGAAGTACTTGAGCGACTGGGTAAGTCATAGAAAAGTTTCTGAAATAATGGCTTTAAAAAGGAAACTGAAGCATCGAACTTCGCGTCCAGATGCGAGAAGCAGGAGTCGAACCTGCGAACCCCTTCGGGAACGGATCTTGAGTCCGCCTCTGTTGGCCACTTAGATATTCTCGCGCCTTTTGTGGGAGTATGTTGGCGACGGGAATACATAAGGCAATTGATTGGCAAAAGGATGGTTCTGCCCCGCAAGGATAATCATTGCTCCGGACCCAGTATACCGGACAGACAATGTCAATTCCCACGGAACTTACCGGCCTGCAGGAATCGGTCCGGCAGAGCAGGTACCGCGATTATATTGTCACCCTCCCGCTCATTGCATTCTTCCTCACCCTGACCGTCCTCTCGTTTGTTATTGACGATCCCGGGACCGTGGGGGAGTTCATTTCAGCCGGGGGAATGGTCGCCCCGTTCGTGATCCTCGCCCTCCTCGCGTACCTGGGGGAGAAGAGCCGGTGGGGACGGTGTTTTTCCATACTCTGGCTTCTCGGCCTCCTTACCGGTACTGCCCTTATCACCTTCCTTTTAATCCTTGGACCGGCCGGGGCGCTCTCTTCAGACCCTGACGCTGTCGATGCATGGGTACAGTCGCTCCCGCAAGCAACGGTCGCAACAGCCCTGTTTGTACCGCTTTGCGCCGGGCTGGTAAGCCTTATGGGGTTCTCACGCCGGTTCAGGGGACTGCTCGCCCGGATCCTCCCCATCGATCCTGACTCGTTTATTCATACGATCGCCCTTGTGACAGTTCTTGCTCTTATCCTCCTGCCCCTTGTCCCGCTCGCGGTCACCGGCAACGCCCCGTTCCTTGACGCAGATTTCCAGGATGTCCTCGGGATCGGGACGGAAGCACCCGGTTCATCGGTAAATCTCGACACTTTCACCCTGATCTGGACGGTTATCGGGTCGTTTTTCCTGGTCGGGCTCTGGGTACGCCGGGACATGCGGGGAACGCTTGACCGGCTCGGCCTTGTCCGGCCCACGCTCCGCCAGGTACTCCTGGCACTTATTCTCGGAGTCGTACTGGTCGGAATTTTCCAGGGGGTTGATTACCTTCTGACGGAATTCTTTGCCGCATCGGGAATAACGGTAACCGACGAGACCCTGGTCGGCAACCTCTTTGCCGCATCGTTTACCCCGCTCGCCGCAGTGGTTGCCTCGATCTCGGCCGGGCTCGGGGAGGAACTTGCGATCCGCGGTGTTATCCAGCCGCGTTTCGGGCTCCTGCTCTCGGCGCTTGTCTTTGCGTCGCTCCACGCGTACCAGTATGCATGGGACGGCGTAATCGGCGTGCTCCTTGCCGGACTCTGTTTCGGCCTGATCCGGAAGTACAGCAACACCTCAACGAGCGCGATCTGCCACGGCACGTACGACCTTGTCCTCTTTGCACTCGTCATGGCAGGATTCACCGCGATCTGATCCGGAAGCGGAAACTGTTCACAGCCTGTGCTTGCGTTTCCGGCCCGGTTCCTTTTCCCGCACGAAAAGAAAAAAACGGAATTTTTTCCGGCCGAAAAAATGTGCCGGCTCCGGACGATCCCGGAGTTTTCTTTAAAGATCCGGAACCGCCCGAAAATTCACGCCGGTACCGGAAAAATATAGCCGGTTGTACACCCGGATACCGGGTAATTACCCGGTATCCGGGCAGTTAATTGACACCCGTTTTTTGGGCCAAAAATTTTTTGCCGGATTTTTTTGGGTCAGGATCGTTCTGCGATCATATTCCGGATATTCTTTCCTTGGGAGTGTGCGGGAACTCTAGCCAAAACAGAACCAAAAAAAGACCCGGAAAAAAACCCTGTCGGGCCGGGTCACATGAAATCGGCAAGGCCCAGCTGCTCCTGCTTCTCCTCGCCAAACGTGGACTCGATGTTTAAATCGAGCACCTCGACCCGCTGCCGGGTGTACTCGGAGACCTTGTATTTCTGCACCATCTTCTTTGACACTTCGAGGTATTTCTTCACCGAGCCCTCGTGCACGGTCGGGATGATGTTGCCGTTGCAGATGCCTTTCCCTTTAAATTTCGTGCACTTCCCGGCAAGCGGCATCCGGCGGTAACTCGTGTTGCACTTGGTGCACCGGAACTTCTGCTTGGAGAACGCGGAGAGGTTGCCCATCAGGTCGCGGATGAAATGGGTGTTTAAGACCCTCTCTGCCACATCGTCCGCGTCTACGGCACGAATCTTCTCCGCGAGATCGAGTTCCGCTTCGAGCTTTTCGGTCATCGTCTTGAGCTGCGTGTACGTGGACTCTAACGGGCCTGACGATATGTCCGAAGTATCGTGTGTGAAAAAGAACCCTTCAAGCTGCTGAGGAGTCCCGATCCGCCGTTCGACCCGGTCGATAAGGGGCTCGACATCTTTTGCCTTCGCGTATTTCAGGCCGGCTTCGTAGAGTTCGAGCGGGTAGCCTTTCCCGACGTCCACGTTCAGGGCCTCCTTGTCGATCTCCGAGGGGTCGATGCGGCTGGTGAGCACAAGCGGCGCATCCATTGTCCCGCCCCGGTTCTGGGGAAGGAATGACTTCGAGAAATTCAACAGGCCGTCCATGAGGAGCATCACGCAGTCCTCATCGCCATCGCACTGGCCGGTGAAGATACCGTTTGCGACAAGGGTGTGGTCTTCGGCAACAGTGAGGCAGTACACCCGGTCTTCGAGGGTCGCAATGGTCTCGACTTTCGCAATCCTCTCGGTGATGACGGCATTTCCTTCAAAGACCGGGACGGGGTCGCCGACTTCGATCTCAACCGCCCGGATCTTCCGCAGGTAGCCGACGTCCCAAACGATCATCGCATGGTCCGGGGTGACAATGAGCTGACGGTTCCGGGTAGTCGTGAACCGGATCAGGTTTGGCGGTGAACGGTGGATGGAGACCGAAGTGATCTTCCTCAGGTGCATCGTGCCCGCGGTGTCGACCGTGCGGGTGTAATACGGCCGGACCGGGTCGGAGTAATAGGTCCCGAGCCGGTCGATGCCGGGCTGGCTGATGTCGAAGTTCTCCATCACGAATTTTCGGATGGGGACTTTTATCCACTTCTTCCCGTCCATCACCTCGATCTCAGTATCCCCGAAGAAACAGTTCCGGCGCTTGGCGGCGTGGAAGAACGGGTGGGCGTACCCGACATTTGCCCGGGTAAACCCGATAACCCGGGCGAGCACTCCGGCGCTCGTGTGCGGTGCAAGTCCGATTACGAGCTGGCCGACAAGGTCGTCCCGGGTCTTCACATTGTAAAACGCGGGCAGCCCGTAGAACTTTACCAGCTCGTCGTCGACGAACTGCGCGATCTTGATCATGTAGTCCGCACAGGAGTCGGAGAGCAGGATATCCTGCGGGTGAACCTCGATCACCTGCGACCCGTTCTGGAGGTCGTAACCGTTGATATCCGTAAGGTACCCGAGCGACCGGAGTTTTTCGACCGGCACCTTCACCTCGTCCGGGCGGATGTGGGTGAGCGGGAGGTCGATCATGTCGAAACGGGTCGTGCCATCTTTGAAGACGTAGATATCCTGAACGGCACGGAGGATGCCTTTTTCCATCGCCTCGACCGTCTTCTCACGTGAGATAACTCCCTTGACACCCTTAACGAGCGCGACACTGTCCTTCTTGATCCCGAGCCTCTCCACCGCCTGTGCGTACTCGGCCTTGACATTCAAAGCGATCCTCTGACTGCAGGTTGCCGGGACATCGCAGTTCGGGCAGCGGTCGGTTGCAAGCTCGTGGCCGCACTTCGGGCAGGTATAGACCGGTACCGTGTGCAGCTGGCATTTCGGGCAGCGGTTCAGGTACGTGATCTCGCCGCATCCGGGACAGCGCCGGCGGCCGACATCGATCTCGATCACCCCGCCCTCTTTCTGGAAGTCGATCGCGGTGGCACTGGCGTCGGCCTCCTCGGTATGGCTCGACGCCTCCTGGAACGAACGCCGGGCCCCGCCGGATTCCCCGAGCGGGAAGAGGGCATGGGGCGGCGGGCTCATCTTCCGCGGCTTGGACTTGCCGGGCCGGCCCATCCGGCCGCCAATCCGGATCCCGGACCGGGACCGGAGCGCAAGGCCGCTCACGTGCATGACAAGGTCGAGCTGCGCTGCATCCGCAGGCACCGTGCTCCACGTGTCGCGTTTCTTTAAGTGTTCGTCAAGGCCAAGGCAGGCAGCGAACGATTTCCAGGCCCGGATCCGGATCATCCCGCCGCTTACCTTGTGGGGGATGAGGAGGATCTCCAGCGGGTCTTTTATCTCCGGCAACAGCGGGAGGACGAGGGCATCCTCCTCGATCTTCCCGTCCCGTGCAACCGTATCGGCAAGGAGCCGGATCTGGTCGCAGGAGATATCGTCCCAGAACCAGGTCCAGGCCGGGTGAAGATACCTGCCGGTCTCCCTCGCAAGGGCCAGGGCCTCATCCTCACCCTGTGGCGGTTTTGTCCCCGGTTTCTGGTCGAGCAGCCACCACTCCGTGCAGTAACCGGCCGGGACGAGCGGGTGGTTGTTTTCCAGGAAATCCCCGTACGCGATCAGGATCTCCCCGACATCGAGCACCCGCTCCACTTTTCCTTCGAGCGCAATCGCGGTCTTCTCATCATCGATCCGAACCACATCCCCGCCTTTGAGCCGAACCGTGGGACCCTCGATTGTATCGACCGGGACAACCCCGCAGGCTTTGCCCGGCCGTTCGAGTTTCATCTGGGTGCCGACCGCGAGGAACTCTCCGAGAATGTAAAGGGTCGCCGGGTTGAAACCTGCTGTTGCAAATCCCGTGTTCCGCGAACGCCCGTACCGGAGCCGGAAGCCGCCTTTCCGCATCGGGTACGAAAAGACCGGCCTCCCCCCGATGAGATCGCGGAGGTACTTGTCGAGCGGTTTTATGCCCGGGGCATGGGACTCGGTCTCGGCTGCCGGTTTTCCCGCACCGGCAATGAGCTTGTCCAGCCAGTCCCAGCCCTGCATGTTCATCTTCTCAACCTTGCTCTTGAGCTTGCGGGCCTTTCCCGCGATACCCTCGGCAAGGACAAGCGCCATCCCGCCCCGCACCGCGTTGGTCTCGACCCGGGGAAGGTTCCGATGCCCCGAGACCTCCTCCTTTTCCGTTGCTTCGCCGTCAATGCAGACCGGGCAGTTCTCCACGATCAGCCGGATCTCGGCTTCGCTGGGGAGATACTGGAGGCTCATGATCGTGTTGTACTGCCGGATCTCCTCGATGTACCGCTCGACCTCTTCGGGCCGGGGGCGGTACCGCCCGATTCCGAGCTTTGCCCGCACGTAATCACCGACAAGCACCGACAGTGCCTGTGCCGTGCCGCCGGCGCTCCGAATCGGGCCGGCGTAATAGATCATCAGGTACGTGGTACCGTCGTCGTTCTTGCCAAGTCCGATCTTTGCAATCCCTTCTGTCGGGGCCGAGACCACGCCTTCGGTCAAAAGCGCCATCGCGGTCCGGATGGAATGGTCGAGGATCTCGTCGTTGTTCTTTTCCCCGAACATCTTTGCGACAAAGTCGTCGCCGATACGGA
>Ga0268360_1000664_pt1 | contig 49972 bp, 41 predicted proteins | sample BioMet11_FD_192465 | JGI IMG/M metagenome (GOLD analysis project Ga0268360, IMG submission 192465) | Sewage microbial communities from Oakland, California, United States - Biofuel 11 (Illumina Assembly) | ecosystem: Engineered > Wastewater > Sewage > Unclassified | place: USA: California... | reverse complement strand
TCAGAGTACTAATATACAAAAAACAACTAACTTACGCAACATATTCAGCTGATAATAAACTAGTTAATGGATGTTTTTTGGAAGAATTTGGCAGTAGCAAATTCGCACCAAAATTGACGATGAACCGGAATCCTCCGTTTTCAGCAAGTCAAACAGGTGGCTTTGATGGAAATAATACACAAATTATCCTTCCTGGAGAATTAATTACATTTATTTCGGGTAATGGCGTTTATTATCCAGATGGAAAAGGAACACAACGTATAGGTCTCATTCCTGATATTGAAGTAAAACCTTCCATAAAAGGGATTAAGGAAGGGCGTGATGAGCTTTTAGAGAAAGCAATTGAATTTATTAATCAATAAACAAATCATATCACCGGATCATTCTTGGTCTTCGGCTCCAACTGGTGCTGCGTTCTAGCTGAACGACATGTATGGTTAGGCATTTACCACTATAAACGTTTAAATACAAAATAGAAAGCAGATTGTTTTCAATGAAAGAAAGGTGCTATTCATGCTGAATAGGCAATGATTTAATTGTTCAACAAATGAATCTAAAGCATTTATATTACTTTTTCTGTTTAAATTCATATTTAATAATTATAGGATTACTTTCTGCATTTAACTTCTCAAATTGAGGATTTTGAATTAAATCAACAGGCATTTTATATGTATAAATAGAATGTTCATCTGAAGAAGAAAAAATGGGATCTTGTGGATTAATGCTAAATAGAGGGTCTTTTTTATTTACTAAACAAATATCTGAATACATATTGTTGCTTGATTTGTCGTAAAGTGCAAAACGATTGTCTTTTTCCTTTGTTGGTTTCCATGAGTTTATGACAGAATACGACATTAAAATATAATTTTCTAAATCAATAAAATTTGTAATCTGGATTTTAGGCTTATCTATTGGTTCTTCTGAAGTATAATCTCCTGTGATTGTTAATTGTTTATAGGTGAATTTACTGTCTCCAATGTTAATAAGGAAGGAAGGCGATAGTTTTTTTCCAAGAGAATAAACGGTATCATTAAAATAATGGTACAAATATGTCTTACCTCTAAGATTATAAATGAAAGTTTCTCCAGTATATGCTTCTTGACCCATTACTCTATCATGAATACTTATTGTATCCATTTTATTGGTTGGAAAATTATATGCCAGTACATCCGGAGATACACTATTCGCAAAAGATGTATAATAAATTTTATTATTATGGAATGCTATCCGATTTAAAGAATAATCCTCCGGTAACTTCCAACTGTTGAAAAATTTGCCATTGTAATCAAAGGCGATTAATTTTCGTCCGAAATAGTCAAGAACGTATATAAGTTTTTGTTCTCTATCTACTTGTATTTGTTCTGCTGCTATATACTCTTTAGGACCTTGCCCCTTTTGACCAATACGTTGAATAAATGATCCGTCCTTTTTAAATTTGTAAACTTGCCTATCTGCAACTATCCAAAAATAATCAATATCTAATATCTGAGAAATTTTATTTAAAAGACAAGAGTCTTTCGTTTCCAAAGGAATAGCAGTTATAGATGCTTTTAAATCTTCTAAATATAGCTTTTCGTGCAAAGGAGAAGAAGATATTTCTTTTAGACTAATTTTTAATATACCATCAGTTTTTACATGAGTTTGTTTGCAACTTACGCAAAATAGAATCAAAAGAAAACAAAGTACTTTTTTCATGTTCCCCATTTTTATATTAAGATTAAAATCAACTCTGCCAAATACATCTTCGCTTAACTTATAGCGCTTCAAGAATGAATCCTACTTTAAATTTCCAATCTATTTCATCATTGCATATGTATTTATACAAGTCCAAACGTACATAATTTCCTTATAAATGCAATTTAATTTTAATCAATTGATGTTAAATATGCAATCCTGCGGTACATACTACATATATTACAAGGTTCATTCAGCATTCATTGGCTTTCTGTATTTGTAGAAAACAAGTAATAAAAATACAACACATGAAAATCCATAAGAAATTTCTAAAACCAAAAATATTAAATCAAAGTATTTTAAATGTTTTAGATAGTAAAAATAAATCTTTATACCAAAACTCAATCGTGTAATTTCCGCTTGGCCAAAAGCCTTTAGAAGAACCGCCCCAACTTTGAAAAGAATGAGTGTGAATACCTCGTCGCACATAAAATGATTCAGAGCTGGTAAAGCCGGAAGGAGAAGCTTGATTTCTAACTAATCCAGATGGGGCAAAAAATCTGATATTTAGCGTAATCTTCGTATTATCATCCAGAACATTTGACGAATATGTAATCCTTGGCTGAATATACATTGTAAAATCACTAAAAATATTTTCTCCATAATTTGTTTCAATAGAACCTTTTTCAGTAACATTTGCAACATCTATCTTTGTAATTTCGATAGGAACTTCTTCATCTGCTGTAATGGAATCGGAATCATATTCACCTCTTATAGAATCTCTTAATTCCATTAATTCTTTTTCAGCCCTGAACCTATAATATTTTTCGGATCGAAGAGAAGATTTCAGATTCGCGTTTTCTTTATTTAGGGACTTCAAATCAATCTCTTTTTGCGTTATTTTATTATTTGCTAATTTAAGATTACTACTTGTGATATTTAAAATACCTTTCATAAAAAATAGGCATATAAAGCTAACCACAATAATCAAACAAAGAAAAATAACTTTCAAGTATTGTTTCTTTTTTATCTTCAACGTGTTATACCTTTTCAATAGATCTTCATATTTATTTAAAAGGTCTGTTTTGTCTTTATTGAGCCTTTTGATATTATTCCTATAACTGGAAAAAGATAATGTCTCATAATCCTTTTCTTTATAGATACAAACATAGGAATACTTGCATGAAGCACGGACAATAATATCATTATTATCAGTAACAGAAAAACTTTCATAGTCGTTTTTAACAATTTCGTAACTAACTGGAGGTAGTTTTGCAACGATATCGTCCAATACAGTTACTTCATTTTTAATGGCAATAGCTACACGTTCAACCTCTTGACATTTATCGTTAAGTATGTTGACTGCTGCAATAATATCTCCATTATCATTAAACTGAAGTATCTCACCGCGTGCAACCATATCAGCTATCGCGTTTTCAAATATTAGAAATAGTTTTTCAAATTGAATAAACATGACATCGTTCAACAAAACACTGAATCCTATATATTGAGAAAATGTATCTAATTTATACAAATAAGTATAATACATTATATTTCCATCTCTGTGAACGACAATTTGTGTTTTAGCTCTTGATTTTGAATAGCTATTCTCAAAAATATCATGTGCATAATCATTAGGATATTGTGTATAACCCTGCCGTAAAGAACCAAACACATATACAGAATTATTCATACTAACTTCAATTTAGGATTGAGCGTTTCTTTATCATTATCAATAGCAATATGATTTGAATCATTGCAAACAAACAATAGTGCAGCTTTATTCATAACACCTAGTTAGCATTCAGGCTTTTCTCTTTTTTTTTCTCTTTTCCAATATAATACGAAATATTAACTTTGCTTTCAATAGGTTTGATCTTAATTACATTGTTGTCATCCGAATATGTTATCAGGCATCCTTCAATCCTCCATGAACCATTTGAGACACCATTTTCGGCCTTCACTTCATAGATATTTTGTTTTTTTAAATCATCCCCATCATTCCCTACGATATTAATGTTTATATCTTTTTCAATATTAGTATTACTCATCTGAATATCACTATGGACCTTTTGAGTGTCTTGAGGTATTGAATACAATGCCTCATTAGGTGACCCCTGTTTTTCCGTATCACCGAATGGTAATTTATTTCGGAAAGAATAGAGAAGTACTGTCAAGCTTATCACTACAAATAAAGCAATAAACAAAAAAAGATGTTTTCTTACCAGCTCTATATTAAAAACTTTTTTTTTAGGTATTTTCTGTCCAGATGTGTCAGGCATAATCTGGCGTAAAGAATCTGATAATTGAAAAATAGGTTCTTTTATGGTAGAAACGATTTCAGATATATCCTTACTTTGTCCTACACTTTTTAATTCTTCCTTCAATTTCTTTATTTCAACATTAAGTTGATCGATTGACCTATCTCTTTCGGCTAAATCTACTTGAAGTTTCTGAACCTGATCTTGAACGATCATTAACGCATCATTACTTTTCCTCCTGTCTTTTTCGCTAGACTCCAAATAAGACTTCATTTGTTGATCAAATTGTCGATGTAGTTCATTAACTTGAGCTTCAGATTGTTTAATCAATACTTTTTCTTTTTCGGTCGAGTAGTATGGGGAAATTACAATTTTTCCATACTGCTTAAAAAGAGCATAAAAACGCTCTTGGGTATAGTCATACAAATTACAAGCAAAACCTTTATCCCCAATTTGAAACGAATTATCTAAATTAACGAAATCTTTATTAGTAAAAGCTTTACGCAACATCTGAATTGTTTCAGATCGAATCCCTTCAATATCTTTTGAGGCACTTGCAAAATTAGAAATGATATATTTTATTTTGTTCCCCTCCTTCTTAACTAAGGTTCCCATTACGAAAACATTGTATATTGTATCGAGAATTCTATACATATTTACAATGTCTATACAATAGGCATCCAATCTCAGAGAGATGCCAAAATATGAGCCCGGACGGCCTTCACTATCAATGACATCTCTATATACTAAATAGTTATAATAGCAAAAAGACTTATTCTCCAAAGACCGTTTTTGAATAAGGAATTTTACTTCATCTGCACTATGATCATAGAAAAGATCAAAATAAGGCTGCTCTGTTTTGATCCCCAAAAAATCTTGACCATGAGGGACCCCATGTATAAATAATTCTACATTCATAACATTAACCCCTTATGCATTTAAGAAAGATTTCCCATAACTTATAAGGATATTCATCAGGACCCTGTTCAAAAGTAACCGTACCATCTGCCGCTTTAGGAAAATCGCCTGTTTGAAATCCCACAAAATCAAAGTTATTTTCTTTCCACAATTTAGTGATTGGATTATTATTCTTAAACGGCACAAATACATTTCTATACAAGTCACTAACCTCTTTAAGGGCATAGCGATAATTGATTACTCCGGGGCTAAGGACAAGTTCCGTTTTATCAATCTTATTGAAAATAAACACAACCTTGTCTGTTGGCTTCAACCGTTTTTTTAAATCATGGATTTTAGTAACATAATTCATACGAAAATCATTATCCATTCTCATATTTCTATCATCGGGAACAACCATAATAGCCCATATTTTTCGATTTTCACTATTTATGATGCTATAAACAAATTTAGGGAAAAGCCTTGTCGGATCCTTAGGATCAATATATTCTTCACCAGGGCCTTCCAGTATTTGACATATTGGTTTACCGCCTTTCAACACTTTAACAAGCATGAAATTAATTTTACTTGTTGATTCAGCAGCATTATCACTATTAATCATCGAATTAAAATCATTACACATCTGGCTATAATGGCTGTCGTATGAAGGACGAAATGATGTTATTGGCTGGACTGTATAGTTTTTTCCTTGCAAATATCTTGTCAAGCGGACCAGAGTCATCGTTTTTCCACAAGAAGGAGGGCCAAATAAAACAATTACAGGCGTTTCTTTATCTACTACTTCCACTCTAATTTTATTGGGATCTTTGATTTCCTCTATACTTAACCCACTTCTTTCATCTTGTATGCTTGAAGACACATCGGATGAAGATAGAACGATAGAATTATCTTCTTCTTTTGGTTTATCTTCATGATTTGAAGAACCAAAATCAATATCTGCCATATCAGTAAAATTTTATTGTTTGTCTTATCAATATTATATCTTCATTATATCTTCCTAAAAGCTAAATCAAAAAATATAAATGCGGCTATATCTACAAGTATAGAGATTATAATCCAAAAAGCAAATCCATGACCGGCAAAATCTCCTTTAATAAAATCTTCCCAAACATCAAAAACACTAATCATTCGCTTAACCTTTGTAACAGGATTATCAGCAGTATAGTTAGCTTCATCTGTTTTGGATCCGAAATTTACAAACTCCCGATTTTTCTTTATTGTATTATACCCTGTATTAAGTTTATCACATATACCTTTTATGTCACTGGCTTTATTAAGATCTATAGTTCCATTATCAATATATTTCTTAACAAGAGCGAGATTCTCATCGTCACGCTGTACATCTTTGAGATTGTCCGGGTTTGGAGTAATAATACTTTTTGTTATATTTGAAGCTTTAGAATCTGCCAAAATGTAAATTTTAGTACGATATGCATCAACTAATTTTTCCCTGTCTTGCCTGGAAGTTCCTCTATATGTTAAAGGCTCAATCTTATCAACTCCGAGCAGCACAGCAAATTTTCTTAATATTTCTTTTGACTTAGGGCCAAAACCCGGATTTGCTTCATTTTCAATTTCAGATTTAAATTCTCCCAGAAGAACATCTACGCTATTCTTTAATTTATTCACTTTAATAGCGGCCTGATTTGTATTATTTGTATTATTTTTAATTTGTCCCAGATAACCACGAGTTGTTGATATATCTGTAGTCACCTTATCATTAATAACTGTACGATAAAAAAATGTATGCGTATTAGTAGGGATACTGAATATAAGCCAAAAAGCAATCACAAATATAATGCCACCAATTAAATGCAATCCACGTTTTTCCAAGTATATATTTTGATTAAGACTATCAACAATCATTTTTGTCCCTAACGATGCAATAAGGAAAAAACCTACCGCAATTATCCAACACATTATTACCGGCCATGAGGACAAAAGCAAGTGTAAAGATTCAGCTGTTGCCCAACAACTCACAGCAGCAAACGCGAAATAAGCCACTGTCCACACAATCTTCAAATAATTGTTCTTTTCCATAATATCAAAAGAGGGTTCTATTATTTAAAAGTAGATAAGGAAAAAGAACCCTACTTTAAATTCCCAATCTATTTTTATCATTGCATATGTTTTATATAAATCCAAACATACAAAAATATTTTCACAAATATAATTGACTTTAAATTTATTGATGTTCAATTTGCAAAGTTTATAATAAATTGTCATAACTAAGAAAATGATATATAACTACAATCTCTGATAATCATCAAATTGCCACTTTCCCAAAAAGGGGAAATAATTATAGAAAACAAATATTGAAAGCAGATAAAGAAAATAAGACTACTGCAGATATGCTGAACGTATTACATTTTTTTGCTGAGAGGAAGGAAATAAAAAAGCCCTGAAAGTTTAATTTCAGAGCTTTTTATCATGTTTTGCGGTGCGTATGGGACTCGGACCCATGACCCCATGCGTGACAGGCATGTATTCTAACCAGCTGAACTAACGCACCAAATATGTTCGTTTTTCAAATGCGGTGCAAAGATAGGCATTATTCCAAATAATACAACACTTTTATTGAAAAAGTTTACCTCCGAACAAATATTTTCATACTTTTGTCTGGTAAAACGAACTATAATAATGAAGAATACTCCAGTAAACTATCAGATAGCCAAACAAATCATCGAAAGCTATCACCTGCCTGATTTTGGAAAGGCAACCATACGTGAAGTCGTAGCCATATCAACACAGTTGGAACAAGAGACAAAGACCGAGTTTATCCATATGGAAATGGGTGTCCCCGGATTAAAGCCGGCTCAAGTAGGCATTGATGCGGAAATCAAAGCCTTACGCGACGGTGTTGCCTCCATTTATCCAAACATCAACGGGACTCCGGAAGTGAAAAATGAAGCATCGCGTTTCATCAAAGCATTCATCAATATTGATATCGATCCTGAATGTTGCGTTCCTGTTACTGGTTCAATGCAAGGTACTTATGCTTCATTTCTGACCAGCGGACAATGTACGCCCGGCAAAGATACGATCTTATTTATTGATCCCGGATTTCCGGTTCAGAAGCAACAGATCGTCGTGATGGGTTACAAATATGCGTCGTTCGACGTATATGAATACCGTGGCGAAAAGCTCCGTTCCGCATTGGAAGAATATCTTTCAAAAGGAAATATCGCCGCCATGATTTATTCGAATCCGAACAATCCGGCATGGTTTTGCCTGACTGAAGAAGAACTGAAAATTATCGGCGAGATGGCAAACAAATATGACACGATTGTTATCGAAGACCTCGCCTACTTCGCTATGGATTTCCGCAAAGATCTGGGAACTCCCTTCAAACCACCTTATCAGGCAACAGTTGCACATTATACGGACAATTATATTCTTCAGATTTCGGGTTCGAAAGCCTTCAGTTATGCCGGACAACGTATCGGCGTAACGGCAATGTCTAATAAGCTGTATCATAGAGCTTATCCGGGTCTGACTGCCCGTTATGGCGGCGGAACATTCGGTACGGTATATATCCATCGTGTACTTTATGCGCTCTCTTCGGGGACTAGCCACTCGGCGCAATGTGCTTTGGCAGCTATGTTTAAAGCGGCTTCCGACGGAACATTCGACTTCGTCTCCGAAATAAAAGAATACGGACGTCGCGCAAACAAGTTAAAGAAGATTTTCACCAGCCATGGTTTCAGTATTGTGTATGATCATGATCTTGACCAGCCTGTAGCCGACGGGTTTTATTTTACCATCGGATATAAGGGAATGACGGGAAGCGAACTGATGGAAGAATTGATATATTATGGCGTAAGTGCGATCTCACTAAGTACCACCGGAAGTCATCAACAAGGTTTGCGTATATGTACCTCATTTATCAAAGATCACCAGTATGATCTTCTTGATGAACGATTGAAGCTTTTCGAAGAAAACCAAAAAGCATAATCCAGAAATCAGCTTGGTTTTTAGTATTGTTAACACTAAAAACCAAGCTAAATATTTGTATAATAGGGATAAAAGCAATATATTGTCGCCATATATAGAAAAGAACACCAATAATCATGACGACATACGACAACATATTCAAGATCAAACATAACAACATCCTTCCCAAACAAGGGAGTATACTCATTTCTGAACCATTCCTGCAAGATACTTATTTTCAACGTTCTGTCGTATTGTTAATCGATCACAATGATCAAGGTTCAATGGGGTTGGTTTTGAATAAGAAAACAAAACTGATTGTAAGTGATTTCTTCCCCGAATTAAAAACATATAAGGAAATTTCTATATTCCTGGGAGGTCCTGTTTTCCCAAACCGTCTGTTTTTTATTCATTCCTTAGGGCAAAAGATTATTCCTGAATCCATACAAATTGACAATAGCCTCTATTTTGACGGCGATTTCAAAGCTATCAAAAAATATATTCTCGACGGACAAACTATTGAAGGAAAAGTTAAATTCTTCCTGGGCTATTCCGGTTGGACCAAAGGACAACTTGTAAACGAAATCATAGAAAACTCATGGCTCGTAAGCCGAGCTGATCATACAACATTACTCGCTGCCGAAGGGGATGAATTTTGGAAAAGCAGTCTGGAATCCTTAGGTAGCGGATATGAAACATGGGCGAATTATCCGAAAGATCCGTATCTGAATTAATCATTCGCCTTATTTGCATTAATTTTTTGTAGAATAACAACATCCGAAAATCCATTTTCGAATGCCAACCAGTCATGTAACGTTCCCGAAATTGAATAACCACGGCTCAAAAAAAGCTTTTTACTCGCTTCATTATTAATGTTGGCATACGCATAAAGCATATGCAACCGGAGAAATGAAAATGCATAACGTTCCAACAACGACAAAGCTTCGGAAGCAATGCCTCGCTGCTGATAATCCGAATCGACAAGGATTCCCACACCGGCACGAAGATGGTAAGGATCAAAATCATACAAATCAACAGAACCTGCCGTTTTCCCGTCGATGAGCCATTCAATCATCAATCGCAACTGTTTCAATTCATAAATGTCACAATGAGATTTTTCAATGTATTTTTTCAGCTGATAGCGCGAATATGGAGCCAGTGTCGAGCCAAAACCCCACCATTCGGAGTTATTTTCCCAACGATAAAAGGACTCCAGATCCTCCGGTTCGACAGCACGCAAGCGTATATTTTTACCTTCTAAAAATTCCATCCGACTTATCCGATGATTTGTTGAGTATCTCTATTATATACATGATAAGTAATCTTTTTGTTCGGCGATTTGTCCATCATCAAAAGGACTTGTTCAAAACGAACATCAGGAATACAAAAAACATAATCAGTGAAACACTTCATCTGATTGCGGCGGCAAAAAGCACTCATGACATGCTCTTCGTTCAAGTTCCACAAATTTACGAATTCCAGTTCAGGCATACGTTTCAAACAGATGGATTTAACTTCAGGCAGATGCTCTTCATAACAGAATACCAGCAAACGACGATGCTTGATCCGATGCGGCTTCTTCGTCCTGCGCGGGAAAAGAAAAGCAATGATCGCCCTGAAGAAAACAGCGACGGCAATCAGTAAACGCATCCACCAGCCCGAATGGGGGTAATATTTGCGATAGAAAATAAGCATTGCGCCATAAAAAGACTTCACATAGCTCAGATCAGCATATCGGGTGCTTTCGCCCTTATAATGCAAGAGTCTTTCCGGAATATAGTAATTCTTATATCCGGCTGCTTGAATCCTGTACGACAAATCAATATCTTCACCGTACATAAAGAACGACTCATCAAGAAGACCTGCTTTATCGAGCGCTTCACGGCGTAGCATCATGAATGCACCTGCCAGCACATCGACCTCATGCTGCTCGTTTTCATCCAGATAAGGTAAATTGTAACGTGAAAAAACTCTTGAGCCTGGTCGTATTTTTGTAAGTCCGAATATTTTGCAAAACGACACCCAGGGTGTCGGAAAACTACGTTTGCTCTCAGGCAAAAAAACGCCATGGCCATCCAGCATCTTCACCCCTGCGGCTCCGGCTTCAGGATGTTCGTCCATGAAAAAAACAAGCGTACGAAGACTCTCCTCGCCGACAACCGTATCGGGATTGAGTAATAAGATATACTCGCCTGAACTCCGAGCAATAGCTTGATTGTTTGCACACGCAAAACCAGGATTGTCGCAGTTCTCAATGAAAGTGACTTCAGGGAAACGCGGCTTCAGATATTCCATCGAGCCGTCGGTGGAATGATTGTCGACAACAAACACTTCAGCTTCGAGTCCGGAAATCGCATTCTTTACAGAACACAAACACTGCTCAAGATAGTATTTGACGTTATAATTGACTATAACTATTGAAATTTTCATACTCAAATTTTTATCGAATCATTGAAACTGGTGCGGTTCAGAATGGAACGTCCCAGCGTTACTTCATCGGCATACTCAATCTCATCACCAATAGAAACGCCGCGGGCAATGACCGACACTTTTATTTCGTAAGGCATAAGTTTGCGGTGAATAAAGAAGTTGGTCGTATCTCCTTCCATCGTTGTACTCAATGCCAAAACAACCTCTTTGATGCTGCCTTCGGCCACCCGGTTCACCAGACTATCGATCTGCAGATCTGCCGGTCCGATGCCATCAATAGGCGAAATGATTCCTCCCAGCACATGATATATACCTCTGAACTGTCCGGTATTTTCAATAGCCATCACTTCTCGAATATTCTCCACAACACACACGATGGAATGGTCGCGGTTCGAATCACTGCATATACTGCACATTTCATCGTCGCAAATATTATGACAGACTTTGCAGTATTTCACATCCTTACGCAGATCGACCAGCGATGAAGCAAAACGTTCAACCGAGCCGACATCCTGCCGAAGCATATACAAAGCCAGTCGCAATGCCGTTTTACGTCCTACTCCCGGAAGTGTAGAAAGCTCATTGACCGCATTCTCTAATAATAATGACGGAAATCTTTGTTCCATACTCAACTTTTTTCCTTTGAGGGACAAATATACAAAAAAGCTCCAGAATACACGAAAAAAAAGAAATGAGCGAAACTGAACGGCTTCGGAAGAGCAAAATTTGCGCCAGAGGATAACAGAAGCAGCACACAATATTTCAATTCCAAAGAACGAAAGCTTTGATTATAATAATTTATTATGTAGCTTTGCGAAGCATAATAACAAACTTAATATAAACCAATAAAAATATACGCCGTGGAAAAAGAGGAGGAGAAAATTACCGGATTACCTGAAAATGCCTATCGCGAATTAAAAAAAGGAGAGACATATAAGCCTATTATGTCTCCAAACAAAGAATATAAGGAAGTAACCTGGTGGTCAGTATTATGGGGACTGCTGATGGCTGTCCTGTTTAGTGCTGCTGCTGCATTTCTCGGATTGAAGGTAGGACAGGTATTCGAAGCTGCCATTCCTATAGCCATCATAGCCGTAGGCCTCTCCAACGGATTTAAACGAAAAAACGCTTTAGGCGAAAATGTCATCATACAATCTATCGGCGCCAACAGTGGCGTGATTGTGGCAGGCGCTATCTTTACACTTCCGGCGCTATATATTCTGCAGGACAAATACCCTGAAATATCAGTCAACTTTTTCGAAGTATTCATGAGTTCGCTTATAGGCGGCATTCTGGGAATACTCCTTCTGATCCCGTTCCGTAAATACTTCGTATCGACCATGCATGGCAAATATCCTTTTCCTGAAGCCACAGCGACTACACAGGTACTGGTGTCCGGCGAAAAAGGAGGTAACCAGGCAAAACCATTAATTTATGCAGGACTGATTGGCGGAATATATGACTTCATCGTTGCCACCTTCGGTTGGTGGAGCGAAACCGTGAGTACACGCGTCGTTGGTTTAGGAGAAATGCTGGCCGAGAAAGTAAAACTCGTATTCAAAGTCAATACCGGAGCCGCTGTTTTAGGCCTGGGCTATATTATCGGATTGAAATATTCAGCAATCATTTGTGCAGGTTCGTTTCTTGTTTGGTTCATCATCGTCCCGCTCATGTCGGCTGTTTTCGGCAACGATGTTCTGACTTTCGGTAACGCAGCCATCACCGCTACAGTGGGTAGCATGAGCGCTGAAGAAATATTTACCACTTATGCACGTCACATCGGCATCGGAGGCATCGCTACCGCCGGCGTTATAGGCATTATCAAATCATGGGGCATCATAAAAAGCGCTGTCGGACTGGCGTCCAAAGAACTTAAAGGCAGTAAAGCCGGTACAGATCAAAATATGATCCGGACGCAAAAAGATCTTTCCATGAAAGTAATAGCATTCGGATTATTCGCCGCGCTGATAGTCATGTTTTTGTTCTTCTGGCTAGGTGTGTTGGATAACTGGTATTACGCTGCCATCGGTTTGCTGCTGGTCGGCATCATCGCCTTTTTGTTCACGACAGTTGCAGCAAATGCCATTGCTATCGTTGGAACAAATCCTGTATCCGGTATGACACTGATGACACTTATTCTTTCATCTATTATCTTGGTGGCCGTTGGTCTGAAAGGAACAGCAGGAATGGTTTCGGCACTGATCATCGGAGGTGTCGTTTGTACGGCTTTGTCCATGGCCGGTGGTTTTATCACCGACCTGAAGATCGGATATTGGCTAGGAAGCACCCCGAAAAAGCAAGAAAGCTGGAAATTTCTCGGCACCTTGGTATCGGCAGCCACAGTAGGCTTTGTTATCCTGATATTAAATCAGACCTACGGCTTCACAACCGGACAATTGGCAGCTCCGCAGGCAAATGCCATGGCAGCCGTTATTGAGCCGCTGATGAGCGGATCGGGCGCACCATGGGTATTATATGCTATAGGTGCAGCAATAGCCATAATCCTAAACTTCTGCAAAGTACCCGCGTTGGCTTTTGCATTGGGAATGTTCATACCTATACAGCTCAACACCCCGTTGCTTATAGGCGGAGCCATCAGCTGGTATGTGGGAAGCCGCAGCAAAGACAAAGGATTAAACAATGCCCGTATTGAAAAAGGCACGCTACTTGCATCAGGATTCATTGCCGGAGGCGCCTTGATGGGAGTCGTAAGTGCAGGCTTACGTTTTGCGGGACTGAACATGGTAAATGAAAAATGGTTCGAAAGCAATCCGGCACAAATCATTGCCTTACTCGTATACATCGCACTGATAGCGTATTTAGCCATCAGTTCATTAAAAACAAAAAAGGAGGAAAAATAATGGAAGCACCTGTAGTTAATGTAGGTATCATGACGGAGAAAGCCATCTCTTTCGTTTTTCACGGAGAATATGTCCACACCGAAACCGGTTCATTTCTGAAAGACGAACAACGCGTGATATGCATCAACGGACAGCTGATGTTCAACGGAAAACGATACAATGAAATATTTTTTGAACCGGTAACACCCGATTCATTCTTCGAACTGAAAGCCGTCACTATCGGCATTCAATTTCATTGGGAGCGACAGGAAGATCAAAGTTTCAAAGGTGCGCTTAACCTGATTGCTACAAAAAAAGGAATTTTAGCTATCAATCAGGTCGATGCAGAAGAATATCTGGCAAGTGTCATCTCTTCGGAGATGAAATCGACAGCGCCGAAAGAATTCCTCAAAGCACATGTCGTTATATCCAGAAGTTGGTTGTTTTCGCAAGTGGAACAGAAGCGGGAACACAAACAGGAAAAAAGAAAATATAAGAATATTACACGTGACAACGAGCAACTGATCCGTTGGTATGATCATGAAGATCATGAACTGTTCGATGTCTGTGCCGACGACCACTGTCAGCGATATCAGGGAATGACGCGTATCATCTCACCTAATGTGATGGATATTATCAACGAAACACGAGGCGAAGTACTTGTCAAAGACAATAGAATCTGCGACACACGTTTCTCAAAATGCTGCGGTGGAGTAACCGAACTGTTCGAAAACTGCTGGGAACCGGTTCATCACTCCTATCTGACGGCTTTATACGACAGTCAAACAGAAGAACTTCCCGATCTTACAATCGAAAAAGAAGCTGAATCATGGATACGAACCTCGCCTCCAGCCTATTGCAATACCAACAATCATGAGATTCTGCAACAGGTATTAAATGATTATGATGAAGAGACAACCAATTTTTACCGCTGGAAAGTTGTATATACGCAAAAACAACTGTCGGAACTTGTCTATCGCAAGAGCGGCATTGATTTTGGAGAGATTCTTGATTTAGTCCCGCTCGGAAGAGGCACTTCCGGCCGGATTGTCAGACTCAAAATTATAGGAACTCATAACTCCTTTATCATCGGAAAAGAATTGGAGATAAGACGAATATTATCGGAAACGCATCTTTACAGTTCGGCCTTCGTTGTCGACAAACGCAACATTCAGAACAACGTTCCTCAGGCATTCGTTCTGACAGGTGCCGGTTGGGGTCATGGCGTCGGACTCTGCCAGATCGGTGCTGCCGTGATGAGTACGCAAGGCTTCGATTATAAACAAATCCTTGAACATTATTTTCCCGGAACGGAAATAGAAAAAAGGTACTAAAAACAACATCAACATGGAAATTAAAAGCGCAACATTTGAAATAAGCAATACAGACGTCACAAAATGTCCTCCGGGAAACAAACCCGAATATGCATTTGTCGGACGAAGCAATGTAGGCAAATCTTCTCTTATTAATATGATAACGGGAAGAAAAGCACTTGCACTTACATCACAAAAACCAGGAAAGACAACGCTTATAAACCATTTTCTTATTAACGATGAATGGTATCTGGTGGATCTTCCCGGCTATGGATTTGCACAAAGAGCAAAAAGCGAACGTGAGAAAATATGGTCGGTCATTAATAATTATATTCAAAACCGCGAACAGCTCACTAATCTGTTTGTACTCCTCGACAGCCGCCTCGAACCACAAAAAATTGATCTGCAGTTTATGGAAAAACTAGGTGAAGATGGCATTCCATTCTCGATCATATTTACAAAAGCCGACAAGCTTAGCAAAAGTAAACTAGCGGAAAATATTAATAATTATAAAAGTAAACTGCTGGAGACATGGGAAGAGTTGCCTCCCGTATTTATTACATCCGCTGAAAAAAGAGACGGTCGCGAAGAAGTACTGAATTATATCGACGAAATAAACAAAAGCTTATAAAGCGACGAATAGGAAAGATTTTTACTATCTTTGTAGCTGATTTCAGAGAATAATTAGAAAAGAAAATCAATGGCTAAAATTACGAAAGAAGAGGCGCTTCGGTATCATTCCGAAGGAAAGCCGGGAAAGATAGAAGTAGTTCCCACAAAACCGTACAGTACACAAAATGATTTGTCGCTGGCTTATTCACCGGGTGTGGCAGAACCTTGTCTGGAGATAGAAAAAAATCCTTTGGATTCATATAAATATACATCTAAAGGAAATCTTGTAGCCGTCATTTCTAACGGGACAGCTGTGTTAGGCTTGGGGAATATAGGAGCACTGGCCGGAAAACCGGTGATGGAAGGCAAAGGGCTGTTGTTCAAAATATTTGCCGGAATAGATGTATTCGATATCGAAGTTGATGAAAAAGATCCTGAGAAATTTATACAGACAGTAAAAGCCATATCTCCTACTTTTGGAGGTATCAATCTGGAAGATATCAAAGCGCCTGAATGCTTTGAAATTGAAAAACGACTGAAAGCAGAACTGAATATTCCTGTTATGCACGACGACCAGCACGGAACAGCTATCATTTCGGCTGCCGGACTGCTGAATGCATTGGAAATATCAGGCAAAAAGATAGATGAGATAAAACTTGTTGTCAACGGTGCGGGAGCTGCATCGATCTCTTGTACGCGACTCTATGTTTCATTAGGTGTACGCAAAGAGAACATCATCATGTGTGACAGCAAAGGCGTCTTATCCATACATCGTTCAGATCTGAACGAGCAAAAGAAAGAATTTGCTACCGAGAGAGATATCAAAACGCTTGAAGAAGCTATGGTCGGAGCAGATGTATTTCTCGGACTTTCGGTTGCTGATGTATTAACACAAGACATGGTACGTTCGATGAGCAAGAACCCGATTGTGTTCGCACTAGCCAATCCGAATCCGGAAATTTCTTATGCCGAAGCAATGGCTTCACGTGAAGACATTATTTTTGCCACAGGGCGTTCGGACTATCCAAACCAAATTAATAATGTATTGGGATTCCCGTATATCTTCCGCGGCGCTTTGGATACACACGCCAAAGCTATCAACGAAGAAATGAAACGTGCAGCTGTATTTGCTATTGCCGAACTGGCGAAGGAGCCTGTCCCCGATGTAGTTAATGCAGCCTACAAATTAAAACGCACTGTCTTTGGGCGTGATTATATATTACCAAAGGCTCTTGATCCCCGTCTTCTAACGCGCGTATCGTGCGCTGTTGCCAAAGCGGCTATCCAATCGGGTGTGTCACGCAAAACAATTACCGACTGGGAAAGCTACGCAAAGCATTTGCGTGAAATGATGGGCTACGACAACAAGCTGCTTCGTCGTTTTACAGATATGGCAAAAGCCAATCCGAAACGTGTTGTATTTGCTGAAGCCAATCATATCAATATGCTTAAAGCGGCTGTTGAAGCCAAAACTGAAGGAATCTGCATACCGATCCTGCTTGGTAATGAAGAGCGTTTGCAAAAACTGGCTGCCGAAGAGAATATCAGTCTCGAAGGCATTGAAATCGTCAATATGCGCCACGACCGTGAATCGGATCGCCGGTATAGATACGGGCGTATCCTTTCAGATCGTAAGGCTCGCGAAGGTGTAACTTATGCCGAAGCTTGCGAAAAAATGGTTAACCGTAATGCTTTCGGAATGATGATGGTCGCTACAGGCGATGCTGATGCATTTATCACAGGTGTTTACAGCCGCTATTCGGAAGTAACAAAACTGGCAGAACAAATCATCGGCATCCGTCCGTCGTATAACCATTTCGGAGCAATAAATATTGTCACATGCAAAAAGGGGACATTCTTTATTGCCGATACACTGATCAATCGACATCCTTCAACGGAAGTACTGATTGATCTGGCAAGACTGACAAACGATGCTGTGAAGTTTTTCGCAACTGATCCTGTCATTGCCATGCTATCGTATTCGAACTTCGGCGCCGACCAACAGGGAAGTCCGCAGAAAGTACACGATGCTATTGATTATGTGCACAAAAACTATCCGCAGATAATGATAGACGGTGAAATGCAAGTTCATTTTGCATTAGACCAGAAACTACGTGATGAGATGTATCCTTTCAACACATTAAAGGGAAAAGATGTCAACACGCTGCTGTTTCCGAATCTGAGTTCCGCCAATAGTGCCTATCAATTGCTTGATAAACTGGGAATTACCGAATCGATAGGTCCGATCCAGATGGGCTTGAACAAACCGATACATTTTACAGATGTTGAAAGCTCTACACGCGACATTCTTAATTTGACAACTGTAGCTGTGGTTGATGCTATAGTTCAGGAACAAATAGACAAACAGAACAATAAATAAACGATTGCATTTTATTCATCCGATTGCATGATAAATTGTAATCGCAAATGAAAAAAAAGAGACTTTTTGTTTGCAGTTATAAAAAATGCGCTAACTTTGCAGCGTAAAAAATAGAGAAATGAATCGATTTTACTTTACATATTACTTTTATTACTTTTACTTTAGCAAGGTGAAGGCGGGAGTTTGTATGTAAAGAATGAAAAATTGAACATTTGTATCAATAATAAAATATATGAAGTCCTGCCGTAAAACGGTGGGACTTTTTTTATATCCATAAGAAATAACCAATCGGACAACAAAAAAATAAAATACAAAGATGAAGAGAAAAGTAGCCATTCAAGGCATAGCCGGTTCGTATCACGACATAGCTGCGCACAACTATTTTGAAGGTGATGAAATAGAAATTATTGGATGCAACACCTTTAAAGAAGTGATTGCTGCCATCAAGAAAGATCCGTCCATTTTGGGAATAATGGCCATAGAAAATACAATAGCCGGAAGCCTGCTTCAGAATCATGTTCTGATAAAAGACAGCGGCGTCACCATCATCGGCGAATATAAACTGCGTATCTCCCACTCGCTTGTGGCTTTGCCCGAAACAAGCCTCGACAATATCAAAGAGATCAATTCACATCCGATTGCTCTGATGCAATGTGCAGACTTTCTCGACACACTGCCGAACGCTAAACTGGTTGAGAAAGAAGACACGGCGCTCAGTGCCAAATGGATTTCCGAAAATCACCTGATCGGGCATGCGGCTATATGCGGAAAAATGGCTGCGCAGATTTACAATATGAAAATACTAGCTGAAGGTATTGAAACAAACAAACGCAATTTCACCCGATTCCTCACTATTGCCGATCCCTGGATAGCTGACGAAATGATGCGTGAACAGATAAAAAACAAATCTTCACTCGTATTTGCTCTCCCTCACACGGCAGGAAGCCTTTCGAAAGTCCTTTCGGTACTTTCATTTTACGACATGAATCTTACAAAAATACAATCGCTGCCGATCATTGGACGCGAATGGGAATATCTTTTTTATATCAATCTCACATTCCACGACTACCTGCGCTACAGGCAGGCTTTGGATGCAATCAGACCATTGACAAAAGATTTAAAAATATTAGGTGAATATGCAGAAGGAAAACAAAGTGTTTGACATTCAGCCTGCACGTCGCGTCAGCCATGTACAGGAATACTATTTTTCAAAGAAGTTGAAGGAAGTGGCCGAGATGAATGCGGCTGGAAAAAATGTAATCAATTTGGGTATTGGTAGTCCTGATCTTCCTCCTTCGGAGCAGACTGTCAATACATTATGCGAGCATGCCCATCATGCAGACGAACATGGTTATCAGCCTTATGTCGGGATTCCCGAACTGCGCGAAGGTTTTGCCGACTGGTATAAAAAATGGTATCATGTTGATTTGAACCCCAAAACAGAAATTCAACCGCTCATCGGCTCGAAAGAAGGAATCCTGCATATTTCGCTGGCATTTCTAAATCCGGGTGATGGTGTTCTTATTCCAAATCCGGGTTATCCGACTTACAGCTCTGTAAGCAATCTGGTGGAAGCACGCCTCATTTCTTATGAACTAAAGGAAGAACTCGGCTGGCAACCCGATTTTGAGGAGTTGGAAAAGATGGATCTTTCGGGCGTCAAGCTAATGTGGACAAACTATCCGAACATGCCTACCGGCGCAAATGCCTGCATGGAACTTTACGAGAAGCTAATTGCTTTCGGACGGCGCCACCATATTATAATATGTAATGACAACCCATACAGTTTCATTCTTAATGAGCACCCGATAAGTATGCTGAGTGTGCCAGGAGCCAAAGATATTTGTATCGAACTCAACTCAATGAGCAAAGCACACAATATGCCCGGCTGGCGTATGGCAATGCTGGCTTCGAACGCACAGTTCGTACAATGGGTACTGAAAGTGAAGAGCAACATCGACTCCGGACAATTTAAACCGATGCAATACGCTGCTGTTGCCGCTCTTGCCGCACCAAAAGAATGGTACGACAATATGAACCGCGTCTATAGAAGCCGCCGCGATCTGGCCGGACAAATCATGAATGCTCTGGGTTGTGTGTTCAACAAAGAACAAGTAGGAATGTTCCTTTGGGGTAAAATTCCTGCCGACATCGAAAGTAGCGAAGCATTAGCAAATAAGGTATTATATGATGCGAATGTATTTATCACACCGGGCTTTATCTTCGGTAGCTGCGGCGAACGCTATATCCGAATATCGCTTTGCTGCAAAAATGAAGTTTTACAAGAGGCTTTAAACAGAATCAAGAAAATAATTAAATAAAAAAATATGGAAATGAAATTTGAATCAATATTACCTCCGGATGTCGATGCACAGCGACCGATTGTAATAGCAGGTCCGTGTAGCGCGGAGACCGAAGAACAGGTGATGGAAACAGCCAAAGGAATCGCTTCCAAAGGCATAAAGATATTCAGAGCCGGAATATGGAAACCGCGCACCAAGCCGGGAGGGTTCGAAGGAGTAGGTGCCAAAGGACTGCCATGGCTTAAGCGTGTCAAAAAAGAAACGGGCATGTACACAGCTGTTGAAGTAGCGAACAAAGATCATGTGTTTGAAGCCTTGAAAGCCGGAATAGATATTTTGTGGATTGGAGCACGTACATCTGTTAATCCGTTCGCTGTACAGGATATTGCCGATGCACTCCATGGTATAGATATTCCTGTTTTGGTGAAAAATCCAGTGAATCCTGATCTAGAGTTATGGATCGGCGCTTTACAAAGACTTTACGCTGCAGGCATTCATCGCCTTGGCGCCATTCATCGTGGATTCAGCACCTATGACAAGAAAATCTATCGTAATCTGCCGCTCTGGCATATCCCCATCGAACTGCGTCGTCGCTTCCAGAATCTACCTATTTTCTGTGATCCGAGTCATATCGGAGGCAAGCGTGAACTCATTGCACCTCTCAGTCAACAGGCTATGGACCTGAGTTTCGACGGATTGATTATTGAATCACACTGTAATCCGGACTGCGCACTGAGCGACGCTTCACAACAAATCACTCCTGATGTTCTGGATTATATTCTCAATCTGCTTATCATCCGTGATTCGAATCAGACAACCGAAAACCTGACGGAGCTACGTCGCCAGATTGATGATATTGATGAACAAATGCTCGAACTTCTGGCTAAACGTATGCGCATTTCACGCGAGATAGGTGTTTACAAAAAAGAACACAATATGCCTATCCTTCAGTCGCCTCGTTACAGTCAAATATTGGAGAACCGGTCAAACATGGGTGCACAAATGGATTTGAATACCGATTTTGTTAAAGAGATGCTCAAAGAAATTCATGAAGAATCAATCCGTCAACAAATGATCATTATGAATGAAGAAAAATAAACAAACTAACTATAACTAACGAAAAATAAAACAATGAAGATACTTATATTAGGTGCCGGAAAAATGGGATCATTCTTTTCCGACCTGTTAAGCTTTGAACATGAAGTAGCTGTATTGGAAACTGATCCGAAACGAATGCGCTTTATATACAACGCTCTTCGTTTGCAGAAACCCGAGGAAGTGGCCGACTTCAAACCCGAACTCGTGATCAACTGTGTGACGCTGAGTCACACGATCGATGCATTCAATAACATCATTCCTTTTCTGCAGCCTTACTGCATCATTTCGGATATTGCCTCGGTGAAAACAAACTTAAAAGATTATTACGACACTTGCGGCTTCCCTTATGTCTCAACACACCCGATGTTCGGTCCTACCTTCGCTAATTTAGGACAGTTGGAAAACGAGAACACTATTATTATTTCCGAAGGCGACCATTTGGGGCGGATATTCTTCAAAGACATCTACTCAAACCTGCACCTGCATATTTCCGAGTATACATTCGAGGAGCACGACAAGGTTGTAGCTTACTCTCTGGGAATTCCGTTTGCGTCGACCATGGTTTTTGCTGCCACCATGAAACATCAGGATGCACCGGGAACGACTTTCAAACGACACATGAAGATCGCACGAGGTCTCCTTTCGGAAGATGACTATCTGCTGACGGAAATTCTTTTTAATCCACGTACACCGCAACAAATCGCCCGGATTCAGGAAGAATTAAACATCCTTCAGGGAATCATCAAAGATAAAGACAGCGCAGCAATGAAAGAATATCTGAGCAAGATTAGAAAAAACATTGAATAACAAAGGGCATATAAACTTAAAAACTTCAGTATATTCAAAACCTTAACTACATTTTTTCACTTTATTCAAAAAAAATGACTACATAATTAAATTATTAATATTTTATTCCTATATTTGTGGCGTGTGACGAAGGTCATTATATATATTGTGCCTAAAAACTTAAAAAACGGCATATATGGGTTTGCATCCAGTTTAGTCAAGACATAATATTAAATTAATTAATTATATGGGCATGAAGAACATTTCAAGAAGAGACTTTTTAAAAGTCAGTGCAGTTACAGCTGCCGGGCTTACAATCGTACCGGGCTCTGTACTTGGCAAACCGTTTGGATATACTGCTCCAAGCGACAAATTAAACATTGCAGGAATAGGTATTGGTGGTGTTGGTCGTCGTAACCTGAAAAATATGAGTACGGAGAATATTGTAGCTCTGTGCGATATTGATTGGACATATGCTGACAAAACATTTAAAGACTATCCCAATGCCAAACGCTTTAAAGACTGGCGCGTAATGTTTGACCAGATGGGTAAATCAATTGATGGTGTATTAGTAGCTACACCTGATCATTCGCATGCTGTCATCACCGCTCATGCTATTACGTTAGGAAAGCATTGTTACACGCAAAAACCGCTTACACATTCTGTTTACGAATCGCGTCTGCTAACTAAACTGGCAAAAAAATACAGAGTAGCCACGCAGATGGGAAACCAAGGGAACTCTTTCGATTGGTGTCGTCAGATCGCCGAGTGGATTGAATCGGGTGTTATAGGTGAAGTAAAAGAAGTACATTGCTGGACCGACCGTCCTATCTGGCCGCAGGGTTTGTTTGAGCCTAAAATCGCTGAAAAAGTACCAAAGACATTAGACTGGGATTTGTTTATCGGTCCGGCCAAAAAGCGTCCTTACAACTCGGTATATCATCCTTGGAATTGGCGTGGATGGTGGGATTTCGGAACAGGTGCGCTAGGCGACATGGCTTGTCACATCATGGACCCAGTATATTGGGCATTGGATCTGAAGTACCCTACAAGTGTCCTTGGCAGCTCCACATTATGCAACCTCTACTCGCCTCCATCGGCTCAGGTCGTTACATATACATTCCCGGCTCGTCCCCCGAAAGGCAGTGTAAAAATGCCCGAAGTTAAAGTATACTGGTACGACGGTGGACTGATGCCTCCGCGGCCTGAAGAATTAAAAGACGGCCAAATGATGGGAGATGAAAACGGTGGTTTACTGTTCATCGGCTCAAAAGGCAAAATCATGACTGGTTGCTACGGAATGAATCCAACATTACTTCCGGTATCCGATATGGATCATTTCAACCAGCCCAAACCGACAATTCCACGTATCAAAGGTGGCAATGGCGATATTTGGAGTACAAACGCCCACGAACAAGAATGGATTCGTGCCTGCAAAGAATCACCTGAGAACAGAACTGAAGCTTCTTCAAACTTCCAGTTCTCCGGACCGTTCAGCGAAATGGTTGTCATGGGTGTACTGGCTGTACGTCTGGCTGGAATGCAGGGACTTCACCGTGAATTGCAATGGGATGGCGAAAACATGCGCTTCACCAACATTTCTCCAAACGACAAGATCAAAATCGTTACACAAGACGACTTCAAAGTTATTGATGGCGATCCTCGCTTTGATCGTCGTTTTGCAGAATTCAATGCAGCAGAAATGGCTGAAGAATGGATCAAGCATACATATCAGAATGGATTCTCTTTACCGGATATGCCTAAATAACTAAATAAAGAAAAGATGAAACAGTTATCGACAATAATTATCGCTTGCCTTTGCGGCTTGTTGACATTACCGACAAATGCACAGACAAAGGCTGAGAAATACGGCTGGCATCTCACCATGCAATCGTATACCTTCCATACTTTTCCGCTGACAGAAGCACTCAACAAAACACAACAACTGGGAATCAAGTATATTGAAGTTTTTCCCGGACACAAACTGGGGGGCAAATGGGGAGATAAAGTGTTCGATTTCAATCTTGACAAGCAGACCCAGAAAGAGATTCTGGCTCTGGCCGCTTCAAAAGGAATAAAGATTGTGGGCACAGGTGTTTACGTAGCCGAAAAATCAGAAGACTGGAACAAAATGTTCGCTTTCGCCAATTCAATGGGAATGAAATTTATCTCCTGCGAACCGGCGCTGAAAGATTGGGATTTGGTTGAACAACTGGCAAAAAAATATAATATCAAGATTGCCGTTCACAACCATCCGAAGCCCTCAACCTATTGGAATCCAGATGCCTTGCTAAGCGCTATCTCAACAAGAAGCAAACTGCTTGGCTCGTGTGCCGACGTTGGTCATTGGCGTCGTGAAGGTTTAAATCAAATTGATTGCCTGAAAAAACTCCAAGGCCGTATTAACACCCTACATTTCAAAGACATCATGCCTAAACAAGAAGGTGTGGAATGGCAACACGATGTAATCTGGGGAACAGGTATTCTGGATGTTAAAGGAATGCTGCAAGAATTGAAAAGACAAAATTTCAAAGGTTATTTCTCCATTGAATATGAATACAATTGGGAAAACTCCGTTCCCGACATCAAGAAATGTATACAGTATTTCGATAAAGTGACGAACGAGATCTTGTAAATCATTAATTTAAATAGTTTTTTTAACGACAGGCATATGCAAAAGTGTGCCTGTTAGTTTCTCTTGTGTCTAATTTTAATCAGAATAACATTATTTACTAACTATATTTACTAACAAATAAATTACAAAAGCCTATGATTTCTTTCTTTTGAAAAAGAGAAGCATACTCTAAATCAATGCAACTTATCAAATTTATTAATCATCTTAATTATTCGAATATGATAAATCATTTCCATGAAAAAGGTTCTGACAGTCCTGGGAGGGCTCAGTTTCCTGTATCAAAAAAAATCGTATTGTTATGCTTATGTTCTTTAGCCTTTTCGACTCAAGCGGCATTCCCTATTTCGCATGAAATAGAAAATAATTCTATGCCATCGGTAGCTCAAGCACATAAGATGTTAAAAGGTCGAGTAATCGATAAAAACGGCGATCCTCTGGTAGGTGTTAATGTTATGATAAAAGGGACAACAACAGGTTCTATTACAGACGTTAACGGTAATTATTCTATTGAGGGAGTTTCCAATAATGCAACCTTGGTGTTTTCGTATATAGGATACACATCTGTAGAAATGCAGGCGGGAAATAAAACAACAATCAATCTTACTTTACAAGAAGATACACAAAAGTTGGATGAAGTTGTAGTTGTTGGTTACGGTTCTTTCAAGAAAAGAGACTTGACGGGCGCTGTTACTCAAGTTAAAGGCGACGATATTGCAAATCTTCCGCTTCGTAGTGCAGCCGATGCTTTACAAGGCAAAGCTGCCGGTGTCACAATCACCGCAAATTCCGGTAGCCCGGGTTCTTTGGGTGATGTCCGTATACGTGGTGTAGGTACCATCAATAATAATAACCCGTTGTATGTAGTTGATGGAATGCCTCAAGACAATATCGGTTGGCTGAATGCCCGTGATATTGAAAGCATTGAAGTATTAAAAGACGCTTCAGCTCAGGCTATTTATGGTGCTCGTGCCGCCAATGGTGTTATTTTGGTTACAACAAAACACGGCGAAAAAGGAGAAAATTATCGAAGCAATATTGAATTCGATATGAATATTGGTTTTCAGAATGTACCAAAAAGATACGACATGCTGGATGCTGAAGGCTTTATGGAATATAAGAATCGTGCCTATACAGCTGGTGGACAAACATTATTAGATGATTTTGCAACAGCTGAAAAGAGACAAGCTATTCTGAATTTCCTTGACGCAAACGGCAATAGAGGAGGCACGGATTGGTGGTCGGAAATTACAAGAAAAACTAAAGACGCACTAGAACAGAACTACAACTTAGCGTTCACCGGCGGTATGAACAAACTGAGATATCGCAGCAGTTTCAACTACATGAAGCAACTGGGTGTATTAAAAGGTTCTGATTATCAGCGCCTGTCTGGAAGATTAAACTTGGATTCCGATGTCACAAACTGGCTGACCTTATCTGCAAACGTAAATGTTATCTATGAAACGAGAAGGAATGTTCAGGAGAACGATTCATATCAGGCAGCCGTATTTGTTTCGGCAGCAGCCGATCCTATAACACCTGTTTATAGAAACAATCTGAAAGACATACCAAGTTTCATGACTGATCGAATCATGAACGGTTACGAACCGACCAATCCATGGTCACAATATACCGGCGTATTGTATTCCAATAAGCAAAATCCGGTTGCGCAAGTTGATCGTGCAGCACAGAATAGATGGCATGGAATTGCAACTAAGAGTAATATCTCAGGTGATTTCAAGCTTTTCCCATTTTTGACATTCAAATCAAGGATGGCCATAGATCTGACACGTGATCAAAGCGATTCCTTTACTCCGAAATACTATTTGGACGGTGATGAATATAGCAGTTATACGACTGTGGGTCGTTCTATATATAATACCGATTATTGGGTTTTTGATAATTATCTGACCTACACTCAGAAATTTGACAAACACAATGTCACAGCGATGGCCGGTACCTCTGCAGAAAAAAACCGTTACGAATCTATTTCAGCGCAGAAACAAGGAATGGTCAACAACGATCCGAGTCAACAAATTATTGATGCGGGGACAATCAATCCTTCAGCAGGAGGCTCAATTTCAACCACTTCACTCAATTCATACTTTGGTCGTGTATTTTATTCCTACGACAATCGGTATATGGTTACGGCGAACATACGTTGGGATGGTTCATCAGCATTTGCTAAAGGTAATAAATGGGGCTGTTTCCCATCTGTATCAGCAGGTTGGAATTTCTCAGAAGAAAAATTCATGAAAGGATTAGATTGGTTATCGCAAGGTAAACTGAGAGCTGCATGGGGAGAAATAGGTAATCAGAACCTGTCGAACTCAGTCGGAGCCTATTTGAATACCTATGGTAATGGAAATAACAATCTTTGGTTCACACAATATTATATGTTTGGTAACGGATTAACACCATCTTTGTTTGGAAGCCGTACTCAAGTAGGTAATCCTGATTTAAAATGGGAAACAACACGCCAGATGGACTTCGGTTTGGATATGGCGTTCTTCAAAGGATCCTTAAAAGCGACCTTCGATTACTTTAACCGTAAGACTGACAATATGTTGGTTAAAGTGCCAATGCCAAATAGTTTAGGATTGCCTAACACACCGTGGATGAATGCCGGTAGTGTAAGAAATCAAGGTTTTGAGGTTACTTTGGGATATGACGGCAAAATCAATCGCGACTTTGCATATCATATCAACGGTAACATTTCAACCTACAGAAACAAAGTCTTGAGTTTAGGTAGTGGAAGCAATATTCCAGGTAAAGGTGTTCACCTGGGTTATTATACCTATACAATGACTGAACCAGGGAAACCGATTGGCTACTATTATGGTTACAAAATGGACGGAGTTTTCCAAACACAGGAAGAGATCGACAACTATAAGAATAACGGTAAGGTCGTTATGCCAAATGCAAAACCGGGCGATTTAAAATTCCAGGACTTAAATAAGGATGGTCAGATTGATGATAAAGACCGTACAATGATTGGAAATCCGCATCCGGACTTCACCTTTGGTTTTACGTTGGGTGGCGAATATAAAAACTTCGATCTTACTGCTTTCTTCCAGGGATCTGTTGGTAACGACATCTTGAACATTCTGAAATATGATATTTATGGTGGTGTGGGATGGTATAATGCTCCTAAGGATATCTTGACTAAATTCTGGAATGGTCCCGGAAGTACAAATAAAAACTTTGGTATTGACACCAATAGTCGTATGAACCGAGATATGTCAGACTGGTATGTTGAAGATGGCTCTTATGTTCGCTTAAAGAACTTACAATTAGGCTATACGATTCCTGCAGCTTTAACAAAGAAGCTTACTATCAATAATCTTCGCGTATATTTTGCAGTACAGAATCTGTTTACAATAACAGGCTATTCCGGTTTGGATCCTGAAATTGGTGAATATCAGAACAACCCTCAGTACCGAGGCATTGATATGGGTTATTATCCACAAGCAAGAACTTTCATGTTCGGTATCAGTATGAAATTATAATCATAAAAAGAAGTAATTATGAAATCTATTATAAACAAATGTAAAATATATTTGCCTATTTTGGCAGTATCTTTACTTACATTCAATTGTAGCGACAGCTTCCTGGATAGAAATCCATTGGGAACTTTGGATGAGCAAACCTATTTAGATACGGAAGATGCAGGTTACAAGTTGCTGGTCAATTGTTACCAACCATTACTTGACTTGTGGAACTATCAGCAGATGCGGTTTGATTTGGGTGACCAGATCACCGACGATTGTTCTAAAGGCGGATCAGATGCTACAGACCGAATCACAATCGCAGAACTAACGCGTGGTAATCCTCCGGCAACAAATGAAATGCTGACGAATCTCTGGAATCACCGATACAATATCGGTATTTCATCATGTAACGTGTTTCTGAATCTGATTAAGCCCGAGACACAACTTATCAAATCAGGCGGAGCATTCGTTTCAAAGGAAGAAAAACAACGCTGGATTGCCGAAGCAAAATTCATGCGTGCTTTCTACTATTTTGATTTGGCAGCCGTATTCGGCAATGTACCTATTATTGACAAGCCTCTGAATGTTGTTGATAAAAATACGATCAAAAAATCCGATAAAGAAGAAGTGCGTAAGTTTATCATGAAGGATCTGGACGAAGCAATAGCTGAAACCAATTTGCCAAGTGCTAAAACATTACCTACAACAGAATTAGGACGTATAACAAAAGAAGCTGCCCTGTCATTTCGGGCCAGAGTTGAAATGTTTTTCGGTGATTATGAAAGCGCAAAATCGGACTTAAAGACCGTTGTAGAATCAAATTGCTACGCTTTGGTTGACAATTACGAAACACTATTCAACAGTGCAGCCAACGGTTACATGTCAAAAGAAGCTGTCTTCATCACGCTCTACTCCTATAATCCTCCATACAACAGTTACACCACTGTTTGTCCGCAGATGGATATGGGACGAAATATTACCGGCGGCTGGGGCGGTGAATGTCCTACCAATAATCTGGTATCCGAATATGAAGCCGGAGATCCACGATTGGTTCACACCATTCTTGCATCGGGTGATGTCACTTACAAACAAACGAAAGATCTTACTGAAACGCACAATTACACCGGTTATGATAACTTCACGCTGTTGCACAGCCGCAAGCACTGGATCGATTATTCAAGAAGAGTAACCGGAGATTTGATGCAAACCGACTGGTCATATTACTACATCCGTTATGCAGACGTACTGCTCATGTATGCAGAATGTCTGATTGAAACTAACGGCGACAAACAGTTGGCAGTAGATTTGATCAACAAGGTTAGACATCGTGCTTTTGTCACAACGACTCCAACCGATAGTTATGCCAAATACAGAAAGTTTAATGTACCGGAAGACAAACGCGTAACGGAAGATGTATTCAATGCCAAATATAAGGTAAAAGTAACAGACGATCTGCGTGCAGCCGTAAGACATGAGAGACGTGTTGAATTAGCTTGCGAAGGACTTCGTTACTTCGACTTGATCCGCTGGAAGACCTTTGTACCTACAATGCAGGCATTCAGTAAAACAGAAGAAGGTAAGCATTCGGGTGCAGGTTCAATAGTAACCGACAAAACCTGGCCTTATCCTATTCCTCAGAATGAAATTGACTATGTAGGCGGTTCTCTGACACAAAACGAGAACTACTAATAATTGAAAATAAAAAAGGCTGCACCTGAAAAGATGCAGCCTTTTTTTTGTCTCCAGTCCATTTATTTATTTAAAGGAGTAATCTTAACAAATGTCACACCATGATAGGGCACCTGCGTACGAAAAACCGAATCATAAATGCCTAAATCTTTTTGACGCCACAAGTCTCTGACTTTCACTTTTCCTTGCAGACCCAGCATTTTCATATCAATGACGAAACGATATTGCGCTTCCTGTACCTTTTGAGCCTCTTCCTGATTCCATAAAACGAAGTAAGGATCGACATTGAAAAAACCTACAGCATACGACCCGTCATACAATTTTTTATACCATATCTGTCCTTCCTTTGTCAGAATCTTATGCGCCGGCGAAACCAAAGGATCCTGATCTACAGCTATCACTTCACTATTCGTCAGCAAATTCAAAGTAAAATCATCCATATCGCCCATATCGCAACCGATCAACATCGGTGCAGACAATAAACTCCACAGCGAAATATGAGAATACTGCTCGTCCGGAGTAAGATAAGAATCGTGCATTCTGGCTCCCCACCCTTTTCCAAGTTTGCCTATGACAAGCATATCGGGATCATTATAACTTCCGGGAGCCGTTGCAGAAGCGCAAACATCCTGAAAACAACCTATAGCCGTCACCACATTCCACTCATCTGTAATATCACGCGTTGTACGCCATTGGTTTCCTCCGGCTGCTTTTCCCCAGTTCCAAACATCAGGCGCGCCATATCCAACACAAAAAACAATATCACGATTTACCTTATTCAATGCATCACGCATAACAATATAAGGAGCCTGAATTGTTTTTTCTTCAGCATTCTCCTGTATTTCAGAGTAACTGCAATGATCGTATTTCAAATAATCGACACCCCAATGCTCCCATGTCCTGGCATCAGCCAATTCGTGCTGATAGCTCCCTAAATGACCGCCACAGGTAGTTCTGCCCGGCGAAGAATAGATACCGAATTTCAATCCTTGCGAATGAATATAATCCGTCAGTTCCTTAAAATTCGGAAACTTCTCATTCGAAAGAATCTCGCCGTCGGAAGACCTCTGTGCCGCTTCCCATCCGTCGTCAATATTCACATAATTCCATCCATAGGCATATAGCTTGTCGTGCATCATCCGGGCAGCCTCTCTCACCTTCTGATCGTCAACAGTGAGACCCCAGCAGTTCCAGCTATTCCAGCCCATTGGCGGCGTCAATGCAATTTTGTCGCCAATCTTCATCAAAACTTCTTTTTTATCGGTACCCTTACTATTCGAAGCTATAAGCACAACCTTATAGTCACCCTCTTGCTCCACTTTTCCACGAATAAATCCGGTAGACGGATCCATACTCAATCCGGTTGGCAAACCTATGGCTTTGAAAGACATAGGACGTTCGCCCGAAGCCATTATTCCCCACAAAAAAGGTTTGTCCGGACGTTCGCCATAAACCAAAGGATTATTTATTTTAGGAGCCTCTGAAGCTTTAGGCGTAAGAATATATTTATTTTTCATTACAGGTTTCGGCCATACAGGAATCGGAACCACCTTTCCTGATGTGACAATACTTACATCCAGCCAATCTGCATGATCATACATAATCCCGTCGCCACACTCTTCAACAAGGAAAAGAACCTTTTTTATGCCAAACAGACTTACATTAAATTTTCTAACAGCATCGCCTTTTCGCATAACGCCGCTTGACCAAAGCAATTTTCGATCACCTATAATTTTAAACTGCAATTTTCCTGCATACATATTATTATCATCAGCGCCGGCCAGTCCTGAAACAGATTTTGCCTCTCCATTCAAGTCAAGCAATATGCGACTGATGGAATGAGCACCCAAACCATGCTTATATACCACACCATTCACCGTCAGCGGTGTTCCTAAAACCGATTGATTCACTTGCGGACTACCCCAATCTTGAATATAACAGGGACTGGCTCCCAATTCATCCAGGCGGATTTGAGTCAGGACCTTATCTTTAGCAAATAACATTACAACAGAAGAGGCAATCATTAAAATTGCCAAAATCATGATCTTTATATACTTCATAGCAAATAAATTTAATTTTTCTTTATCGGATTCACATATATCTCATCCATATACACCGCTTGCGGTGCATCAAAAGCCACCTTCAGATAGCGGGTATTAATATCAGACAAATCAAAACAGATCGTATCGATCCAAACGTCAAGATTGTTATTCGGGAAAACCGGCGTATCCTTAATAGATATCAGATGATAATTTTTGGCATCCGATGAGGCGAACAGATATACCTTCAACGGTAAACCAATATTTCCTTCGTGATCATTCAACATACGCAATAATATTTTTCGTACAGTTGTATTTTTTTCCATATCAATAAGAACTTCATGATAACCTTTTCCAAACTTCACCCATGCCGCATCGGCCGCATTTTCTTCGGCAGTTACTCCATCCAATAATGCCTTTTGTGACTCTTCAATCATATGACTGTCTGCCGAATTATTCAGCTTCTTTGTAAATGAAGATTCCATAAGTGAAGTATACTCGCTTCCGGCTTTCCATGCCATGTATTCGTTATAGACCTGGTGCGACCAGACAGGTTGTCCCAACTGATAGGATGAACGCGGATCATCTATTATGCCACAGACGCTGAAAGAAATAATCCGATCGACAGGTGCTTCGGATGCTGCTGCCATCTGCGACAATAAACGCGGAAACGCAGCCGGAATCAAAGCCGAAGTACGATCATTCGGAGCCTTCTCCCAGGTGAACGATTCTACATTAGCCCACAATTCTATATGTAAACGATTATGAATGTCACGCAATTTCTTCCAGTTCTTTTTTAAGTTGACTATCGGAAACGGCTCGCGAACACAACCCACTTCATCCTGATAAGCAATAATATCGACCTTCAGTTTGGCCAGTTGTTGTTCATAATCCGCACGATTAAAATCCGACTGAGAAAGTCCATAAGGCGAGATCAATATTTTCTTTCCGGGCGTTAGCGAACGCGCTTCCTTCGTCAGTTCATTAACGGCTTGAACAGCATGCTCCGCAAAGACCGGACATATGCAATCTTCTACAGGCAAATACCAACCATACAACGCTTTATGTTTTCCGTATAGCGTTGCAAGTTCTTTCATCATAGCCAACTGCCTATTTCGGATTTTAGCATCGCGTATGTCGTCGTCCTGATCTTTGGCCCAACCAATACTCATAAACACTTTCATATTCAATCGGGCAGCTTCATCCATTATCGCATCTACAGGACTTTGTTTTTCTTTCGGATAAGCCCACGGCATCAACTTTGAAGGATAAAAAGATTTCTCATCGTTGGCAACAGCCAAAAACACTAAATATTCCATACCCATAGCGTGCAGTTCACGCACTTTCGCTCTCCACATCTGCGGATCAGTGTTGTCAAAATACTGTGGATTCATATATTTATTCCGCACATCCTGATAGGTCAAATTAATAAATGACCCTGTAATAGGTTTCACTGACTGGCTTCGACTTATTGTCGGGAAGAAAATAAGCAAACTTACCATTGCCAAAACTAGTATCTTTTTCATTTCAAATAAAATTTATAGTGTAAACGTGTCAAATTTATACATAATTATTCATATGGTAATTCATATTTATAATGAATTTTAAAAATACAAGAAGATAAAAACGATCCTTTGCATATCATGCTAAAGACATGGTTCGTTCCTAAAACATTCGGAAGAGATATTGAATCTTAATTATAGATCAACATCTCTTCCGAACAGCCATTGAAAGTTTTTATAATCTTATTTTTCCTTGTAATTCAAACGGTAAGTGCATTGTGTTGCAGTTGGAAAATCAGCGGGGACTTTTTGCGTTACTTTGCCTGTAGCCGCCCATTCTGCACCGCGAAGAAACAGCACCTGAAATCCGGTGCACTGCATGGCGATATTGTTTTCCAGAGATTCGCCGGCATGCCCCAGCATTGTATGGAAAATGCGTGCTTTGCCATAATCGACAGTGAAGATCAAAGGTTCTTCACGCCCGGAACCATTCATATCTTTCTCGGCAAAAGCCGTATATAAAATATCTTTTATATTGCCCGGACCGCGCATGTGATCATAGAGTTCGTCTTTAGCATGGCGCCACTGATACGGAAGACCTTTCATAATAGGATTCTCCTGATAACGACGCGTCAACACAAACTCATGCTGCTTGCCATGCGATCCACCCGGACCTACAGAACTGTCTTTTACCAATTTACCATCTTCCCAGTAAACATACGGGCCTGATTTTTCGTTACGTCCTTCCCATCCTCCTAAAGCACAGATCTCGTTGTATTCAGGCCACTTTGAAAAAGCATTATCGGCAGCATGATACACGACCACGCCTCCGCCATTCTGTACATAAGTCAGAAAACGATGGTTCGTTTCCTCCGGCCATGAATCGCCGTTATAATCCAGAACCACCAGTTGATACGGTGTAAAATCGATAATAAACTTCGACATATCCTGCCCTTTCGAAGGCGAAATAGCAAAATCGACCGTGAAACGGCCTGAATTTTCCAATATTTGTTTCAACGCAACGTGACTCACTTGCCAGTTATGATTATTCTGACCAGTGATAATCAATGTTTTAATCGGTTTTCGTGCCGATACCGAGCAAGCGAGCAAAAGCGACAGCACTACAAGTAAAGAGCTCAATAAAGATAGATGTTTCATGTTTCAATGATTTTAAAGAATAACAAGGCAAATGTATAAAATTCGGACGAAATATTTACCTTTGCTCGCAAAAGAATGACATTAAACACATGAGATCAATCAGATTTATCCCGATAACAATCCTTATCATCACCCTGCTGATGCCTTCAGCACAAGCCGAAGACTGGCGCGACAAAACGCCTCTGCTCGTCTATTCGCCCAAATATTTCGGACCAAGTGCTTTTCCACTGCCAACAATGCGCAATGCGGATGTTGGTCGTTATATTGAAGCCGAAGTGCGAGGCGAATACCATTATTACTCGGGTGACAAAACGCATGATCTTTTCACGCGTCTCTATATTCCATTCGTCAAAGGACGTGCCGGCGTTGAACTGTCGCTTGTCGCCTACGAAAAATATAAGCTTACGCCCGAGACGCGCGACGAACGTCATGCCGTTGAAACCGAAAGCCCCGTCGGTTATAGCGGTGATTTGATCTTCAGTTCGTTCTTTCAGGTACTTCGCAGCGAAAAATGGATGGATATTGTTGTGAGCGGTACTATAAAAACAGCCAGTGGCGGACGCCTTTGCGATGCTCGTTTCACCGATGCCGCGTCTTACTGGTTCGACCTGAATCTTGCCCGCAATCTATGGCGCAGCGCCGATCGCGAGTCGTTCGTACGCATGCAGATCATGGGCGGATTCTATTGCTGGATGACCAACGACCTCATTCATCGGCAGAATGATGCCATCGCCTACGGGTTCGGACTCACTGCTCAGCATCAACATCTTTCGTTGTCAAGCACTATCTCCGGAATCTACGGCTATGAAAACAACGGCGATCGCCCGATACACTGGGAAAACACACTCAAGTATGAAATCAAGAAGAATATTCTTTCATTCCATTACACCCATGGAATGAAAGATCGACTCTACGATTCGTACGCCTTAGGTTATACGCGTTGCTTCTGATCGCGGGCGTTTACACAAAAATCAATATAAGCAACTGTGCTGCCAGCACGCGCAAGAACATTGATAATGGATAAACCGTAGCATAACCTACTGACGGTGCATCATTGCCTGCCGTAGCATTGGAATAAGCCAAAGCCGGCGGATCGGTAGTACTTCCGGCTATCAGTCCCATCAATGTGAAATAATTGATCTTAAAGAAATAACGGCCTGCACATCCGATGATCAGCAACGGCACTACGGTAATAATAAAACCATAACCGATCCATGAATAACCACCGTTCATAATCGTTTCGACAAATCCGGAACCCGCACCCAAGCCCACACAAGCAAGGAACAGCGTGATGCCGACCTCACGCAACAGCAAGTTTGCGCTCTGCGTCGAATAAGTAATCAATTTATATTTGTATCCGAAGCGGCTGATAAGTATGGCAACAATGAGCGGTCCGCCTGCCAATCCGAGTTTGACCGGTTGCGGAATGCCCGGAAACGAGATCGGCACACTTCCGAGAATGATACCCAGCGCTATTCCGATAAATATCGTAATCAGATTAGGTTCATTCAAACGATTCATTGAATTGCCGAGCACTTTTTCTACATTAGCGATAGACGCTTCCGTTCCGACAACATTCACCCTGTCGCCCACCTGAAGCGCCAGCCCCGGTTTCGCTACAAGATCAACTCCGGCACGGTTGATACGCGTGATGTTGATACCGTAGAGTTTACGCAATTGTAATTGTCCGAGATGCTTGCCGTTGAGCGATGGTTTCGTGATCAGAATGCGTCGGCTGATAAACTGACTTTCCATACGAATCCATTGTTTGCGTTCCATATCAATAGCTTCGCCGATGAATGTCTTTATTGTTTCCGCATCTATTTCGGTTGTAATCACAAAAATCTTATCATTTTCATTCAGCACCGTATTAGCCGATGCAATATCAATATGTTTGTCGCTATCGCGCCAGATACGCGAGATAACAAAATCGCGATGTTCAAGCAAAATTGACAACTCCCCAACCGTTTTTCCATAGATTGCCGGATTCTTCACAATCAATGAAATCGGCTTCACCCCGTTCATATGAACAGCATCTTCTTTCTCAAGCTGTTCATTTTCTTTATCGAAACTGATACGAAACACATAACGGATAAATATGATTGCCAGAATGATTCCGACAACACCCAGCGGATAAGCTACAGCATAACCCAGAGCAATCGTGTTATCAGGAATGCCATGTACATCGGTGTATGCCTGCTGAGCAGCTCCCAGACCGGGCGTATTGGTGACGGCTCCCGAAAGAATGCCAACCATAGTCGACATCGGGATACCTGTTATATAATGTATAGCGATAGCTGTAACCACACCCAGAAAAATAATTCCACAAGCCAGTAAATTCAATGTCACGCCTCCCTGCTTAAACGAAGCAAAAAAACCGGGACCCACCTGCATACCTATTGAATAAACAAAAAGAATCAGACCGAACTCCTTAAAAAAATGAAGAACATCCGGATTAACGGTAAAACCGAAATGTCCAAAAACAATTCCGACAAAAAGTACGAACGTGATACCCAAAGATATACCAAATATCTTTATTTTTCCTAACACAATACCCGTTGCAATAATGACGGATAGTAAAAGTATAGAATGCCCTATACTGTTTCCGAAAATCAAATCCGTAATCCAATCCATAACCCAAACGTCTTCGTTAATAATTTTTTTATCCTAAATGCCGCGCAAAGGTAGTCACATATTTTGTGTTTTACAACATAATATTTACTTTTACCGACAAAATAAAAAAGTAATGAAGAAGACATATTTTATTTTAGTTTTATTGTTGGCTATTACTACAACAGCCTTCGCGCAGACAGTAATTATCACGACCAATGTCGGGACGATGAAAGCCAAGCTTTACAGCAATACGCCCAATCATGTGCGTACTTTCGTTGCCCGCGCCAAACAGGGTAAATTCAATGGTACGCTTTTCACGCGCGTGATCCCCGGATTTATGATCCAGGGCGGTTCGCTCGACTCGCGCAATGCCGCTCCGGGAGCCAAAGTCGGTTTTGCCGACCGCAGTACGGAGATCATGCCCGAGTTCCGTCCGGAGCATTTCAGCAAGAAAGGTGCCTTGGCCGCTCCCCGCCAGAACGACGACATCAATCCGAAACGCAAGTCCGACATGTCACAGTTCTTCATCTTCGAAGGCAAAGTATATCGCAGCGGCGAACTGGATACTCTCGAGCTTCGGGCCAATCAGAAAATCCAGCGCAAAGCAATGGAAAAGTTCTATAATCCTGTCGAAAACGAACTTCTGGCACTCCGAGATACAAACAAAGCGGAGTTCAACCGTCGCATTCGCATTATCCGCGAACAAGTAGACTCAATGGTCATGGCAACACCCGAACATTTGAAGTTCACACCCGAGCAGCGCGAAGCCTATACAACCGTTGGCGGCTATCATTATCTGGACGGACTCTATACAATCTTCGGTGAAGTAACCGAAGGACTCGACATCATTGACAAGATTGCCAATCAACCGCGCGACATCTACGACCGCCCGAAGAAAGACATACGTATTATCAATATAAAAATCGAATAAGATGCTAAAAAAAGACTTTATCATGGTGCAGATCGAGCAGTTGGCAAAGATCGTTCTCCAGATTGTCAACCACCGCGACACCAACGACACCGGACGCATTCCCGAACTCATCGAAACTGTCTACAGTTCGCTGAAGATCGATCATCATCAGTTAATGACTTCGCAACCGTCGCAGCTCGTTGAACAGCTCAATGAGGACGATCTGGGCGGTCTGCTGCGACTCGAAATTGCCGCCAAAACGCTGATAGAAGAAAGCTATCTCTATCCTGACAAACGCCATGAAATGCTTCTCCGTGCAAAAGCGTTGCTCGAATATATCCAGACACACGACAACACTTTCTCGATGGAACGCGTATCGATGATTGAGGAGATTAACAATCAGATATAATAGTCGGACACGTCGATAATGCCCGCGCGGAGCGCATATTTTGTGGCTTCATGAATATTGTTCACTTCCAGCTTCCGGAATATGTTCTTCCGGTGGGTGGCAATAGTGTGTATGCTTGAGAAACGCTCTGCAGCAATCTCCTTAGTCGTCTTGCCCAGTGCTATCAGTTTCAATATTTCCTTCTCGGTGGCTGTCAGCAGCGAACGCCCCTCTCCTCTTTCCGTCGCATCATGATGAGCTAACAAGCTTCTGATACGACTGCAAACGAATCGTTCCGATTTCATTGCGGCGCTCAGAGCTTCCGAAATCTCTTCCAATGAAGCATCTTTCATTACAATACTCGAATTTTCGCTTCCATACAAGATGCGGCGAATAAATTCCTCACTCAGTTCGTCACTGAACAACAACCAGCTGGCCTCACTAAAACGTTCCTGCAAAATTAATAGCTCATCGGCACTGACCAGATCAAAAAGGGTATAATCAAGCACAACCGCGGCATCAGGCGTGAATGTCAGTCCTTTCAGCAATGCATTTTTTTCTTTTGCTTCGATAACACGCTGTACACCCATATTCTTACAAAGATACATCAGTCCCATCCTCGTGATGTCCTGATTATCTGCAACAATAAGCAACCGCCTTCCGTCCGCTGCCATTGCTACTTACCTCTTTTGTTAAAGAATTTTTTAAAAAACAGAAGCTGATAATCGAGAGAATTATTCCAATACGAATGGGTGTGATTACCCGGACGGACGATGAAATCATGATTGATCTTATACTTCAACAGTTCCTGATGAAAATTATTGTTCACCTCAAAAAAGAAATCGCCGTAACCGCAATCGAAAATAATAGCCAGATCACCATCTTTGAGCCTGCATATCTGCGATATGGCCGTATACGAATCCCACACCGACTGATTCTCAGCCTCCGTTCCCAGCTGTTCGCTCATGTTCCAGTTATTCGGGAACGGCCGGATATCCAATCCTCCGCTCATACTTCCCACAGCTCCAAACACATCTTTATGTCTGAATGCCAACCACATCGCACCATGTCCACCCATACTGAATCCCGTTATGGCGCGGGCCGAGCGATCTTTGATAGTCGGATATTTAGTATCTATAGCGGTCACAAGTTCTTTATACACAAACGTTTCATAGCGATATGCCGGATTCTTCGGACTGTCCCAATACCAACTGTTTTTTGCATCAGGGCATACAAAGATCACGGAGTCGCGATCGGCCATCTGCGGCAGATCGGGCTTTGTCATTTCAAGCCATTGTTTTTCATTTCCTCCATGTCCATGAAGCAGATATATCACAGGCAGCCTGCCTTCCATCGCTGAGGGCTTGATAACCACAACCTTCACCTCCTTATTCATGCTGTTGCTGAACACCTTGATCGAATCGACCACAGCCGCCTGCATCGTCCAGGCCAGGACGGCAAAAAGAACGGTAAAACAAAATTTCATATTTTTCATCATCAGAATTTATTTAACGCCGACAAATGTATAAAATTATTACTGTACAACCCGCCGGCAAAATCAAAAAACTTATCCTATCCCTCAAAAGTATCAATCCAATTTTCAAAAGAATGTTTATCGCTGAACGGCTCTCCTAAATCAAGTCCGATCCGTTCGCGCAGTCTGCGTTTTTGCTTGACAACAGAAGACACATTAATCCCTAAAAAATGAGAAATAAAAGAATCTGTTAGCTGAAGCTTCATCATACAGATAAGCTTCAAATCGATTGGTTTCAGATTTGGAAGCCGTTCGATTATCCGAGTAACAAAAGCGTTGTAGAGCCTATTCAAATCATTTTCAATAGTATGCCATTGATCATCGCTGATTTGCTCCAGCGTTGAATTCAAATTATGGAATGAAGCATTCGAATCCATAGCCATCATAAGAAGAATCTTTTCACGTTCCGCACACGCTTTGTTATCTCTTATCAATTTTTCATGCGACTTAATCCCCGTTCCGTTTTCATTATTGTATCTTATTATTTCAGATTGAAGTTGTTCATTCTCCTTTTGCAAGGCCTTGTTATTTTCAGATAGTTTTTCTATTTCTTTTGTCTGATCGCTAAAGGTAAGAATCAAATCGGCCTGTGAATGTTGTTCTTCGGATAATTCACGTATACGATTTTCATTCATTCGGATAGTATCTTCATTGTCCTGCAATCTCAACACATATTGGCGCATCTGTTCTCGTCCCGTCCGAATAATTCTTTCGTTCTTCAGCAGACGGCGTTGGTAGATATAAATAATAACACCCGAAGCGAGCAATATCAACGCCAGGACAATCAAGCTATTTCGTAACAGGCGACTATGTTCAAAATCCAGTTGAACATTCTTCTTCTCCAATTTCTTCTGATTATATCTGGCTTGTATATCACCAATTGATTTAGTCTGATTCAGTCGATCAACCGAATCTCGGCATGTTATGTAAGCATCCACATATTCAGTAATATGATCATAATCTTTTTGTTCCTTACTTATCAGATACAAACATTGATATATAGATCTCTTTGTATAAATGTTAATGTTTTTCTGTATTAGTGCTTTATTAAGATATACTTTCGCCGAATCATATTGCGCAATATGGCGGTATGTATCGCCAATCTCCAAATAAATCCGGGAAAGATTATCTTTTTTCTCGCTTGAATCAATAGTTTTCAATTTATACAAGCAGAAAAAAGCCGACTCATAGTTATGCACCCTCAAATAGATAGCCGAAAGTTCGTCCAACCCTCTGCATAGCATTTCATTATCCCGTGTGAGTTCAGATATCGCTATTGCCTTTTGATAAGATTTGATCGAGTTCTCCCAATCACTTTTTATACTGTAAATACGACCGAAATAGCACCACGACGAAGCAATATATGAACTGTCATTTGCCAATAGAGCATACCTGTAGGCTTCTTTCATCGCCTTCATAGCAAGATCAGCCATCGATCGATAAGCATATACCATTCCCAGACTTGAATTGGCAAGAAACCCCAATCGGTAATCTTTTGTTTTCTTTACTTCATCAGAAGCCCGCAGATAAAATTGTATAGCCGTTTCGGCTTTACCCATATCTTCATGTATTTGTCCTTCGTAATGCAATGCCATCGCTTTACGTTGTGCATCGCCATGTTTCATAAAATAATGATAAGCTATATTGATCAGTGAGTCCGACGTCTGATGAATATTATTTTTGTCGCGTGCCTGCGTCATCAGCAAACACCATGTAGCGTGTTGCAAACCTTGAGAAGCCGGAGGAACAGGCATCGACTGTAGAATAGCTAATGCACTATCCGGTCTTTCATACATAACAGATTCGGCGCAGACAAGCTCCGGCGGCATTTTTTCACTTCTAGACGAGCATCCCGGACCGAAACCTATTATTATTAAGATTAACAGCCCCATTAAATAACGTGTTTTCCCCATATCTGATTACAATCATATTCTGAATCGTAAAGGTAAACAAATTTATCTTCTAGCAGAATACGATAATCAAAAATGACCTATTTAGCATAAAATTTCTTTGTTGAGATTCAACAATAAACAATTTTCACGCACAGTTAAAAAAAACTTTTAATAAATTATCCATGCTATAATTCCAATTGCCCAATTCCAATTGATTATGCACTAAAAGAGCTTTTTAAGCATAGCCAATTTGGGTATATCAAAAGTAAGAGTTGAGACATCTACAACAAATTTAGAATGTGAAGTACCCAAAAAGAACAATATAATATGTGCGATGTTATGTGAAAAATTAAACAATAGAGAACCGCTTCCATCACCTCTTGTACTTTGCAATCATGATGACAGGATTATCCTCTTCATCAAGTTTAGCGGCAATCTTCTTTAGATGACCGCGCAATTTACCGTTCTTGTATGCCTCAGCTAATTCAAAAGCAGGCAATACTCTAGAAAAAGCGACTCCATCTTTATTAATAAAGGATAACATAAACATTTCAAACATGATCTTAACGGGAACTTTCTCTGTATAATCGGCATTATAAATCGTAACCCTAAAAATTTTATTGGCCTCTTTATCATACATCAGATCGGTTCTTTCCACATCAGAATCCATTTTAAAATCAAAATTTTTCTTCGCAGTCTGCATGAAATAATAACGATCTGTCATAACACTAGGGAAAAGAAATATTTCAGGACTCATGGTTTGTACAGACGGCTTCCTTACAATAAGAGGAATCAATCCCGCATCAGGAGAATATCTATATATCGTATCGGCGGATATCTCGTTGAGTAACCAGCTGTCTTTATAGGGAATCATTCTCTTATTGTAAATACTCCAATCACGCTTTTTCCCATCAACTTGCTTTAATATCAATGAAGTTTTCACCTTATCGTATGGAATCGGTATTTCTTTGATGCTTCCATCTTGTTTGGATGCCAACATAAAGAAGTTTCGTTTTGTTTCTTCTTTATCAAAACTCAAACAATCGTCATGGCAGATAAGTCGGTCTTTATCAAAATTACCTATTTCACCGTAAAAATAATTTTCTTTTTGTTTAAAACTCCGTTTAAAATTACCCTTCAAATCATATACGACTATTTTTGCCAAATAGTGGTTGTTTACAAACATCTCTTGCCGATCCTCGTCTAGAACAATATCCAGAATATTGGTATATTCTTCGCCACCTTGTCCCAGTCGGTTTATCCTGCGTATCCCTTTCCCGGTTGTGCGATCGAACAGGTAGATATTGCCATCTGTCCTCCCGTTGTTCTTTGTGATAATGAGGTTCTTGCCAATGGCGCGGACATTACCTGAAGTCAAAAATTCATCACTCGTCTCCAATGGCACATACTCTATATCGAATATATCCTGCAAGACTACATCCTTCTTGGGATAATCCTTCGTCACATCCACCGTGATGAAGTTATTTTCTATTGGAGATTTCGTACTACATCCGGCAAAAATAAAGGCCGGAATAATCACTAATATTATATATTTACTGATCATACTCTTAAAAATTAAAGATATTATTTACTAGATTTCACATTACATAGGTTCGGTCTTCCGATCTCAATCTCGTAATCTGATGGAGAAGGGCATAACCATTGATAGATACATTGCTTACAAGGCTCACTATTTCGCAAACGTAACCAAGATTGGCCTTCACTGATCTCTCTTTGTATCAACCAATAAATACTAAGAGTATAGATATTGCCTAAAACAGGATAGTGTACATTTGCATATACATCACCATTTGACTGAATCGTTATTTTGCCAAAGTCATTCTTATTAAGGACCTGTTTTCTTAAAAAATCTTTCAGTCCTATATGAACAGATAAGATATCTTTACTTGTCAAAAAGACATTTTCTTCAAAAAAATTAATATTCCCATTTGATTTCATCAAACAGTAGTGATAAAGTTATTATAAACTACAGACATACTTAATATATACAACCATACTAAGATTACATACTAATCTCTAAGTGTTTTCATCCTGGATAACATGTTTGCTTTCATAATATTCGATGTTAATGAGTTTTTTCTTTTAAGTTTGTAAAGATAAGAAAAGAAAACTCGGTTTCCAAAAATATTTGCAGACATTTAAAGCCATAAAATTTGTTAACAATATTAAGATATACTACTAAATATAATCAAGCTACAAAATCCAGACCTATACAAAAAAGAGACATTTTAAGAGTTAAATAATTTAACGCTATATCAGAAAGGGATTTTTGTCGGTAAGTACCGCTTTGAACCCCTCATACTTTTCTCTCATATAGAATTCAGACTCATTTAAAGTACACAATCATCAGAATAAAAGGATCTTCTTCATTCATTGAGTCGAAGAGCTTTTTTAGCGGGCCGCTTAATTTGTGATCGGAATCGGCTTTTTCTAAATCATCTCTTCTTAATTTGATGAATCCCAATTTTGAATCCGATGATCTGCCTGATATAAAGTTCGAAGCATCCACCGTTAGATCCTGATCTGCATAATCTTTATTTTTCATAGTTACTTCATAGAATGTTCCTGATTTTTTATCAAGTACATAATGGCTCTCTTTTCCTCCTTCATTCTTTGCAAAATCATACGCCATTTCATATGCACTAAAAAAGGCATATTGTCCAATATCAAGCAGACCATCCAGCAATATGGGCGGCGTGTTTGTTTCTACGGATGGCTTATAAACGAATCTGGCTTGTAATTTTAAATAAGGCTTTAATGCAAAGAGAGTATCCGAAGAGTATTCGTTCAATATGTAATCTTTTCCATCCGGTACAGCGCTTGATATAAAGAAGATAAAGCCGTCTAAAAGATTCCAACCAGGAAAAAGAGCGTTCAGCCATCCAACGTTTTCTGACGGGAGTAGAATCCCATAGATGTCGTAAATCCTATTTTCGTTTACGGTTATCTCGCATTATTTTACTAATTTTGTCCCACTGGTTATCGGTTAAATTTGTCCGGTAATTTCTGATCATATCTTTATTTTGTTTATAATCAGTGTTTTATTTTATTATTTCATTAAATTTGAACAGTTTCTTAAAACATCAGATATGGATATACTATCAAAAGGACAATATTTAGGGCAAACTTATGGCTTTTATGAGAATAAATATTTCTTGATAAAAGGCAGTTTACATAATCAATCCGAATCAGACTATCACAAACATGATGATTCGTATTTAAGTGTTTTGCTTAAAGGTGGTTATGTTGAAATGTCCAAATCGCTAAATTGTTTTGTTACACCGGGCACAATGATATTTCGATCTAAAAATTATGTTCACAAAAACAGGTTTGTAGATAATAATACAAAATGCTTAAATATCGAATTTAATGATAAATGGTTTTTGAAAAATAGAATCGATAAAATTCCGGATATTCCTATTGTTAATCAAGTCTGTCATTTTAGATTTATATATCAGATAATCACCGATTTTATTCAATATAATAAGGTCGATGTTGCCGAAGATATATTTATTGATTTTGTAAAACAGAATCAGACAACAAACACATATACACGAGCTCCGTGGCTTGCTAAATTAACGAACATTTTAGATAATGAAATTTCGACTACGCATTCGTTAAAATCCTTATCGGAAAGAGTTTTTGTACAACCCAATTATATGGCACGTGTATTCAAATCCAAAATTGGAATTTCAATCGGACAATATCAAATAGAAAAGAAATTAAGTTTGGCAAATAAAGATTTATTTACAACAAATAAAAGCATAACCGATATAGCCATTGATTCAGGTTTTTATGATGAAGCTCATTTTATTAGAACATTTAAAAGTAAATACGGTGTAATGTCTCCAAGTAGATTTCGGAAAATTATAAATAGTTAATCCGGTACAATTTTACGAATAAAATCGACCTTACCTTTGTGGCTTCTTAATTTAAAACAAAAACAGATGAAGTCCTTTATTACAATGATCATTAGTGCTTTGATTACAAACTTTGCGTTTGCTCAATCTCAAAATGTAGATTCTATAAAAATTTATAAATTAGCATTGGATGCTGATATTAAAAGTGTAATACCATTGGTGGAATCTTATGATTTACAAAATCTTAACGACACTTGTAAGGCTTTTGTTCTACAATACAAAAACATATTTGTATCCGATCAAGATAATAGCGACTATTTGAAAAATCACGACTCGAAAATTAATACCCTCCTTTATATATATCACAATTATTGGCGAAAATCATTGCTTTTGAACCAGAGTTTTGATTCGCTAATAATGAATAACGTATATGATTTTCTTAAAAAAGATTATCCGAACGTGACTAATAATGAAGATTCGCTTAATGTATATTTAAGCAAATACATAAGCGGCAAAGGTTATTACAGTACCGGCTTCAGTAGAGTTGGTAAACTTTACGATTTATTGGTTTGGGAAACCGAAAAGGATACTGTATATCATATCAAAAATAAAATACTAGATAGTAAAGTTCGGGTTGTGTTTATGACCGATTTTGTGTGTTTAGGATGGGAAGACTATGCAACATTCGGGAAATATTATCCAGGTGGTTGGGCAGAAAAAGATAAGCTATTCTGCGTGATAGATTCATATGATAAAACGAGCGAAAAATTTAGGGTTTCTTATTTAGCCCACGAAGGTCAGCATTTTTCAGATTATAAGCATTTTTCAGATTTAACATCTTATGAATTGGAATACAGGGCAAAATTAGTAGAATTGTCTCTGTCTGATGAAAGGTTATTTCATTTAATAGAATTCTTTATAAACAACAGCAACAAGGAAAGTAAAGACGGGCATTGTAAAGCAAATTATTCTGTAATATCAAATCTTTCAAAACGGTTGTTTGATATTGATTTTGAAGGCAATATAACCAAATGGAAACAAGTGGAGAAAAAGAAGATAAATAAAACAGCATATAAATTACTACAAGAAAATACCCGCTTGTTGAAAAAGACATCTGAAAAATGCAAAAAATAAATATTGACGACATACACATCAGAACAAACATAAAACCCGGAGATCTTGGTTTTATAATGTTTCGACTCGGGGATTCTTACGGCAAAGAACGTAATTATAATGTTACTTTTGAAGCATATGTTGGAGCCGGATTATCGGAGTTTTATGAAAATTATAATTCTAATTTGGACAGAGTTTGGATTTGTGAATATCAGAATAGAACCATTGGGTTTCTTTTAGCGATGCATCGACCTGATAATGCGGTTCAATTGCGATATTTTTATCTTGAACGGAAATTCAGAGGCATTGGATTAGGTAAAAAATTATTGTTGTTGGCGATTGATTTTGTAAACAAGGAAAAATACAATTCGTGTTATCTCTTAACAAGCAATGATTTGCACGATGCAGCAATCTTGTATAAAAAAGTCGGGTTTTCATTAACGGAAGAATACGATTCAACAAGGTTCGGTGTATTACTAAAAGAACAACGTTATGATTTAACGGTAGGTTTCCAAAAATATTTGCAGACATTTAACGCTACATCAGAAAGAGATTTTTGTCGGTAAGTATCGCATTCTCAATACTTGATTGCAAGAGTATGCACTCTATCTTTTGATTTTTGAGAGAACTATAATGGTCAGTGTCAGAAGCAGCACCGGGGCAAGCTTCAGCGGCGATTGCTTAGTCTCGCTCTTGAGACTTTCTGCTGTTCTCTGCTGCCGGAGCTGTGCCCATGCGCTGCTATATTCGTAGACCAACTGTTGCAGACTGTCGCACGAGGCCTCTACAAATAGCGTGTCGCGCAAGAAGCGCACGGTTGCCGTAGTCCGGCCCCGATGCTGCGTAAAAGCAGCTGCAGGCGGAAGCTGATGCAAGTTATAAGACGCTATTTTGAGTGCAGCCCGACTCTCGGGCAACGTTGTTGAACGGACAGTCAGTCGTACGTTCTGTTTCAGGATGTCATCCGTAAGGTGCTCTTTCTGCACTGCCTTTTTGGAGGAGCACGCGAATGCAACCGAAAAGACCAATAAGATGGAAAATACATATAACTTTTTCATTATAAGAGAATTGATAAAATAACCCATTGGCGGAATTAAATTAGTACATATTCAATTTGTCAAATGGAGTATTTCTTACTTATTCCTACAAATTTGAATATATCACACCAAATGTGTCACTTGCACAGGTTATAATTTGCTCTTACGATTCATAGATTTTCCTTCTTATGGAAGACTTAGAATAGCCAAGTAAATAATGCTGACAATCGCGTGAACAGATATCACCGGAATATACATCACAACACTCCAGATAAAAAACTTCTCGCGTAAGGATCGAACAATGTTATATAAACTTTACCGGCGACCTGCAACACTTTATAACCCCATAAATACTGTAAGAATATGAGTCATTTATAATTCATGTCTTCATAAGACGTTGGTTTATAACCACATTTATATAAATTATTCACTACGTTATCGAGCAAGGGCTTAAAGGCCTTTTTAAATACAGGCGATTTCCCAAACCATTTAACCAGACTTGGACTGATAGAATAATATATATGAATAAAAGCCCTACCATACCATGTGATAGACAATGTATAATCTCGAAATCGCCTTAATGTCCGAACTTCAGGACAATTATAAGATCCATATACAGCTGTAGCAACATAACAACCACCAGGCATGGATATCTTAATATTAGGTTCTTCATACATCGGATTGTACTTTTTAATTTTCCCCATGTATTCTTTTATGAGGTTACAGTTGCCTTTCTTGTCATTTAAGAACCCAATATATTGTAAATGAATTTTAATACCTGATTCCCATGCCTCTGCAGAAATTCTACCATACTGACTATCAAAAAGAGTATCCAACAGATTACCAAAATTATACATTATTTCTGCGGATGCAGATGCGTTATTGCAATAATCTTGTACATAATTCATTCTTATACTTAAGTCTATTGAGCCATAATGACTTCTTGCAGCTAAAAAAAACATGAAGGAAATTATTGCTGTCCGGTAAAAATAAATTGAAAGTCCTAAAGTCCTTTATTTATGGGGAGTTCAAGCGTTTTCCTAACTAAGGGGCTTACTTTTTCTTTTGAATAGTAAACAAGAGCAAATTGGTTTATATTACCATATATTAGACATAAAAGCCTTGGAAAAGCACAAATATACTCGTTTTAGAGTACTTTTAGCAACAACTAAATTTTGACAAAAGTTTTACCGGACAGCAATAGAAGGAAATAGTATTTAATCTCAAAAAAATTTCTTCTAAAATCCTATTTTGATCTTCTTTGTTAGTATTTTTCTTAATCAAATCAAGAACAGGCTGAACACAATTTGACATCGTTGGTGCCGCTATCCAAATCTCTCCTATTTTACATCGGATAGATTGATAATATACTAACCCGTTGGCGGAATTAACTTAGTGCATACTTAACTCTTCCAATAGGGTTGTTGTTACTCTTGTTAATATATTGCAGGATTGTAAAAGCACTAATCTTTCCTATAATTCGGGCAAACAATCCTTTTGTTTCTTTGGCATAATTTCTTATTAGCATAAATTGATCGGTAAGTT
>Ga0268360_1000639_pt1 | contig 51382 bp, 40 predicted proteins | sample BioMet11_FD_192465 | JGI IMG/M metagenome (GOLD analysis project Ga0268360, IMG submission 192465) | Sewage microbial communities from Oakland, California, United States - Biofuel 11 (Illumina Assembly) | ecosystem: Engineered > Wastewater > Sewage > Unclassified | place: USA: California... | reverse complement strand
TGCCTCCAGGAAGGTGTCGCGCCATTGCGTCAGCGTTGCCGCCGTCACGCCGATGTCCCGGCTACCAGGTCAATGTCCTCTCCGCGAAGAAGCCTCAGAACCGTTTGGCCTTGTGCTTCGCCCAAAAACGCTTGGGCGTTCCTCCCTCGATACCCAATAGTCGCCTACGTTGGTGTCCAAGAAAACCCTATCCCGATCCACCCCCGGCTTTGCCGGGGGGTACTGATTTTAGACTTTTTTTGACCAGCCCAAGGAAAGGACCGCCGGAGACGCGCAACGGCTGCAGTAGCCCACCGCCTCGCTCCGTTTCCCATCCAGTGGCGCCTTGCCAAACGCATTCTTCCGTGAAGCCTTTCCCGTGTAACGGGGCAAAACCGTCCCGGCACGGCTAGGGTGTAGGATTTGTCGTCTGCTCGGACGACGACGTATCCCCCGTCGGGGGAATGACCATGCTTCGCGCCATGGGAAGCACAATGGACTTCTTGCCATTTGCCCCCGGACGAACCAGGGCGACCTTGCCCTTATAGGTGCCCGGCGGCCAAGGCCCCGTACGTTTTTTCCCCATCGTGACAAGAATCTGGGCCTGATTGCGCGGCAGAATCTGCTCAGGAGCGGTCCAGACCTCGCCATTGGGCGTATCAATGCGCATGGTGATGCTATCGCCCTTCTGCACGCCCCAAAAGCCTGCCCAAAAAAGCACTTGCGGCGACTGGGGAGAAAAAACCACCTTCTTTTTGCCGCCGACAAAAACAGTATTGATGTCCGGCTGTTCAATGCTGAATCCGGCATCGAGAGCGCCAGTGGGCGTATAGGGCATGGACTTCAGGGCCTTTTCGCTCCAGAGCGTTTTCCCCTCTTGCGCGGAACAGCCGCTCTCCATGTCCTTGCCGGTAAACGGGCTGACTGTCTTCCCATGAACCCGAACTTCAAAATGCAAATGGGGAAATTCCGTATCTCCCGAAAGCCCAACCAACCCCAAAGGCTGCCCTGTGGCGACTTTCTCCCCGGCCTTGACGCGAATGCTTCCCTTGCGCATGTGACAATATTGTGTTTCCACCCCATCGGCATGGGATATGACCACACCGTTGCCACACTCACGATTTTTTATAGACTCGACACCGCCTTGGCGGATGCTCACATCCTCCATCCCATCGCGGACACCTCGAACGATTCCAGGCGCGGCAGCCTCTACCTCAACGCCCTCCTGCATCATGGTGAACGGTACCCGAAAATCAACGCCTTTGTGCTTGTCATAGGAAAGCGAGCCGCAATAGTCATCAGCATAGCCAGGACCAGGCTCTGCATCGACATAATTTTGAATAAAGCAGTCTACACCTTGTTCACAAACAATGGGTTTTTCCAGGAGGAGTGCATCGGCCGCAAGCGGCATAGCCAATACCAGATATGGCACAAGAGCGCACAGTATTGCGAAGCGATAGTTTACTTTCACTGGCATTTTACCCTCGATAGTGGCTCCCCGAACGGCATAGAACGGCGCGCTCAGCAGGGTCGTACGCTTCGGCCTGCTCGCGCAACTGCTCGTCAAGACGAGCGCTTTCACGCAGTAACCATGCGCCAAAAAGTGAACCTCCGTCAAATGCCTGGCCTTCAAGGACACCTACAACCGACAGTGGCGCATCGGACGGCATGACTATCGCTCTCCGGCTCTGGTTAGGGAGCAGCAGAAGGTTGAGGCCACAAAGGCCGCCTAACTTTCGCGGCCAAACTGTCCAAGAAACCCTAGACCGCTACACCAGCGTAGCTACGGCTTCTTTCGAAGCCCGATACCTCGGGATGGCCAAAGTCGAACTGGAGTTCCTGCTCAATGCCATTGCCTTCAATCTGAAAAAAGCCGTCCTCAAAGTCGGTTGATGAGGAGACGTGTCTCCTTTGGCTGGCAACTGTCCCAAGAGGCGGCAAAATACCGGACCTGGAGAAAAATTGGCCACGACTACCGCCTCGCTAGGTCGTGTCGACATTTATCTAAGCCAGACCACTATTGCCGCCACATGAAGGAATGAAATATAAGCAACGGCCAGCTTGTCATATCTTGTCGCAACCCTTCTAAACTGCTTGATCTTATTGAACATGCGTTCGATAGCATTTCTTTCTTTGTAGATATGGCGATCATACTCTCGTGGCATCTTCCGAAGAGCACGGGAAGAGATAACAGGCTCTGCACCCTTCAAATTTATGGCATCAACGATAGCCTGTGAGTCATATCCCTTGTCTGCCAGTACATAATCGGCCTGTTGTTCTTCAATCAAGGGCAAAGCCTGGGTATAATCCGATTCATTACCACCAGTAAGAATAAATTTCGTTGGACATCCTAATGAATCTGCTGTAGCATGTACCTTGGTGAAGAACCCACCTTTTGATCTACCGAATTTCTGCGATTGCTGCCCCCTTTGCGCCAGCGGCATGTTGATGTGCTCGAATAATGGTGCTGTCAATCATAAGCCATTCCGTGTCCGCATCAGCAGCCAAGGTGTTGAAGATCATTTGCCAGACGCTTTTTTTCGCCCATCGAATAAACCGCTTGTGCACCGTCGACCACTTCCCATAAGTATCAGGCAAGTCCCGCCAAGGCGCACCAGCCTTTGCAATCCACATCACGGCATTAATAAAAAGTCGATTATCTTCTGCCGTTCTTCCTCTGTCGCCTGCCTTACCGGGTAAAGCGTCCTTTATCTTGTTCCATTGCTCATCAGTAATGGTGTGTCGAAGTTCCATTGTATTCCCTCTGTTGAGGGGAATCGCACAGTCCAGACCAAATGTCGACACAATCTAGCTCGGGGAAAGGGAAAATCAACGTCCTACGAGAATTACGCAACGGTCTCAAATCGACCACTGAACCAGGAAGGAATAATCCCAGCGTCGCTTTGCTCCGACAGGTGGCCAATTACTCCGTGAGCACCGGCCGATTTCACCGAAATCCGCACTCGCCCTCATTCATATCCGCGACTGAGCCAAAGCCGTTTTCTACAACGGCCTGATAACACCAGACAACACCGGACGTGACCCGGTCGTCCATGGGTGGACGGCCTACCAGACCTTCCAGGGCGGATTGGGCGCCGCCCACAGTTCTTCCAGGGTCTTCTTGTCGGACAGGGTGTCCATGGCCTTCCAGAACCCGGTATGGCGATAGGCGTGGAGCTGGCCTTCCCGGGCCAGCCGTTCGAGCGGTTCGCGCTCCCAGACAGTGGCGTCCCCCTCGATGGCGCCGAGCGCCCTGGGGGAAAGCACGTAAAAACCGCCGCAGATCCAGCCGCCGTCGCCCTTGGGCTTTTCGGCGAAGCGCCGGACGGCCCCACCCTCCAGGGACAAAGCGCCATAGCGGCCGGGGGGCTGGACGGCCGTCAGGGTGGCCAGGACGCCGCTGTCCCGGTGGGAGCGAATCAGAGCCGGGATATCGATGTCGGCCAAGCCGTCACCGTAGGTCATGCAGAAGCAGTCCTCAGAGTCCACGTAGGGCTGGATGCGCTTGAGGCGGCCGCCGGTCATGGAGCACTCGCCGGTATCGACCAGGGTCACCCGCCAGTCCTCGCCGTAATTCTTGTGATATGCAACGGTATTGGCGGCCATGTCGAAGGTCACATCCGACATGGTCAGGCGATACTTGGCGAAGAAATCCTTGATGACGGCGCCCTTGTAGCCGAGACAGATGATGAAGTCCTTCACTCCGTAAAAGGAATAGATCTTCATGATGTGCCAGAGGATGGGCCTGCCGCCGATTTCGACCATCGGCTTCGGCTTGACCTGGGTCTCTTCGCTCAGACGCGAGCCGAGGCCGCCGGCCAGGATGACTGCTTTCATAGGCATACCGGGGGTTAAGGGTGCGCGGCACCAATCGCAATTCGCGCTGTTCCATATCCTCAACCGGCTTGGAAAACAAGCCAAACGGCCAGAGCGGCGTCGGTCAGAAGGGCGCTGGAGCCGCAGGGATCGATCGGGGAGGGAAAAAATGCCTCCGCCGGCCACGGCGGCTTCGCCTTTTGAACTCCTTTCCGGGAAGGAAACAACACCGCCATGGCTCCCTAAATGACGGGGTCGCAGCGGCCTGCCCCCGTTCAACACCCGGACAGGCGAAAAACTTCTAGGACCGTTCGGGCCAGAATCCATAGGTCCATGTAGATCGACCAGTTGCGGACATAGGCCACGTCCAGGGCCACCCGCCGCGCGTAGTTGGTGTTGTTGCGCCCCGAAATCTGCCATAACCCGGTCAACCCCGGCCGCACGTAGGCGTAGGTGCGGTAGTGATTTCCGTATTTCTTCATTTCATCCGGTACGATGGGGCGTGGCCCGACCAAGCTCATGGTGCCGAGCAGCACATTGCCCAGTTGCGGCAGTTCGTCGATGCTTGTCTTGCGCAGCCAGACGCCGACCCGGGTGATCCGGGGATCATCGCTGAGCTTTTGGTTTTTCTGCCATTCCGTGGCAAGGTTCTGGTCCTTTGCCAAAAGGTTTCGCAAACGGGCTTCGGCATCGCTCCGCATGGTACGAAATTTGAGGATACGAAAGGGCCGGCCATCCTTGCCCAGCCGTTCCTGGGTGAAAAAGGCCGGCCCCGGGCTGTCCAGGCGGATCAGCACGTACAGCAGCCCCACAAATGGCAGGATGACCAGACCGGCGGTCAGGCAGAAGGCGATGTCGAAGGCCCGTTTGAAGCGCATGCGCCAGGGATCGAGCAGCTTGAACTGGCTGGTTAATAGCGTCATGCCGCCCAGGCGCACCCCCCGGGTCCAGGTGGAAACCTGGTCGATCTGGGGCGATTGCAGTAGCACGTTGCCAAAGGAAAAGCTCAAGCGCTCCATGGCGTCCTCCGGCGGCCAGTCGCCGCAGGGATTGACCAGGAGCACGGCGTAACCATGCGGATTGGCTGCGGCAAAATCCGGAAGGACCTCGAACGGGAGGTTCGGCAGGTCGAAGCCGGCCGCCTCGTCGGGCGGCACCGACACGGCCGCCAGCCGCAGGCCGGAATGCGGATCCTCCAGGCGGCCCGCCATCAGCCGGGCCTGAACGCCCGAGCCGATGAGCACGCAGGGCGCGCGCCAGGAAAAAATTCCAGGACCGTAGTGGAAGGCGCAGCCACGGGCCACGGGCAGGGCGACCAGGGACAGGCCCCAGGACACCAGGAAGATGGAACGCGAATAGGCCGTCGCCTCGTGGCTCATAAAGAAAAACAGGGCGACCACCAGGAAAAAGAAGGAAATGGCCCCGCTTTGCCGCTTGATGATTTCCGGCGGCGTCTGGAGCGGCATATAGACCTTGGTCAGCCCGGCCAGCAGAAGATAGAGGACCGGCGTCCAGGCCAGGGAGAGGTACAGGCCCGGCGCGAAGCCCCCGCCCAGCAGGAAGCGCGCCGTGACGACCAGGGCCAGGCACAGGAACAGGACGGCCACATCGAGCGCCATCAGGGCCAGGACGGACAGAACCGGGCCCGGGTGGCAAAAGCCCCGGCCGGCCAGCGGCATCCGGCATCCCATGGCCGTCAGTCCCGCCACCCGTGGCGGGCGGCCCGGGCCGCCGCCACGAAGGCGGTGAATTTTTCGCGGAACACGGCCGCGTCGAACAAGGCCGCCCGGGCGGCGCACCGGGCCGGATCAAAGGGCTCAAGGCCTTTGAAACGACGGATAGCCCGCACCAGGTCCTCAGTCGTTTCCCCCGGGTACAGCACACCAGTTTCGCCGTCCACCACGGTCTCCAGCGCCCCGCCCCGGGCCGAGGCAATCACCGGGGCTCCGGAGGCCATCGCTTCCAGCGGCACCAGGCCGAAATCCTCCTCGCCAGGGAACAGCAGGGCCCGGCAAGTGGCCAAGCGTTCTCGCACCACGGCGTCGGGCTGGCGGCCGAGCACCTCCACGTCATGGCCTTGGGCCAGCCGGCGGACGCGCTCCAAAAGCGGGCCACCGCCAATGATCGTCAGCGGTCGTCCCAGGGCCAAACAGGCCGCCACAGCCGTTTCCGGCTGCTTGTAGGCGATCAGCTCGCCCAAAAAAAGATAGCGGTCCCCACGCGGCCTGGTCGGATCGAAATCGGCCGACCGGATCGGCGCCGGCAGCACGGTCACGTCCGCGCGCCCCCAGGCCCGGCGGATGCGACCGGCCACGTTGGCGGAATTGGCGGCAATGGCATCGACCCGGGCCGCGCTCGTCACGTCCCACAGCCGCAGATAGTGGCAGCACAGCGGCATGGCCAGCCGGGAAAGCCAGCCCGCCTCGCGGCGGTAGCGGTGATAGAAATCCCACAGGTAGCGCATGGGCGAGTGGCAATAGCAAACGTGCAGGGCGGACGAGGGGGCGATCACGCCCTTGGCCGGACCGGACTCGCTGGAGATGACCAAGTCGTAGTCGGAGAGGTCCAGGGCCTCCAGGGCGAGCGGCATCAGCGGCAGATAGGACCGGTACCAGCGCCCGGCCCGGGGCAGCCGATCGATAAAGGTGGTGCGCACGGTGTGGGCGCGGATTTTTGCGGAAACGGCCTCAGGCACATAGACATGGGTGAAGAGGTCCGCCTCGGGATAAAGGTCGAGCAGGGCCTCCAGGACACGCTCGCCGCCGCGCATCCCTGTCAGCCAGTAATGGACGATGGCGACCTTCATCGCCACGGCTCCCGAGCCCCCCCCGGCGGATGGAGACAGGCCGGCCGACTGGGACAAGGCCCGAAAACGGCGCTGGGCACCCGCACCGAGCAAGGCGCTTTCACTGCGAAACGTTCTGACGGCACCGGCAAAAGCCCCGCTCGGCTGGTCGTTCGAACCAATTTTGGCAAACAGTGACACGCGACGGGCATTACCCCTGTCGCCCAGAATATCCACACCTGTCCCCGGCTGGCGCACGATCCGCCAGCCGGATGTATTTTCAAAAAAATAAAGCGGAACATGTAGCCAGGCAAGCATTTTCCGCCAGCTCCCACCGGCCACCCGGGTCTGTCCAGCCCGACCAAGGTCGTCTTCCCCATACGGCTGGTCTTGTCACGCCCGTAACCGTTTCCCCCAGCCCATCCGCCGTCATTGTGGTATTGGCACGATAGCATCATGGGAGCATCCAGTCGCACGGAGCGGTAGCCGCTTTTCCCGTGGTGGCAGTCAAACAGGTGAAGATCGGTAAACTTTGACCTCCCAAAAATATATTTTTCTGGAAAGGAGAGGCATCACCCGGCGCCTATCCGCTGTTTCTTCTGGGTCGAGACGAGCAATATGTCATACAACATGCTTATTTTATTTATACTTTAAAAGGAACGATAGATTTCTGCGCCGCAGGCAGGACGCATCCGCAACGACATCGTTCCTTTGAGGAGGCCATTGTTCACCACTGCCGGCAGGTAAAGACAGGTTATGATCCGTGTATTTTTACCAAGAAACCTGCCTGCTGTAGTGAACGCACGTACATTCGCCTTTCTGTGTTCCCGGTGCCTTCGTGATCGGAAGCCACCGCTAGTGTCGTGTCCTCAAAATTGAGACCGATGCACGGTCTAAATCTGATAATAGGTTGTAATTTTATATAGTTGAAGTATATTCCATCCATCCGAAACGATGGAGGCGACCATGAACGAACGCACTTCCAAGAAGCCCGGTATTGCCGACTATGTTGCCGCTCGCCGCAAGCACAAGGACTGCTTCCTGGACGAGATCGATCGCCTCATCGACTGGAAACCGCTCGAAAAAGTGCTTCGCCAAAAGCTCAAGCGGGTTGCCAATGCCGTTGGCAACCCGGCCTACCCTCCGCTGCTCATGTTCAAGATCCTCCTGCTCCAACGGTGGTACAACCTCAGCGACATGGCAGTGGAAGAGGCCTTGTGTGATCGTCTGTCCTTTGTCCGGTTCGTGGGCCTTTCGTTGGACCACGACGAGGTGCCGGACGCCACCACGATCTGCCGTTTCCGTCAGAGTCTGGTGGAGCGCAATATCCTCAAGCGACTGCTGGACAAACTCAACCATCAGTTGGAACGCCGGGGACTGCTCGTCCGCGAAGGGGCCATTGTCGATGCCAGCGTCGTTTCCTCTGCACGTCGTCCGCTCAAGGTTTTTGACGTGCTGCCCGAGGATCGCGAAGAAGATTCCGGTGACGCGCCGGATGTGACCATCAGCTACTCCGATGGACCGAGCAGAAGCCAACAGTGGTCTGCCTGGGCCTAATGCTGCGCCTCGAAAATCAATCCTGGCACATCCTGCCGCTCGCTCGCATGTACAGCCGAGGCTGAGCCAACCACGCTTTTTACAACGGGCTGCTGAGCCACCTTCAAAGACCATGGCACTATGCGGCGAAAGGACGCCTCCGCCGGCCAACGCGCGGCGGCCCTGGAAGGTTGCGCTTCCCGGTTCGGGGCATCGGCCGGCCGCCAAAGGCATGGTCCAGCAGCCCAGCCGTCCCTGCTCCGTTTTCGATGGTCAGAACAGGACCTCGCCGAGCAGGCCGCTGGCGCTGGATGGCGGCACTCCGGTTTTTGGACTCTTTAACCTTTGTATAAAGGTTAAAGAGTCTTGAAATTTAAATCTCTTTTAAAATCAACAGCCTCAAACAATTCTCCCGAAAAACTGCCCTTCCAGTGGTTTCTACTCTTTATCAAATCATCTCAACATGATAAAAAGATAAAAATAGAGGAGGAACAAAGCATGCCCTGGAACGGGAACCAAAATCATCCGCACAAAGGATCCGTGATCGCCGTCGAACCGATCAAGTCGCTGAAGGCCATCGGGACCATAAAAACGTTGCTGGCAAACAAGCCACGGGACCTGGCCCTATTCGTGGTGGGAATCAACACGGCACTTCGCGGCAGCGACCTGGTATCCCTGACGGCCGGCGAGGTTCGGGCAATCCTAGCGGATCCGGACGGCGGCATAAAACGAGAGCGCAAGACCGGAAAAAAGCGGCGGCTCACAGCGAACAGGGCCGTCCACGCGGTTTTGACCAACCTTCTCGCCACCCGCCATTTCGTGGACGATGCGTGCGTCTTCCAGGGCCAGAGGGGACCGATCACCCCCCAATATCTGTGGCAATTGGTCAAGGGCTGGTGCGCGGCAATCAACCTGCCCGGTCATTACGGTGCCCACACCTTGCGCAAAACCTGGGGCTATCACCAGCGCGTGACCTTCGGCGTGGATATTCCAACGCTCATGGACATCTTCGGCCATGCCACCCAAAAGCAAACGCTAACCTATCTCTGTATACAACCTGAAGAAATTCGCTCACTCTATGCGAATGAACTCTAAAAATTCCGGCATCGCCGGCACCTCTTGAGCAAAGACCCCTTTCCTCTACCCTTTAGTCAATTCTTACAAAAAAACATGTTTACCCCAAGAAACTCATTGTATAAAATGGAGAATCATCTCAAAAAATGATAGCCCGCTTGTCCTAAAGAGGGAGACAGTATGGGTCACATCCTGGCTATATCAAACAACAAAGGTGGGGTGGGCAAGAGTACGGCCACGGCCAACCTGGCCCACGCCCTGACCAATAAGAAGAAACGCGTCCTGGTTGTAGACACCGACAGCCAGTGCAACCTGACCGGAACCTTCCTGGATAGTCCCTGGTCGGGCAACAGCCTGCTCGAGCTGCTCGATGGCGACGGCATTCCGGTGGACAGCTGCATCATGCCGGCGCCGGAATACGAACGCCTGTCCGTCTTGCCCAACAAATCCGGAAGCGCCGCCCTGGAGCCGGACTTGTCCCGGCGGTCGGACTTTGGCTGGTTTCTGCTGCGGGAGCGCCTGCGCGACTATGCCCTGGCCAACTATGATCTGACCCTTATCGACTGTCCCCCAAACCTGGGCCTTTTTTCCCTGCAGGCTATGATCGCCTCGGACTTCATCCTCGTTCCGGTGGAGGCCGGTAGCCGCTATGCCATGGACGGCCTGGACCGGACCGTGGAGACCATCGATGACATCGCCCAGGCCGACGGCTCCGGCCCGACTGGCCGCTTCCTGCGCTTGCTCATCAACAAGGCCGATCGCCGCACGGCGGTCAGCCGCGTGTCCATCGAACAAATCCAGCAGGCCTACGGGGAGCGGGTCTTCGAGACCATCATCCCCATCAATACCGATATCCAACAGGCAGAGCTGATGCGGAAAACTGTCATTCGCCATGCCGCAAAAAGTCCGGGAGCGACAGCCTTCCGGGCTCTGGCCGGAGAGTTGTTAGCCATTCTCGCGCGGTAAAGGAGACACCGATGCCTCTCTCCCTCCGGGAAAAGCTCAAACAGGCCTCTCGGGCAAACTTGGCGAACAATGCCGCCAAGACAATGCACAAACTGGCTGTCATGGAGCGACCGGATGCCGGGTCGACTGCCGTTGCGGTGGAGACGAACAAGCCTACCCACTCGCCTACCCAGTCACCCACCGACCAACCTACCCACCAACCCAGTAGACCACCCAGTAACCTACCCAACTACCGAGAAGCCCACCCAGAAGCCAACCCACCAACCCAGGCACCAACCGTCCCACCCACCATCCGAGAAGCCCACCCACTAGACCTCCCACTAACCTATCCAAAAGACTACCCAGTAGCCAACCCTGATTTAAATGACGACGTGTGGACGATGCTGACACCCGCCCAGCGTCAGGTTCTCGCCTATCTGGCCGGGCATGGCGGTGAAATTACCCGCTATGCCGCGATTTCCGCCGAAACCGGCCTGTCCGTCGGCACCATCCAGACTATTTTTAAGAGATTGAAAAAACTCGGCTTAATGACATCGCAGTACAGCAGCCGCGGCACCATCAAGGGGATGCGTTTTTCCCTGGACAGGCGGGTTTTTGAACGAACCGACCCAGTAGACTACCCAAAAGCCTACCCAGTAGACTACCCACTAACTAGCCTACCCAGTAGACTACCCACCCAGTCGCCTACCCAGTCACCTACCCAAACGTCCGGTAATGTATTGATAGATAGAGAAAAGAATCTATCTATCTCTCTTGCCGTGCTGCAGACCACCTGGCCGACCCTGGCCAAGACCGGATTCGGGCTGGAGCAGCTGCGCCAGATTGTGGAAAATCTGACGGCCTTGGCCAAACCCACGGATCGTATTCTTCAGGGTCTCGATCATATCGAGTTCGAACTGACGCACGGAGAACTGGTGGACAAGGAGGGACAGCCGGTGGCCGATCCGTGCAGCTGGACCTTTCGGTCGCTGGCGCAAAACGGCTACTACCGCCGCCCAAAGGGCTACGTGTCGTCCGAGGAGCAGGCCTTGCTGGATCAGGAAGCGGAAGCCCAGGCGGTACTGCTGGCCCGAAAAAAGGCGGAGCAGGCCCGGTTCGAGGCCTGGCAGGCCGGACTTTCGCCCGAGGAGCTGGAAGAATTCTTGCGCGACCATCCCGGCGGCCCCAAGGAGGCCTGGCTCAAGCACGTGTGGAAGGAAAACGGCGGTGCGTAAGTGTCGCAATCTGTCGCGCGCCGAAGGAGGGATGTGTCGATGACAGGCTGGGAGGCTGGCGACGAGCCGCTTTTTGCGGAGACGCTGGCGCCGTTTTTGGACGGCAAGCGTCTTTTGGTGACCGGCGGCACCGGATTTTTCGGCCAATGGCTGCTACGCACCCTTTTTGCCATGATTCGGCGCTTCGACCTGCGCCTGGCCATCACGTTGCTCACGCGCTCGCCCGCACGGCTGTACCGGGAGCTGCCGGACATTGTCGGGCATCCGGCCGTCAGCATCTGGGCCGGTGACGTCCGCTCCTTCGCCTTTCCCGATGGTCCGTTTCCCTGCGTCATCCATGCCGCCGCCACGGCCAGCGCCGAACTCAACGCCACGGCCCCCCTGGAAATGTTCGACACCATCGTGGCCGGCACGCGCCGAGTCCTGGAGTTGTGCCGGCAGGCGGGCACCCGGCGGATGCTTTTTGTTAGTTCCGGAGTGGTCTACGGCCGGCAGCCGTCTGAGATTCCCCATATTTCCGAGGACTATACCGGCGGGCCCGATCCCCTGGCGCCTGGCAACGCTTACGGCGAGGGCAAACGGGCGGCCGAGTTCTTGTGCACCGCCTGTGCCGGCGCGGGCGGCCTGGAAATTCCCGTCGCCAGGCCGTTTGCCTTTCTCGGTCCCGGACTGCCGCTGCATAGGCATTTCGCAGCCGGGAATTTCTTGGCCGACGCCCTTGCCGGCCGGCCTATCGCCGTTACGGGCGACGGTACACCGTATCGCTCCTACATGTATCCCACGGATCTGATTGCCTGGCTTTTGGCGATCCTGGCCAGGGGGGAGTCCTGTCGAGCCTACAACGTCGGGTCCGACGAGGCTGTAACCATAGGGGAACTAGCCCTACGTATCGGTGCGGCGGCAGGTGGCCTGCCGGTGACCATCGCCCGCCTGCCCGATCCCGGTCGTCCGCCCGCCCGCTATGTGCCCGCCATCGACCGGGCCCGGGAGGAACTTGGGCTTTCCCTGCATGTCGGCTTATCGGAAGCCATTTCGCGCACCTTAACGTCCCTTCGGGGACAAATGGATACTGCCGTATGCCGCTGGTGAGTGTCGTCACGCCGTGTTTCGAGGAAGAAGCCAATGTTCGACTGCTCTATGAGCGTATCCGCGACGTCTTTGCCACGTTCTTTCCTGATTTGGAGTACGAGCACCTCTACATCGACAATGCTTCGACCGACCGGACGGTAGCCCTGGTTAAGAAGCTGTGCGCCGAGGATAAACACGTCAAGCTCATTGTCAACGCCCGTAATTTCGGGCATATACGCTCGCCGTTCTACGGCATGATGCAGGCCGGAGGTGATGCGGTCATCCTGATGGCGTCCGATCTGCAGGACCCGCCGGAACTGATCAGGGACTTTATCACCAAGTGGCGTGGAGGCTACAAGCTGGTGCTCGGGGTGAAGAAGCAGGAACTCAACTCCCCGATTATGCGCATCGTCCGCAAGAAGTACTACCAGCTGCTGGCCATGCTGTCAGACGTCAAAATCGTCAAGGACTACACAGGATTTGGCCTCTACGACCGGCAGGTGATTGAGGAGTTGCGTGTCCTGCACGATTCCTATCCCTATCTGCGGGGCATCATTTCGGAACTCGGCCACGAGCCCGCCCTAGTCGAATTCGTCAAGCCGCCGCGCCGGGGCGGCATCACCCACAACAACTTCTACACCCTTTACGACATGGCCATGCTTGGCATAACCAACCACTCCAAGGTGCCGTTGCGGCTGGCGACGCTTTTGGGGTTCGGCCTGTCCGTCGTGAGTTTTGCCGTGGCCGTCGCGTATCTCATCTACAAGCTGCTGTTCTGGAACGAGTTCGCCCTGGGCGTTGCGCCGATGATCCTGGGGCTGTTTTTTTTCGGATCGGTCCAGTTGTTTTTCCTTGGCATCGTCGGGGAATACGTCGGCGCCATGCATACCCAGATACTGGCCCGGCCGCTGGTCATCGAAAGGGAACGGGTGAACTTCGCCGAATCGGTGCCGGTTGCGGGACAGCCCGCTCGGGAGACAGGAGAGGGGGCCGGGCAAAAGGCGGGACCCGCAACGGGCAAGGAGAGCAAGGGAAACGATGCAGCCTTTCGACTTTAGCCGGCACTACGTCGGCCGGCGAGTCCTGGTCACCGGTCATTCCGGGTTCAAGGGCACCTGGCTGTCCCTCTGGCTCGATCGGCTCGGAGCGACGGTGCGGGGACTTTCCCTGGACCCTCCCAGTTCCCCGTCCATGGCCGAACTGGTCGATCTGCCGGCCGTGGTGCCGGGAAGCCGTTGCGACATTCGCAACGCCGCCGCCCTGGCCGACGAGCTGATCGCGTTCGATCCGGAGGTGGTGTTTCATCTGGCCGCGCAACCGCTGGTCCGGCCGTCCTACGACGATCCCCTGGCCACCTTCGACACCAACGTCATGGGTACGGCCAATGTTTTGAACGCCTGCCGGCGCCTGCCGGCGCTTCGGGCCGTGGTCATCGTCACTAGTGACAAGTGCTATCAAAATAACGAATGGTGCTGGGGCTACCGCGAGTCCGACCCCATGGGCGGCCACGATCCCTATAGCGCCAGCAAGGGGTGCGCCGAGCTTGTCACCAGCTCTTTCGCCAAATCCTTTTTCCCGGCGGCAGATTACGACAAGGTCCATCACGTGGCCGTAGCCTCTGGGCGGGCCGGAAATGCCATTGGCGGTGGAGATTTTGGCTGTTACCGGCTTCTTCCCGATTGCATCCGGGCCTTTGCCGCCGGCAATCCCGTCAAGATCCGCTTTCCCGAGGCCGTGCGGCCCTGGCAGCACGTCTTGGAATGTTTGTCCGGCTATCTCACGTTGGGGGCGCGGCTGTTGGACGACGGCCCGACCGTGGCCGGTGGCTGGAATTTCGCGCCGTTGCCTACGGTCGATATCTGGGATGTGCGGCGCATGGTCTCTACGGTAGCGACCCTGTGGGGCGGCGGGCACTGTCTGGTGGAGCCGGGGGACCATCCCCATGAGGCCGGCCTGCTGCGGCTTGATTGCTCCAAGGCCATGCAGCACTTGGGCTGGCGACCGCGCTACGACGTGGAAACCGCCTTGCGGGCTACCATGCGCTGGTATCGGGCCTGGAAGGATCGCGTCGGCTGCGAGGCCCTGCGTTCCCTGACCCTCGAACAGATCAAGGCTTACGAAGAAACCGTATGAATGTCGGCTCGTTTCCTCTTCGCCCCGGAGCAGTCGTTTTGCTTGAAGGCCACGTCAAAAGCGTAGTGGTCCGCGCCCATGAGGGCAGTGCCCTGGTCGTGTTGCCGGCCGACGGCGACGAAGGCGAAGGCCTGCTTGCCGTGACCGTACTGCCGGACGGCGAGAGGTTGTTGCTGGATACCTGGGAGACCAGACGGGTGTCCGAGGCGTCTTGCCGGACGATTGGGGAGCTTTCCCGGGAGGACGGCGACCGGCTGTTGCGGGCCTTGGGACGCCAGGCCGCTCGCAATCATTACCATGCCTTCCATGGCAAGCCGCCGTTCGTGCCGGATGCCGCGCCGGCCCCGGTTTCCGGCAAGCGCTATGGCCCGGAGGAAATGGAAAATCTGGTCGAGGCAAGCTTCGATTTTTGGTTGACCACCGGCCGCTTCAACGATGCCTTTGAGAAGCGGTTCGCCGCCTTTCTCGGCCGCAAATTTTGTCTGACCGCTAATTCCGGGTCGTCGGCCAACTTGTTGGCCGTGGCCGCGCTCACCTCGCCCAAGCTCGGGGAACGTCGCTTGCGTCCGGGAGACGAGGTCATCACCACGGCGGCCGGCTTCCCGACCACGGTAGCGCCGGTTGTCCAATATGGTCTGGTGCCGGTTTTTCTGGATGCCGACCCGGCCACCGGTAACGTGCGGCCCGAGCAGATCGAAGCGGCCGTCACCGACAAGACGCGGCTTCTTATTTTCGCCCATACGCTGGGCAATCCCTTTGATGTGGCTGCCGTCATGGCCACGGCCCGGGCCCATGATCTGTGGGTGATCGAGGATTGTTGCGACGCCCTGGGCGCGACGTTCGACCGGGACGGTCTGAACGGCCGCTGCGGGACCTTCGGCCATCTTGCCACCTTTTCCTTCTATCCCGCCCATCACATCACCATGGGGGAGGGCGGGGCGGTCGTCACCGACGATCCGCTGTTGCGCAAGCTGGTGATGTCCTTTCGGGACTGGGGCCGGGATTGCTGGTGTCCGCCGGGACATGACAATACCTGCGGCCACCGCTACGATTGGAAGTTTCCCCTGCTGCCGGCCGGCTACGATCACAAGTACGTGTATGCGCACCTGGGCTACAATTTGAAGATCACGGACATGCAAGCGGCCGTAGGCTTGGCCCAGCTTGACCGGCTGGAGGGGTTCATCGCGGCCAGACGGCGCAATTTCGCCGTGCTGACCGACGCCCTGGCCGATCTGGAGGGGCCGCTTCTTTCCTTGCCCCGGGCCACGCCGGGAAGTGATCCTTCGTGGTTCGGATTCTTGCTGACCCTGGGGCCGAAGGCGGGCGAGCGCGAGGCGCTGCTACAGCACTTGGCCGCCCACAAGATCGGCACTCGACTGCTCTTTGCCGGCAATATCCTGCGCCAGCCCTGCGCTGCGGGCATGGTCCACCGGGCACCGGTGGACCTTTCCGGCACGGACACCATTTTGCGACGCTCGTTTTGGATCGGCCTTTATCCCGGCCTCGATGCAGCGCAGCTCGGCCACGCGGCCGCCTGTTTGCGCGCTTGGCTGACCGGTGAGGGCAAAGGCTGATGTTGGCCGATATCATCGCCCGGGCCAAGGCGCGCGGGCTGCCCTATCTGATTGTTGGGGCCGCCAATACCGCCTTGGGCTACGGCGTCACCGTCGGGCTTTATTATCTCCTGCGCGGCTGGCCCATCGTGGCTGTGGCCACCCTGGCCAACGTCGTCTGCATCACCGTATCCTTCGTCACCTACAAGGTGTTTATTTTCAAAAGCGGCGGGTTCTGGTTGCCCGAGTATCTGCGGTGCTATTTGGTCTACGGCGGCGGGGCGCTGCTGGGTATTGCCGGACTGTGGCTGTTGGTGGATGTGCTCGGCCTGACGATTTGGCTCTCCCAGGGTCTGGTCATGGCGGCGGTCGTGCCGCTCTCGTTTTTTGGCCATGAATTCTTTACCTTTCGCATGCGTTGCCGGCTGTCCGAGCAGCCGGAGACCACACCGACCCGGAGTGTCGTACTGTGAAGCTTTCCGACTATGTCGCGGCCTTTTGGGCCGACCATGGCATCACCGACGTGTTTGTGGTTACCGGCGGCGGGGCCATGCACTTAAACGATTCCATCGGTCGGGAAAAACGCCTGCGCTATGTGTGCTGCCACCACGAACAGGCGTGTGCCATCGCCGCCGAAGGCTACGCCCGGGTGGCGGGGCGTCCGGCCGGCGTCTGCGTCACTACCGGTCCGGGCGGCATCAACGCCCTAAACGGCGTGTTCGGGGCCTGGACCGACTCCATCCCCATGTTGATCGTGTCCGGCCAAGTCAAACGGGCCACCTGCATGGGGTCCTGCCACCTAAAGGGCCTGCGCCAGCTTGGAGACCAGGAGGCCGATATTTTGGCCATGGTCCGGGGCATCACCAAGTATGCCGTCCGAGTGGACGAGCCGGCCGAGATCCGTTTCCACCTGGAAAAGGCCCTGCATCTGGCCACGACTGGCCGACCGGGCCCGTGCTGGATCGATATTCCCTTGGATGTGCAGGGCAGCGAGGTGACGCCGGAGGCGTTGGTCGGGTTTGTGCCCGAACCGGCCCCAGGTTTGGCCGGTGCCGCCCTGGATGCGGTCTGTGATACCGTTCTTTCCCGGCTGGCAGCGGCTAGGCGTCCGATCATCCTGGTGGGGAGCGGCGTGCGTCTGGCCGGTGCCGAAGCCGTGCTCGACCGGGTGGTCCATCGCCTCTCTCTGCCCGTGACCACGGCCTGGACCGCTCATGACTTGTTGGATTCCGACGATCCGCTTGCCTGCGGCCGCCCCGGCACCGTGGGCGACCGGGCCGGCAATTTTACCGTGCAGAACGCCGATGTCCTGCTGGTGATCGGCAGCCGCCTCAATATCCGGCAGGTCAGCTACAACTGGCAGGCCTTCGCGCCTGACGCCCTCATGATCCAGGTCGATATCGATCCTTGCGAGCTGGCCAAGCCGACCGTGCGGCCGGATTTGCCGGTGGTGGCCGACGCCAAGGCCTTTTTGACGAGCCTGGAAGCTCGAATCGAGGCGCGCGGTTTCGACGCGGCCGCACATGTCGACTGGCTGGCCTGGTGTCGGGAGCGGGTGAAGCGCTATCCGGTGGTCCTGCCGCGTCACCGCACCTGCACGGGGAGCTGTATCAACCCCTATTATTTCATCGAAACCCTGTTCGACCGCTTGCTTGCGGACGACGTTATCGTCTGCGGCAACGGCTCGGCCTGTGTTATTCCCTTTCAGGCCGGCCGCATTAAGAAGGGCCAGCGCATGTTCGCCAATTCCGGCTGCGCCTCCATGGGCTACGACCTGCCGGCGGCCCTGGGCGCGGCCGTGGCCAGGGGAGGGCGGCGCGTTATCTGCCTGGCCGGCGACGGCTCGCTCATGATGAATGTCCAGGAACTGGCCACGGTGGCTGGCATGCGCCTTCCCGTGCTGCTTTTCGTGCTCAATAACGACGGCTATTCGTCCATCCGCCAGACCCAGCAATCTTTTTTCCAGGGCCGGCTCATGGGTTCCGATCCGTCGTCCGGCGTGTATCTGCCGGAGTTCACCACGCTGGGGCAGGGCTTCGGCGTGCCATCCCTGACCCTGGCCGGTCCGGATTTCCTCGCCGGCCTGGAAGACGTTTTAGCCGGTGCCGGGCCACGCCTTATCAATGTTTTGCTTGACACGACACAAGGCTTTGAGCCGAAATTGCGCTCCCGGCAGCTGCCGGACGGCCGCATCGTCTCACCCAGCTTGGAAGATATGTATCCATTTTTGGAACCACAGGAATTGCGGACCAATCAGTGTAACGACTGATTGTCTCCTTACGAGGAAGGGTTACCGTGAATATATTGGAACGCAAAATGGTGGACGTCTTAAAGGACCTCCGGGAAAATCACCATGTTTGCGGCATTAAGGCCGAATTCGAGGCCGAGGGCACCCGGCTGGAAGAGGCCATGCGGTTGAAGGAAGTCGTCACCATGGCCGGTCTGGGGCTCACCATGAAGATCGGTGGTTGCGAGGCCATTCGCGATATGTACGAGGCCCGGACCCTGGGTGTTGAGCGGGTGGTGGCCCCTATGGTGGAGACCAGTTACGCCCTCAAGAAGTTTTTGCACGCCGTAACCAAGGTTTTCCCGGCCGAGGAGCGCGCCTATATCGAAGTGGCCGTCAATATCGAGACGCTTGAGGCCTGCCGCAATTTCGCCGCCATGATGGATCTGCCGGAAATCGGTACCCTAAACGGTGTGGTCATGGGCCGGGTCGATCTGACCGGCTCCATGGGCCTTTCCCGCGAGGACATCAATACCGATACGGTTTTCGCCGAGACCGAGAAACTGTTTCGCAAGGCCAAGGAGAAAAAGCTGGAATGCGCCGTGGGCGGCGGCGTCGGTAGGGAAGCCATTCCGTTTTTCAAGCGCCTGGGGCCGGGCCTGCTTGACCGCTACGAGACCCGCAAGGTCATTTTCAAGTGCCCTGAATCCCTGGAGGATGATCCGGAAAAGGGTATCCTCAAGGCCGTCGGCTTCGAGCTGCTGTGGCTCAAAAACAAGCGCGATTTCTACGGCATGATCTTCGACGAGGATAAATTTCGCATCGAAATGCTGGAAAAGCGCTACAAGACGCTCATCGAAGAGGCCGGGGGCAAGTACGCATGAGTGACCGGGACGGCCTTTCGCCGCGCCAAGCCCTGGCCGCGGTCAAGGCCATCGCCCTGGACCTGGACGGCGTGGTCTATCGTGGTCGAACGCTTCTTCCTGGCGCGGATACGGCCATTCACGCGCTCCGGGAACGCGGATACGCCATTCGTTTTTTGACCAACGCTTCGGGTGTGACCCGGGAGCACATCGCGGCCAAGCTCATCTCCCTCGGCGTCCCGGCGGCGATTTCCGATATTTATTCCAGCGGCCAGGCCATATCCTTGCTTGTCGGCCGGCTGGCCGACCGGGTGCGGAAGGTGCATGTCTGCGGCACCGTCGCCCTGGCCGATATGGTGGCGGACACCGGCGTTCGGCTGGTGGACGATTCCCCGGCCGACGCCCTTGTCGTGGGCTTCGACACGGATTTCACCTACGCCAAGCTGGCCACGGCCCTCCGTTGCGTCACGGACGAAACGCTTTTCATTGCGGCCAATCTGGACGTCACCTATCCGGCCGCCGACGGCATCACCAAGCCGGGGTGCGGGCCGTTGGTCGCGGCCGTAGAGTGTGCCATCCGCCGGCCACCGGATTATATCGCCGGCAAGCCGAGCGTGACCATGTTGGACATGCTCTGCACGGCCCTGTCGGTCAGTCCCCGGGAAGTGCTGGTCGTTGGCGACACGCCGGAAAGCGATATCGCCATGGCCCGAAACTTCCGGTCTCTATCTGTACTGTGCGGCGCGGCTCCGGCCGCTGGAAATGGCCGGCCCGCGCCAGATTTTTCCCTGCCTTCCCTCCGGCAATTGCCCGATTTGCTGTTGGCCGCCTTCTGAGGTGCAGCGCGGAATTTTGGGAACGCAGTCCAACGCGGCTAAGCATTTTTGGATATCTTTTCAACAGATGTCCTGGATAGCCGTGCTTATATGTCCAAGTGGGTGTCCAGGAAAATCCTATGCCAATCCAATTTTTGAGGCTATTGCGATTCCAGCATCGCAACATCGGTAGGCCATCGAGGAAGTGGCAGCAGTCTCCAGGTTGGATGGAGAGGTGAAGCATGGCAGGTGGAAGCACGCCGTTATTTTCCATATGCATGCCGACCTATGAGGATGCCGCTGCCGTGCGCCGGGCCATTGCCGGTTTGCAACGCCAGGACGTGCAAGACTGGGAATGCGTCATCCAGGACGATTCGTCCTCTGCGGGCATAGCCCGTGTTGTCGCAGCGCTGCACGACCCGCGCATTCGCTATGCCCGCAACGTCCCAGCCCTGGGCGCTCCCCGGAATTGGAACAAGGTCTTGTCGGAAGCACGGGGGAACTATGTTTCCCTGCTCCATCAGGATGACTTTTATGCCACCCCGAACGTCCTGGGCTCGGTGCAGGAAGCCCTGGAGAGCCGGCACGCCCTGATTGCCGTGTGCGCCCGAAGCGTCTGGGAAAAGCACGCCCCGCCCGGCGTGTATCGCCGCAACGGACGCGCGGTCAGGGCGTTTTTGCGGCAATTTCCGCAGCGCTCGCTTGTCGTCAACCGCCTAGGTCACCCCTCGGTCCTGTTCGTTCAGGCGCGGTTGGCGACCATCCCGTTCGATGAAGCGCTGTGTTATTTCCTGGATACGGACTGGTATGCGCGCCTGTGGCAGGAAGCGGCTGGAGCCGTTGCCTACCTGCCGGACGCCGTCGTTGGCCTGGAAAGGGGGAGGGCGGGGCAGCTTTCCGGCCAGTGCCTGCGCCAGTTGGCCGCGACGGCGGACGAACTCGATCGGGTTCTCGAAAAATGGCAGGCATCGCCGTGCCAGGCCGCCTTGGCCCAGGCCCGTTTTTTCGCCGCACATCTCCGGCAGCTTCCGCACGGCGGGCTGGAAGCGCTTCAAAAACGGCTTCGCGGATTTTCTTTTGGCCAGGATATCGTCTTCGGCAGTGCCCTGTTTTGCCTGATGGGGCATATGCTGTATCGAGGGTTGCGAAGGAAACTCGGCTTCGCGGCGTGGGGATAGCATGCGCATCGACCTACTGATGACGACACGAAATCGCCACGCCTGCGTGGAGCGCCTTCTCAACTCCCTGGAAAAGCAAACCAGACGCAATTTTCGTCTTGTGGCCGGCTTGCAATGTCCGGATGCCACCATGCTGGCGCTCGTCAGGCGGTATGCGGCAAAATTTCCCGTGCAGAGCGTCCCGTTGCCCGAATGCGGCCTGTCGGCTGCCAGGAATCGGCTTTTCCCGGCCGTCAGCGGCCAGATTGTCGCCCTGACGGATGACGATTGCCACTACCCCCCCCCGACCATGGCCGCGCTCGAGGATTTTTTCCGCGCGCATCCCGAGAGCGACGCCTGCGTCGGGGTGCCGTGCCTTGAGGATGCCGCTGCGCCAACCGGCACCGGAAAAATCGCAGCGGTCGGCAGGTTTGGCATGTTTTGGCAGGCGCCTTCCTGGCTATTATTTTTCCGCCATGCCGCCATGCGCCGGGTCGGCGCCTTCGATGAAAGGCTGGGTGTCGGAGCGGCTTCGCCGTGGCAGAGCGGCGAGGAGACCGACTATGCGCTCCGCTTACTGTCGCAGGGGGGGAAAATCATGCGGGTCGGCTCCGTTGGCGTTGCCCATCCCTGCCCGGATTTTTCTTGCGCGAACACGGCGAAATGGTACGCCTATGGCATGGGAAGGATGGAGCTGTTGCGCAACCATCAGTTCCCGCGCTGGTTTTGTCTTCTCAACATCGTCCATCCCCTGGCCAGAATGCTCAGGGAACCCGCCTCACATTGGAAATGCCTCTGGGCGATGTTTGCGGGGCGTTTCACAGGGGCTTGGCAGGGGAATGAGGGCAGCGGCGCAAGAACTTTTTGATATGTTGGTGTATGGATAGAAGAACATGTGTTATTGATTGAGACCAATGCACGGTAAATTTCAATAACATATTGTAATTTTAGTGAGTTGGTGTATGTTCTCTCCATCCAAACAGATGGATGGCGACTATGAGCAAACGTACATCCAAGAAGCCTGGTATTGCCGATAATGTTACCGCTCACCGCAAACACAAGGACTGCTTTCTGGACGAGATTGATCGCCTCATCGACTGGAAGCCCCTCGAAAAAGTGCTTCACCAAAAGCTCAAGCGGGTGGCCAATGCCGTCGGCAACCCGGCCTATCCGCCGTTGCTCATGTTCAAGATTCTTCTGCTCCAGCGGTGGGACAACGCAAGCGATGCGGCGGTGGAAGAGGCCTTGTGCGACCGCCACTCCTTTGTTCGATTCGTGGGCCTTTCCCGGGACCACGACGAGGTGCCGGACGCCACTACGATCTGCCGTTTTCGCCAGAGATTGGTGGAACGCAACATCCTCAAGCGCCTGCTGGACAAGCTCAACCACCAGTTGGAACGCCGGGGGCTGCTCGTCCGCGAAGGGGCCATTGTCGATGCCAGCGTCGTTTCTTCCGCACGTCGTCCGACCAAGGTTCTCGACGTGCGGCCCGAAGATCGCGAGGAAGACTCCGGTGACGCGCCGGATGTGACCATCAACTATTCCGATGATGCCGATGCGGCTTGGCTGTGCAATGCAACCTGGCGAATTATGGGTATAAAATCAACGCAGTCACGGACAGTCGAGAGGGTTTTGTGCTCGGCGGGCATGCCACGCCGGCCAATCGGTCCGATACGGAGGAATTCGGCACTGTGCTGGATGAAGCCGCTATGAGAGCTGGCGAGAGCATCTATGCGGACAAGGGGTACAGCAGCCAGCTGAACCGGTACGTGCTCCAGGTTCGAGGGCTCTCGGACGGCATTATGCACAAGGCTGTCCGCAATCGGGAACTCACCAACCGCCAAATCAGCAGTGTCCGGTCAAAGGTGGAGCGCGTTTTTGGCACACTCAAGCGCGGCTAGGGTTCTTCCGCACGAGATATCGCGGCCTGGCCAAGGTTGAACTGGAGTTCCTGTTCAATGCCACATGGCCTTCCATCTAAAAAAACGGCCTCAGGGGCATCTCCAGAGGGGATGTGCCCCGTTGATTGGCAAATGCCGCCAATAGGGCAACAACAGCCTGAACCTGGGGAAAATCGGTCACGGCTGCCGACTCGCGAACTTGAGATACGGGGCATCCTCCCTCTTGAGAGAATTACGCAGCGGTCTCGATTATGAATGAAGTGTAGTATTGGCGTCTATTCATAAATAGAGAACAAGAATGACACAAGAAAAGAACCAGAAACAGCGTGCAAAATGTAGGTTGTTTGCGAGGTGTTTGCCAGCCTGTCGCGTATGTGACATCTTTTGTATCGTTACGTGTAGTTTTTTTATTTCATTTTGGCTGTATTACGCACAACAAAAAAATTTTTTTCGCATTCTTTGTGCTGTTTCACTGGTTATAGTATCAGTATTTTTTCTCGGTGATCTTGTGCTTAATATGGTACTAATGCGAAAACATAGTAAAAGTAGTTTTCCAATAAATATTTTATGCGGGTATATTTTTTTTTCTATTTATTTATTTATTGCAGGCTCGTTTGGGTTTGACATCGCCTGGCAGTTTTGTGGAATGACTTTATTAATTATATTACTAAAAATTGTCAGCGCTTTAAAAAAAAGACATGGTGTGTCTTCAAATCGAAACAAAGATTGTTTTGTAGTAATGCTGTGTGTTATCATGTCACTTATAGGCGCAACATTATGGTCACAAATTTCTTTTAATCCAATTACGGTTAGGGACAATGTTGCGAATATAGCGCCATGGGTTGATGGATTTTACCACTCAAATATCATTTCAATGATTTCTAGATCTGGATTGGTTGGAGGGATGAAAAGCATACTATGCATAGATGGGCAAGAGAGATTATATCATTACGCCTCATATACAATTCCTGCTGTATTAGTTGAATTAACAGGAATAAGCTCATTTTTTATCTATAATGCATATATGGTTCCACTTGGGCTCTTTTTTATTGGTCTTTCTGCTTTTTCGTTGATCAAACCTCTTTTGGGAAACTACGCTGGGCTAGCTGCTATTATCGGGTTGCTTTTTATCCCCGACGCCAGCCACCACGGAATGAATAATCCTTGGTTTGGTTTCCATTGGCTTGTATCCATTTCACCGGGATTAAGTTATGGAATATCATGCGCAGCCTTAGCGTGGGTGTCCATGCTCAAAGCTATTAAAGATCAATCTTTTCGGTTAATTTTTTTTTCATATGTTATGGCTATACTTTGTATATTCTTTCGGGCACAAATATTTGTTGCGATAGCTTATTTAATATTTATTTATCCTTTTTTGTTTTATAAATATAAAAAAATAACGAAAGTAGTTCTAACGATTTTGGCGTCATTAACATTTTGTTTGGTTTTATACTTTTTAAATACCATAAAAACACTCCCATCAATCATTTTGAATTTTTCTGCTTCAGTTGATTATATAAAAATTTTTGTAGGCATGACGGAGAACCAAAATATTAAAGCAATCTTACAAAATTTATTGTCCCATAATTTTTTGGTAACAATATTTACTGGGGTTGCGGTATTGTTGTTTGAAACATTTGGCATATTCATATTTTTATATATTCTACAGATTTGTTTTTTTAAAAATAATATAAAAAAATATATAATCTATTTCCCAGCTTTTGTTGTAATAAATTATGTAGTCATGTCCCTTGGGTTGGCATACAACAAAAGTGGAAATGGCATGCCAGAAGAGCTTCTGCATAGGCCATTTGTTTGGTCGTATTTTATAGTCTCCGCATTTTCATGCGGGTTAACATATTTTTTTATTTTTAAAAAAAGTTCAAATTTAAAAATATTTCTTAAAAAAATGGCAGGTTCTTTTCCGGCTCATTTTCTAAGAATCAAAAAGATAATAAATACTATTGGCATATGTTTTTTGTTGTCTTTTATACTAACCCCACTATATCTTGGGAAAAATGTACAAAAAGGTCCGGAATGGGCTGGAAAATATACAAATATAAAAGTCCCTCTTGCAATGCTTGATGTGATAAATTATATACGTATACATAGTAATTTGGATGATGTCATTCAGGACTCAGATGGTGATAAACAGCTTATTATCAGCGGGCTTTCTGGAAGAATATCTTATGTTGCTGCCTATTCAACCGTAGCTGATAAGAATAAAAATATTTATAACCATCTGGCTATGAATAAAAAAATAATGTCTGTCACTGATTCTGATCGGCTACTTCACATGATGCACTCTATTCATGTTGTTTGGTATGTTTTACACCCAGATACGAGTGTCGCGTGGCCTAACAATATTTTATTGCATCCAGCATTTGAGGAAAATGGGTATCGTGTCTATCATTTTTAATAGAAATTCGTTGAGATTTAGAAAGAGACAATCGATAGTAACCCGCATTGCTGTCGGGGACTTTCAGAGTTTGACATGAATTGGCGGTGGTATGAAGCGATACCTGATAAATTTTTTTTGTTTATTTGCTGTCGTCTTTATCCTTTTAAGCTTCCCTCTCTATCTTGCTATTCAAAATGGACTGTGCTGTTATGATGATGTTGGGTATGCTATTGTGGCAAAAAATTTGGCAAAAGGGATAGGTTATGCAACGACAATAAATTACGTTGGTGCAAATTACTCTATTTCATATTTTAATTATGCAATCGGAGAAGGCCCTGTTGGTATTTTACCTGTCGCTTTGGTTTTTCGCTTGTTCGGTTTTAATCCTTTTTTTCCTGGTTTAGTTCAAGTTGGCATTGAATTTTTATTGCTCTTGACAATATCTTTGCTTCTTCTTGAAGAGTATAATGTATTTTGCGTTGTGTGTTATATGGTTTTGAGCTTAATTGTTGTAAATTTGCTGTCTTGCTGGCATTATGAACATCTATATGCTATGATTGGCGAGTTTAATGCTGCATTGCTTGTAATTATTGGAGTTATTTTTTTAAGAAAATATGGAAAATCTCTGTGTTGTAGTCTCTTTGCTGGTTTATTTTTTGCTTTAGCTGTTATGACAAAAGAAATTTCAGCTATTTTTGTAATAATTTTTATTGGCTATGTGTTTTTGTATTCTCTCTATGAGTGCTTAACGCGTCGTGATTGTATAAAAAAACAAATACTGTTTGTTTCTGTTTTTTCTGTGGGTGGCTTGGCTCCTTTTTCCATTTTTGAGTTGTGGCGGTTAACTGCTCTTGGGTTTAAAGGCTATTGGGCCAATTGGGTACAGCATATTCATTTTATTTCTTCTTATTCTCCAGTGGGTGTATCTTTAAATGATATGCTAGGCAGTTTTATATGTAGGAGTCATACATTTTTGCATGATTATTTTTTGAGTATTTTATTTTGTGTTTTTTTAGTTGTGTTTGTTACATGCATAATTTTTATTTTTAATAGAAATAAAATATATTTAGTAGCTACACTTGGGCTCGGCATTGTTGCTGATATAATGTATTGGGTATTTTTTACTACAGGACCGGCTCGCCATCTCTATATTGGTATTGTTGTTTTATCTTTTTTTGTACCTTTACCTGCCCTTCTAAATAGAAAAAGGGGGCTAAACTTTGTGCCGGTAGTCTTGCTCCTCTTTTCCCTTGTTCCTCGCGCAGGGAATGATTTCGTAAATAAACTTACAGAAGCATCCCATGATTTCCTAAATAAAAAACCGCCAGCAACCTATATTGCAGAGTATGACATGCTCTCGTATATCGAAAACAACTATCCAAAAAACAAAATATTGACACCGTGGTGGGCGCATGCGGCGATGCTTGAGTTCCTTTCCCCGCGGTGCGCGCTTTTTGAAGGATTGGATTTGATAAAGAAAAATGAGACTAATCTTGTTTTAATTAATTCAACCGTGGAAACACAGTTTCATGAACAAGACAAATATAGCAATATGATCTCAAAGAATTGTAAACTAATACATAATTCTAGACAATATTCACTTTATTTATGCAAATAGATGCGGCGGCCCGATTCTCCTTCGACGCTGAGATTCCTACAAATCCGTGTCCAAGAAACCTTAGACCGATATACCGAGGCTGAGCCAAACACGCTTTTTACAACGGACTGCTAGCTGAGCATTCAGTACTCCTTGGGCAGACGCCGACACGCAGCCAGGGTTCTCTCTGCGTGGGGGAAAAAATGGTTTCGTGTAGAGGTGAACGGGTGCGTCGTCTCTTGTTCACTGGCGCACGAGCGGGACGGCGCAACGCAGGGAACGGGCTGTTACGGAGGGCACCCGTTCACGGCGGGTCCCAAGAAATTTTGATGGAATTCAAGCCGTCCAGAGCCATGCGAGTTAACTTTTTTTAATAAATAAATAAAATCACAATGATAAGTAAAAATAGGTTCCAGGGCCACTGGAACGATTCGTTTGGATTATCCGGGCGGGACCGCTTGCATTTGCTGGACATCAGGGGTAAAGACTACTGCGCATATGTCCTTCTTTCGGAAAGAAGGCCCCGTGAGAGGGATTTTCCGGAAAATCAACCTTGAGGAGGCTACAATGGCCACAGTTGCTTCGTTAGGTTTTGATGCGGATTTTTATCTGCAGGAAAAAGCTGCCCAGATGGGAGCGTCGACGACGGAAGCGTTGGCGGCGATCACGGCAGCTGGGCTGACCTTGGAAGAGCATTATTTGCGGTACGGCTACCAGGAAGGGCTGTCCCCGAACAAGTATTTCAACGCGGACCAGTACGCCGCGGCGAAGGCCGCGCAGATGGGCGGCGGCGCCACGGCGGCCACGTTTATAAACGCATGGTATGCGGCTTCCGGTTCTACGAACGTGTACTTCCATTATCTGATGTACGGCGATAACGAGGGCGTGAACCCCTCGAACGGTTTCGATGAGAATGCCTATTACGTGGCGAAGGCGGCCCAGATGGGCGGCGGCGCCACGGCGGCGGATGCCAAGGCTGCCATCGAGGGCGCCGGCCTGACCGCGCTGACGCACTATATGCTCTATGGGATCAATGAATCTTTGAGCTATACCCCGACGCCGGTCGGCACGACGGGTCAGACCTATAATCTGACCACCGGCGTGGACAACATTCCCGGCACCACGGGCAACGACACCTTCAACGCGGCATTGGGTGGTGCGTTTGGCACGGCGTTAACTCTTAATACGCTCGATTCTCTGAATGGCGGCGGGGGCACCGATACCCTGAACGTAGAGCTTGCCGGTCCTGCCAGTTCGGTTACGCCTGCTCATTTGGATAATATTGAGGTCCTTACCATTACTGGCTCGGGCACGTTGGGCCTGGCGAATGCTGGAGAGGTGACCTCGTTGGGCCTTTACGGGACGACAGGCGCTACCACCGTCAATGACATTGTTGCTGGTGCGGCCCTGACGGTACAGGATACTGCGTTTGCAGCGACGTTTAACTACGCCGATACCACCGGAACCACCGATACGGCCGCTCTCACGGTGAACGGCGTGGGTACTTCTTTGGCTTCTCCGGTAATTACGATCGACGGTGTCGAGACAGTCACCACGAACGCGACCGGATCCACCAGCTACTACACGCTGACTGACAATGCCGCGACCACGTTGAACTTCACGGGCTCGGCTGCTCAGACGGTCGGACTTGGTGCCACAGTTTTGAATGTTTCTTTGTTTGACGCTTCCTCCGCTACCGGTGCTGTGAATTTGACGACGATTGCTCAAACCGGCGTGTCCGCCTCCACGGTGGTCACGGTCAACGGCGGTTCGGGCAATGATTCCCTGACTGTCAGCGCTATCACGCAGAAGCTTTCGGTGAGCGGCGGTGCCGGCAACGACACTATTGATGTTGGCGCCATCGCAGCCACGGATACGATTGATGGTGGTGACGGCACGGACACCCTGGGTATCCTCCTGGCCAACATCCCCACCACGGCCCTGACCCACGTCTCCAATATCGAGGGCGTGACGATTACGGATGCGGCCCTGAATGCCCCTTTGACCCTGTCGAATATCCAGGCCGGTATCTCGACGGCCAACTTATCCAGCGGTTCCAATGGTGGTACCGTGACCTTTGACTCCGGCGTTGCCGGCACCGTGAATCTCTATGGTACCGCCAATGCGGGTGCCCTGACAGTGGTCAGCGCCGGCACCGGTGCTGCTGATGCTATCACGATCGCCAACGCTTCGACGACAGCCAATCTTGATATGCTCAACGGGAAAAACGTCACTGCTACGGGTGTCGAGACCCTGACCATTAACGACTCGACGACCGCGACGACCGCGCAGACCGTGGGGGCCATTACGGCGACCTCCGGGACCACCGCCGTCGTGTTCACGGGGAACAACCAGATCACCACCACCGCCGTCACCGGCGTCATCACCGGCGGTTCGATTGATGCCTCCGGGCTGACCGGGGCCACTGGCCTGACCATGGGCGCTGCCGCGTCCGGCGTGACCAGCATCACCGGTTCGGCTGGCAAAGACACCCTGATCGGTCAGGCTGCCGCATCGACCACCATTGACGGCGGTGCCGGCAACGATACCATCACCGGTGGAACAAAGGCTGACTCCATTACTGCTGGGGACGGCGACGACTCCATCAACGGTGGTGGCGGCAACGATACGATCCTTGGCGGTGCCGGAAACGATTACTTTGACTTTACTACATCTGCCCTTACCAGCGGCACGGTCGTGACCGGCGGTGACGGGACGAATACGTTGGCTCTCGCTGGGACTGCGGCTACGGCGAGCACTGCCCAGGGAATCAGCGGGATGGAGACCCTGTCTTTTACCGCCGCCGTTTCTCAAGACATGGCCGTCTTCGTTAATAATTCAACCTTTACCCAACTTGATTTTGATGCGGCCAATGTCCTCGTCACAAATGCTGGGGCGGGTATTTCCACTCTGCAACTTGGCTTCTCGGGTGGTACGGACAGTTTCGCTCGTTTGACGGATACGGACAGTGATTCGTTGACCATCACGAGCAAATCTGGTGCTGGTGCTATTAGCGAAACGGCGTTGACCGTCAGCAATGAAGAAACGCTGGCCATTAATTCCGGAACTACTAGCGGTGATTCTCTGACAATTGGAACCTTGACTGCTGCGGATTTGACCTCCTTGACAGCGACTGGTTCTAATAACGTGACGCTTATGAGTGTTGTGAGTGCCACCAAATTGGCGACCGTCGACGCGAGCGACTTGACCGGGACCTTTAGCATTAACGCTTCGAGCTCCACCGTCGATGCGACCTTTACCGGTAGCACCTCCGCCGCGAATACAATTGTGGGCGGCTCCGGGAATGATAGCATCACCGGCGGTTCTGCCGGCGACTCCTTGAGCGGCGGCGTCGGGAACGATACCATCATTGGCGGTGCCGGAGACGACATCCTGCTTGGTGGTTCTGGCGCGGATAACCTCCAGGCCGGTAGCGGTGATAATACGATTACCGGTGGTAGTGGAAATGATACCATCGATTTGACTGCTGGCGGGAGTGACACGGTTTCCTATACGGCGACCACGGATGGCCATGATACCGTTACTGGTTTTACGGCTGGTTCCGGGACAGGAGCTGATGTGATTAAGGTTAACACCTTGGCGACAGCGGCTACTGTTACGACTTCGTCGAATATCACCATTTCGGGTATTGATCTTACCAATGGTACTGGCACTGATACGAACATCGCTGTCCTTTACTCGAGTGATATAGATGGACTGACGACATCTAATTTCTCAACGGCCAGTGCGGGTGCTGATACGATTTATGTTGATGCTGCTGACAAGTACATGGTGGCATTTGCAACCAGTTCGTCCTCGACGACGGTGGAACTCTACCAGTATGATGCTTCGACAAGCGGCTTAACGGATCTTGGTACGGTTTCTTTGACTGGATCGACTACGCTTGCTGATCTGACTGCCACTAACTTCTCAGCTTAGTGGTTAGTTCCATATAGCAGGCAAAAGCAGAAGCCCCGCCTCATTTAGAGGCGGGGCTTTTTAGTACTATTCATGTCCTATGAAAAATATACCCAAACACTTCCTGCATGTCGGCTGCGGCCACAAACGGAAGGATAGGACCACCCGTGGGTTCAATACGGACGGCTGGGCCGAAGTCCGGTTGGATATCGATCCCCAGGTCGAGCCGGATGTCGTGGGCTCCATGACCGATATGTCCGCCGTGGCGGATGCTTCCGTCGATGCGGTCTATTCTTCCCACAACATCGAGCACCTCTATCCTCATGAAGTGCCGCTCGCCTTGGGGGAGTTCTTCCGGGTGCTGCGCCCCGATGGCTTCTTGGTCATCACCTGCCCGGACCTCCAAAGCGTGTGCGCACTGGTGGCCCAGGACAAGTTGCTCGATCCCGCCTATATCTCGCCGGCCGGCCCCATAGCGCCGCTCGACATCCTGTACGGCCTGCGTTCCGCGCTGGCTGCCGGCAACCTCTACATGGCGCATCGCTGCGGCTTCACGAAACAAACGCTTATCAACGCCTTGCTTGGCGCCGGCTTTCCGTCTATCGCAAGCAAACGTCGCGTCCATCCCTTTTATGATCTTTGGGCGGTCGCCACCCGGCAAAACTGCCCCGAACCGGACATGCGCGCCCTGGCGGCCTTGCACGTTCCGGCGTAGAAGCGTCGGACAAAAAAGACGATTCTGCTGCTGCCTCCACAGCGAGGCCCGGCATTGCTGTGAAAGGCAGGAGCCATGACCGCCGCCATCTACTACCATCCCGAAGCCTATACGACAGCAGGTCCCAAGCTCATGGGACGCAACGCCGCCGGCAAATCCTTTCTGCGCGGCTTTTTCGCCTCCGCGCGAACGGATACCTTCTGGACCTTCGTGCAACGTCCGGCCTATGCCCGGGAATTCGCCGCCGCCGCTCGCGCCGCCGGTCGGCTGGAACCCGTCAAGGCCGTGGACAACCTCCACCTCGGCGCCTTGGCGCAACCTGGCACCCTGTATGTGCCGGGCCCGGGACTCGGCGAACATGCCTGGCAACGCGCCGCCTTCGGGCATGGCGCCTGGAGCCTGTGCGGCGTGACCCATACGACGGCCTCGGCCCGGGCCATGGATTCCCTGGCCGAACTGCTCACCGCCCCGGTCCAGCCCTGGGACGCGCTGATCTGCACCTCCACAGCCGTCCGGGACAACGTCCGGCGCATATTGCAGGCCCAGGCCGCCTATCTGACCCAACGCCTGGACGTAAAACGCTTCATCCTCCCGCAAATGCCCGTGATCCCGCTGGGCATCCATACCAAGGACTTTTGCTTCACCCCGGAGCAGCGCGCCGCTGCCCGAACCGCCGTCGGCGCCGACGACCGAACCCTGGTCGTCCTTTTCTCCGGGCGCCTCTCCTTTCACGCCAAGGCGCACCCCCTGGCCATGTATCAGGCCCTGGAACAGGCCGCCCGAACCTTGCCGAACGGCCAACGCCTGCTTCTGGTGGAATGCGGCTGGCACGCCAACGAGGCCATAGCCGCCGCCTATGCGGAAGCCGCGGCGCTCGCCTGCCCCTCGGTGCGCACCCTGACCCTCGACGGGCGCCAACAACAGGCCAGACAAACCGCCTGGGCCTGCGCCGACGTCTTTTGCTCCCTCTCCGACAATATACAGGAGACCTTCGGCCTGGTGCCAATCGAGGCCATGGCCGCCGGCTTGCCGGTGGTGGTCTCGGACTGGGACGGATATAGGGATACGGTGCGCGACGGCGTGGACGGCCTGCGCATCCCCACGCTGACCCCGGGCCCGGGCCTCGGAACCGATCTGGCCTTGCGCCACGCCATCGATATCGACAACTACGACATGTACTGCGGCCACACCTGTTCGCTGGTCGCCGTGGACGTGGCCGCAACCGCCAGCGCCTTTACCCGCTTGTTCGCAGCGCCGGCCTTGCGGCGGCAGATGGGCGAGGCCGGCCGCCAACGCGCCCGAGCCGACTACGACTGGACCGCCATCATTGCCCGCTACGAAACCTTGTGGGAAGAGCTTGCCGCCATACGCCAGGCCAAGGCGTCGACGCAAGCCCCCTTGCCCCACCCCTGGCCGGCGCGACTCGACCCCTTTTACGCCTTCGGCGTCTATCCGACCCGACAGATGACCCCGTCGATGCGCTTGCGCCTGGTTGACGGCAATCCGGAAACCGCCCAAGAACGCTTGGAACGCTACCGGGCCTTGAAAATGGTGGCCTTCGCTACCCTTGTCATGCCTGATAAAGAGGAATGCCGGGCGGTTCTCCATCGGCTCGCTTCCGGTCCGATGACGGCCGGAGACCTGGTTGCCGCCGTGCCGCCCGGACGGCGTCCGTATGTCTTCAGAGGGTTGGTCTGGCTGCTGAAACTCGGCATCCTGGCGGCGGAGTGAGCATGCGCCTGCTTTTTATCCATCAGAATTTCCCCGGCCAGTTCAAGTTCCTGGCGCCGGCCTTGGCGGCCGATCCGGCCAATGACGTCGTGGCCATGACCATGCAGGACAGCCCCGTGCGGGAATGGCAGGGCGTGAAGCTGGTGCGCTATGCCGCCGCCAAGGGCAGCACGCCGAATATCCATCCCTGGCTCATCGATTTCGAGACCAAGGTCATCCGGGCGGAGGCCTGCTTTCGGGCCGCGCTTCGGCTCAAGGAGCAGGGCTTTTCCCCCGAGGCGATCGTCGCCCATCCCGGGTGGGGGGAAAGCCTTTTCTTGAAGGATGTTTGGCCCAAGGCCAAGCTCGGCATCTATTGCGAATTCTTTTATCGCCTCGTTGGCGCGGACATGAATTTCGATCCCGAGTTTCCCCACGAGGACCCGGGGGAGGTCTGCCGGCTTCGTTTGAAAAACCTCAACAGCCTGCTCCATTTCGAAATCGCGGACGCCGGCATTTCTCCGACCTTCTGGCAGGCAAGCACCTTTCCGGAGCCCTTTCGTTCGAAAATCACCGTGGTCCATGACGGCATCGATACGGACGCCATAGCCCCCAATCCGAACATCGGCCTGACGCTCAACAAGTCGCTCGCCCTGACGCGGTCGGATGAGGTCATTACCTTCGTCAATCGCAATTTGGAGCCGTACAGGGGCTATCATATCTTTATGCGCTCACTGCCGGAGATTCTTAAACGGCATAGGCATGCGCACGTGATGCTCGTTGGGGGTGACGACGTAAGCTATGGTGCAAAGCCTGAAAGTAGCCAAAAGTGGAGAGACATCTTTGCCAATGAAGTTCATCCGCGTATACCTGATGAGAGCTGGGCACGTGTCCATTTTTTAGGTAATGTGCCATATAATATTTTTATTGCGCTTCTCCAAATTTCTACAGTCCATGTCTATTTGACATACCCATTTGTGCTTTCCTGGAGTCTTCTGGAGGCGATGAGTACAGGTTGTGCTATCGTGGCGAGCGATACAGCACCGGTACGAGAGGCGATCCGGCATGACGAAACTGGACGACTGGTCGATTTTTTCGACATACCAAGCATTGCGAATGCGGTCTGTTCGTTGCTGGACGATCCTCCCACGCGCGCACGATTAGGACAGAACGCCAGGGCCTTTGCCCGGGAGAATTACGACCTGAAGACCGTTTGCCTTCCGCGCCAGCTCGAATGGGTGAACGCCCTGACGCAAACTGGAATGGGCTAAGCATTGCTTCCTAAAAAGATTGCGGCAGCCTTGACCTGGCTCGTGAAATTGGGAATATTGCACCCCGCTTCGGCGTAAGGCTGGGAAACTTAAAAGGGGAGGACGTTACTGTGGCTGCGATTATGATTGATGGAAAAGAGTATGATTTCGATATGTTGTCAGATGAAGCGAAGAGAAATATCAATACGCTTCGTTTCATCGATGCGGAGATCGTCCGTCTGCAAAATCTGATTGTCGTGCAACAAACAGCCCGGACGGTCTATGTGAATATTCTGCAGAAAGAACTCGCCCAGCCCGCGAAATAGAGAGCGTTTCTTTCGCCTCATGCTGCCAGGGGGGCGTTGCGAGCATGGCCTCGAAGGCGATGCCTCCCCAGGCAGGTGGCGAGTCCCTCGGGATCGCCCAAGGGGCGCGGCGTTTTTTCAGGTTGCCCGAGACCGACCACAGCCTCGGGCCAGGCGCAGCACCGACGCCAGTTAGTCCTTCGGCGTCGTCGCAATCCACTCCGGCCGGCCAAGGCCCGGCTTAGGGTTCCCGCAAGCTTTCGTCCAAACCGCGAATGATGGGATAGGCCAGAAAGCTTATCACCCGGCGGTCGCCCACAACAATTTCCGCTGTCAGGGTCATGCCGGGCAACAAACGGGTATCCTTGGCGACATCTCGCAGCTTGGTGTTCGTGAGCTCCACTCTGGCCTGAAAGGTAGGCACTTTTTGGCCGCTTTCCCCGGAGTTGGCCACGTAGGCATCCTCGGAAACGACGCGGAGCTTCCCCTCCATGGTGCCGTGGCGCTGGAAGGGAAAGGCATCGAGCTTCAGTCGCACCTCGTCGCCCACATGCACATAGCCAACGTCTTTGGTTTCGATGGAAATCTCCGCTTCAAGGGGAGTATTGAGGGGAACCAGGGTCATCATGGGCATCCCTTCCTTGACAACGGAGCCAACGGAATACTGCCCCATATCGAGGACCACGGCATCAACCGGGCTGGCCAGCTCGGCCAATTCCCGATAGCGAGAGGCTTTGGCGAACTGCTCGACCAGGGTATCATGCTCTTTTCTGGTCGCAGTCAGCGTATTAGCTGTTTCATTATTCCAATTGCTGACAAAAGCATCCCGTTCGGCTTTCGCCTGTGCAATTTGTTGCTGACGTACTTTTAAATCATTTGCAGTGTTTTCAGCCCTTGCTTGAATTGAAGAGTAGTTGCTTTGAGCCTCAAGGACACTTAATCTTGTATCTGCACCTTCTGAAAAGACTTTTTTCCGCATAGCCAACACTTCTTGGGCAGCTTCAAGTTGTACCTTGAGGCTTTCCAACTGCTTGCTAAATGAAGATACTTCACCTTCTGCCTGTACAATACGACTTATGTAATTTTCAAGTTTTGCCTTATATTCATTTTGTCTTCCTTTATATAAATTCATCTGTAGGGTTGCTTCCGTCGGATCCATGTCTGGCGTCTCCCGAAATGGCGTTCCCGCTAACTCGCATTCCATGCGTTTCATTTGGACTTTTAAAGCCCCCAAGCGAACTTGCACCTGCGTCTCGTCCGCCATGGCAAATGTCGGGTCCAGGGAAATAAGCGGCTGTCCTTTTTTGACAATTTGCCCGACGTCCACATGAAACTTTTTAATGATGGAATTCACCAGCGGCTGGACCACCACCTGTTTGCCTGTGGAGATAAGCTTGCCCCGGGCCGTGACGATCATGTCCATTTTGGCCAGAATGGACCAGATAAGCGCGCCGAGAACCAGGGCCAAAAGCAAATAATAGGTCAAACGGACCACAAGCGGGACGGGCTGTTTTTCCAGCTCGACAGAATCAGGCTGAAATTCCAAAGCATTATTGTCGAGTTCCGCGATACCGCGAAACTGATCGAATTTAGCCAGAATTTTTTTATCGAATTTTCCCAGGAATTTTTTCGTCATACTCTTGATCATGCCGACAACTCCTCTTTCACGTCAGTGATGAGATAGCGATTTTGCATTTCCCAGAGTTCCCGGTACAGCTTGCAAGACTGCAGCAGTTCGTGATGCTTGCCGATGCCAATGATTTTTCCTCTATCTAAAACGACAATCCCATCACATCCCGCGATCATCGAGAGGCGGTGGCTGATGATGAGCATCGTGCGCCCCTTGGAGATGGATTTCAGGTTGTTTTGGATGATGGATTCGCTTTCCGCATCCAAGGCCGAAGTCGCTTCATCAAGAATCATGATGCGTGGATTGAGCAGCAAGGAGCGGGCAATGGAGAGGCGTTGGCGTTGCCCACCGGAAAGGTTGGCCCCATTTTCGGTAATAGGGGTGTCATAGCCCTGGGGCAGGTTTTGAATGAATTCATCCGCACCGGCCAAACGGGCGGCCATAACAATTTCTTCGAAGGTCGCGCTCGGTTTGGTGTAGGAGATATTTTGCCGCACCGTCCCGCGAAAGAGAAAATTTTCCTGAAGCACCACGCCGGTACTGCGACGTAAATGCGGCAAATCAATTTCCCGCACATCCAGTCCATCGATTTTGATGTTGCCATCCTGGGGAGGATATAAGCCTTGCACCAAGCGCGCCAAGGTCGATTTCCCCGAGCCGCTTCGCCCCACGACGCCGACAGAGGCGCCCGCCGGAATGGACAGGTTGATGTCATGGAGGGCGTAGGTCGTGCCCTGGGGATACCGGAACGAAACATGCTCGAAATCGATGCGACCATGAAGCGGCGGGGTCAGGCCGCGGGCCGCCAGGGGACGCTCTGTGGGACGATTCATGATATTGCCCAGCATTTCAATGGAAAGTCCGACTTCCTGATACTGATTGAGCAGGGAGACAAAACTCACCAGCGGCGAACTGACGCGTTGGGACAACATATTGAAGGCAATCAAGGCGCCAACGGTCAGGGTATTGTCGAAAACAAAACTCACGCCGACCCAGAGCAAGACAATGGACATGGTTTTTTGAATAAAATCGGTAATGGTCTGGATGGAAGCAGAGAGCTTGCCTACCCGGAACTGCATGGAAATTGCCCGGGCCGATTGGTTGTCCCAATTTCTGGCCTGCAGCGGCTCCAAAGCCAGGGCCTTGATGGTCGGCATCCCATGAATGGCCTCCACCAGGGTCGCTTGTCGTTCTCCATCGGCCGTATACAAATCTTGCAGCCGTTTTTTAAAAATAGGGATGGCAAAGGCTAAAATAGTGGCAATAAGCAACGCCGTGGCGATAACGATGAAGGACAGCGTCACGCTGTACATAAAAATAATTGGGAAGACAACGATCAGAACGCTCAGATCGAGCAAGGTGAAGAGCAATCTGCCAGTCAGAAATCCACGGATCTTTTCCGTCTGCTGCATGTGCTTCAACAGGACACCAGACGAATTCGTGTCAAAAAAATCGATAGGTAAATAGAGCAGATGACTAAAGGTTCGCCTTGTGAGGCGCATGTCGATTTTATTTGTAGCGTAAAGCAATATTGTTCTTTTGATGTAATTAAATGCCGCATCAAAAAGAAGCAATATCATCATGCCAATAGTCAACGCATGCAAGGTAGAAAATCCCTTGTGGACGAGAACTTTATCGATGACAAGTTGAAAAAAGATTGGGCTGCCTAGGGCTAGGATATTTATAATCATGGATGACGTGGCGACGTCACGGAACAGCCCTTTTTCTCGAAGAATTTCTGGCAAAAACCACCTGAGCGAAAATGGCTGATTTACATCGGACAATTTATAGTTGCGTTTGATGAAGATGGTCGTCCCATCCCATACTTCCGCAAGCTGCTCACGACTTAACAGTTTAAAGCCGCTTTTCAAATCCAAAGGATCTAAAAAGGCGACCTTAGGGTCATCGCCAGCTTGAATGCCTGAAAAGATAACACTCTTACCATTTTTGAGTTTTGCAATAGCCGGGAAAATATTCCCCAATTTAAAGATTTTTTTCCAGGACAGCGTTACCTCTTTTGCTCGAAAGCCATGTTCCTTGGCGATACGCAGCAAAAGGGGTATTTCCACTTCAGTATCTTGTATGGCATACTTATGTAAAATGCCTTCCAGGGTGAAATCAAGATGATGATGTCGTGCCACCATAAGAAAGCATAACAAAGCCGTATGATTTTCAATTTTTATATTGGCCATACATTCCTTCTCTTCGTGGAGGATGCTACAAGAGCTTTGGGAATTCTATGCACACGCAGACAGCGACGGCGGTCTGGTCACAGCGACTCTCGAAACCGGCGCATCCGCTCGCGGGTGGTCTCAGGCAAGGGGCCGAAGGTTTGTTCGGCAAAAAGATGAATCCTTTTCATCTCCTCCCGTAAAACACGCCGTTTCTCCTGCTGGTCCCGGGCGACCACGCTTTGGTCATGCCGGCGGTGGAAGGCCAAGTCGCCATGGACATAGGCGATATCGCCCCGGTCGGCCACCAATAAATAAAACAACCAGTCGCCGGAGCAACGGAAGGCCTGGCAATCGCCCAGCAATTCCGCCGCAGGCTTGCGAAAGACCACGGCCGAAACGTTGGGCAGGCAGTTGGCAACGGCCAGGGCTTCCCGAATCTCCTCACGTCCGGAGACCACATAGCTTTTTTGCCAGCGTTCCCGCGAGGCATAGGCGAGATAATTGGTCCGGTAATCGAACCCAAAGGCCGGTTCCCCCGCCGTGTCGATGACCCGGGGGATGCTGTAGGCCAAAACGACCCTCGCCTGGGAACAGGCCGCCAATAGCGTGGCCAAAAAGCACGGCGACGCGTCGTCGTCGGCCTCGGCAATCCAGATGAATTTTCCCCGGGCCAGCTCCACGCCCTTACGCCATTGCGTAAAGGCATTGCCGCTGTTGTGGTCGTTTGTGACGAGACGCAGCCCCGTGCGCTTCTGCCAAGGGGCCAGGACCGCTAGGCTGTCGTCCGTGGAGGCATCATCCAGGAGAATGACCTCCAGGTCCCGAAAGGTCTGGCCAAAAATGGAGGACAGTCGCTGGTCCAGGTAGCGGGCGTAATTGTAATTCGGGACGATGACGCTGACCGGCGGGGGCTTGCCGGCCACCTGTCGGCAAAGTGCAAGGATGCGCGGCACGGCGATGTCCGTAGTGTGCCACGCCAGTAAATTCTCCCGGGCCTGCCGGCCCAGCTGGCGGCGCAGATCGGCATCCGCCAGGAGCTGCCGCACCCGTTCGGCCATGGCCGGCACGTCCTCCCGGGGGACCACGAAACCGCCGTCCTGGCCCACGAAGGCCGGCATATCCCCGACCCCGTCGAAGCAGATCGTCGGGACATGGCAGGCCGCCGCTTCCAGGCAGACCAGGGGAAAGGGGTCCTCCCGGGACGGCAGCACAAAAAGGTCGGCCGCCTGATAGTAGGTCTGCGGCCGTTCCTGCTCACCGACGAAAAGGACGTTCCGGTCCAGGCCATGGCGGCGCGCCAGGGCGATGGGATCGGCAATGGACGGATCCCGGCCGCCACCGATCCAGACGAAGGTCGTCTTGGGGCAATCGGGAGCGGACAGGACCAAGCGGGCAATTTCAACGAAGCTGTCCACACCCTTGCGCCAGTCCCGCGAGCCGCAGCCAAGGACCAGTAATCGGTCCGGGGGAAGGCCCAGGGCCTGGCGCCAGCGCCTCCGGTCTTCGGATTCGGACGGGGCAACGGCTGGCGGGGTGATGAAGGCGCGGATCGTCTGGACCTCCTCGGGTGCGATTCCATGCCGGTCGACCAGGTTTTGCCGCACGGTCTCGGAGGCGGCGATATAGCGGGCGGTGTGCCGGGTCATCGCGTCCAGCACCGTCTTTCCGGCGAAGTTTTGCAGGGAGTGCTCCAGCTCGTGGACATGGGTGATCATAGGCACGCCCAGACTGGCCAGGGAGGGATAGGCTGCGGCCGCCACCGCCGTATTGCCGAAAATGAGGTCGAGTTCGCCACACCACTCCCTGATCCGTGGCGAGGCAATCCGCTGCGGCGGACACACCAGCACCGGGCAGACCGCTTCAAAGGAGGGCCGCAGCGGGCCGTCCCGCAGCAGCAGCAAATGCATGTCCACGGCGGCATGGCGAGCCAGCCACCGCATATGTTCCAACAGTAAAACCTGCGCCCCGGCCCGAGCCGCGTCATGGGCCACGAACAGCACCCGCAGGCGGAGAGCTGGATCGGTTACGGCGTCGCCGGCGGTGGCCATTTCCTCCAGCACCCGGCTAGTGGCGTTCAAAAAGGCGTAGCCGTAGCGTCGGCCGGGTTCCAGATGCGCTCCCTCGGCCCATTCGTTCCAGGCGTTGATGAAGACGAAGGTCCGGTCCTCCGGCAGGTTGGCCACGGCCTGTTCACAGGCCCGGCGCAGCCAGGCGGCGTATTTTTGCGGCGTGGCCCCGGCGTAGATCGTGGCCGCCCCCCCCCGGCGGGGCGTGTTGTCCCAGCTCGGGCAGACACAGGGAAACAGTGGAAACGGTTCGTCGAGACCGGCCAGAGTCTGCCCCATCATCTCCTCATAGGCAATGACCGTACCGGAAAAATCGGACCGGATACCGTCGATGGTAGTTGTTTTGAAGCCGGCCGGATTGTGGCTCAAGTGCGGCGGGAACTGGGCGGCCGCGTCAAAACCGTCCTGGCGGGGGTCATGGTTGGCAAAGGACTGCACCATAACGCAATACGGCGGCCTTTCGCCGTGCTCTTGGCAGACTTCCCGCCAGCGTTTCAGGGTGGCCGTCATGTCCGGGAGCAACCGTGCATGATAGACGAGCAGAACCGGCCGCCCTTCCACCCGAATATAGCGGGGATCGGAAAAGTAGCGGAGTAAATCCAACATGATGGCCCGGTCGTCTTCCGGGCTGTGTTCCTGCCGGATCAGGATTTCCTGGTCCATGCCGTCCCAGCGGCGAGACCAACTTTCGTTGGCCCAGTTGAGGCAAAACGGCATAGTACAGCTCGGGTCCGCCAGAAAGCGTTCCAAAGGCATTTCCAACAGGCGCTTGCCGAAAAACCAATAATAGTGGAAGCAAAATCCATAGATGCCATGGTGTTTGGCCATGGCGATCTGCTGGCGCATGATTTCTGGCACGCGCAGATCGTAAAACCCCAGAGGGCCAGGCAGGTCCGGCTGGTTATGGCCCGGAAACAACGGGGTTGCCCTGGCCACGTTCGTCCATTCGGTAAAGCCCTCGCCCCACCAGCGGTCGTTTTCCGGAATCGGATGGAACTGGGGCAGATAATAGGCCAACAGCTTGACTCGTCCCGGTGCCGGTTGCAGCGCATCCTGCGCTTCGAAGGCGATATCCCAACGGCTCGGATCCAGGGCGCCGTATGGCGTCGCCCGCCTAGCCGGACGTACCTTCGCCGCCAGAAAGGCCAGCGTGGTGGCCACGGCGCTTCGCCAGCCATTCTGCGTGACGTGGGCAAAAAACTGCCGCGCCCGGGCGGCAAGGGCGACGATCTTGGCCTTGAGCATCTAGTGTCGCGTCCTCAAATTTAATACATATTTAAGCGACCAGCGGTTTGCCGGTGTAGGTCCACTTGAAGGGCTTTGCCCAGAGCTCGTTATAGTTCTTGATGTACTCCATGATCTGGCCGACGAGCTGTTGCTTTGAGCACCAGCTACCGTCCCGGAGCACGTCGCGGGCAAAGATGTTGAACCAAATTTCCACTTGGTTCAGCCAGGAGGAGTAGGTCGGCGTGTAGTGCATGGTCATACGACGCTTCCCTGCCACCCAGTCCTTGATCTTCTGGTGTTTCTGAACAGCCAGATTATCCACGATCACGTGCAGGTGTTTTCCGGGGTACTTGCGGTAGAACAGTTTCAAAAACTTTAGAAATTCCTCATGATTCGTGCTTTCGACGCAACGTCCCTCGACGGTCCCGGCGTGAGCCGCCAAGGCGGCCAGGAGACAGGTCGTGCCGTGACGCTTGTAGGTGGCGGTCAGCCGCTTAGGCTCACCTGATCGCATGGGCAGCAGCGGCTGGGTCCGGTCAAGAGCCTGGATTTGCGACTTCTCGTCCACCGAGAGAACGAGGGCGTTTTCCGGCGGGTTCAGGTACAGGCCGATGATGGCCGCCTGCTTTTGCGCGAATTCCGGGTCGGGGCTCTTGCCGCACCAATACTTGGTTTTGTGGGGCTTGATGGCCCCCTCGGTCAGGATTTTCTGAACGGCGGACTTGCTGTGGCCGGTGACCTCTGCCAGCTTACGCACACTCCAGTGGCTGCTGCCGTCGACGGGTGTAGTACAGGCCAGAGCCACGACGCCCACCCGTTCTTCCGGGGTGATCGACTGTGGCCGACCGCGCCCCGCTTGATCTTTCAAACCTTCGAGGCCGTACGCCAGGAAGCGCTTGCGCCATTTCAGGCAGCTTTGCCAGTTCAAGGCAGTCTCTTTCTCAATCTGTTTGAGTCCCAACCCTTCGGCCGCCAGAAGGATCACCCTGGCCCGCAGGGCCATACGCTGTTCGGTCTTGCCGGACCCAGCCATCATCCGTAGCGTTGCCGCCTGCTCCTCCGTCAACTCAACCTTTATCCGAGCGCCCATCCTGACCTCCTTAACTGGAGACCAGTATATAGATTTATTTCAAGGACGAAACACTAGTTGTCGAGCATCCGCACGGCGTGCGTCGTTTTGATATGGGTCACGCCAAAAGTATAGGCGCGCTGGGTGGTACAAACCAGATGAATGGGATTTTCATGCCACCGCAGCATGACATTGTTGTCCTGGTTGCCCACGGCAATGGCCGGCTTGAAAAAGTAATCTCCCGGGGCCAGGGGAGGCAGCTGAAGATGGCTGGTCACGACGGCCCCCCGACCGGCAAAGGGATCAATGCGCAAGCCGCCTTCATAGGTGTTAAAGGCGGCCACCAGGATATTGGCCTTGTTGTGCACCGTACAGCCAACGATCAGGTTGGGCGTGACCGTCGCTTCGGCGATCTTCTGGCTCACCGCCGCAGTATCCCATTCACAGAAATAGGTGAAGGTCAAACGGGACTCGTCGGCAAAAATATTGCCGTCCACGAGCCCCGCGATGGCAATCTTCCGGATCAGGCCGCCGCCGGCGCCCCAGGCCATTTGATTGGTATCGTAGTCAATGGAGAGACTGGCCTCGAACTCCGCCTCGCCGCTTTTGCCCTCGGCTGCCGACGTGACGACATCGATCCCCGTCTTTTCCTTCTTCTTCTTCTTTTGGGTGACGACGTACTCCTCGGGAAACAAACGGCGAAAATAGGAGAGGACAACCTTTTGCGGAACATCGTCCTGCAGTAACTGGCCGTTGTGCAGCAGTATGGTTCGGGAGCACAAGCGTTTGATTGTCTCCATATCGTGACTGACCAGCAAAATCGTCTTGCCGGCTGCTCTGAAGGCGTCAAACTTCTCATAGCACTTGCGCTGAAAGGCGGCGTCGCCGACAGCCAACGCCTCGTCGACAATGAGAATGTCCGGAGAAACATTGACCGCGCAGGCGAAGGCCAAGCGCACGAACATGCCGCTGGAGTAGCTTTTGACCGGCTGGTCGACGAAATCGCCAATATCGGCAAACTCGAGAATCGCGGGGATCTGCCGCTCCATGTCCTTCCGGCTGAGCCCCAGCATGGTGCCCTGAAAGTAAATATTCTCACGCCCCGTCATTTCCGGGTTGAATCCGGCTCCCAGCTCCAGCAGGGACGAGACCCGGCCGGTCACGGCGACCGTCCCGGACGTGGGGGCAAGCACGTTGGTCAAAATCTTGAGCAAGGTTGATTTCCCGCTCCCGTTCTTGCCGATGATGCCAACGACCTCACCCGGTTCTATGGTAAAATTGATGTCCCGAAGGGCATAGAAATCCTTGTGATACTTCTTTTTCAGAGGATGGAGGGCTTCCTTCATCCTGTCCATCTGCGTGGCATATATTTTATATACCTTGGAGATATGTTGGGCGATGATCATCGGACATCCTACAAGACATCGGCAAAATGAGGCCGAAGACGCTTGTATACGACATGGCCGCAAAAAAGGACCAGCAACGTAAAAGACCAAAAATATACGGTCAGCATTGGCCTGCGCCAAAAGGGAATGCCATACAGAAACACGTCACGGTAGCCATTGATAATATAATATACGGGATTAAGCTTTATATATGAAGTGATTTTGTTCGGCATGGTATGGATATCCCAAAAAATTGGCGTCACCCAAAAGCCGATTTGCATAGATACAGCCACAATATTATTGACATCCCGTGTAAAAACTGCCATGGCGCTTGTCATCCAACAGAGCCCCAGAATCAGACAAAACATGGCAAAAAAATAGTATAAGATACTTATCCAAAGGACCACCGGATAAAATTTGTATTTAATAAGCAAGATAAAAACCATGCACAGCAGCGCTGCATGGATAATGGCGTTCGACAGCATTTTGACGACCGGTAAAAATGATAAATTGAAGCTCGTTTTCTTCACTAAAAAGGCACTGGAAAAGATCGAACCGGTGGCGTCGTTCATGGTTTCGGAGAAATAAAGCCAGGGGATCATGCCTACGGTCAGCCACAGGGCAAACGGTACCTCCCCCACCGGCGCGGACTTAAAGCCCAGGCCAAAAATAATCAGTAAAACGGCGATGGTAATGATCGGATGAATAAAGGCCCATAATATACCCAAATATGAACCAAGAAATCGCGCGCGAAAGTCATGTCGCGCCATTTCAAGGAGGACCACAAGTTTCAGGAAGACCTGTCGCAACAAAAGGGCTCGCTTTCTCTAGAAGGAATAAGGAATTCGCGTCGCCAGACACGGGACAATTGGCCTGCCGGGCGGCACACGATGCGTCTGCCGCCCCCCCCCTGCCCCGCTTGCCTCTTCTACACGCAGGACGCGCCGAACACTACTTGTTCTTTGGGGGGAAAAAATCCGCCTCCCCTCCCCCTGTCGCGCCTCCAGGTCGGGGCAAGGCGTCGGCCCGGGCCCAGGTCAGGCCCTCCAGGCCGCAGCCAAATAAAAACAGCCGTTCCAAGGCATGGGCCAGGGAGGCATCCCGGACCCCCTCGCGGCTTTCCTCAAAGGAATCCCAGGAAAAATCGAAGCGCAACCAGGGCGCCAAGGCCTTGGGACGGCACCAGAACATGGAGCCGCTGGGAAATTCAATGGGAAGATTGGCCGGTAGCGGCACAGCATATCGGGCCAGCAATTCGGCCATCCTGACCAGATTGGAGCCGATGGCAATGGGGGCGTCGTAGAGACGATAGAGGCCTTCCCAATGTTCCGGGTAGACCATCCCCAAGTCCGGCCAGTGCCGGAAGGCCTGTAAAATAGTTTGAATGCGCTCGGCATCGCCCACCAAGGCGTCTAAGAGCTCATGCCGCCAGGCCGTGCCGGCGGCCTCGCCCAGCTGGGTGGATTTTTTGCCATGCAGGCGCAACACCAGATCATTCCGGCCAATTTCCTCGCGAAAGCCGACGAGAAACGGCCCGACATCAAAACCGCGGTTGGGGAAAACCCGGATATCGGCTGGCGCCCCCCCCTCCACCGCAAAGGCCTGGGCAATGGACGCCGCCTTCTCCGCCGTATCGGTGGAGATGTAGATGCGTTTCGGCTCGGGAATCCGCGCGAGCGAGGTGGCAAACTCGGCGGCGAGATCGTCATAATAGAGATGCAGGAAAACTCCCACTGTTGCCGGTTTTCCCGGGGGGGTGGCCAGCCGTCGCAGCCAGCGGCGCATGCGCAAGGACAGGGAACCGAGCGACCAGGGACCGCGCGCGGCCAACTGGCGAAAATAGGTTATCTGGCGAGAAACGGCGGCAGCCTCCAGGCGGGCCTCCGCTACCTGCTGCCGCAAGGTCGCATTTGTTGCATGCAGATCGCTATTTTCCTGCCGCAACGCGGCAAGCTTATTCTGTAATTTTATCTCATTATCCGTCACAGTAAAGTTTTGCATCGCGTATTTACACAAATTGTTACAGACTGACCGCTAGGATTAACCAAAAAAAACATGCATTTTTTGCAACAGCCGTTTTCCAAGAAGACAGAAATTCATTTTTATATTTTGCAAGGCTTCGGTATTCGAAATTTGCTGCGGCTGCTTTTCCTGTTGCGCATAGCGCTTGATTTCAGATTGGAGGGACTCAACATAGGCATTCAAATTTTTTATTTCCGTTTTCTGTCTGGAAGCAAAGGCCGTGGCCACATCGGTGCCGTCAAAAAGAGATTCCGGCACCGTCGGCACTGTTTTTTTCCCGGCCAAAACGACGTGAAATGACGGTGCTGGCAATTTTTTGAGTATGGTAAACCCGTCAAAAGAACCCGTATAGATCTCTACTGGCGCGGTTCGATCATGCGACCACAGCGCTGAGCACGTAAGGACCTGTTGTTGCATATGGTATATGGAGGAAAAATGACGGGACAACAGGTCGATGAATTCGTGTTCGTAGAGCTCCTTGACATGGTACGCGTTGGCATAGTCTTCACGATCTCCATGATACGCCTTGTCTGGAGAGGATATCAGCAACAGGCCGTCATCTTTCAAAACTCTCTGCAAATCTGCCACCATGGCCTCATTATTCACCAGATGCTCAATCGTTTCAAAACTGACGACAAGGTCAAATGCTGCATCATGAAAGGGAATTTTCGTAGCCTCTCCTTGGACGAAACGGACAGTGGCATTTCCATAGCACTGTCTGGCATGACGGACTGCCGTCATGCTCAGATCAACGCCGGTAACGCTTTTCGCAACTTTTCCAAGCAGATTTGAGCCATACCCCTCGCCGGATGCGATATCGAGAACGTCCTTGCCCACCGCCAAGGACATGGCGATGGCATAGCGATGGAGATGTTCAGCCACCGTAACATGTTTCCATGTCGGTAGCAGCCGTTCCCCTGTGTCTTCGAGGAAACTATCCATTCCATTCCTAGTGAAGTACAATTACGTCCTCAAGGGCAGCGCTTCGCCAATTGCTGCTCTACGCTGCTTTCTTCTCAAGGGACAGGAGCTTCCCCTGTGCCGTCCGCGCAGAACAGGCCGTTGGGTACACCATCTGTTTCCAGGAGGCAACATGGCCTGCTCGCTGTAATAATCATGGGTCCCCCCGGCTTTGCCGGGGGGACTCCCAGAGTTTGACATTTCCGGGAATGGGAAGCCTTCCTCGCTTTGACGACCTCCATAGTCGCCTAAGTTGGTGTCCAAGAAAACCCTATGCCGATCCAAAAGGCCGCCTAATTTTCGCGGCCAAACTGTCCAAGAAACCCTAGACCGCTACACCGCGCAGTGGCCCATAAAATCTGGACAAACTGCAAAAACAAACAAAAAATGCTATTGTCTCAGGATGTTAGGGATGATATTTTTTGTTGTTTTTTTAAGGACACTCGGGTAAACTTTTTTCGTTGATGCCGGAATCTTTCGGGGCCTTGGGGAAGCGGGTAAGTCATGGAAAAGTGATAGCCCGCTTCTCATTTTTGGCTTCATTTCGTCCCCATCCCTCGTGCCAGGCGTCCCCGATGTTGAAGAAAGGGGTGTGTCCTGTAGCGGTCTAGGGTTTCTTGGACAGTTTGGCCGCGAAAATTAGGCGGCCTTGGTGACCTCAAGCTTCTGCTGCTCCCTGATCTGCGCCGGTGAACGATAACCATGCCGGCCGATGCGCCACTGTTGGTTGTAGACCTCCTTGAAGGCCAGGATGTACCGCGCCCGGTTTCCTGGAAAGGCTGTCCAGGGATTCACCGCGAAATATCCTCAGAACGACTTCCCGCTTTTTGGTCACGGTCCAACGTTGTCCCGGAGCCAGAGGGCCGACCACCACCGAACGGGAGGTCGCAACTTCACTCGCCCCAGGATCACGTTCCTTGCTGTCCTCCAGCCCCTGTCCCTTTCCGCGTTCATCTTGCCGCATGTCCCGGTTCTCCTTTGACACTGAGATTCCTACAAATCGTGTCCAAGAAAACCATTGTCCGCCTCAGCCAGGGAGATGCCCGTGGCCACCATCGCCTCAGGTTTGCTCAATGCATAGAGTATCCCGGAAAAATAGAAAAAAATGACTACATTGATCAGGGAAGAAAACACGGCGTCCACCAACATGGCACAGTAACTACACGCCATACAGAACAAAAAATAATCGTTGTTGTTTCGAGAAAAACGAAGCGCCCGTTTGCCGATAAATCCATAGAGAAGCAAGAAGAAAAAGAGTCCAGGGAAACCGAATTCCGCCATGAGCACCGTATATTCGGAGATCTGTGGAACCACCCGAAAGGGGGACGCTGTCGCTTGCCGCATCCACAGGCCGAATTCCGTACCCTGAAAATCGCACGCGGCAAGCGGAAGCAAAAAAAAGCCCCTCTGGTAAAAGCCCGTGCCAACAAGCGGCGCATGCAGGGCCGTCGTGATGTCGAGCCATATGGCCGTCAGGCGGGGGCCGGCGCTGCTCGGCAGTGTTTTTCGGTAGTCCAACTTAGGCACGGCCGGATGTTGGCCGGCATTTATAGCCGCGCAATAGGATGAAAGACTTTCAATGTTATGGAACTCCCTCGCCATGTTTCTGCCCAAATCGGTCTGTTTGCCAAAAGTAAACCAACCAACCAGGAGCAGCAGCCCCAGACCGCAGACGCAGCCGGCAATGCTCCAGCGCACCCGCCGAGGCAGCCTGTCGTTCAGGATCACGAGAAAAATCAAAAAGGCCGTCACCCCTAGGAGACCACTGTAGGTTTTGCTGCAGCCATAAATGACAAACAAGGCAGCAAGCGGCAGCCCGTACAACCAACTTTTGCGCAGCTTAGCAACAAAATATCCAAACAGCGGCAAGAGGGAAAAACCCATGTAGCTGGGTTCAGCAAAAAGTCCGCGCACCCGGCCTTCAAAGAAAATAGGGGGCCACCAGCCGCCGTCGATTTCCGCCTTGCGAAAAAAATGGTTGATATCCATTAGAAAAGTCTTAACGCCCATCGCACCGGCGTTGGCCAAAATTTCCAGTACCCCGTGAATGAGGTTGGGCAGGAACAGCAACAGCAATGCCAGGGAGAGGAGTTTGACAATGCGGTCGCGTTGCAGTTCGGAAAAGGCCAGGGCCATCCAGGTCAAAAAGACCAACGGCCCCACTCGCAAGATCAGATAAAGCAGGAGATAATCAAACGTCAGATGCCCAGGCTTGCGCTCCAGGGAACCGCACACCGTCGCAACGGTGCTCCAGAGCAAGGCGACGAAAACGCAGACAAGCAGAGTCTTGTGGTGCGGAGCTTCCCTATACCAGCGGCCGGAGAGGAACCAAAAAAATACGCCCGCCAAGGCGACAACGTAGGATGGCCGCTCCGGAGAATAGGGAATCGTCCACCACGTACAGACATCGAGCGAGGCCAGCGGAATCGCCAACACCGCACAGGCCAATGAGGCCTGGAAAAGGATCTCGGCATATTTTTTCATGGGTCATGACTAGGTCGTGTCGACATTTATCTAAGCCAGACCACTATTGCCGCTACATGAAGGAATGAAATATAAGCAACGGCCAGCTTGTCATATCTTGTCGCGACCCTTCTAAACTGCTTGATCTTATTGAACATGCGTTCGATAGCATTTCTTTCTTTGTAGATATGGCGATCATACTCTCGTGGCATCTTCCGAAGAGAACGGGAAGGGATAACAGGCTCTGCACCCTTCAAATTTATGGCATCAACGATAGCCTGTGAGTCATATCCCTTGTCTGCCAGTACATAATCGGCCTGTTGTTCTTCAATCAAGGGCAAAGCCTGGGTATAATCCGATTCATTACCACCAGTAAGAATAAATTTCGTTGGACATCCTAATGAATCTGCTGTAGCATGTACCTTGGTGAAGAACCCACCTTTTGATCTACCGAATTTCTGCGATTGCTGCCCCCTTTGCGCCAGCGGCATGTTGATGTGCTCGAATAATGGTGCTGTCAATCATAAGCCATTCCGTGTCCGCATCAGCAGCCAAGGTGTTGAAGATCATTTGCCAGACGCTTTTTTTCGCCCATCGAATAAACCGCTTGTGCACCGTCGACCACTTCCCATAAGTATCAGGCAAGTCCCGCCAAGGCGCACCAGCCTTTGCAATCCACATCACGGCATTAATAAAAAGTCGATTATCTTCTGCCGTTCTTCCTCTGTCGCCTGCCTTACCGGGTAAAGCGTCCTTTATCTTGTTCCATTGCTCATCAGTAATGGTGTGTCGAAGTTCCATTGTATTCCCTCTGTTGAGGGGAATAGCACAGTCCAGACCAAATGTCGACACAACCTAGAACAGCGGGGAGCATCTTAGGATTTTGAGCACGACCTTATAGAGGTCTTCTTCCCTATGGTTGAACCGAAACTCACACTCCTTGAGATGCAAATAAAAGCTCTCTTTTTTCAAGCCTCGAAAACGAGCCAAGCGGGTTTTGGCGTACCCCAAAAGCTTTCATCCCGTTGATATGACAAGGGCCGCTGGCAAATTCATTGTCACCATGATTGACCCTGAAATGCTTCTGATATCCAAGGTCTACCAGGCCGTTGTATCCTCGCCATCCATCGGAATGGATGACACTCTCAACGTCGATTCTGCCCCTGATCACAGCTTGAAGGGTGGGACGGCTGCAATCAGGTACGATCTCGGTATAGTGTAGCGGTCTAGAGTTTCTTGGACAGTTTGGCCGCGAAAGTTAGGCGGCCTTGGTGACCCTCGGCCTTCTGCTGTTCCCTGATCTGCGCCGGAGACCGATAGCCATGCCGGCCGATGCGCCACTGTTGGTTGTAGACTTCCTTGAAGGCCAGGAGCGCCAATCGAAGCTCCTCAACCGTGTTGAA
>Ga0268360_1000631_pt1 | contig 52446 bp, 49 predicted proteins | sample BioMet11_FD_192465 | JGI IMG/M metagenome (GOLD analysis project Ga0268360, IMG submission 192465) | Sewage microbial communities from Oakland, California, United States - Biofuel 11 (Illumina Assembly) | ecosystem: Engineered > Wastewater > Sewage > Unclassified | place: USA: California... | reverse complement strand
TTGTATTTGTGTCAGCCAGAATGTTTGTTTTGCCATATCGAGATCGTGTTTCACATACGACAACCCATACAGCGGAAAAAATGCGCAGCATCGTCGGATTATCTGCCAGGGTGAGCGAGATTATGGGATCAGCACGGGATAAGGAGGTCAAACAACGGCTCAGAAAGTTAAAAGAGCAGTTGGATTACAGTACAAGTATTTCTCAACCGGTTACTGCTGATTTGGAGGCATTGCTGTTTCATCAGTTGGATGAGATATCTAATGCCATTGCGCAGAGCATGCCCGCTGAAGACGTGTTGAATAAGATTGATGCAGCACAAATGACATGGAGCAGGCGCAATGGTGCGTCCTCTACGAAGTGAAAGTGGGGGTGTTGAGTGGAAATACAAGGGCTCTTATGCCACGGCTGCGGCAGTACAGATATTTCATTTGACCCGGCAACACGTAAAATTCATTGTAATCAGTGCGGCAAGGAAGAGTACTATTCCAGAGCACAACTTAGTGCAACCGGAAAAGTAGCGTTTGCCAAGGACAATGCCATTCATTTTTTTATGGAGGGTAATAGAGACGGCGCTAGAAAGTTTGCAGGCGATGTATTGAATACCATGCAGGACAACGCAGCGGCGCTCTTTATTATGGCCTATTGCGATGAATTTGTAGAAAGCCGAAGCGGAGCAATTAAAGATTTTTTCAGAAGACTGGACTCCGTCGCACTGGAATATGAGGAAGTACGGGATCTGAAAAACCTATTCAGCGTTGCTGCTTACAATCTTCGGGATTATGAGGCTGATATGGTGTCACTGATTGTAAAAAATATGCAAAGCCAAGAAGACCACAGTGAATTGGAAACATGGCTTGACACCATATGCTCGTATTGTATTGGAAAGTATCCGTCCGCGGATTTTCTGGCCAAAGAGCGTGTAGAGTTATATTGCGATTTGGCATCGAACTGCAATATACCAAAGACATGTCTTGCATTGATAAAGGGAATCAAAGTAAATCCGGATTCACCATATGTGGCAAATTGTTTTTATATGAAAGCCAAGACAGCATACTTTCGTGAACACTATGTTGAATCAGTTGGTAAAATTATTGTGGCCATGCAGGATGGGCCGTACAGGCAGAAGTTTTTATCGGCATACAAAACATTCAAAGAACAATTCGATTTGGACGCACAAGCGTCATAAGCAGAAAGAGGGGGAACTTTATGGCAGAGTTGAACAAATGGGATCTGAATGGAATTGAAGGACGCCTGGCATCACTGGAACAGACGGTTCATCTGAGTGCTGAGCAGGTCAATAATAGTGTTCAGAAGGTTTCAGGTCAGATTGCTACAACACAGGAGGAACTTCAAAAACTGAAAAATGCTTTTGAGAACATGATGGGGGAGCAGAGACGGACCGCAGCACTGCAGCAGGCGTCTACCGAACTTGTGACAGTCCGACAGGAAATGGAGAGATGCTTCGCAAATTACAGAGTGGTACGTAATACAATGCTTGGCGTCCTCCAGGCTACGGATGTGGCACTTGTGCGCAAAGTCACGGTTTCGCAAGTATCTGAGGAACTGATGATTTCCACTCCGAACTATTGGCTTGCGCCGGTATTGGTTGCAATCGCTGCATGGATCGGTAATGACAAGGATCTTGCAGACCGCGCTATAAAAGAGGCAATAAAGCGTGATAATGAGCACACTTCTCTTGTTATGGCGCTCGTTTGCAGACGAAATAATCGGACGCAGACCTGTTATGAATGGCTGTCCCGATACTTTTCCACACAACGTTCTGCAAGTTTTGATGAGGATGAAATGGTATATATCAATGCATATACCAACGGAGTGTTTGGCAAGGATGAAAAACATATGTGTGATGACTATATCGCCCGTTGGATTGATGAGATACGTGGAACTAGTAGTAACTTTGAAGATGAGCAGATGGAGACATGGGATGAATACTTCAATCGCTTTGATGTGAGCGAAGGGACAAAATATCCTGCTTTGCAGGCATGTGTCCAAGAGTTCGGGTATATTGACCAATACTTAGGACGCGTGGATGCTGTCGAAGGGATATCGGAAAACTTTCACAAAATTCAGGATGCATTTGTGGATCAGGATACATTGCGCAAAACCGTAGATCAACATTTGATTAAGCTCGTGAGTGCAGATGACAAGGCGGAGAGGAATCTGCGTGAAAAAGAGGAATATCTATTGGCTGTAAAGGCGTGTGAGGGAGATGTCGCTGCCGCGCGTCAGGTCGTTGAAAAAAGAAAAACTGAAAAAGAAACTAAAACAATGAACATTATAGAATATTTTACGCGCATCATCAGTGGGGGAAAAGATGTGTATCCTTCGGAGAAAAAAACTGCGGTGTCTTTTTTGCACGGTTATATTGATAAGGGTTTTTCCCGTTATATAAATGAGAAGGAAGAGGTATTTCCACAGCAGATTACAATCAATCTTAACGGTTGGTCGGGGCAGACAACCGACGGCGGAAATGCAGCAGATCTTCACATATCCTATGAAAGTTTTCTCGCAAGTCAAAAAGAAGCGGAGAAAACCCAAATTACAGCGAAACAAAATCCAAAGCCATGGAGGATCGGCGCGGCTGTTATTGCCGTACTTGGCATTATCATGGCAATATTGGTATTTCCGGTTGGAATTATCCTTCTCTTTGCAGCGGGCGGTTTATTCCTGTATTCGAATAAAGCTAGAAAAAATGCGATAGCAAGTCTTGAAGCATTGGAAGTAAAATACCGGAAGCTCTCACAAGAAGGAAACATGGAGATTGATCATTGCCTCGCACAGTGGAATACGGTTCGCGGCACTGTACAAAGTTTTAAGACCTCTAAGAAAGGCACTATTGTTGCATAATTAAAAATCAATTTGGAAGGAGCAGTTAAGGGTATGAACGAAAAAGCAAATACCAATTCTTCAAATGATTTCGCGGATCTTGATGCAATGTTCGGACAGGATGATGAAGATACAAAAAAGGCGGAGAATATTATTCTTTCCCAAAATCTGGATGGATTTGCAAGCTGTTTCCCCGATTGGGATATTCACCCGCCGGTGAATCTGTAATTTGTCGGGAAACAAACTATGAAATGATTAACGGGGATACCGATAAAATTCTATCGGTGTTCTCGTTTTGATTTCCGCATCTTCCATAAATTTATTTTTTGTTTTTTTCTGGAAGGAGTACTCTTTGCCGAAAAAACAGTGCGGCTTTACATAAACGACAGGCTCTTTAAGATAAATCGAAAAACCCCCAACCCGGCTGTATAAAAATGTCTTTTGGCGTTATAATTAACTTAACCGAATAATTTTTGTAACTATAAATGCGGCATCAGCAGCCGCACCGGGGTTATATTTTGTAGGGGCAGCTTACCAATGACCGATGATTAAGCTTATGTATGAGGGGCTTGAATTATGGCGGAAGCAGGCGGGGAAGAGAAGAGAAAAACGGAACTGAAAGGGCTGAGTGCAGCTCTGGATAATACCGGCATATGTACATTCATGTATTTTCCCAAGACTAAGATGATCACGATCCCGGAGAAGGCACGACGGATCTATCAGTGTCGTGAGACATACATCGATATGCCGTACAGCTTTGCCGATGATTTTGTATATCAGGGCGATAAGGCCCAATTCAATGAAATGTATTTTAAAATCGATTCGGGAATTCAAACCGCAACGGCCATATTCAGAAATCATGAGCTTACCGCCCAGTGTCATGTTACTCTGACAACAGTTATTTCTGACAGAGAGGGCAGGCCTGAAGAGGTACTCGGAATCATTGAAAATGAATCCATCGAGATGAAACGCACCATAGAACTGAACAGGATGGTCGTAGCGTTGAGTGATGATTGTTTTTCGGTTTTGTCAGTGGATTTTTCCAACAATAAAATTCAGCTTTTGAGAGCTATGGACGGTGCCATTCTTTCTCTGGTGCATTTTTTTGAAACAGAACCTACCTATCTTCAATTCATTGAATACTGTGCGGAGAATCTGGTTGTTCCGGATGAAAGAGAAAAATTTATTGCGAAGTTTGATGCACAAAGAATCAGGGAGCAGCTGTGCGAACATAATTCTGCCATAATCCGATATACCAGAACATATAAAGATGATGTACATCATATTGAAGCAAGGTTTGTAGATATCAGCACTTTTCATGACGGCAGCAGTGCCGTGCTGGCATACCGTTACATTGACGACCTTGTCATCATGGAGGAAAAAGAGAGACAGCATAATGCTGTTTTTCATAGTCTTGGAAATATTTATGATTCAATTTACCTGCTTGATTTTCAGACCGGTACCTATAGGGAAATCACTGCTGTTGATGCACTGCGGCGTTATTTTAAACCGGAGGGCAGACTGGAGAAAGGGTGGAATGTTATTTGCCGTGTACTTGTTTCGGAGGAATACCGGGAGCAGATAGAAAATTTTTTGGATATCGGGACCATTGCCAAACGGATGCGGAGAAAGAACCTGCTTTCCGTTGATTTTCTGGGTGCGGCAACCGGCTGGAATCGGTTGATGATCATTGCAAATGAACGGGACCCGGACGGAAATATTCGGAATGTCCTGCTTGTCACCAGGGGGATCAATGAAGAAAAAAAGAAAGAAGCGGCCTATCAGGAAGAACTGAAAAAAGCAGCTTATGAAGCGACACAGGCCAACCGTGCCAAGACGGAGTTTCTGTCCCGGATATCTCATGATATGCGGACACCGCTTAACGGTATTATAGGAATGAGCCACATCGCCAGAGGAAAAAATCAATCGGAACAGATAGAGGACTGTCTGGAAAAAATCGATACTTCCTCAAAATTCCTTCTCGGACTCATCAACGATATCCTGGATCTGGTAAAGGCCGAAAGCAGCAAGCTGGTGCTGCATCCGGAACCCTATCCGCCGAATGAATTTACCGCTTATATGGAAGCGGTCATCATGCCGTTAATTCATGAAAAGCACCAGGTGATCGATTTTCAGGTCCATCTGCCGCAGGGGGTCATTCCCATGCTGGATAAACTGCGCATCAATCAGATCGTTTTCAATATCCTGAGCAATGCCGTCAAATTCACGCCGGAGGGCGGAACCATCCGATACATGGCGACCGGCACGACTGTGTCGGAAGAAAAAATGCAGCTGCATATTGAAATTACTGACAACGGAATAGGCATGAGCAAAGAGTTCCAAAAACAAATTTTTGAACCGTTTTCACAGGAAAACAGAAACGATGTATCCGCTTCCCGCGGAAGCGGACTCGGTATGGCTATTGCAAAGCAGCTGATCGATCTGATGGGCGGGACCATTGCGGTGGAGAGCAGTCCGGGTCTCGGCTCGATATTTACCATAGACCTGCTGCAGGATACCGTTTCCGCAGACTGGATCGGGGAGCAAAACAGGAAAACAGATATAGATCTTCTTCGGCCGGAAAAATCTCTTGCCGGAAAACATATTCTTTTATGTGAAGATCATCCCCTTAATCAGGAAATTGCAAAAGCCCTGCTTACAGAAAAAGAGATGCTGGTGGAGATTGCGGAAGACGGACAAAAAGGCACATCCGCCTTCCTTCGTTCGGCAGTCGGATATTATGATGCCATTCTGATGGATATCCGTATGCCTGTGATGGACGGGTATGAGGCTGCAAAAGCCATCCGTTCGATGGAAAGAACGGATGCAAAAACAATTCCCATTATTGCCATGACGGCGGATGCCTTTGCGGAGGATGTAAAAAGATGTCTGGATGCCGGCATGAATGCGCATGTGGCCAAGCCGATCGATCCGACGGCACTTTACGATGTTCTGGGGCAGTATATATAGCCGCAGGCCGCATATACAGCTGCATATACAGCCGGGATTCCTGATACGGAATCCCGGCAAAACAGAGCTACTTCAGCCGGAAGGAAATATTCAGAGCTTCCTTTCTCTTTTCAAAGACCTTCAGGGAATCCACAAACGGAACAAATTTCTTATACTGGAAATTCCGGACATCAAAATCAGGATATTTTTTCGTGAGCAGGTTCCCGAGAAGACTGGAGGCAATCCAACCCTCATCATCTGAATTTTCATCCGCGATTTCTTTCAGTGCCTGTTTGATCATTTGAAGGTTATTTCCGGCTTTGACTTCTTCTTCCGGTTTTTCAGTATGATTTTCCCTTTTTATCTTCGGGAGCTTTTCGGGAGCAGAACCCCTGACCGCGGCTGCAGGCTTTTGTTCCGGAGAAGCCGCCGCAAACAGGAGATCAATATAGGAAAATTTATTGCAGGCGGAAACAAAGGACTGAGGCGTTTTCTGTTCCCCCATTCCCAGAACATACATTTCGGATTCCCTTAAACGTGCCGCCAGTTTGGTGAAATCACTGTCGGAGGAAACAATGCAGAAACCGTCCAGCCTCCCCTGATACAGAAGATCCATGGCGTCTATGATCAGTGCAGAATCGGAAGAATTTTTTCCGCTCACGTTGGAGTACTGCTGTATGGGCTGCACGGAATTGTCCAGGATAACCGTTTTCCAGGAACTCATCTGCTGATTGGTCCAGTCCCCGTAAATCCGCTTGATGATTACATTTCCCAGACTGTTGGCCTCGTTTAAAATGATATTGATATATTTACTTGCAACGTTTTCCGCATCGATCAGGACGGCAATCCGCATTTCTTTTTCTTCCATCTGTTTTCCTTCCCGTTCTTATGATAGAATAATACCAGAAATCGGTTCTGCCGATTTATGGTTTGGAGGCAGAGCCGACGGATACGGAGTATCCCGTCAGGCAGTTCTGCTGTTTTATGATCACATTATAACACACCCAAAGAAAGAACCGGTATGATGAAAATTCTGAAAAAAGCATCTATATTATTTTTGTCCTGTTTCCTCACCTTATCTTTTTTTTCAAAAGTACAGGCAGCTGAAATTGTAAAATCAAATGCGGTGGCAGATCTTCCGAAAACTTCCGTTCAGGAAGAAAGCATTACCGGGATGATGCAGGACCCGAATGCGGCGCAGGGGAATTCGGAAACACTGAAGGGATATACCAAGGCGGATGCAGAAGCCATTGCACAGGATCTGTATGGATTTGTGGATGATACGAAACAGAAAAATATGTATATCCAGAGTATTGTAAACAGCACCTTCTATGATCCTGCAAACTGTTATGTTGAGGCCGACGGGACAAAAGCGCTTATCCTTTACCGGGGCGTTCAGGATGATTTTTCTTCGGCATACAGTTTTATACAGGAAGGCATTACCTTCTTCAGCAATCCTGTCCTGGTATTCGGGCAGCAGGACGGAGCGCTTCTGCTCGCGGTGGAAACGGATGCTGCTTTTGATGCGGACCGGGCAGCAGACAATATGCGCATCCTTCAGAAAATCCGGGACACAATGCATTCCGTCAGGGATGCGGTTTCTCAAAAAGACAATACGGGGAAAGCAGCTTATATCTGTGATTATATTGCGGATTCCCTGACGTACGATTCGGAAAAAAAGAAAAATTCACTTGCGGATGCCATAGATACGGGCGTGACTGCCTGCATGGGGTATAATGCGGAAGCCCTCCTTTTTTTCGGAAATTGCGGAATTCCGTACCGTTCCGTTACGGCAAAAAGCAAGGCGGACGGACGCGGACATATTCTGGGGCTGGCAATGCCTGCCAAAGCGTGGCTGTTTTTTGATACCACGAATTATGATCAGGATTACGGGAAAGAACCCTACTGGATCTTCAGCGATACCTATCGTGAAAGTCAGTTTTATTCCGATCTGACCCTTCTTCGGCAATTGCCGGAAAATTAGTATCGCTTTATTTTCAGAAACAGGAGCGCAGTCAAAAATGGATCTGTTTGATTATATGAGGGAAGATGCTCTGAAAAAAGAAGCACCTCTTGCTTCGCGGCTTCGGCCGTCCAAGCTGGATGAAATTGTAGGACAGCAGCATATTCTCGGGAAAGACAAGCTGCTTTACCGTGCCATTCAGGCGGACAAACTCGGCTCCCTGATTTTTTACGGACCGCCGGGAACGGGAAAAACAACGATCGCAAAGGTAATAGCCAATACCACAAAATCAAATTTCAGGCAGATCAACGCCACTACTGCCGGAAAAAAAGATATGGAGGATGCGGTAAAGGAAGCGCAGGACAATCTGGCTGCCTATGGGAAAAGAACCATTCTTTTTATCGATGAGATCCATCGCTTTAATAAGGGCCAGCAGGACTATCTTCTCCCCTTTGTGGAGAACGGCACCATTACCCTGATCGGCGCTACAACGGAGAACCCCTATTTTGAAGTAAACGGAGCGTTGTTGTCCCGGTCGCGGATATTTGAATTGAAACCTCTTTCCGTTTCCGATATCCGGATTCTGGTCATGCGTGCGGTAAATGACAGGGAAAAGGGCATGGGAGCTTTTGATGTCATGATCGATGAGGATGCAGCGGATTTCCTCGCGGATGCAGCAAACGGAGATGCACGGGCTGCCATCAACGCGGTGGAGCTCGGGGTTCTTACAACACCAAAGGATGAACAAAATAAAATCCACCTGACCCTGGAGGTCGCAGAAGAATGTATTCAGAAGCGGGTCCTTCGCTATGACAGGGACGGGGATAATCATTACGATACCATATCCGCATTTATCAAGAGCATGCGGGGGTCGGACCCGGACGCGGCAGTTTACTATCTGGCAAGAATGCTCTATGCCGGAGAAGACGTAAAATTTATTGCAAGGCGTATCATGATCTGCGCATCCGAAGATGTGGGAAATGCGGACCCCATGGCTATGGTCGTGGCGGCAAGCGCGGCGGCCGAAGTGGAGCGTGTGGGCATGCCGGAGTCCCAGCTGATTCTGGCGCAGGCGGTTTCCTATATTGCCTGTGCGCCGAAAAGCAATTCTGCAACAAACGCCATTTATGATGCCATGGAAACGGTGAAGGATACGGTTACTGCTCCCATTCCGGTGCATCTGCAGGATGCCCATTACGGCGGACATGAAAAACTCGGGAAGGGGATAGGATATCTGTATGCGCATGATTTTCCGAATCATTATGTAAAACAGAGATACCTCCCGGAAGAACTGGCCGATAAAAAATTCTATATTCCCTCTGATAACGGATATGAAAAAACAATCAAAAAGTATCTGAAATTTCTGGAAGACAGTTTAAAAGATCACTCCGATGAGAATGCAAAAGAGCATTCAAAAGAAAATTCAAATGAGAATGCAAAAGAAAATCCAAAGTTAAATTCCAAACGAAATCCCAAATAAAATTCCAAACAAAATCCAAAACAAAATTCAGAACATAATTTAAAAGAATGGGGTAATCATGAGAGAGAAACTGGAAACGCTGTCCCTTTCACAGCTGAAAGAGCTTGCAAAAGGTGCAGGTTTGAAAAATACGTCTGTTCTGCGAAAAGGAGAACTGGTAGATCTTCTTGTCAAAGCATCTGAAAAAGAGGAGAAGAAAAAAGCTGTCGTAAAGAAAACGCCGGGGAATAAAGCTGTTGTGAATAAGAATAGAACCACGGAAACCGGCACCGACAGGAGCAGCGCCGAAGGGAATGGTACGGAGGCAGGGCAGGCGGATCCGAAGAAAACAGAGTCCAAAAAAGCGGAACAGAAGAGGCCGGGAACCCGGAAACGGGAATTGAAGAGAACGGAATGGAAAAAACCGGAACCTGAGAAAAAACCTGTAAAAGAAGAAGCAGATTCATACGAGAACAAACCGGAAATGGCTCTCGAAGAACCGGAAATGCTTCCCGAAGAAACAGAAACGACTTTTCAGGAAGACCGGCCGGAAGAAAACCGGCCAGAGGAAGACCGGCCGGAAGAAGACCGGCCGGAAGAAGACCGGCCGGAAGAAGACCGGACAGAGGAAGACCGGCCGGAAGAAGACCGGCCGGAAGAAAACCGGTCAGAGGAAAATCAGCCGGAAGAGAACCGGTCAGAGGAAAATCAGCCGGAAGAGAACCGGTCAGAAGAAAATCAGCCGGAAGAAAACCGCATGCCGGATAGACTGGAAAGCGTTGCAGACAGAGGACCGCAGGCATACGGTATACTGGAAGTCATGCAGGACGGATTCGGATTTATCCGCTGTGAAAACTATCTTCCCGGAGATAACGATGTCTATGTTTCTCCTTCCCAGATCCGCCGGTTTCGCCTGAAAACCGGAGACATGATCACCGGCTCCAAACGACAGAAAACCGCATCCGAAAAATTTGCAGCTCTTCTTTATGTGAATACCGTGAACGGTCTTCGTCCGGCGGAAATTGAAAAACGCAAAAACTTTGAAGATATGACGCCGATCTTCCCGGATGAGCGCATCCATCTGGAAGCACCCGGTGCATCGACAGCCATGCGTGTGGTAGACCTGATTTCCCCGATCGGAAAAGGACAGAGGGGCATGATCGTTTCTCCGCCGAAAGCGGGAAAGACTACGCTCTTAAAACAGATCGCGAAAGTCGTGACAACAACCGAGCCGGACATGCATGTGATCATTCTTCTGATTGATGAACGTCCCGAAGAGGTGACCGATATCCGGGAATATATTGAAGGCCCGCAGGTAGAAGTGATCTATTCGACCTTTGACGAATTGCCGGAACGGCATAAAAGAGTATCCGAAATGGTGATTGAACGGGCAAAGAGACTTGTGGAACAGCATCACGATGTCATTATACTTCTGGATTCCATTACAAGACTTTCCCGTGCCTATAACCTGACCATTACGCCAAGCGGCAGAACGCTTTCCGGAGGTCTGGATCCGGCCGCTCTTTATATGCCGAAGCGATTTTTCGGTGCGGCACGGAATATGCGGGAAGGCGGGAGTCTTACGGTTCTTGCCACGGCGCTGGTGGATACCGGAAGCCGCATGGATGATATGGTGTACGAGGAATTCAAGGGAACCGGAAATATGGAACTGGTGCTGGACCGGAAGCTTTCGGAGAAGCGGATATTCCCTGCAGTCGATATTTTAAAAAGCGGAACCAGAAGAGACGATCTTCTCTTATCCAGGGAGGAAAGGGGCGTTCTGGACATGATCCACAAAGCCACCTCCGGGAACAGACCGGATGATTCCGTGGAACGTATCCTTGATCTGTTCGCAAAAACCAAAAGCAATGCAGATATCATCCGGTATGCGAAATACAACAGATTTTGATCCGGAATGATCGAGCGTTTTTTATAAGATGGTGTTCTGTTGACATAAACATCACATCAACAGATTAACAGAATACCTTAACGGAACACATCCGGAAAATGATTTGTTCTTGCATTGCGTAAAGTGCTGTGATATACTATTTTCGCTGTCTAAAAAAAATGAAAGCGTTCCTAAACGCACGAATCGATAGGAAATGAGGTGATATTATGAAAGAGGGAATTCATCCGGAGTATTATCAGGCCAATGTTACCTGCAACTGCGGAAATACATTCGTAACCGGTTCTACCAAGAAAGAGATCCACGTGGAAGTCTGTTCCAAGTGCCATTCTTTCTATACCGGCCAGCAGAAAGCAGCTTCGGCACGCGGTCGTATTGATAAGTTCAACAGGAAGTACGGCATTAAGCAGGAAGCGTAGATCCACCTTATAAAGCAGGGGGCTGAGTACGGAAAAAGTACTCAGCTTTTTTTAACGGATAAAACGCGGCAGGGCTTGAAAGCTGAACGCACGAACAAGAGCGTACCCCTGTTTTCGACAGGAGACTGTAAGCGGCCGGTATGGAAACCTAAATTTTAGCAGACGGGAGTTGCAGATGAATACGTGTCAGAAATATTCCGGGATAGGCGGACAGGCCGTCATCGAAGGAATCATGATGAAAAACAAACAGGAATATGCGACAGCCGTTCGCAAACCGGACGGCCAGATCGAAGTACAGAAAACATCCTACATCAGCATGGCGGATAAACACAAAATTCTGGCGCTTCCTTTTATCCGCGGTATTTTTGCATTTGTGGATTCGCTGATCCTCGGCATGCGTACTCTCACATGGTCTGCAGGTTTTTTTGAGGACGATGAGGATGCAGAGCCGTCCAAATTCGAACTCTGGCTGGATAAAACCTTTGGTGACAAAGTGGAAAACATCATCATGGGGACGGTAATGGTTATTTCCTTTGTGTTTGCGATCGCACTTTTTATGCTTCTCCCCATGTACATCAGCAACCTGCTGAAAAAAGTCATCGACAATTATTATCTGATGGCATTTCTGGAAGGCGTGATCCGTATTGTTATTTTTATCGGATATATTCTTCTGATATCACACATGGAAGATATCCGCCGGACTTTCATGTATCACGGCTCGGAACACAAATGCATCAACTGCATCGAACATGGTCTTCCTCTGACGGTGGAGAATGTAATGAAGTCTTCCAAGGAGCATAAAAGGTGCGGCACCAGTTTCCTTCTGGATGTCATGGTGATCAGCATTCTGTTTTTTATGGTCATCCGTGTGGACACGCTTGCCATGCGGGCGCTGAGCCGCATTGTTCTTATTCCGGTGATTGCCGGCGTTTCGTATGAATTTCTGCGCTGGGCGGGAAGAAATGATTCACCGATCGTAAATCTGCTGAGCCGTCCCGGCATGTGGATGCAGGGGCTTACCACCAAGGAACCGACAGCGGATATGGCGGAAGTTGCCATTGCCGCGGTCAATGAAGTGTTCGACTGGAAAAAATATCTGCAGGAAAATTTCGGATGGGAAGAGCCTTCCGGTGCGGAAAACAAAAAGGATGAAGAAAAAAACACATGAACGGGAACGGCGGAGAGCAACCGAATACCTACATGGATCTGTACGAAGAGGGAAAGAAACGTCTGTCTGCGGCGTATATCCGTGAATATGAGATAGATGCACGATATCTCCTTCTTTTTGTTTACGGAATAGACATGAATGAGATGCTGATGAATTATGCTTCCCCGTTTACGGAAAGAGAGGCGGACCTTGTGCCGGTGTATCTGGATGCCGTAACAAAAAGAGCGGACCGGATCCCGCTGCAGCACATCACGCATGTACAGAATTTCTGCGGCTATGATTTCAGCGTAAATGAAAAGGTGCTGGTTCCGCGGCAGGATACGGAAATCCTGGTGATGGAAGCGGTGAAAGAGTTAAGGACAAGGATAAAACAAAAACAAAATCCCGGGGAAAAGACGGAATGGGGATTGCTTGATCTCTGTACCGGTTCCGGCTGTATTGCAGTCACAATGAAAAAAGAAATCCCTTCTCTTTCGGTAACGGCTTCCGATATTTCAGAAGAAGCCCTTGCGGTCGCAGAGGAGAATGCAAAAAACAATGATGCGTCGATTACGTTTTTACAGAGCGATATGTATGATGGACTCGGAGAGAAAAAGTTTGATGTCATCCTCTGCAATCCGCCGTATATCCGAAGCGGGGTCATTGATCTTCTCGACCCGGAAGTGAAGGATCATGAACCGCGCATTGCCCTGGACGGAGATGCAGACGGATTGAAATTCTACCGCATTCTTTCCTCGGAAACGATGAGACATCTGAATCCCGGCGGAAGGATCTTTTTTGAGATCGGTTTCGATCAGGCAGAGGATGTGACACAACTGTTGAAAGCTGCCGGTTTTATTGATAGGGAAGTCATAAAAGATTTTTCGGGTCTGGACCGGGTTATCAGGGCAGGAGTGAATGCCGCCGGAACCTGAAAATGAACGGATCTCGAGTGTTTTCATGAATTTTGAGAGTGCAAAGCACGCTGCAGGACATCCAGGGGATGGCTGCCTGTAACGACCGCAGTGAAACGAAGACAGAAATTCATGAGGGACTAATTTGTCGGACAACTCATAACATGATACGGAAAAGGAATCTGTATGTTCGAACACCTGGAAGAAGTTCTGATACATTATGAAGAAGTCATGGCTGCTTTATCGGACCCGGAGGTCGTAAAGGACAAGGAAAATTTCCGGCGTCTGATGAAGGAGGCGTCGGATCTTCTGCCGCTGGTAGAGGCCTACGGAGAATATAAAAAAGCCGGGCGGGATCAGCAGGACGCGCTTGCCATTCTGGATTCCGAAAATGATGAAGAGATGAAATCCATGGCCAAGGAGGAACTTTCCGACGGGAAAAAACGGGAAGCGGAACTGGAAGAAAAACTGAAAGTTCTCCTTCTTCCGAAAGACCCGAATGATGACAGAAATATTGTTCTGGAAATTCGTGCCGGAGTGGGCGGAGATGAAGCGGCTCTTTTTGCAGCGGATCTGTTCCGGATGTATCAGCACTACGCGGACAATCATCACTGGAAAGTGGAAGTCAATTCCCTGAATGAAAACGGACTCGGCGGTTTTAAGGAAGTGACTGCCACAGTGCGGGGAAAAGGCGCCTATTCAAAGCTTAAGTATGAATCCGGCGTTCACAGGGTACAGCGGGTACCGGAAACGGAATCCGGCGGACGGATCCATACATCGACCGCAAGTGTTGCGGTCATGCCGGAAGCGGAAGAGTGGGATGTGGAAATAGACCCGAAGGATGTACGTACCGATGTGATGCGGGCTTCCGGGAACGGCGGTCAGTGTGTCAACACCACGGATTCCGCGGTAAGACTTACACACCTTCCGACCGGGATCATCATCTATGCGCAGACAGAAAAATCGCAGCTTCAGAATAAGGATAAAGCGTGGGCGCTTCTCAGGACCAAATTATATGAAATGGAATTGATGAGACGGCAGAACGAAGAAGCGGAGGAACGCCGCAGCCAGATCGGAACAGGGGATCGATCGGAAAAAATCCGGACCTATAATTTTCCGCAGGGACGGGTAACGGACCACCGCATCAAACTGACGGTCTACGGAAAAATAGATCAGATCCTGAACGGAGACATAGACGAAATCATAGACAGCCTTACGGCCGCGGACCAAAGTATGAAATTGGCCGGGATGAATGAGAACCGGCCGGATGATGCAGGTCTTGTCTGATACAAAAAATAACCGGATAAAGGGCAGGACCCCATATGACAGAAAATAATAAAGAATTTCTCGGCACGGAACCGGTCGGAAAACTTCTCTGGAAGCTGGCCATACCGACGGTGGCCGCGCAGTTTGTGAATATGTTCTATAATATTGTTGACCGTATCTATATCGGACACATGCCCGGGAACGGCAGCCTGGCCCTGACCGGCCTCGGGGTATGCGCGCCTATCATTATGATCGTTTCGGCTTTTGCGGCGCTTGTCAGTTCCGGCGGAGCTCCGCGCGCGTCCATTGCCATGGGCAAGGATGATATGAAATCCGCCGAAAAAATCATCGGCGGCTGTTTTACCCTGCAGATCATTATTTCCGTAATTCTGACAGCGGTTCTTCTGATCTGGAGCCGGGATTTTCTGCTGGCATTCGGTGCCAGTGAAAATACAATAGAATATGCCGTAAACTACATGGATATCTATGCCGTCGGGACAATTTTTGTGCAGCTGACCCTGGGCATGAATGCCTTCATAACGGCGCAGGGACAGGCCAAAGTCGGAATGTTCACCGTACTGATCGGCGCGGCATGCAATATCATTCTGGATCCGATCTTTATTTTCGGCTTCGGACTGGGTGTCAGGGGCGCGGCACTGGCAACGATCATTTCACAGGGAATTTCCTGCATATGGGTGGTCTGCTTTCTCTGCGGAAAGAAATCGCTGCTGCGGATCAAAAAAGAAAATCTTTTCTCCGGCCTGAAGGTGGTCTGGCCATGTGTCGTTCTCGGTCTTTCGGCCTTTATCATGCAGGGCAGTGAGAGCATTATCTTTGTCTGTTTCAATGCTTCACTTCTCAAATACGGCGGAGATCTGGCAGTGGGCGCCATGACCATCCTGACAAGCGTGATGCAGTTCGCCATGCTGCCCTTGCAGGGGATTGCACAGGGGGCACAGCCGATTACCAGCTACAACGTAGGCGCCGGGAAGGCGGACAGAGTGAAGCATACGTTCCGGCTGCTGCTCATTTCATGCCTGATCTATTCCGTTATCCTGTGGGTTCTGATCCTGGCTGCACCGCAGGTTTTTGCGGGAATTTTCACGCCCGATCCGGTGCTGCTTGCTTTCGCGGCAAAGATGCTGCGAATTTACTGCGGAGCCATGTTCCTGTTGGGAATTCAGATTGCCTGTCAGATGACCTTTGTTTCAACGGGCAATGCGCTCTGCTCCATTTTGGTAGCCGTAGTCAGAAAATTTATTCTGCTTCTGCCGCTGATCTATATTGTTCCAAAGCTGGTACCCGATGCCTGCACCGGCGTTTATCTGGCAGAGCCGATCGCGGATATCATAGCAGTTACCTTTACATGCATCCTTTTTTCGGTCCAGTTTAAAAAAGCACTGAGGGCAATGGAAGTTCACGCAAAGGAGGAAAAATGAAAGTTTTGAATTTCGGTTCTTTGAATATCGACTATGTGTACCGGGTCGATCATTTTGTGAAAAAGGGGGAGACCCTTTCATCGGATGCGCTTCATGTCTACAGCGGGGGAAAAGGCCTGAACCAGTCGGTTGCGCTGGGAAGGGCAGGACTGGAAACGTACCATGCCGGCAGCATCGGACAGGACGGACTGTTTCTTCTGGATGTTTTAAAATCTGCCGATGTGGATGTCAGCCATGTGAAAATTCTGGACCCGTCGGAAGCACGGACGGGGAATGCCATTATTCAGAATGACAGGGAAGGAGATAACTGCATTCTTCTCTACGGCGGCGCAAATCAGGCGATCACCGAAGAACAGGCAGATCAGGTAATCGAAAATTTCTCGGCCGGAGATTATCTGATCCTGCAGAATGAGATCAATTGTCTTTCCCATATTGTGGATCTGGCGCATGAAAGAGGAATGAAGATTTTTCTGAATCCTTCTCCCATGAATGACAAGATCAACAGACTGGATCTGAAAAAAATAGACTGGTTTATTTTAAATGAAATCGAGGCATCGCAGATCGCCGGATTTGAAAGTAAGGATGCAGAGCTGCTGACCGATGCAATGCTCCGGAAATTTCCGGAAGCGAAGATCGTTCTTACGCTCGGACAGGACGGTTCCTGCTATGCGGATCATTCCCGGAAAGTCAGGCAGGGCATTTATTCCGTGAAAACGGTGGACACGACTGCGGCGGGAGACACATTCAGCGGATTTTTCATTGCCGGGATTTCAGAGGGAAGAACCGTAGAGGATGCACTGAATCTGGCGGCAAAGGCTTCCGCGATCGCGGTTTCCAGACCGGGAGCGGCACCGTCCATTCCCACCCGGAAAGAGGTCGATGCAGCCGGATTTCCGGCTTGACGAAACCTGCAAAGCATACTATAATGGTAGGAAATAAAACTGTATAAAAAATTGTAACCTGACATCGAAACAACTGTTGAGATGAAAGCATTGCAAAAGCACGAAATCAGTTACATACCGGATTGTTGTGCGGCGCGGCTTTCATGCGCCGCTTTTTTGATGGCGAAAGTCCATAAAGAGGAGAGGCGGCATCTTTACAAAGGGACCTTTGCGAAAAATATCTATCAGACAGGAGACAGATGGAAAATATGGAAACAAGAGTAGCGCTGGTTGCAATCATTGTGGAAAATGAAAATTCCGTGGAACCGTTAAATGCTATTCTGCATGAATACGGAAAATATATTTTCGGGCGGATGGGAATTCCCTATCGGGAGAAAAATATCAATGTGATCAGCGTTGCGGTGGACGCTCCGCAGGACATCATCAATACGCTGTCCGGAAAACTGGGGAGACTGCCGGGGATCAGCGCGAAGACGGTATACAGCAACATAACGGCGAAACAGGCAGAGGAATAAACCCATGACGATTCCAAGCAACGAAAAACATGCAGCCGCAAAAACGGGAACGCTTCCGTTACCCGCAAAAATCATTTTATGGATTCTGCCTTTTCTTACAGCCTTTCTGGCGCTGGGAATGGGGAGAATGGGTCTGGAAGCCACAAAACAGGTCCTTTTTTCAGTGCGGCTTCCGCGCATCCTGACGGCTCTTCTGGTCGGCGCGGGACTCTCTGTTTCCGGATGTGCATTTCAGAGCCTTTTTGCAAATCCTCTGGCAACACCGGATACGCTCGGGGTGGCAAGCGGCGCCGGGTTCGGGGCGGCTCTCGGGATCCTTTTCGGATTCGGCATGGCAGGAGTTCAGGTCACGGCCCTGTTTTTCGGTCTGGCCGCGGTCGGGCTTACCTATATTTCCTGCTCCGGGAGAGAGAGAAATACCAACACCCTTGTTCTTGCAGGGATCATGATCTCTTCCCTGTTTTCGGCATTCATATCACTGGTTAAATTCCTTGCGGATACAGAATCCCAGCTTCCTGCCATAACATTCTGGCTGATGGGGAGTTTTAATACGTCCGGCTACAATACGCTCTTGCTTGGCGCGCCGCCCATTCTGGTCGGGATCCTGATCCTGTTTCTGATCCGCTGGCGTCTGAACATACTGCCGCTGTCCGATGATGAAGCCAGGGCGACAGGGACAAATCTGAAACTTCTCCGCATGGTCACGGTTCTCTGTGCGACCATGATCACGGCGTCCTGTGTTTCCATGTGCGGTCAGGTAGGATGGGTGGGACTGCTGGTTCCTCATGTATGCCGGATGATGTTCGGCAACAATCATCTTTCCACGCTGCCGGCAAGCATCAGCATAGGCGCGGCATTTATGGTGATCGTGGATACCGTGGCACGCAGCGCAACTGCCGCACAGATCCCGATCTCCGCATTAACGGCAGTGATCGGCGCGCCGGTGTTTATTATCCTTATCCGGAAAACGGGAGGATGGAAATTATGATCCTTGCTGTGAATCACGGCACATTTGCCTATCAGAAAGAAAAAGAAATTCTGCGGGATATCTGTTTTTCGGCAGGGCCGGGAGATCTGATCGCCGTACTTGGCCCGAACGGATCCGGAAAAACAACGCTTTTACGCTGCATCATGGGATTTTTGAAGTGGAATTCAGGCGGATCTTTTCTGGACGGAAAAAACATCAGGGATATATCCAACCGGAATTTGTGGCAGAGCATTGCCTATGTGCCGCAGGGAAAAGGCACCGGAATCTCCTATACGGTCAGGGAAATGATCCTTCTGGGGTGTGCAAGCCGTCATGGTTTTTTTGAAAAGCCGGATAAAGAAGATGAGGAGCAGGTCGGCAGGATCATGCAGAAGATGGGCCTTTCGGAAATTGAAAAACAGAAATGCACGGAGCTTTCCGGCGGACAGATCCAGATGGTCCTGATCGCCCGGGCCATGGCTGCCGAACCGGATATCCTGATCCTGGATGAACCGGAGTCCAATCTGGATTTTAAAAATCAGCTTCTTGTTCTTTCCACATTGAAAAAACTTTCGGAGTCGGGGACCGCCTGCATTTTCAATACGCATTTTCCGGCACACGCGGCAAGACATGCCAACAAATCCCTGCTTCTGATGAATGACGGAGAGCACCTTTTCGGAAAAACCGAAGAGGTCATCACGGAAGAAAATATTTCAAAGGCATTCGGCGTCAGGGTATCCATCGGAAACGTGAATGCCGGAGAACAGCAGATCCCGTATGTGATGCCGGTGGAAGTGATCCATACGGAAGAAAACGGATCCGGCGAAGAGAAAGACTTCAAAAAATAACAGACAGCAGAAACAGGGATCAGAAACAGGACAGAAAATAGAGACAAAAAACAGACAGCAGAAACAGACGGCAGAAGCAGAAAACAAAAACAAAAACAGAAAGCAGAAACAGAAAACAGAAACAAAAAACAGAGACAGAAAACAAAAAACAGAGACAGAAATAAAAAGCAGAGATAGAAATAAAAAACAGAGACAGAAATAAAAAGCAGAGATAGAAATAAAAAACAGAGACAGAAAACAAAAAACAAAGATAGAAACAAAAAACAGAGACAGAGACAAAAAACAGAAACAGAAACGGATAACGGATAACAGAAAACAGAAACCAAAGAAGGGAAACGGGAGCATGACAACCGGGAATACGATGGATCTTCTGGATAAACTGGAGCGGACAGAGGGCCTTGAAAAAGAGGAATGGATGACCCTTATCGACAAAAGGACACCCGACCTGGAAAAGGATTTGTTCCTTCGCGCGCAAAAAACGGCGCAGAAATACTACGGGAAAGATATTTATCTCCGCGGCCTGATCGAATTTACGAATATATGCCGGAACAACTGTACTTACTGCGGGCTTCGAAGGGACAACGGAAATGTGCACAGATACCGCCTGACAAAGGAGCAGATTTTATCCTGCTGCCGGCTTGGATATCAACTCGACTTCCGTACGTTTGTCCTGCAGGGCGGAGAGGACGGATATTTTCTTGCGCATGCGGAAAAAGAAAACACAGACGGTTCTCTGCAGGGGATCGATCTTCTTGCAGACATCATTTCCGGCATCAAATCGGAATTTCCGGACTGTGCCATTACGCTTTCCGTCGGAGAGCTTCCGAAAGAGGATTACCGGAAACTGTTTCTTGCGGGCGCCGACCGTTATCTTCTCCGGCATGAAACCTATGATGCAGATCATTATCACAGGCTTCATCCGCCGGAGCTTTCGCCGGAACGCAGGCAGCAGTGCCTTTGGGATCTAAAGGAGATCGGGTTTCAGGTCGGAACGGGAATGATGGTCGGGTCACCGTATCAGACAACGGCGAATCTGGCAGATGATCTTCTGTTTATGAAAAAGCTGAACCCGGCCATGGTCGGCATAGGGCCTTTTATTCCGCATCACGATACGCCGTTTAAGGATCAGCCGGCGGGGACCGCGGAGCTTACGCTTTTTCTTCTTGCCTGTATCCGGCTGATGCTGCCGAAGGTTCTGCTGCCTGCCACTACGGCACTCGGCACCATCGACCCGGAAGGAAGGGAAAAGGGAGTGCTTGCCGGCGCCAATGTTATTATGCCGAACCTTTCCCCGACCGATGTACGAAAAGATTATCTTCTGTATGATAACAAGATCTGTACGGGAGATGAAGCGGCGGAATGCCGGAAATGTCTTGCACGCCGGATGGAAAAGATCGGATATCATGCTGCGGTGAACAGAGGGGATTCAAAAAATATCTAAGGAGAAATCTTGTGATCAAACTTGCGTTTTACGGAAAAGGCGGAATAGGGAAATCCACTACGGTTTCCAACCTTGCGGCAGTGCTGGCACTGTCCGGGAAAAAAGTCATGCAGATCGGATGTGATCCGAAGGCGGACTCCACGATCGAACTTCGGCACGGAGAAGAAATGCCTACCGTGCTCGACCTGGTTCGTCAGAAAAAGGATGACTTTGCATTAAAGGATATGGTCCGCGAGGGCTATGCCGGTGTGATCTGCGTGGAAGCCGGCGGACCTACCCCGGGTCTGGGATGCGCCGGCCGGGGCATTATTACGGCATTGGAAAAGCTGAAAGAAAAAGGAGCCTATGAGGTTTATCAGCCGGACGTGGTCCTATACGACGTACTGGGCGATGTTGTCTGCGGCGGGTTCTCCATGCCCATGCGGAACGGCTATGCGGACAAGGTTTTCATCCTTACTTCGGGAGAAAATATGGCCATTCATGCGGCTGCCAATATTGCCATGGCGCTTGCTAATTTTGAAGGCAGAGGCTATGCCTCTCTCGGCGGACTGATCCTGAATAAGAGAGAAGTAAAAAATGAAACGGAAAAAGTACAGGAACTTGCAAATGACATCCATTCCGCAATCATCGGCATGCTGGACCGAAGCAGTGAGGTGCAGGATGCGGAGGAAAAGGAACAGACGGTAATGGAGGCGTTCCCTGCAGGAAAAATGGCAGGGGAATATCGGGAACTTACAGAGAGAATATTGAAGATCTGCAAAGAGGAGAACTCATGCTTACACGGTTAAGCCACACGGAACCGGACCTTTCCGGGGCTGCAGTTTCCATGAAAGAGGCGTCTTTTCCGGAGCCGTTTGTTTCGGGGCTTGAGTATGCCTCTCCTGCACGCGGCGGATGGAACATAGTGCACCAGGGAATGCTGATCCCGGAAGCCCATCAGATATTTGTCTGTGCGGAAGGGTGTCTGCGCGGCGTGGTGCTTACGGCGGCGGAAATGGGAGCACAAAGACGTTTTTCCATGATCGCGGTAAGGGAAAACAATGTACTGGACGGAGATATGGAAAGCCTGATCGCGGACGGCACTGCGGACATCCTTAAAAAACTTCCGGTTGTTCCGAAAGCAGTCCTGATCTATACCAGCTGCATTCATCACTTCATGGGATGCGACCTGCCGCTGGTATATAAAACGCTCCGGGAAAAATTTCCGGAGATCGATTTTACGGACTGCTATATGAATCCGATCATGCGGAAAAGCGGAATGACGCCGGATCAGATCATGCGAAAACAGTTGTATTCTCTTCTGAAACCGGGAAAGACAGACAGGGATACAGTCGATATAATAGGCAACAGTTTTCCGATGGCGGAAACATCCGATCTGATGCGTTTCCTCCGAAACGGGAAAAAGACCGTCAGGGATATCACGCTCTGCCGGACCTATGAGGAATATCAGGGCATGGCGGAGGCGGCATTCTGTATTTCCACTCTGCCCGCATCAAGAGCGGGAGGAGAGGAACTGGAGAAAAGACTGGGGATAAAGCATCTGTATCTGCCGTTCTGCTTCGGAAGGAGCGAAATCCGGAAAAATATGGAAGTGCTTTCAAATGAACTTCATATCCCTTATGACGGGGACAGAGGCGGAGAAGAGCTTTCCGAACGGGCGCTTGCCATGGCAAAAGAGCAGATCGGAAACTGTGCGATCGCAATAGATTATACCTATTCACCGCGGCCGCTCGGCCTTGCAAGACTGCTTCTGGAACATGGCTTCCGGGTGGTCACGGTCTATGCGGATGCATTCGCAGGGGAGGAAAAAGAGGATTTTGACTGGCTGAAAGAGAATGCACCGGATCTTATTCTGCATCCTACGGCGGAAACAGGCATGAGAGTCATGCCGCGCAGCTTCCCGGAGAAAATTCTTGCGCTCGGACAAAAGGCGGCATACTTTACAGGCTCCCGTTTCTTTGTCAATTCGGTGGAGGCGGCAGGGCTTTACGGCTTTGACGGGATTGTGCGGATGGCGGAAGATATGACGGAGGCTTTTCTGCATGAGAAGGATACGAAAACGCTCATCCAGGTAAAGGGCTGGGGCTGCAGCAGCTGCATTTGATCAGAAAACGTGTTTCGGAAAACAAGTCAGGAGGGTCTTTGCATTGAAGCAGACGGCAAGTGTTATTTCAACCTATACGGCGGATGTATCCGGTGTGGCATCGGCGCTTTACGAACTCGGAGGCATGACAGTGATACACGATGCTTCCGGCTGCAATTCCACATACAACACACATGATGAACCGCGCTGGTATGACAGGGACAGTTACGTTTTTATTTCCGCGTTGACCGAGATCGATGCGGTCATGGGAAATGACGAAAAAATTCTTCGGGATATAGAGAGGGCAGCGGAGGAACTGCATCCGGAGTTCATTGCGCTCTGCGGTACGCCTATTCCGATGATGACCGGATTTGACTTTGAAGCCATGGCAAAGCTGGTCGAAGAAAAAACAGGAGTTCCCGCCTTCGGCATTCCGACCAACGGAATGCATACCTATATAAGCGGAGCCGGAAAAGCCTTTGCCTGTCTGGCGGAACGCATGGTGAAGAGAGAAAACAAAAAAGGAACAGCCGGAGGAAAATCTGCGGAAGGAGAAGATAACCCCGGGGGAAAGTCTGCGGGAAAAGAAGATAAAGAGGGGGAGATGTCTGCGGAAAGAGAAGATAATCCCGGGAAAAAGTCTGCAAAAGGAGAAAACAAAGCCGGGAGAATATCCGTGAATATTCTCGGAGCAACGCCGCTGGATTTTTCCGTGAACGGAGAACTGGAAAGTCTGGAAAGCAGAATGGAAGCATCCGGGTTCGGCATTGTTTCCAACTGGGCCATGAACGGACATTACGGGAATGAAAACAAAGAAGAGAACAGAGAAGTTCAGGATCAGCAGGGGCGGACGCCCGGAAGGGCATCTCTGCAGGCGATCGAAAAAGCAGGGACGGCAGATGTAAATCTCGTGGTTTCCTCTGCGGGACTTGCGGCGGCAAAGATTTTGCAGAAGCGTTTCGGGATACCGTATGTAACGGGAATTCCGATAGGTCCGGAAGGCGGAAGACTTCTGACAGCCAAAATAAAGGATGCTGCGGCAGGAAAATTTCCGGACAGGATAAAAAGGAAAAGTCCGGCAGAAAATATCCGGCAGGGCGGAGAGTCTTTTGATACGGTACTCATTTATGAACCGGTGATCGGAGAGAGCATTGCGGCAGGGATGGAAAGAGAAACGGGGAAGGCGGTCCGTCTGGTCAGTCCCATACCTCCGGCAGATTACGGCGAGACGGAAAAGACAGATCCGTTTTTACGAGACGGGGATGCTTTTGCGGAAGACGAGGATGATTTGATCCCGCTGCTGAAACAGGCGAAGATCGTGATCGCAGACCCGATGTACAGGCTGATGTGTCCGGAAAACGTGAAATTTATTCCGTTTCCCCATGAAGCTTTTTCGGGAAGGATATACCGGAGGGAGATCCCCGATCTTGTAAAAGGGATCCCGATAAACTGGTTATCCTGAGAAACAAAAAAGGAAACAAAAACCGGAAACAGAAGAAAGGAAACCACAGAAACAGGCCGCGAAACAAACCACAGAAACAGGCCACGAAACAAATCACAGAAACAAATCACAAAAACAAACCACAGAAACAGGCCACGAAACAAACCACAGAAACAAATCACAAAAACAAACCACAAAAACAGGGAGGAATTACCATGAAGAGATCAGGTTACGAGAACCGAAAGAAGGCCGCAGGCATTCTTCTGACGGCAATCCTGACAATAGCTCTTACAGCATGCGGCAATACGGGAAAGACAGACTCTGCGGCGGCATCGTCCGCGTCATCTCAGATCACGGCAGCGGCATCGTCCGCAGCGGCACAGACAGCAGCGGCACAGGAAACGACAGCGAAGGCGGCAGCATCATCGGCAGGGCAGACAGGAGATACCATCACCGTCACCGACCACGCAGGCAATGAGGTAACGGTTCCGAAAAACATACAGCGGATCGCAGTCTGTGATATTTATCCGCTTCCGTCGGTTCTGTGTATTTTCTTTGATTCCGCAGAAAAGATCAAAGGCATAGCGGATGCCAGCATGACGGCGGCAAAGAACAGCCTCCTCGGACAGCTTTATCCGGATATCCTGAAGGCCGATACCGGTTATATCAAAGGCTCGGAAATCAATACCGAGGAACTTTTAAAGCTGAAACCCGATGTGGCGTTTTACAGTGCGGGAAATGAGAAACAGGGAGAAGCTCTTCGCAAGGCCGGAATCCCCGCAGTCGCGATTTCCGCAAACAAATGGCACTATGACTGTATTGAGACACTGAACAACTGGATGTCCTTATTAAGTCAGATGTTCCCCGAAAACGACAAATCCAAAATATCGGCGGATTATGCGCAGAAAATTTACGACCGCGTTCAGAGCAAGGTGAAAGATATTCCGGACGATCAGAGAAAAAAAGTATTTTTCCTGTTCCAGTATTCGGACAGCATGATCAGCACTTCCGGTGAGAACTTTTTCGGGAACTGGTGGGCACAGGCCGTCGGAGCAAAGAATGTGGCAAAAGAACTGACCAAGGACAATGCCGTGGAAGTCAATATGGAACAGATCTATGCCTGGAACCCGGAGATGATTTTTATTACCAATTTCAACAGTGCGAAGCCGGAGGATCTCTACGGCAATAAGGTGGGAAACTATGACTGGAGCGGCATTGATGCGGTCAAGAATAAACAGGCCTATAAAATGCCCCTGGGAATGTACCGCAGCTATACGCCGGGTGTGGATACGCCGGTAACGCTTCTCTGGATGGCCAAGACCGTTTATCCGGATCTGTTTTCGGATGTGGATATTACAAAGGAAACAAAGGATTATTACAGGACGGTCTTCAACGTGGAATTAACGGACGAGCAGGCGAATGCGATCTTTGCACCTTCCGCGGAGGCGGGAAAGGTATTTACCAATTAAAAAACGAAAATCTGTTTTGAACAAGGAGATAATATGGCGGGCTTAAATGAAACTCCATCAGGAGACAGGACACACATCGGGTTTTTCGGAAGAAGGAATGCCGGCAAATCCAGCGTAGTAAATGCAGTCACAGGACAGGAACTGGCCATTGTTTCGGAAACAGCCGGAACCACGACGGACCCGGTTTATAAATCCATGGAGCTCCTGCCGCTCGGTCCGGTGGTTATTATCGATACACCCGGCTTTGACGATGCGGGCACACTGGGAGAACTTCGCGTAAGGAAGACAAAGCAGGTACTGAATAAAACGGATATCGCCATACTGGTCGTGGACAAAACCGCGGGCATGGACACAACAGACCGTCAGCTGATCGGCCTGTTTCAGGAAAAGAATCTGCCCTTCCTGATTGTATATAACAAGAGTGATCTGACAGATAACGGCGAAACGGAAGCAGAAAAAAAGGCAGAGGAAAACAATATCCCGGCAGACCGTATCCTTTGCGTTTCCGCAAAAACAAAAGAGGGAATTTTTGATTTAAAGGAAAAAATCGGAAGCCTGAAACCGTCCGGGGAAGAAAAACACTTTATTACGGATTATCTTCATCCGGGGGAACTGGTGATGCTGGTCATTCCCATTGACAAGGCGGCTCCGAAAGGACGGCTCATTCTTCCGGAACAGATGGCGGTCCGGGAGGTACTGGATGCGGGAGCAAAGGCGGTGGTGATACAGGACGACCTGATAACGGAAACGTTGAATGAATTAAAAAAAGAACCGGCTCTTGTCATTACCGACAGCCAGGTCTTTCAAAAAGCTGCGGAGGATGTACCGGAAAATATTCCGCTGACATCGTTCTCCATTCTGATGGCAAAGTACAAAGGCCTTCTGGATACGGCAATAAAGGGTGTGACGGCACTGGACAGACTGCAGGACGGCGATACGGTCCTGATCGCGGAAGGATGCACGCACCACAGGCAGTGCAATGATATCGGAACCGTAAAACTCCCGAACTGGATCCGGAAATATACCGGGAAAGACATTCTCTTTAAAACCTGTTCCGGAACAGAATTCCCGGAAGATCTTTCTCCGTATTCATTTATTCTTCACTGCGGCGGCTGCATGCTGAACGAGCGGGAAGTCCGATTCCGGATGAAATGTGCCGTGGACCAGAATGTGCCGATCTCCAATTACGGAATCAGCATTGCGTTTATGAACGGAATACTGAAAAGGGCACTCGGGATTTTTCCGGAGCTGGCTGCTGAAATTCATTGAGCAATGGAGGAGGTTCCGCTTTTATATTTGAGATAGGTGTGGATCATGACGGCGATCTTCCAGGTGACGGCATCATCAAACTTCCGGATATCCAGACCGGTAGACCGGCTGATTTTTTCAAGCCGGTAGACCAGGGTATTCCGGTGCATGTACAGCTGCCGGGAGGTCTCGGCAATGTTCAGGCCGTTATCAAAGAAGGCAGAGACAATGTGGGAGGTCTCTTCATCCATTTCTTTCGGTTCATTTTTACCGAACACTTCTTTCAGGTAATTCCGGCAGACCGGTTCGGGAAGTTCATAAATGAGTCCCGCTATCCCAAGCCTGTCATATGAAAAAATATGGTTCTGCGCATAGAAAATATCGCCTATTTTCAGAGCCAGTGCCGCTTCCCGGAAGGAATCCGAAACGCAGGTTATTTTTCTCGGCAAAACAGCATAGGAAACGGATACATTCAGCATGGCTTCCGCGGTAAGCGTTTCATAAATGACCTGAGCCGTCTCATGCAGATTTTCTTCTGTTTCCCGGCCGGAACCGGTAACAAGGGCAAAGCGGCTGCGGTCCATTCGGACTACGGAGGAAGTACCGGAAGCAAGGAAAAGATTTTTCAGAATGGTTTCGATGCTGATGTCCGTATCCTGACGGATCTCAATCAGAAATACAAAGTGATCTTCTTTTTCACTGATATGAAGTTTCTTCAGTCCGTTCAGAAGATAGGAAGGATCCGAGTCGCCGGCCAGGAGATGGCGAAGTAAAGTTTCTCTGTCTGCCGGAGTATTCTGCACAGACAGAAGAGTCCGGATCTGATTCAGGGTTTCTTCTTCCCCGGATGGATTTTGTTTTTTGATGCTGAATTCGATCCCGGTTTTTTCTTTGAGCCGGGCAAGGAGTATTTTCAGCTCCTGATCATTCTTTATTTTTGATTCGGATGTTTCCTGATTTGTTTTCATGGTATCAGTTTACAACAAAAGACCGGCGGGAACAACCCGCCGGTCCAGGTGTAATGGCTCAGTTGACAATGACTTTTTCGGTTTCCTTATCAAAGAAATGAGTTTTCTGCATATCCAGAGCAAAGGAAACCGTATCCCCTGCTTTGGCTGTAGTTCTCGGATCCACGCGGGCAGTCATCTGTGTACCTGCAAAATCGAAATACAGGAACACTTCCGCGCCGAGAAGTTCATATACCTTAATGTTTGCCTTGATAATGCTGTCCTTATTCGTATCGATCATCATCTGGGAATCATAAACATCTTCCGGACGAATGCCCATGATAACTGTCTTGCCGTTGTATGGCTTCAAAGCAGCGGCTTTGGTGACCGGAACAATCAGAGTATGGTCGCCCGCCTGTGCAGTTACTTTGTCCCCGTCTGCGCTGATCCTGACATCCATAAAGTTCATCTGCGGAGAACCTATGAACCCGGCCACGAAAAGATTGCAGGGCTTTTCATATAATACATGCGGCGTATCTACCTGCTGAACCAGTCCGTCTTTCATAACTACGATCCGGGTACCGAGCGTCATGGCTTCGGTCTGATCATGTGTGACGTAGATGATGGTTGCACCGAGTCTGTCATGCAGTTTTGAAATTTCAATTCTCATCTGGACACGAAGCTTTGCATCCAGGTTGGAAAGAGGTTCATCCATCAGGAAAACCTTGGGTTTCCGGACTATGGCACGTCCCATTGCGACACGCTGTCTCTGGCCGCCGGAAAGAGCCTTGGGTTTTCTGTCGAGGAGTTTGTCCAGATCCAGGATCTGAGCAGCCTCACGGACCTTCTGATCAATTTCAGCCTTCGGGATTTTACGAAGTTTCAATCCGAATGCCATATTCTCGTATACGGTCATATGCGGATACAGAGCGTAGTTCTGGAAGACCATGGCAATATCACGGTCCTTCGGTTCCACATCGTTCATGACCTTGCCGTCAATTTCCAGAGTGCCGCTTGAAATATCTTCCAGACCGGCGATCATTCTCAGAGTTGTGGATTTGCCGCAGCCTGAAGGTCCTACGAAGATAATGAATTCCCTGTCCTGAATTTCCAGATTGAAATCTTTAACAGCCTGAAAGCCGTTTGGATACTGTTTGCAGATATTTTCCAATTTTAAACTTGCCATGGTTTTGCTCCTTCCGAAGTTTGCAGAGATTTCTTTATGCAATGATTATAATTTTATCCCTGCACCAAGACAATGGCAGAAATGACAAAGAAAAGGGAAGCTCTTCGTCATCCTGACGAAAGATCTTCACGGCCGGATTATACCCGGCTGTCGGCATTTTTGATGTAGTTTCTGATTTTTTGAAAAGATTCGTCGCTGATGTCATGTTCGATCTTGCAGGCATCTTTTTCAGCGGTGCATTCCTTTACGCCGAAAGACATCAGAAACCTTGTGAGAATGCGGTGACGGGTATAGATGCGCTCCGCGATCTTTTCGCCGGAAGGGGTCAGTAAAATGAAATTGTTTTTATCCATTTCTATGTATCCGTTTTCCCGGAGATGTTTCATGGCGATGCTGATACTGGGTTTGGAATAGCCCAGCATGTTTACGATATCAATGGAACGCACATCTCCGATTTTTTCTTTCAGCATCAGTATTTTTTCAAGATAATCCTCTGCGGACTCATGGATTTCCATAAGCAGCCTCCCGAAGCATACAGATCGTTTTTGTCTGTAAAATACTACAGAAATATTTATCCCTTACAGATTAGCAAAAACTAACCAAAATAGCAACATTTCTGCCTGCATCATCCGGTAAAGAGAGAATATCCAACGCGGAAAAAACAGTGCGGCGGTGCAGAGGGGCCCAAAGTCAGGCAGACAATAAACGGAAAAAGAAGTATAATAGCAGGGAAGAAACAGAAAGAAGATCATCAGGGGAACAGCAAAAAAATAAGAAAAGAAACAGCAAAAAAGAGAAACAGCAAAAAAGAAACAGTAAAAAAGAAACAATAAAAAAGAAACAGCAAAAAAGAAACAGCAAAAAAGAAACAGCAAAAAAGAAACAGCAAAAAAGAAACAGCAAAAAAGAGAAACAGCAAAAAAGAAACAACAAAAAAGAGAAACAGCAAAAAACAGAAAATCAGTATGATCAACAGATCAGGAGGAAAAAAATATGCTGAGTCCTAAAGTAAGGGACCTTATCAATGCACAGATCAGTAAGGAATTTTATTCTGCTTATTTATACCTTGATTTTTCAAATTATTATTATGAGAGCGGGCTGGACGGTTTTGGACACTGGTACGATATTCAGGCGCAGGAGGAACGGGATCATGCAATGCTGATGCGGACTTATCTGCACAATAACGGGGAAACTGTTACCTTTGAAGAAATCCCCGCGCCAAAACAGACATACGCAGGACCGGAGGATCCGCTGAGGATAGGACTCGGGCATGAGCAGTATGTTACCGGTCTGATCAATACCATTTACAGGGCGGCCGCTGACGTCAACGATTACCGGACCATGCAGTGCTTCGACTGGTTTGTAAAGGAACAGGGAGAAGAAGAGAAAAACGGGGATGACCTGATCAAAAAATTTAAGCTTTTCGGTTCTGACCCCAAGGGCCTTTACTCGCTGAATCAGGAACTGCTGACCAGAATCTATACGGTACCGTCGCTGGTGCTGTAACAAAAATCCGGGAAACAGGAAAGGCTGCAGCCCGGGAGACAGCGGGAGATTGCTTATATGAAGGCGGTGGAAAAGAGAGTCCGGGAGAAGCTTTTTGACCTGCAGGATAAAGACTATCGGAATTTTCAGGAAAAACTCTGCCCGAATGTTGATCCGGACACCATAATCGGCGTCCGGATGCCGGATCTCCGCAAATTCGGATCGGAATATGCAAAGGATCCCGAAAGCAGACGGTTCATGAAGGAACTGCCGCACAGGTACTATGATGAAAATAATCTGCACGGGATCCTTCTGGAAAAGATCAGGGATTATGAGGAACGGATTGCGGAGACAGACCGGTTCCTCCCCTATGTGGATAACTGGGCTACCTGCGATATGATATCACCGGGGAATTTTTCCGGGCACAGAGAGAAACTGATAAACGAAATCAGGAGATGGGTTCGGGACAGCAAGACCTACACGGTAAGGTTCGGGATCCGGCTGCTGATGTCATTGTATCTGGAGGATGCCTTTAAGCCGGAATATCTGGAAGTGGTCGCCAAAGTCAAATCGGACGAATACTATGTCAATATGATGAAAGCCTGGTTCTTTGCGACTGCACTGGCAAAACAGAATACAGCAGCGCTGCCATACCTTGAAAAGAACAGGCTGGATGAGTGGACACACAACAAAACCATACAGAAGGCAGTTGAAAGTTACCGCATCACAGAGGAACAGAAGATCTATTTAAAGAGTCTGAAGCGAAATAACAGCTCTCTCCATTCCACAAAAAACAAATAAGGAGGCGGAAGGATGTATTATTCCAGCGGAAATTACGAAGCTTTTGCCCGGCCGGTGAAACCGGAGGGTGTTGACGGAAAAAATGCCTATATTATCGGTTCCGGTCTCGGGGCGCTTTCCGCGGCATGTTTCCTGGTCCGTGACGGACAGATGAAAGGGGAAAATATCCATGTGCTGGAGAAGGATCCCATCCCGGGCGGAGCCTGTGACGGGTTTCAGTACGGCGACATCGGCTATGTCATGCGGGGCGGCCGTGAAATGGACAATCACTTTGAGTGTATGTGGGATCTGTTCCGGTCCATCCCGTCCATAGAAACGGAAGGAGTCAGTGTCCTGGATGAATATTACTGGCTTAACAAAAAGGATCCGAACTATTCGCTGATGCGGGCAACGGAAAACCGCGGACAGGATGCGCACACCGATAAAAAATTCGGACTTTCCGATAAAGGCGCCATGGAGATCATGAAACTCTTTTTCACGCCGGATGAGAAACTCTATAATAAACGGATCGAGGAGTTTTTTGACAGGGAAGTCCTGGAATCCAATTTCTGGCTCTACTGGCGTACCATGTTCGCATTTGAAAACTGGCACAGCGCGTTGGAAATGAAACTTTATATCCAGCGGTTCATTCATCATGTGGGAGGACTGCCGGATTTCACAGCTCTCCGTTTTACCAAATACAATCAGTATGAATCCATGATCCTTCCCATGGTGAAATACCTGGAGTCCTTCGGCGTGAACTTCCGGTATAATACCAAAGTGGTCAATGTGGAATTTCTCAGTGAAACAAAAAAGAAAACCGCAAAACGGATCATCGTCACCTGTGACGGAAAAGAAGAGAACATTGATCTTACGGAAAATGATCTTGTCTTTATCACCAACGGCGGCTGCGTGGAGAATTCTTCCTACGGCAGCCAGAATAAACCGGCTGAGTTTCATAAGACCATACGCGAGGGCGGAGGCTGGGATATGTGGCGGAAGATCGCAGCACAGGATGCCTCCTTCGGTCATCCCGATAAATTCTGCCATGATCCGGAACAGTCCAACTGGATGAGCGCTACGGTAACCACGCTGGACGGCAAAATTCCGCCGTATATGCAGAAGATCTGCAAGAGGGATCCGTTCTCCGGAAAGGTGGTTACCGGCGGCATTGTAACTGCAAGAGATTCCGGCTGGCTGCTGAGCTGGACGGTAAACCGCCAGCCGCAGTTCAGGAATCAGCCCAAGGATCAGCTGGTCGTATGGGTCTACGGTCTGTTTTCGGATAAGCCCGGAGACTTTGTCAAAAAAACCATGCGGGAATGTACCGGTAAGGAGATCTGCATGGAATGGCTGTACCACATGGGAGTACCCGAGGCGGAGATTTCGGACCTCGCAGAGCACAGTGCCAATACGGTTCCGTGTATGATGCCGTATATTACCGCGTTCTTTATGCCGCGGGAAAAAGGAGACCGTCCGGATGTTGTTCCGGACAAGGCAGTGAACTTTGCTTTTCTCGGTCAGTTTGCCGAGACCCGGAGGGATACGATTTTCACTACCGAGTATTCCATCCGCACCGCCATGGAAGCTGTTTATACTCTGCTGAAAATAGACCGCGGTGTTCCGGAGGTCTGGGGAAGCGTATATGATATCCGGGATCTGCTCAATGCCACGGCAGCCCTTCGTGACGGAAGAAAAATTACCGATATGAAGCTGGGCATGGTGGAGAAAGCGGCCCTGAACGGAGTCCTGAAAAAGGTAAAGGGGACAGACATCGACAAACTGTTAAAAGAGCATCATGTCATCTGAATAAAAACGGATGCATAAATCATAGTGCAAAACATAAAAGGAGGTATATCATGAAACAGATACTCAGTACAGACAAAGCGCCGGGAGCCATAGGCCCGTATTCCCAGGGGATAAAAGCAGGAGGTCTTATCATCACATCCGGTCAGATTCCTCTTGACCCGGCAACCGGTAAGTTCCCGGAGGGAATTGAGGAGCAGACAAAACAGTCCCTTTTAAACTGCCAGGCTGTGCTTGCGGCGGCAGGCGCAGGACTGGATCAGGTCATCAAGACCACGGTTTTTCTCAGTGATATGAATAACTTTGCGGCAATGAACGGAGTCTATGCAAAATTCTTCACGGAAAACTGCCCGGCAAGAAGTGCGGTAGAGGTCGCAAGGCTTCCGAAGGATGCCATGATCGAGATAGAATGCATTGCAGTGGAATAAGAGAAAATTGATTTACCGGGAAAAGCCCGGTGTTTGAAACAAAAAGTCAGCAGGTGCACAGGCACCTGCTGACTTTTGTTTTTATCAGAAAACCAATCAATAATTCTTTGTCATCCTCTCGAAATAAGCTCTCGGGTGATCGCAGCACGGACACTTTTCAGGAGCTTCCGCGCCCTCATAAATGAATCCGCAGTTACGGCACTTCCAGCCCAGAGGAGCATCATCCTTAAAGACCTTTTCGTCCTTCAGTCTTTGAACCAGTTCCCGGTAGCGCTTCTCATGTCCTGCCTCAACTTTTGCCACCAGTTCAAACTTGGCAGCCAGTTCCGGGAAGCCTTCCTCTTTCGCTTCGCGGGCCATGCGGGCATACATATCCGTCCACTCATAATTTTCGCCGGAAGCGGCATCCTCCAGGTTCGTGATCTCATCATCAATCCCGTGGAATGCCTTAAACCACAGCTTTGCATGTTCCTTTTCATTTTCCGCTGTTTCCAGATATAAAGCGGCAAGCTGCTCATAACCGGCTTTTTTGGCAGCGGAAGCATAGTAAGTATATTTGTTCCTTGCCTGGGATTCTCCGGCAAAAGCATCTTTCAGATTCTGTTCCGTTTTGGTTCCGGCGTATTTGGATGTCATATGTATTTCCTCCTTTTTTGAAAGAATAGAAGTTATGAGAAATAGCGTTTCAGCAGTCCTGCGAATGCCTTGCCGTGTCTTGCTTCATCACGCGCCATCTCGTGTACGGTATCGTGAATGGCATCCAGATTCTGCTCTTTCGCGAGTTTTGCAAGTTCCACTTTCCCTGCGGTTGCTCCGTTTTCGGCAGCAACTCTGAGCTGAAGGTTTTTCTTTGTGGAATCCGTGACAACATCGCCCAGCAGTTCTGCAAAACGGGAGGCATGATCCGCTTCCTCGAAAGCAGCAATCTTATAGTAGTCACCGACTTCCGGATAGCCTTCACGGTAAGCGACTCTTGACATGGCAAGATACATTCCTACTTCGGAGCATTCTCCGTTGAAATTGGCTTCCAGGCCTTTTTTGATTTCAGGATCCACGTCCTTTGCAATTCCAACCACATGCTCGGCAGCCCAGGTCATACCTTCCTCTTCCTTTACTTCTACAAACTTATCTGCCGGAGCCTTGCACTGCGGGCACTGCACCGGAGGCTGGTCTCCCTCAAAAATATAACCGCATACTGTACATTTCCATTTTTTCATGATTTTCTTCTCCTTTGCTTTCATATGTTGTTTGTTTTACTGTATTGTTTTTTAACGTTCTAAGCTTTTTTTGTAACATTCCCTGCAGTATCCGTAGAAAATCAGAGAGTGGAAATTTACAATTCCGATATCCGGACCCACTGCCATGTCATTCAGGGAACGGATCAGGTCTATATCCAGATCCATGACCTTTCCGCATTCTCTGCAGACAAAATGGTAATGATCGCTGACATTGTAATCGTAATGTTCCGACCCGTCTCCGCATGAAATCTTCCGGATGGAGCCCGTATCGGTAAGCAGACTTAAATTCCGATAGACGGTTCCGAGGCTGATGTGCGGATATTTCTCCCGGAGAGACTGATACAGGGCATCGGCAGTCGGATGGTCGAAACGTGTCTGCAAAGCCTCCTTAACAGCTTCACGCTGCCGGCTGTATTTGAGTTCCTTCATCGGTCCTCCTTTTCAGGAACAATAAAAACAATAATTATTACTGTTTAAGTATAGCACACCTTTTTTTTCTGTCAAGAGAAAATCCTGAATATTTATCACTATTTTATGACCGGCAGGTTGTGAAACGGTTAATATTTAATCATCAGACACTATATAGAAGGAAAGAAAATTGAATCCGAAATAACCGAGTTTTCACACCCCGATGAGCTGCTCTCTGCCATCGACAAAGACAATTACCACATCTGCGAGAATAGAGATAGACAAGGATATCAGTGCCGATGTGACTATTAAAGACCTGCATATGGAATGCAGCTGAATTTCCCCTTTTAAGATTGAGGACAATTCCACAGGAAATGTAAATATTACGCTTGCGGGAGAGAACAGTCTTAAAACTACACAATACGAAGGTGCCGGATTACAGAAAAACGGAGATATCGAGGGGATAGGAAAACTGACCATTGCAGGAAGCGGCAGCCTGACGGCAGACGGCGGCGGCGGCAATGGAGCGGGGATAGGCGGCGGCGGTTCCGCAGGAACCGGCGGAGCCGGAAGCAATATCACGATCAGCGGGGGAACCGTAACGGCAACCGGCGGCAATGGAGCGGGGATAGGCGGCGGAAACGGAGGAGCCGGAAGCAATATCACGATCAGCGGGGGAACCGTTAAAGCAACCAGCGGCGGCAATGGAGCGGGGATAGGCGGCGGAGTAAACGGAGCCGGAAGCTATACCCCGCAGTGGGGCCAGAGCGGGAACAGCTGGAAATACCGGAAAGCGGACGGGAAGTATGCCCAGAATGAATGGCAGCTGATCAGCTATAACGGGGAAACAAGCTGGTATTATTTCGGATCGGACAGCAGCATGGTTTCCGGCTGGCATCAGGATAACGCCGGGAACTGGTACTACCTGAAAGAAAGTTCGGGAACATCGGGAACGGGGACCGGTACCGGAGGAGGAAGTTTCCGGGGAGCCATGCAGACAGGATGGTCCGCGGATCCGCAGGACGGACACCGGTATTATCTGGATCCGTCAACCGGGAAAATGGTGACCGGGTGGAAGCAGATAGACGGCCTCTGGTACTATTTCAACGAGACGGTTCCAAAACAGAGCGGCTGGAGCTGGAGCGAAACGGAAAAGAAACTGGTCTATGCGGATAACGGAGAACTGCCGCTCGGTGCCTGCATCGACAGCATGACAACGGATCAAAAGCCGGAATAAAAAGATAAACGATTTAATTCCAATGAAGCAACAGATACGAAAGATATACTCGAAACACAGGAAACTGTGCTATAATGTTTGAATATATGTGCTGGGAGGAGAATGACATGGCAGAAGATATCAATAAGGAAGAAAAAACAGACCCGGGGACCGGCGAAAAGACGACCATGGCGGATTTCGACAGGGAGATCAACGAATCCTTTAAGACTTCGAAAAAGATCGAAAATGAAGATATGGGCAAATGGGATCATTTTAAGGAAATGATGGAAAATAAGGAACAGGCAGATGTAAAGATCATTGAGGTGGTCAAGGCCGGATGCGTGGCATTTTTAGAGGAAGTCCGTGCGTTCATTCCGGCGAGCCAGCTTTCTTCTGCCTATGTGGAAAAGCTGGATGATTATCAGAATAAGCATATCCGTGTTGTTGTCATTACCGTGGATCCTGAGAAAAAGAAACTGGTTTTAAGCCATCGTGCCATAGAGATGGCGGAGAAAGAACAGGAAGCGGCTGCGAAAATGGCAGAGATCAAGGTCGGGGATATAATGACCGGAAAAGTGGAAAGCCTGAAAGATTACGGCGCGTTTGTGGACCTGGGCGGCGTAACAGGACTGCTTCATATTTCCCAGATCTCCCATCAGAGGATAAAAAGTCCTTCTGCTGTCCTGAAAGAGGGGCAGGAGGTCAAGGTAAAAGTCATCCGGATGGAAAACGGGAAAATATCCTTGTCGATGCGGGAACTTGAACCGGAAACAGGCGAATACGGGACCGAGAACACACTGGAAGAAACCGGCGGGTTCCAATATGAAGAGAAGACACAGGCGACAACAAATCTCGGATCTCTTTTGAAAGGCATTAAACTGAACTGAAAGGAACCGAATCCAAATGGAAAAATCACCCATTGAAAAAAAACTGGAATTTGAATATCCGAACATTGCAAAGGAAGCGCCGCAGCAGATCAAAGCTGCAGAAAAATTTGCAAAAGGCTATATGGAATTTTTAGCGGCATGCAAGACGGAACGCGAGTGCGTGAACTTTGCGGAAGTGGCGCTTGCAGAGGCGGGGTATGAACGCTTTGATCCGAAAAAGAAATACGGGGCGGGGGATAAGGTCTACGATGTGAACCGCGGGAAAGCCATTCTGGCAACCGTATTCGGGAAGCAAAAACTTTCGGAAGGTGTCTGCATCAACGGAGCGCATATTGATTCTCCGCGTCTGGACCTGAAACCGAATCCGCTGTACGAAAAAAATGAGATCGCCTATTTTAAGACCCATTATTACGGCGGCATCAAAAAATATCAGTGGGGAACCATTCCCATGGCCATGCACGGCGTTGTGATCAAGAAAGACGGCAGTGTGGTCAATATCCGGATTGGAGAAGAAGAGGGGGATCCTGTTTTCTGTATTTCCGATCTTCTGCCGCATCTGGCTAAGAAACAGGAAGAACGAAAACTTTCCGACGGCCTCCTGGGGGAGGAACTGAATATCATCCTGGGTTCCGTTCCGTATACGGGGACAGATGCCGAAAAAGTAAAAGAGCCGTACCGCCTGGAAGTTTTAAGGCTGCTGAATGAAAAATACGGGATTACCGAAAAAGATTTTGCGCGGGCGGAAATCGAAATGGTGCCGGCAGACAAGCCGCGGGATGTGGGATTTGACCGCTCCATGGTCGGTGCTTACGGGCAGGATGACCGTGTCTGTGCTTATCCCGCGCTGATGGCGCAGCTGGATACGAAGACACCGGAATATACAACCGTGACGGTTCTTACGGATAAGGAAGAGATCGGATCTGTCGGCGTAACCGGACTGGATTCCAATTATCTGCATGACTATATCGGTTTTCTGGCGGACAACCAGGGAGCGGATCTGAAGGAGGTATGTGCAAACTCCCGCTGTCTTTCCGCGGACGTGAATGCCGCCTACGATCCTACGTTTGACGATGTATTTGATCCCGCAAATTCCAGTTTTCTCAATCACGGCGTTGTCCTCAGCAAATATACCGGAGCGAGAGGAAAATCGGGAAGTTCGGATGCAAGTGCGGAGTATATGGCGGAAGTCATCGACATCATGGACCGTGCAAAGGTATACTGGCAGATCGGGGAGCTGGGCAAGGTCGATGCGGGCGGCGGCGGTACCATAGCCATGTATGTCGCGGGAATGAATATTGACGTGGTGGATCTGGGCGTGCCGGTCCTTTCCATGCACGCACCGTTTGAAATCACGAGCAAGCTGGACTTGTATAATACCTATCTTGCGTTCAGGGCGTTCTATAACTGAAATGCGGGAAATAAAACAGAATGAAGAAGAAGGAATGAGGAGAATAATTATGAGAAATAAGAAATTCATTTGTCTGCTCTGCTGTCTTGCGGCAGGCGCGGTCTTCATGACCGGATGCGGAAGCAGCAAAACAGCGGCATCATCGTCCAACGCTGCCCTTACGGAGCCGAAATCCTACGGGAAGGTGACAAAACTCGGAAATTATAAGGGGATCAGTCTTACGGTAGACAGTACGGTAGTCACCGATGAGGAGGTTACCGAGCAGGTCAACCAAAGAGTTACCGCCGACACAACAACAACGGAAGTGGACCGTGCGGCGCAAAAGGGAGATGTTTTAAACATTGATTTTGTCGGAAAAATAGACGGGAAGGAATTTGACAACGGGTCCGCAACCGGATTTAACATGACGATCGGAAGCGGAAAGATGTTAGACGGTTTTGAAGACGGACTGATCGGATCCAAAAAGGGAGATAAAAAGACGCTGAACCTTGCATTCCCGGCTGACTATAAAGAGGCGGACCTTGCCGGCAAGGATGTTGTATTTGAAGTGACCGTGAATTCCGTTTCTGAAAGCAAATCGGCGGTTCTTTCCGATGAATGGGTCAATACCTATACAAAAGGGGAAGAAACCACGGTTGCGGCTTACAGAGACAAGATGAGAAGCGATCTGGAAGAATCCAAAAAGAAATCCGCCGAAAGCAATGCGGAAAATGAGGCGATTCAGAAAGTCATAGACAGCTCGGAATTCAAGCTGCAGGACAGCGCGGTTGCCTATGCACTTCAGGAAATGAAAAAGAACGTGGAAGCACAGATCACGCAGTATGCCGCTTACGGAATTACCCGGGACTTGTTTCTGCAGTATAACGGTTTAACGGAAGAAACGCTCCTGCAGGAAGAACAGAAGTCTGCGGAAAACAGCGCAAAACAGATCGTTCTGGTTAAGGCGATCGCCAAAAAAGAGAATATGAAGCTGGAAGATGCCGATTATAAGCTTCTGGAAAATCTGACCGGACAGACCAAGGCACAGCTTGTCAGCAGCGCGGGACAGTCACAGGTGGATCAGGTGGCGCTGTATTATAAGGTGGCAAAATTTATTTATGACAATGCCAGCAAGACTACGGCGGAAACAACAGCAGCGTCTGCGGAAACAACGGCGGCATCCGGCGTAACGGAGAGCAGCAGTTCGCAGTAAGCAGCCGGCAGTGCGCAGATAAAACCCGGCGTGACGGAAAGCAGCAGGAAGTGCGCAGAGAAAACCCGGCGTGACGGAAAGCAGCAGGAAGCGCGCAGAGAAAACCCGGCGTAACGGAAAGCAGCAGGAACCGCGCAGAGAAAACCCGGCGTGACGGAAAGCAGCAGGAAGCACCGCCGCGGCGACAGGCGGCCATACTCACAGGAAGTACCCGGCCATCCATATAAGCCGGAACAGGGGCTAAAACAGATGATCATCGATGACATCATATTGGATGTAGAGGCAACAAAGGAACGTGACCCCGCAGCACACAGTTCCATGGAAGTGCTGCTGCTTTATCAAGGGGTTCATGCGCTTATAGCACACAGATTTGCGCACTGGTTCTACGAACGGAAATGTTTTTTTGCTGCAAGACTGATCTCTCAGATCTCACGTTTTTTCACACAGATCGAGATCCATCCCGGCGCAAAGCTGGGCAGAGGGATCGTGATCGATCACGGTGCCGGAGTCGTAATCGGCGAAACGGCGGAAGTGGGAAATAACTGTACCATTTATCAGGGAGTAACACTCGGAGGCATCGGCACCGAAAAGGGAAAGCGTCATCCGACGCTCGGAAACAACGTAACGGTCGGTGCCGGGGCAAAAATTCTCGGATCGTTTGAAGTAGGAGATAACTGTACCATTGCCGCAAATGCCGTTCTCTTAAAACCGCTGAAGAAAAATATCACGGTTGCCGGTGTCCCCGCGAAACCGGTGCGGATAGACGGGGAAGAGGTCAATAAAATACCGCACGCCTACAGCGCGGATCTGGGGAAACTGCAGGACAAGATCTATGTTCTGGAAAAACGGATCCGGATGCTGGAAAAGAATCCCGGAGAAATGAAAGATGGCAGCAAAGAGTCCTGAACAGAGCAAGGCTGAAAAGAGCATTATCAAGCGCTTTCGCAAAGAGATCTGGCATCCCTTTGTGCAGGCGCTTAAAATTTATGAGATGATCTCGCCGGGAGATAAAATAGCAGTCTGTATATCCGGCGGGAAGGATTCCTTTCTTCTGGCAAAATGTATGCAGGAGATAAAAGAGCACGGGGAAATACCGTTTGATCTGTGTTTTCTGGTTATGGATCCGGGATACCGGAAAGAAAATCTTTCCCTGATCCGGGATAATGCCCGGATGCTGGGCATCCCCGTTTCCATAGAAAAATCGGACATTTTTGAATCTGTCACAAATGTGGAGGATTCTCCCTGCTATCTGTGCGCCCGTATGCGGAGAGGGTTTCTGTATGCGAAAGCAAAAGAACGCGGGTGTAATAAAATAGCACTCGGCCATCACATGGATGATGCCATTGAAACGGTCCTTTTATCTGTCCTGTATGCCGGGCAGTTCAATACCATGATGCCGAAACTGCATTCGGAAAACTTTCCGGGGATGGAGCTGATCCGGCCTTTGTATCTTGTGAAGGAAGAGGATATTATTGCGTGGCGGGATTTCAATGGACTGAAGTTTTTGAAATGTGCCTGCCGCCTTACGGAAAAGACCGAGGAAGAAATCGCTCTTGGGGAGACAGAGAAAACATCCAAGCGGGCGGAAGTCAAAGAACTGATCAGGACCCTGAAAAAGGGGAATCCGACGGTCGACAGAAATATTTTAAAGAGTGCCGGGAATGTAAATCTGGATGCCTGTATCGGTTATGTAAAAGACGGAAAACGATATTCTTTTTTAACAGCATACGGGGAAGGACGAACATCATCCCACGGAATCCGGAAAGAAAAAACCACCGCCGGGAAGCGGGAAGAAAAAACTACAGCCATAAACCGGAAAGAAAAAACCACCGCCGGGAAGCGGGAAGAAAAAACTACAGCTGCGAATCAGAAAGAAAAAACCACCGCTCCGGGAAAAAGGAAAAAACCGGAAGGGCCGTTTTACGTGTATCTGCTTCGCTGTGCGGATAAAAGCATTTACTGCGGCTATACCAATGACCTGGAAAAGCGCCTTGCCGCGCATAATGCGGGCAAAGGCGCCGTCTATACAAAATTTCATGGTCCCTGTGAACTTGTCTATCACGAAACCTTCGCGCTGCAGAGAGAAGCCTTACGCCGCGAATATGCCATCAAGCAGCTGGGCAGGAAACAGAAGGAGAAACTGATATCCGGGCAGGAGAGCCCGGATAAAAGTCAAAGCAGAAATCAGATTAAGGCAGGAGAAAAAAGTAAAACAGAAGCCAAAGCCAAAGCAGGAGTAAAGGCCGGGCGCAAAACGGAGCAGGGGAAAAAGGTCAGGCCACACAGGTAAACATCATCATAAAGTGACAGAAGCTGCCGGCCATTACAAAAAGATGGAAGATCTCATGGGAACCGAAATTCTTGTGAAGATGATTGAATACCGGAAGCTTCAGCGCGTAAATTATCCCGCCTGCCGTATAGATCAGACCGCCGAGGAAAAACCACAATACGCCGGATTTCGGAAGCGCCGCCAGAATTCTGGACATGGCAAAAATGCAGAGCCAGCCCATGCCGATATAGATTGCAGAACTCAGCCACTTGGGGCAGGTGATCCAAACAAGATTCAGGATCATACCGGCAGCGGCAAGGATCCAGACAAGCGCAAGGAGTTTCAGACCGGCTGCATCGCCCAGTACGGTAAGACAGATAGGCGTATAGGTGCCGGCGATCAGAACGTAAATCATCATGTGATCGATCTTCCGCAGGATTTTATTGACCCGCGGGCTGATATCCAGGGAATGATAGGTGGTGCTGGCGCCGTAAAGCAGTACCATGCTGAGCATGAAGACGGCAAGCGCGATTACCGTAATGCGGCTGTCTGCCGAAAGCTGTGCTTTTATGAGAAGGGGAACGGACGCAGCCATGGCAAGGATCATACCGATAAAGTGCGTGATCGCACTTCCCGGATCCTTGAGCTTGTGTTCTTTGATTTCGGTGATTGCTTTTTCCATATATGCACCTCCGCATCATGAAATGCTGAAAATTCATCATGTAGTTTTGAAAACTACTTATCGTATTTCATAATATAGCACATGTAAAATCGGAAAGCAATAGGGAAAAATGAAAGCAATGGGAAAAACCGGAAAATACGGTTTATGAGAGGAGAAAGTTATGGAAGATCTGAATGTTCTTTATGAAGACAGGGATATTCTGGTCGCAGTCAAGCCATCCGGCGTGGAAAGCGAAGCCGCAAAAGGGATAGAGCCGGATATGATCAATCTGATCCGAAACCGCCTGCAAAAAGAAAAGGGAGGATCAGAAAAAGCAGGGCCGGCCGGATCGGAAGCACCCTATGTGGGTCTCATTCACCGGCTGGATAAACCGGTGGAAGGCATCATGGTATTTGCGAAGACAAAAGAAGCGGCAGCTGCTTTGTCAAAGCAGACGGCGGAAGGGACCATGAAAAAAAAGTACAGGGCCGTCCTGTGCGGACAGCCTGCTGTACCAAAAGGGGTATTTACGGATTACCTGAGAAAGGATCCCGGAAATAATTTTTCGGAGATCGTAAAGAAGGATGTTCCCGGCGCCAAAAAAGCAGAGCTGAGATATGCGGTCCTTGCAAAAAAATACCTGAGCGGAGAGCAGATCTCCGAAGTGGAGATCGAACTCGTGACCGGCCGGCATCATCAGATCAGGGTTCAGTTTGCCGCACACGGACTGCCGCTTCTGGGAGACCGGAAATACAATCCGGCCTATCTTAAAACAGGAGGGAAGGGAAATATCCTGCCTCCGGCAGGACTTTGCGCCCAGCCCTGCGGGGAAAGACTCGCACTCTGCGCGGTATCGCTTTCCTTTGTACACCCGAAGACCCGTAAACCTATGTCCTTTGCCTGGAAACCTTCGGGGCCTGCCTGGGATTTGTTCTGAATGCACCGTTGTGCACTGTCGTGCACCGTTGTTTATTTTGATTTCAATTCATTCCACATCTGATCGTATAAGGCATCTCCGCTGTCTCCGAGATATTTGAACACATCGCATTTGGCAAGATCCGCATCATCCGGAAAAACGGCTTTATTATTTTGCATTTCGGGATCCAGCATATCGAATGCCGCTTTGTTCGGCGTGGGATAGGTGATGTAATCAAAATTATCCTTGGCAATATCGCCGCGGCAGAGGAAGTCTATCCATTTTTCCGCATTTTCCTTGTGCTCTGCATTTTTCGGGATGACCCAGCTGTCTATCCAGACATTGGATCCTTCCTCCGGGATAACATAGTTCAGCTGGTAATCAGCATTGGCGGCCTTGACTTCGTTCTGGATGTAAAGCATTTCGCCGGAATAGATGGCAGCCATGGCGGCTTCTCCGCCTATCATCTTATCACGTACCTGATCCACCACATAAGCCTGAACCAGCGGCTTCTGTTTGACAAGAAGATCCTTTACTTTTTCCAGCTGGTCCTTGTCTGTTGTGTTGATATCGTACCCGAGAAGTTTTTCGCCGATCATGAAGGTGTCCCGGACAGAATCCTGCATCAGGATTTCCCCGCTGTATTTCTGGTTCCAGAGAGCGTTCCAGCTCTTGGGCGTATCTGCCGGATCCACCATGGAAGTGTTGTAAATGATCCCGACGGTACCCCAGCAGTAAGGAACGGAATATTGATTTTCCGGATCGAAGGCTTTGGATTTATCCATATATTTTTGATCGATATTTTTGACATTCGGGACTTTTGTAAAGTCGATCGGCTGCAGAAGATTGTTCCGGATCATTTTTTCGATGATGTAGTCGGACGGACATACCACATCATATTTCACAGCGCCTGCCTGGATGATCGGATACATTTCCTCGTTGGTTTCAAAGGTATCGTAGACTACCTTGATACCGGTTTCCTTTTCAAATCTGGCTACGACATCTTCTCCGATATATTCACCCCAGTTATAAACATAGAGCTTATTGTCCTCCGCTTTTTTTGCGGGGGAGGAAGTGCCGCATGCAGCAATTCCAAGAGACATGCATGCCGCAAGCAATATGGCAGTCATTTTTTTTCCGGTTGATTTTTTCATTTTTTCTCCTCTGTTTCTAAGCTTTGTCAGCAGGTGCAGGTGTTTTTATACTGTTTCTTTTCGGGGCAAAGTTCGTAAGGATCATCAGGACAAGCACGGCAACAAAAATGATCGCGGATAAAGCATACATGCTCGGCACAATGCCGCGTCTTACCTGAGAATAGATCAGCGTGCTTAAGGTATCGATTCCGGCTCCTTTTGTAAAATGCGTGATGATAAAATCATCAAGAGACATGGTAAAGGCCAGGAGGAAGCCGGAAATCACACCGGGCAGGATATCCGGGAACACGACCCGGAAGAAAGCCTGCTGCGGTGTGGCGCCGAGATCCTGGGCCGCCTCAAAGGTGGATCTGTTGGTCTGCTTTAATTTCGGCATGACGCTTAAAATCACATACGGCAGATTGAAGGTTATGTGACTGATCAGGATGGTGTTGAATCCGAGGGAAATCTTAAAGGCAATAAAGGCAAGCATCAGAGAAATTCCCGTTACAATATCCGCATTCAGCATGGGAATATTGGTGATGCCCATGAAAACGGTCTTCGGAAATTTTTTCATGGAGTTGATGCCGATCGCCGCGGCGGTTCCCACGACGGTGGCAATCAGAGCGGAGAGGACCGCTATGATAAGCGTATTCCGGAAAGCGGCCATGATGGTCGGGGAGGAAAATAATTCCGCATACCAGGACAGCGTAAAACCTCCCCAGCGGGTCCGTGATTTGCTGGCATTAAAGCTTAAGACGATCATGGTGAGGATGGGGATGTACAGAAAGATCAGCATCAGCACCAGATAAAAGTCACCGAAAAAACGGCGGATCCCGATCCAGACATCGGTGGCTTTTTTTGTTGTATTTTTTTCCGTCTGTTCCATCAGAATGCCGTCCCTTCCCCGTTTTTATCATACTTGGCAATAATGGACATGCTGAGAAGGATAAAGACCATCATGACAATGGAAAGACCGCTTCCCAGATTCCAGTTGCTGGCCTTGGTGAACTCCTGCTCGATCACGTTTCCGATCAGAAGGATTTTACTGCCGCCGAGAATATTGCTGATCACGAAGGTCGTGAGAGCGGGAACAAATACCATGGTGATGCCGCTGACGATTCCGGGAACGGAAAGCGGAATCCAGATCCGGAGAAGTGTTTGTCCGAAGTTGGCGCCGAGATCTCTTGCCGCCTCGATCACGCTGTCATCGATCTTGCACATGGTATTGTAGACAGGGAGGATCATGAAAGGCAGGAAGTTATAAACCATACCCAGCACTATGGCTTTCGGCGTATTGATGATGGCAATATTCTTTAAATGAAAGAAGGTCAGAAATCCGTTGATCACACCGTTTTTTTCCAGAAGGGTCTGCCAGGCAAGCGTCCGGAGTAGAAAATTCATCCACATCGGAAGGATGAAAATAAACACGATAAAGCTGGAGGATCCGAGTTTTTTTCCGCGTAAGATCATGGAGAGCGGAAAAGCAAGAATCAGGCAGATCAGGGTGCTGATCAGGGAAAGAGCCATGGACAGGCCGAGTGCCTTGGCATGATCCGGCCGGGCAATGGATGCGATGTTTGCAAAAGTGAAAGCGCCGCTTTTATCCGTGAGGCCGAATACGAAGATCAGCATGAGCGGAATAACGGTAAAACCGATGATCCAGATGATATAAGGGAAGGAAAGCAGTTTTTTCCCGATGGAATACCCCTTAGACATTGATGATTGCCTCCTCATCTTCGGATGCGGGCTTGTTCATGATCTGAATATTATAGGGATCCACATGAATGCCGACTTCCTGGCCGAGCGTATAGCACTTTGTGGAATGAACAAGCCATTCAAAGCCGGTTTCGGTGGTCACTTCCATTTCATACTGGACGCCCTTGAAAATAAGATGGGTCACATGTCCCTTCAGGGTCCCTTCTTCCGGGGGCACCAGTTCCACATCCTCCGGACGTATGACAACATCGACCGGCTTGTTGCTCCCGAAGCCCTTATCCACACAGGCAAATTTTGCGCCGAAGATTTCCACGAGCTCATCCTGAAGCATGGTGGCGCCGATGATGTTGGAGTCGCCGATAAAATCCGCCACAAAGGCGTTTTCCGGTTCGTTGTAGATCTGTTCCGGAGAACCCATCTGCTGAATATATCCCTGGTTCATGACTACGATGGTATCGCTCATGGTCAGGGCTTCCTCCTGGTCGTGCGTCACATAAATAAAGGTAATGCCAAGTTCGTTTTTCAGACGGATCAGTTCATACTGCATGTCCTGCCGGAGTTTCAGATCCAGAGCGCCAAGAGGTTCATCGAGGAGGAGAAGCCGGGGTTCGTTGACGATCGCGCGTGCGATCGCAATCCGCTGCTGCTGTCCGCCGGAAAGAGAATCGGAATCGCGGTTTTCAAAGCCGGTGAGATTTACCAGCTTCAGGGCATACTTGATCTTGTCATCAATATAGGATTTTGTTTTCCCCTTGATGGTAAGACCGAAAGCGATATTTTCCGCAATATTCATGTGCGGGAACAGGGCGTATTTCTGGAATACCGTATTTAACTGCCGTTTGTTCGGCGGAAGTTCCGTGATGTCCTGACCGTCAAAAATCACTGAGCCCTTGTCCGGGCTTTCAAATCCGCCGATAATGCGGAGCGTTGTTGTTTTTCCGCAGCCGGAGGGACCGAGGAGCGTTACAAAGGAATTTTCCGGTACGGAAAGACTGAGATCATCCAGAACCATTTCTCCGTCAAAACTTTTGAAAATGTGCTGCAGATCAATGAGTGGGGTTGACATGTTTTTATTCCTTCTTTATTTAAAATGACGGCGGGGTACTGACCCAGATCAGCACGGCACCGGATTTGCTGGACAGAAAATGAATTCGTTCCGATGCAAAATAAAAGCTCTCACCTTTTTTTGCCTGAAACAGTTTGCTGCCTATATGGATTTCGACGGAGCCGGAAAGAACGTGGCCGAATTCTTCGCCTTCATGCGGATTATCCGGATAGGTGGAACCGCCCGGTTCTATCTTCATCAGGATGGGTTCCATCAGATTTTTCTGTGCGTTGGGAATGATCCACCGGGTATTGTTCTTCAGTTCCGCATCGTCCTTTTCAAAATAATCCTTTTTTCCGAACACGATCTGTTCGTCGGGATCCTCATTGAAAAATTCGCCGGCAGTTGTGCCGAGACTCTGCAGAATGTCCATCAGCGACTCAATGGAAGGGGAGGTCAAATCCCTTTCCAGCTGGGAAATGAAACCCTTGGACAATTCCGTGCGGTCAGCCAGTTCTTCCTGCGTCAGTCCGTTCAGAACCCGCAGACGTTTTATTTTTGAACCGATCTTCACAAAAAGCCTCTTTCTTCGGAGGAAAGCATGTATCTAAACTAAAAGTTTAGTGATAATAAACGAATCCGCATCTGATTATACAGGAATGAAAAGGCAAGTCAATAGATTTTTAAAAGAAATTATGCTATAGTAAAAAAAATCCCCAGACGATCCGAAAAAGGATCGAAAAAAGTTTTCGGAGGCTTTTATGGCAAAGAAAAAATATGTGGCTTATGTCGGTTCCTATTCCTATACGGGAGATGCAAAGGGAATAACGCTGTACGATGTAAATGTGGAGAACGGTACCTTCAAAAAACGCTGTGAGGTGGAGGTCGACAACTCTTCCTATGTAGTGGCATCCCATGACAACAAGACACTTTATTCCATTGCGGATGAAGGGATTGTTTCTTTCCGGATTCTGCAGAACGGGGCTATTTCGAGACTGAATGTTAAAAATATCAAAGGAATGAGGGGCTGCCATCTTTCTACGGATGCGCAGGACCATTACATTTTTGTTTCCGGCTATCATGACGGAAAAGTAACGGTGCTTTCCCTGAATGATGACGGATCGGTGGGAAATATCTGTGACGGAATATATCATAAGGGACTCGGTTCCATTGCGGAACGCGGATTCAGTCCGCATATTTCCTGCACCAAAAGGACACCGGACGAACGCTTTGTCATGGCGGCGGATCCCGGCATAGATCAGGTCACGATCTACCGGTTTGATGATGTCGAACAGAAACTGCTCCTGGCAGATGCCATCCGGTGCGACATTCAGAGCGGACCCAGGTGCTTTTCTTTTTCGAAGGACGGAAAGTTTCTCTACCTTATGTATGAGAAGAAAAACGTGATCGATGTCTATTCTTACAGCTGTAAAAAAACAGACCATATCCCGCAGATCGAAAAAATTCAGGAAATTGCGACAACGGGATATGAGAACCCGAATCAGATGACAGCGGCAACCTGCCTCGCCTTTACCGGTGACGATGCTCATATTTTCTGCGGCAATGCCGGGGATAATACCGTTGCTCTGTTCTCAAGAAATGAGAAGACAGGACTATTGAACTGTTTATTCGATCTGCCTATCAGCGGGGAGTATCCGAAAGATGTGGCAATATTCCCGGATGGAAACCATCTTGTCAGCGTGAATCATGAAAGCGGCACCCTGACTTTTTTCAAGGTGGACTACGAGAAAAAGCTGCTGATCATGAACGCAATGGAAATTGAAGTGAATCAGCCGAACTGCTGTGTCATGGTTCCGGTCTGATCCTTCAAAAAACAAATACGATATCCGACCCACGCATTACGAATGCGTGGGTCGGTGATTTTGGCTTTTGACTGGTTCAGGGAAGATATAAAGGTATCGGGAATACTGTGCCGGAGGGTATCATGGCAGGTTCGACATTCGGGAAGCTTTACAGGGTAACAACATTCGGAGAATCACACGGGGATGCGCTCGGGGCAATCATAGACGGGTGTCCTTCGGGACTTGATCTTTCGGAAGAAGATATTCAGGTTTTCTTAAACAGAAGGAAGCCGGGAGAAACTCCGTTTTCAACGAAAAGGAAGGAAAGCGACCGGTGCCGCATTCTTTCCGGTATTTACAAAGGAAGAACAACAGGGACGCCCATATCCGTGCAGGTGGAAAATACCGATGCCCGTTCCGCAGATTACGGGGAACTGGAAAATTGTTATCGTCCGGGCCATGCGGATTTTACCTATGACGAAAAATACGGTTTTCGGGATCCGAGAGGCGGCGGCAGAAGCTCCGGACGGGAAACCATAGGGCGTGTGATCGGCGGTGCCGTTGCGGCAAAGGTTCTTTCCGCTTTCGGGATCCGTGCAGCCGCGTATACGCAGAGCATTGGGAAAATTATGGCATCTCCGGAGCATTTCTCGCTGGAATCATGCAGAGAAAATCCGCTTTGGATGCCGGATGCGGAAGCGGTCCAAAAAGCGGAAGCGTACCTGAAGGGGCTCATCTCAGAAAAAGATTCCGCCGGCGGGGTGATCGGCTGCATTGTAAGCGGAATGCCGTCCGGACTCGGAGAACCTGTTTTTGACAAGCTGGATGCGGAGATCGCGAAGGCCGTGATGAGTATAGGCGCGGTAAAGGGAGTGGAGTTCGGAGCGGGTTTTGCGGCAGCGTTTATGAAGGGCAGTGAAAATAACGATGCCTTCCTTTCAAAGACCGGAAAAGACGGAAAAACGAAAATAGGAAAGAAGACCAATCATGCGGGGGGTGTTCTGGGAGGAATTTCGGATGGATCCGTTATTCTTTTCCAGACGGCGGTAAAGCCCACCCCGTCCATCGCAAAAAAGCAGGAAACCGTGGACAATACGGGAAAAGAAACCGGACTCGAAATCAGAGGACGCCATGATCCCGTGATCGTACCCCGTGCGGTTGTTGTTGTGGAGTGTATGACAAATATAGTCCTTCTGGACATGCTCTTAAGAAACACGTCCGTCCGCATGGACTATCTGAAGAAAATTTACGGATAACGGGAACCGACCCGCGGCTGCCGTTTTTATTTGACCAGATCGCTGTATTCCAGACGGATCATTTTTTCGAGATCTGCGGGAGACAGTTCAACCTGATAACCTCTGCGCCCGCCTGACAGGAATATGGTCGGGCATTCTTTTGCACTTTGATCCAGGGTTGTCCGGAAGAACTTTTTCATTCCGATCGGAGAACAGCCGCCGTGGATATACCCTGTCAGTTCCAGGAGATCCCGGGACTTCAGCATTTCAATGGATTTTTCGCGGACGGCAGAAGCGGCCTTTTTCAGATCAAGCTCTGCCGGACCGGGGATCACAAAAACAAAATGCTGACCGCTTTTTCCAATGGTAACCAGTGTTTTAAAAACGCGGGAAGGATCCTGGTTTAAAAAGGCGGCTACTTCCACACCGCTCTCGGCTTCATCGGCAGGGTAAGTATATTCCCTGTAGTTCATTTTTTTTGCGTCCAGAAGACGCATGACGTTTGTTTTATCTTCTTTTTTTGCCATGCGTCCAGTATAGCACATCCGCAATGCGGGAACAGCCGCAGTTTTCCCATTTCCGGGACGTTATGGTATAATTGCGGGAGCGGTCCGTGATATCATTTTTGACACCCGCATCATGTGATACGCGGTATTTTACCGGCAGTTGAAAGGACAAATAATGAAAAAAGGCAAGAAGGCCGACGAAATGGTAAAACTGTATCTCCGCTGGCCGTTACTGTTTATTATTCTTTTCGCGGTCATGGCGGCGGCAGGATGGGTTTTTGACAGTCAGACCGGAATTGTCATGAGTTTTCTTTCGGCATTCGGGATCCTGATCGCTTTTTATCTGTACAGGACTTCCGGGAAACCGATCACGAAAGCCCTGGTTAGTTTTGCCATGTCGGCGGAAGGAACCCAGCAGCATATATCCCAGGTAATGGATATTCCCTGTGCCTTTATGGATGGGAAGGGGGATTTTTACTGGCAGAACGAAGCTTTCAAGGCTTTGATCGCAGGAGATGGGATGGCAGCGAGAAATATCGGTTCCATGTTTGCCGAGTTTAACCTGTCGGATGTTGATAAGATAGAAGAAAGCGCGGATTATCATGCGGCTTATAAAGACAGAAAATTCCGTATCCGGATATTAAAGGCGGATCTGGACAATATCGGGACCTATGCGGTCTGCCTGGAGGATGAGACAGAACTTCTTTCATTGAAAAAAGAAAATGATGACAGGAGATTTACGGTTGGCCTCATCTATATGGACAATTACGATGAAGCCATGGAAAGTGTGGAGGAAGTAAGACGTTCTCTCCTGACAGCTCTGATAGACCGGAAGATCACGCAGTATATTGAGAGTATGCAGGGGCTTGTAAAAAAGCTGGAGAAAGACAAGTTCTTCTTTGTGATCGAACGGCGGTATCTGAACCAGATGCAGGAGGACCGTTTTGATATTCTGGAA
>Ga0268360_1000623_pt1 | contig 52791 bp, 37 predicted proteins | sample BioMet11_FD_192465 | JGI IMG/M metagenome (GOLD analysis project Ga0268360, IMG submission 192465) | Sewage microbial communities from Oakland, California, United States - Biofuel 11 (Illumina Assembly) | ecosystem: Engineered > Wastewater > Sewage > Unclassified | place: USA: California... | reverse complement strand
TAGAGCCGGGCGATTCGCTCGTCGGTCTTGGAAAGCGACATCTCGATGTTATCGATGAAGGTGGTGAAGAGCGGCCACTCGGCATACGCCTGGCGAAGCAGCGCGAGGTCACCGACCTTTTCGCAGGCGGTACCGAGCCCATACCAGGCGGCAAGGTTCACGCGTGCCTGCGACCACGAGAAGATCCATGGGATGGTGCGCAAGTCATCGAGGGACTTCGCGCCCAGACCACGCTTGGCGGGACGACTGCCGATGGGCATGAGGCCGATCTCGGTGAGGGGAGTGACCGTGGAGAACCACTCGGGGAAGCCGTCGGTGCCGAGAAGGTCGAGGTAGCGCTCGCGCGAGGCGGCGTCGAGGGCGGAGGCGAGCTCGGCGTAGCGGTCGGTCGTCTCGGTGTTGACCCACTCGACGGACGGCGCGGACTGCAGGAGCGTGGCGCCCGCGACCGACTCCACGTGGCGTCGGGCGAGCGTGGGGTCGCCGTAGCGCGCGAAGATGACCTCGCCCTGCTCGGTGAGCTTGAAACGGCAGTTGACCGAGCCCTTGGGCTGCGAGAGCACCGCTCGGTTGGCGGGACCGCCACCACGTCCGACCGCGCCGCCGCGCCCGTGCATGAGGACGAGGTCGATGTTGTTCTCCTCGGCCCACTGCGCGATCTCCCCCTGGGCGCGATGGAGGACGAGCGTCGCCGAGGTGGGGCCGGCGTCCTTGGAGGAGTCGGAGTAGCCGAGCATGACCTCGAGCCTGCGGTCGGTCTGCGCGAGGCGGCGCTGCACGTCGGGCAGGGCGATGATTCCGTTGAGGGTGGCGACGGCGTTCTCGAGGTCGGCCACCTGCTCGAAGAGGGGGATCACGTCGAGGACGGGCACGTCGGCCTCATGAGCGAAGGCGAGACGCGCGAGCTCGTACACGTCGGCGACGTTCTGGGCGCTCTGCGTGAAGGAGATGATGTAGCGGCGCGCGGCGTCGACGCCATTCTTCCGCTGGATGGAGCCCATGGCGCGGAAGGTGTCGAGGACCTCGCGCGTCATGGGCTCGAGCTCTCCCCTCTCGCCCCAGCGCCCGTGCTCGCGGATGTCGGCGAGGGCTCGCGCGTGCACGATCGAGTGCTGGCGGAACTCCATCTCGACCATGTGGAAGCCGAAGGTCTGCGCCTGCCAGATGACCTTCTGGAGCGGGCCGTAGGCCGTGCGGGCGGCGCCCGCCTTGGCGAGCGAGCGCTGCACGACGATGAGGTCGTCGACGTACTCGTCGGCGCTCTCGTACATGAGGTCCGCCGTGCGCTGGACGGTGGCGTCGAGGCGGTCGGCGATGACGAGCATGGCGGCGCGGTGCATCTCGTCGGCGGAGATCTCGAGCGCGTGCGAGGAGAGCGTCTCGCTCATCTCAACCTGGTGGCTCCAGAGGTTGACGAGCTGCTCGGACGGAGGCGTGGACATCGCGTCGAGCGTGAGGTTCCTGCCCACGTAGCGGGTGCGCTCGGCGAGGGCCTCGAGCATGTGCGCGCGGAACTTCTCGGCGACCTTGCGGCTCACCCTGGCGGTGACGTTGGGGTTGCCGTCGCGGTCGGAACCGATCCAGCTGCCGGGATGGAAGAAGGCGGGGCAGATGGGCGGCACGGTGCCGGCCTTCTCGCCAAGCTCCCAGTCGTCGAAGCGACGGTAGACCTCGGGGACCATGTCAAAGAGCGTGCTGTCGAAGATGTCGATGATGGTGTCGGCCTCCTCGACGGGGGTCGGCTTCTTGTGGGCGATCGGGGACGTGCGGAAGAGCGCGTCGATTTCCTGGAGCATGAGCCGCTCGTTCTCCCTGAGCTCGATGCCCGAGAGGTCGGAGCGCCTGTCGAGAAGGACGGCGATGCGTCGTATCTTGCCCTCGACCGCCTTGCGGCGGGCCTCCGTGGGATGCGCGGTGAACACCGGCCTGAACTCGAGGCGGCCGAGCAGCGCGAGCGCCTTGCCACGCCCGCACTCGTCGACAAGTCGGTGGTAGGCGACGGTGATGTCATTGATCGGGTCCTCGTCCGCCCGCACGGACACGTCGTGCTCACGGGACCGAAGGGACGAGACGCGGTAGTTCTCCTCGCAGATGTTGGCCAGGTGGAAGTAGGCGACGAACGCCCTCATGATGATCGTGGCCTTCTCGGTAGGCATCTCGTCGATGGTCGAGACGAGACGCGCGAAGGCCTCGTCCTCGCAGCCGGTCTCGCCCGCCTCGTCGCCGTGGGCCGCGATGGCATCCTTGAGCAGCGCGTCGAAGGTGTCGCGCAGACTGGGGTCGTACTCCTTGAGGACCTTGCGGACCAGTCGCAGGAAGAGGGTCAGGTTGTCGCGGATCCCCTCGGGCAGGTCAACCTCGGCGAGGGTCACGCGGGCGGCCGCCGCCTCAAGGTCGGTTCCCTCTGACGGGTCCATGCCTCCGGTGATGCTCATGTTGTCGGACAAGGCGTCCTCCTCATGCGTTGCTCGGCTTCCTCGGGCCACTTTCACCATACGTGCGAGAGCCCCCGCTGCAGACGTACTCCACACCGACGAAATACGCGCGACACGCACCCGCCCCGACCAGTGCGCGAGTTTTCCGCAGGATGGGATCGAGGTGCGCGGGCGGGGTACAATTGGGCTTCATGATGTCGATTCTACCCAGGAAAGCAGCCGCACCGATGAACCCCTTGTCCAAGCTCAGGAGAAACCGCGGAGAATCCCGGGACGGCTCTGACGACGCCCCCCACGCCACCCCGCGCTACGGCGAGCGCTACAAGGCGTCCGGCGAGCCCCGCAGGCGCTCCAGGCGCCGCGAGAAGGACAAGGAGAGGAACACCGAGCCGACCTTCCTCGCGCGCACGGTCGATCACTGGTGGGATCGCCTCCTCGGCGCCGTCTACTCGAGGTCGTTCTCCGAGCAGTCCGAGCAGTACATGGCCCACCGCACCACGCGCGACTACGTGTGCAACACGATCGGCCAGGCCCTGTGGGGCGGGCTCTTCCCGCTCCTCACCATCGTCTGCACCCAGTTCGTGGGCGCCGAGCAGGCCGGCTACTTCTCGATGGCCTTCGTCGTGGGCACGCTCCTGCTCTTCCTGGGCAACTACGGCGTCCGCACCTACCAGGTGTCGGACATCGACGAGATGGAGTCCTTCTACGACTACCAGCTCAACCGCGCCATCACCTGCGTGGCCATGCTCGCCGTCGGGCTCGTCTACTGCAGGCTGCGCGGCTATGACGCCACCATGGAGTCAATCTGCATGGGCGTGCTGTGCTTCCGCGCCGTCGACGCCCTCGCCGACGTCTACGAGGGCCGCCTCCAGCAGAAGGACAAGCTCTACCTCGCGGGCCTCTCGCAGGCCGTCCGCTGCGGGCTCGCCTTCATCGTCTTCACCGTCGTGCTCTTCGTCACGCGCGACCTCGTGTGGGCGTCGCGCGGCATGGCGATCGGCGCCGGCGTGTCCTTCGTCCTTCTCACCCTGCCCCTCGCGCTGTTCGAGACCGACAAGAGCCTCCCGCTGTCGCTGCGCGGCGTGGAAGAGGTCTTCGTCCAGTGCTTTCCGCTGTTCATCGCGCTCTTCCTCTACAACCTCATCGACTCGATGCCCAAGTTCGCCATGGAGGGCGTGCTCACGTACGACAACCAGCTCTACTACAACGCCATGTACTTCCCCGCCCACGCGATCCTCATGGCGGTCGGCTTCGTCTACAAGCCGCAGCTCGTGAGGCTCGCCGGCATCTGGGCAGACCCCGACAAGCACAAGCGCTTCGACCTCATCGTGCTCGCGATGTTCGCGGTCATCGCCGTCATCACCGGCATCATGGCGCTCTTCATGGGCTGGATCGGCATCCCCATCATGAGCTTCCTCTACGGCATCGACTTCGAGCAGTTCAGGCCGCTCGTCTACGTCATGGTGTGCTCGGGCGGGATATGCGCGGCCATCGACTTCCTCTACCAGATCATCATCGTGCTCCGGGAGCAGCAGGCCGTCACGAGGCTCTACCTCATCGCCTGCGCCTTCTCGCTGCCCGTCGCCCTGCTGCTCATCAACTTCTCCGGGCTGGCCGGCGCCGTGGTCGCAAGCGTCGTGATCATGGCCATGCTGCTCGTGCTCCTGCTCAGCGAGTACCTCGTCCTCCGCAAGCGCGCCGAGACGGCGTACTAGCGAGGCCTAGGCGCTGGCGAGAAGGGAACCCAGCTTCAGCCCCGCGATGACGGCGACGACGCAGACTCCCACGTTGAGCACCACGTTGATCGCAGCACCCGTCCAGCTGCCGGCCTCCACCAGCTGGAACGTCTCGCTCGAGAACGTCGAGAATGTCGAAAGGCCGCCGCAGAGACCGACCGCGAGGAACAGGCGCACCTCTGAGGGCAGCGGACTCGCGAGGTCGAAGCCCGTGATCACACCGATGAGCAGGCCGGCGAGGACGTTCGCGACGAATGTGCCGACGGGGATGCCCGGGAACAGCCCGCGGAGCCAGAGACCGATGCCCCACCTGCTCACGCTGCCGAGAAACCCGCCGATGCCGACGCTCAGGAACTCTCTCATGACACCCTCCGAACGAGAAAACGGGCCGATGGCCCTGCCTGCGGCGCAGCCGCGCCCTGACAGAAGCCATCAGCCCGAAGGCGGTTTTGCCATTGTGGCCGGGGAGGCGTTCATTCCCCCGTCCCGCCGCGACGAGACTCGGCCATTCTACCAGTCCCGAAATGAGAGTCGGTTCCGGCCGCGGCTCTTTCAGGCGAATCTTGTGGTGTTCCGTTCATTTCGCGGCTCCAGAGAGGACCAGAAGTGAACGGAACACCACAAGATTCGCCTGAAAGCCCTGAGGGACGGCTGGCGAGAAGGAGCCGGCGGAAGGGCATCGGCCCCCCGGCCTCCTGGTGGAGGACCGGAGGGCGCGAATGCCGAGCTTCATGCGGTGTCGTTACGACTCGTCGGAGAGGTCCGCCCCGTTAGTCGCGATGACCCGCCGGTACCAGAAGAAGCTGTCCTTGGGATGACGGGACAGGTCTCCTTCGCCCTGGTTGTCACGGTCGACGTAGACCATCCCGTAGCGCTTCTTCATCTCGCCCGTCCCGGCGCTGACGAAGTCGATGCAGCCCCAGGTCGTGTAGCCGATGAGGCCGACGCCGTCCGCGACGGCCTCGGCCATCGCGCGGATGTGGTCGCGGTGGTAGGCGATGCGATAGCGGTCGTGGACGCAGCCGTCGGGGCCCATCTCGTCGGCGGCTCCGAGACCGTTCTCGACGACCATGACGGGCACCTGGTAGCGGTCCCAGATCTCGTTGAGAATCACGCGCAGGCCGGTGGGGTCGATCGCCCATCCCCAGTCGGACTTCTCGAGGTAGGGGTTGGGGACGCTCACGTCGAGGTTCCCCGACGCACGGGCGACGGTGGGGTCGGCCGAGGCGCAGTCGGTCTTGTAGTAGCTGAACGTGTACATGTCCACGACGCCGGCCCTGAGGTCATCCGCATCACCGGGCTGCCAGTCGATGGTCACGCCGTGCTCGTCGAGGAAGCGCCTCACGAAGCCGGGATAGCTGCCGCGGACCTGGACGTCCGAGGCTAACCAACCCTTGAGCTGGTTCTCGTACTGGCATTGACGCACGTCAGCGGGGGCGCAGGTGTTGGGGTAGAGCGCGGGCCCGCCTGCGATCATGCATCCCACCATGTTGTCGGGGTTGATCTCGTGCGCCATGCGCGTGACCCGCGCCGAGGCGACGAACTGGTGGTGGAGAGCGTTGTAGATTGCGGAGAGCGTCTCCGCGTCCTCGGGGCACGTGAAGGTAATGGGACCGTCCTTCTCGGGGAGAATGCCCGCCGAGAGGTAGGCGCCGAGCCCGCCCTGCTGCGAGATGTTGATCTCGTTGAAGGTGATCCAGTACCTGACGAGGTCGCGGTACTCCGTGAAGAGGACCTTGCAGTAGTTCTCGAAGAAGCCGATGAGCCTGCGGTCGCGCCATCCGCCGTAGACCTCGGCGAGGTGGTAGGGCATCTCGTAGTGCGAGATGGTCACGAGCGGCTCGATGCCGTGGCGGCGGCACGCCTCGAAGACCCCGCGGTAGAACTCGACGCCGGCCTGGTTGGGGGCCTCCTCGTCGCCCCGCGGGAAGAGGCGCGTCCAGTTGATCGACAGACGCAGGATCTTGTAGCCCATCTCGGCGAAGAGCGCGATGTCGCCCTCGTAGTGGTGGAAGAAGTCGACGGCCTCGTGGGCGGGATAGTAGGTGCCCGGCTCGATCGTGCTCGTGAAGCGACGGGGCAGGTCGACCGTACCACCGGTGAGGTGGTCCTCGATGCTCGGACCCTTTCCGTCGACGTCCCAGGCGCCCTCCCACTGGTTCGCGGCCGAGGCGCCGCCCCACAGGAACCCCTCGGGAAACGCGTGCTGTTCCGACATGATGTCGTCCTCTCTCATGCTCGTTGGATTCTGAGGAGGGGGGGCCGCCTCGCACAAGACAGCCCCCCTCGATGACGGTTCCGCTGGTTAGGGGCTAGGCGGCGAGGGCGGCCTCCTCGGCGGCCTTCTCCTGCTCCTCCTCGCAGAGCTTCTTGTCATAGCGCTTGAAGAACGGGTAGTAGATCAGGGCTGCGACCACGGCACCGACGATGGCGACGACGGCGGACATGGGATCCCCGCCCGTGGAGATGAAGGCACCGACGCCGATGGGCGTAGGCCACGGCATCTGGGCGATGACCGGCCTGATGATGTGAAGCGTGATGGCCCAGTAGCCGATGGAGGCGGAGGCCATGGGGGCCAGGATGAACGGGATGGCGAGGTTGGGGTTGTACACGATGGGCAGGCCGAAGATGAGGGGCTCGTTGATGTTGAAGAACGCGGGCACGATCTCGGCGCGGCCGATGTACTTGAGCTGGTCGGACTTGGCGAGGAAGAACAGCATGAGCGTGAGTCCGAGGGTCGCGCCCGAGCCGCCGACGGTGACGAAGGCGTTGTTGAAGTCGCCGGCGAGGACGTAGTTGCTGGTTCCAGCGGCGTTGGCGGCGAAGTTCGCGAGCGTGATCGGGGTCAGGAACGAGGTGATGATGGTCGCGCCGTGGATGCCGACGAGCCACAGGGCACCCATGAGCAGGTAGATGACGAGGATGCCGCCCCAGCTGCCCGTGAGGTAGACGACGAAGCCAAACGGGATGGAGATGAGCTGGTACATGTCGGTGCCGAGAAGGGCGAGGACGCCGCTCACCACCATGGACGCGATGGCCACGAAGAGCGCGGGAACGAGGGCGGTGAAGGAGCGTGCGACGCCATCGGGCACGACGTCGGGAAGCTTCACGACGATGTTCTTCTGGATGCAGAAGACGTAGATGCGGGTGGTGGCCCAGGAGATGATGATGGCCTCGAAGATTCCGGTCGCGCCGAGGCGGGAGAGGCCGGTGCCGCCGATGTTCCAACCGCTCACCGTGGAGCCGACGTAGCTGCCGGCGTTCTCGGTGACGCTCGTGACGAGCTTGACGATGCCGTCGGCATAGCCGAACTGCGGCATGAGCATGAAGAGCATGAACACGCTCATGAGGACGGCGTTGAGGGGCTTGATGTCGATCTCGTCCTCCTCGGCGAAGATGCGAGCGTACTCGTACGTCGTCGAGATGAGAAAGTAGATCGAGATGGTGCCGACCGAGGCGCAGAAACCGATCATGTAGAGCTGCGTGAAGTTGTCAAAGGTGGCGGCGAAGAAGCCGGCCATGAACGGGAAGACGGTGGGAAGGACGCTCAGGACGAGGAACGCCGAGCCGACGATGGTGAAGGCGATCGAGGCCATGCCTGCATAGGTGATCGCTCGGACGAGCCTGAGCTGGGAGAATTTCTGCATGGGTCCCATGAGATACTTCTCGATGAAGTCGAACATGGTGCCTCCTTGGAAACGTGGGGCGTATGCGGTTTTGGGTGATGGGCTAGCAGTCGATGCTGTCACGCACGCTGCGGTAGTAGTCGAACGCCTTGTCGCTGTGGTCGCGGATCCGCTCGAGCCTCCAGAGGACGAGCAGCCTCGCCGCCATGGTCACGGTCAGGATCGTGCAGGCCAGAGCCGGCGAGCTGAGAATGGGAAAGAACGGCGAGGTCCCGAACGCAACCGTCACGAGCATGACGGCGAGCTCTCCGACGAGCGATCCCTTGACACCCGACGCGGTGCGCGGGAAGGTCTCGCGGTCGAGGTCGAGCGCATGCACCTGCTCGGTCGCCGCCAGGATGCCAGCGACCATCGCTGCCAGCGGGAAGAGCGCGGTGGGGCGTCCCTCCATCAGCAGCATGAGGGACCAGTACATGTCGAAGAAGAAGAGCGCCGCGGTGAGGTAGCGCACGAGCAGGAGTCGGGCGCTTCTCGCGCTCCTGATGCGCTGTCTGTCAATAATCGGCTTGCTCGGCCTCGCTGAAGTGCTCATGTCTCACGCTCCAAGGCGAAGTGGTCGGAAAGGGCTAGGCGAGAAGGCCGTGGATCTGCTTGAAGATGTTCTCGCAGTTGGCCATCCCGTAGTCGCGCATGGGGATGACGTCGATGGGGACGCTCCCGAGACGCTTCTTGAGGGTGTCCTTCTGATAGCTGATCTGGGGCCCGAGCAGGACGACGTCAAAGCCGTCGGCATTCTTGAGCTCGGTGGATCCGCACGCCTTGACGTCGAAGTCGATGCCCTTTTCGCCCGCATAGATCTTGAGCTTCCTCATGAGCATGCTCGTGGACATTCCGCCAGCACAAACGAGTAGGAGTCTCATGGTATGTACCTCTCTCTCGACGGTCGCGCCGCGCGCGGAGCCGTGCCTCCGATGGGTGGCCTAGTCGGCCCTGTCCTGCTTGGTCTTGTAGAGATTGATGAGCTCCGAGATGAGCTCCTGTGCCAGCATCGACGTCATGAGATGGTCCTGCGCGTGCACGAGAATGACGTCGACGTTGATGTGGTTGCCCTGCGCCTCGTTGGTGAGCAGCGCCGTCTGCTGGTTGTGAGCCTCGAGCGATGCCTCCTGGGACTTCTTCATGAGCTCGTCGGCCTTGTCGAAGTCACCGGAGCGTGCCGCCTTCAGTGCCTCGAAGGCCATGCTGCGGGCTTCGCCCGACGCTGCGATGAGACCGAACGAGATGAGTTCGTTGTCTGTCTCCTCCATTGTCTGGTTCACCTCCTGTTTGATGCGAATAGGGATGGAACGATGTCTTGGGGGTACGGCGATTCCGGACTCGCCGGGAAATGGTCGGGCTAGTGTGCCGTCGGGGGCACGGGGTCATGGGACGAGAGGAGCCGAGAGAGGTTGTCAAAGCTCTGGTCGGCGAGAAGCGAGTCGATGTCGTGCTTGTCGACGAGCATCGCCGTGAGCGCCTCGAAGAAGCGGTCGAGCTCCCCCACAGCCTCTCGGCCGATGACCATGAGGAACACCACCTGGACGGGCTGGCCGTTCCAGTCGATGGGCCGGTCGAGCGTCGCGACGGCAAAGAGGGTCTTCTCGACGAGGGGCTCGATCGGATGGGGCACGGCGACTCGGTTTCCGAAGGCCGTCGTCATGAGCTTCTCGCGGGCGATGACGAGGTCGCGCAGGCGCTCGTCGACCTCCCTGCGGTCGCAGGCGAGCGAGCAGAGCGCGTCGATGGCCTCCCCCTGTGAGGAGCAGCCGAGGTGCGAGAGGAAGAGGTCGCGGGAGAAGAGGCTGATCGGCTCGTTGCCCTGGCCGTCGTGGCCGAGAAACTCCCTCATCTCGCGCAGCTCCGCGTCATCGAGGAAGAACTCGACCGCGCGCAGGGGAACGGGAATCTCGACGTCGAGGGGAACCGTCGTGAACGCGTAGTCGATGTCGGTGAACTCGACGTCTTTGACCTCGCTCGGGTCGCAGGTGATCACGTTCCCCAGGTACGGGCCGAACTCCTGGCGGTAGCGGTGCTCGAGCATCCTCGCGCTCCCGTGACCGGTCGCGCACACGATGAGGATGTTCTTCTTGGGCAGCTCGGTGCGCTGGCGCTCGAGGGCGAGCTCGAAGGCGAGGGCGATGTAGCCGATCTCGTCCTCCGACGGCACCGCCCCGTAGCTCTCGGCGAGTGCCGGGGCGCACTCCGTGGCCATCGCGAGGGCGAGGGGATAGCGCGACCTGATCTCGGAGATCAGGGGGTTGTCGATCCTGAGGCCGTTGCGAAGCCGGACGGAGAGCGGGATGACGTGACGGGCGAGGTTCATGCGAAGCTCGAGGTCCTCGCGAAAGTCGAAGCGGTACGAGCGCCACACGAGGTCGATCATGTGGCTGACGACGCCCCACACGTCCTCGCCGATCACGAGGGGAGACGTCTCCTGCTCGCAGAGCGAGGCGGAGAGGTCGCCGAGATCGCGCTTGCCCGCGAGGTGGATGGCCAGATAGGCGACCTCCTCGTCGGGAAGCTCCACCCCGAAGCGGGCACCGAGGATGGTGGCGAGCCGCTGCGCGCTGGCGTATTCGTCCGAGTGCGCGAGACGATCGAGCTGTGCGGTGTCCATGGGGACGTAGCAGTCGTTCCTCACCCTGAGCAGAGCGATGGCGAGATGGACGGCGAGGCTGTGGTAGGCGATGGAGCTGATGCGCACGTTCGAGTCGGCGAGCGCCTCGTCGATGCAGGCGCAGATGGCGTCGATGACCTCACGGTCGGTCTCCTCGGCCAGGCCCGGCGCAGCCGAGCCGGCGACGACGCTCGCCAGGCAGGCCCTGCGCTGGACCTCGGGTCCCTCGACGCGGATGCCGCGACGTGCCCGGCGGACGAGGGTGAGGCCGTACTCGGCGAGCTTCTTCTCGACGGCCTTGAGGTCGCTCGAGATGCTCACCCGCGAGACGAACAGGATGTCGGAGAGCTCGCCGATCGTGATCCACTCGTTGCGGAGGAGCAGGTCGTTGAGGAGGAAGACGACGCGCTCGTCGGACGTCTCGGGGCAGCAGTCCCAGGAGACGGCCTTGGTCGCGCGGAGCCAGGAGCGAAACGACGGCTCGTTCTGGACGTGCAGGCTGTAGCGGTTGTCCCCGAAGCAGACGCGAGCGCAGCCGTCCATCGCGTTGTTGGCGCTCTGGACGCGAGCGCGGACGGTGCGGTCAGACACGCCCAGGTGCGCGGCGAGCGCCTGTGCTTCCACGGGCCCACGGCCCTGAAGATACTCGATGAGATCGCTGTCTCGCTTGCTCATTTCCCCTCCTCCTCTCTCTACAAGCAACAATACGAGGATTCGGGCGGAGATACCATAAACGACTTCTGCCATGGTGTCGCGCTTGACTTAACGATTTCCCTTGAGGCGGCGACCAGTGGCCGCTCCCGATTCCATGCGCCCGGCCTGTCTCGGTTACGGCTGCCGCTCAGGGCTTTCAGGCGAATCTTGTGTCTCTGCGTTCATTTCTTTGTCCCTGAAGGGGTTCGAAGTGAACGCAGAGACACAAGATTCGCCTGAAAGCCGAGAGGGGCGTCTGGCGAGAAGGAGCCTGGCGGGAGTCGGTGCCGCCTGGCATGGAAAAGGGGACAGGTTCATTTTCCAGGTAATGCGATTTACCTGGAAAATGAACCTGTCCCCTTTTCCATGCCAGGCGGCGTGCCGAGCCGTTCCTATCTTCTCGCCAGGTTACAGGAGCCTCAGCGAGACCTCCTTGAGCTGCTGGCCGGTGACCTCGGACGGAGCAGCGCTCATGAGATCGCTGCCGCTGCTCGTCTTGGGGAAGGCCATGACCTCGCGGATGGAGTCGGAGCCGGTGAGAAGCATGCACACGCGGTCGAGGCCGAGGGCGAAGCCGCCCATGGGGGGCGCGCCGAATTCGAGCGCCTCCATGAGGAAGCCGAACTGCGCGTTGGCGCGCTCCTCGGAGAAGCCGAGCAGCTTGAGGATGCGCATCTGCAGCTCGGCGTCGTGGATACGCATGCCGCCGCCGCCCGCCTCGAAGCCGTCCATGACGAAGTCGTAGGTGTGCGACCCCACGGAGAGCGGGTCGGACTCGAGACGGTCGAGGTCGGCCTCCTCCGGCTGGGTGAAGGGCTGGTGCTCGGCGGCGTACGCCTTGCGGTCCTCGTCCCAGTGGAACAGCGGGAAGTCGACGACCCAGAGGAAGTCGTGGCCCTCGCGCGGAACGTCGAGCGCGTCGGCCATGTGGCAGCGCATGCCACCGAGGATCTCGTCGGCGTGCAGGCGGGTCTCGACGGCGAACATGACGAGGTCGCCGGGCTCGACGTCCATCTCGGCGCGCAGCCCTGCCATCTCCTCGTCGGAGAAGAACTTGACGATGGGGCTCGTCACGGAGCCGTCCTCGCGGAAGGCGATGTACGCGAGGCCCTTGGCGCCGAAGCCCGCGGCGACGTCGGCGAGCTTGTCGATCTGCGCGCGGGGCCACTTGCCGGCACCCTTGGCGTTGATGGCCTTGACGTGGAGCTTGGGGTCGGCGGCAGCGCTCGCGAAGAGCTTGAACTTGGAGCTCCCGAAGAGCTGGGTGACGTCGTGCAGCTTCATGTCGTAGCGGGTGTCGGGCTTGTCGATGCCGTAGGTGTCCATGGCGTCCCAGTACGAGATGCGGCGGAGCGGCAGCTCCATCGTGATGCCCATCCTGCCGAAGGCGTCGGCGAGCACGTCCTCGAGGGCGCCCATGACGTCATCCTGGCGGACGAAGCTCATCTCGATGTCCACCTGCGTGAACTCGGGCTGACGATCGGCGCGCAGGTCCTCGTCGCGGAAGCACTTGGCCACCTGGTAGTAGCGCTCGACGCCGCCGACCATGAGCAGCTGCTTCAGGAGCTGCGGCGACTGCGGCAGGGCGTAGAAGTGGCCGGGCTGGGTGCGGCTCGGCACGAGGAAGTCGCGTGCGCCCTCGGGGGTCGACTTGAACAGGCAGGGGGTCTCGACCTCCATGAAGTCGCGACCGTGGAGCGCCTCGCGGATGGCGAAGGTGAAGTCGGAGCGGAGCTTGAGATTCGCCATCATCTTCGGACGCCTGAGGTCGAGGTAGCGGTAGCGCAGGCGCACGTCCTCGGCGGTGTCGACGTGGTCCTCGATCTGGAACGCGGGGGTCCTGGAGGTGTTGAGGACCTCGATGCGGGTCACGTAGACCTCGACCGCGCCGGTGTCGAGCTTGTCGTTGTCCTGCCCCTCGGGGCGCTCGTGGACGGTTCCGGTGACCATGATCGGCCACTCGGAGCGGATGGTCTCCGCGGTGTGGAAGGTCTTCGCGTCGCACACCTCGGGGTCGAAGGAGACCTGCGTCACGCCCGCGCGGTCGCGGAGGTCGACGAAGATCAGGCCGCCGTGGTCGCGGCGGTGCCAGACCCAGCCGGTGAGGGTGACCTCCTCGCCGATGTTGCCCTCGCGAAGCTCGCCGCAGGTGCGGGTGTGCATGGAGTGAGAATCCATTTCGTTCCTCTCGTCTCTGCCGTCCCGTGTCGGAACGGACGGCTTCCCAGCAGACGGCGGCGAGGCGTAGACAGCGTGTCGCCGCACGCGATTAGCGATTGTACTACGGCCCTCGCGCTGCCTGGCGACCATGAAAGGATTCGGAAACTATCCGTCGCGATGCCACATGCCTCCTGTCGTTTCCGTGTCGATGGGTCCGGACGAGGGGAGCCGCTCCCCCGCGCGTGTACCCTCACGACGAGATGACCAGCTAGGAGGATGCAGGACATGCCGTACAGAACCGCGATCTTCGACCTCGACGGAACGATGCTCGACACGCTCACGGACTATGCCGCCGCGGTGAACCACGCGCTCGCCTCGCAGAACATGCGCAAACGCTCCATCGACGAGGTCCGTCTCGCCACGGGAAACGGCATCGAGCACCTCATGCGCGAGTCCGTGCCCGCGGGAACGGGCGAGAAGGACTTCCAGCGTGCGTTCGACGCATTCAAGCGCTACTACGCGGCGCACACCAACGACACGACCCATCCCTACCCCGGCATGCTCGAGCTCGTCGTGCGCCTGCGCGGGCGCGGCGTGAAGTGCGCGCTCGTCTCCAACAAGGCGGACTTCGCCGTGCAGTCGCTCACGAGGGACTACTTCGAGGGCGTCTTCGACTACGCCTTGGGAGAGCGGCAGGGCATCCCCAAGAAGCCGGCACCCGAGATGTGCGACGTCATTCTCGCCGACCTCGGGGCCACGCGCGAGGGTCTCGTCTACGTGGGGGACTCGGAGGTCGACATCGCCACCGCCCGCAATCTCGGCTGCGACTGCATCATCTGCTCATGGGGCTTTCGGGACCGAGACTGGCTCGTCTCCCAGGGCGCCACGAGAATCGTCGACACGCCCGAAGAGCTCGGGGCGGCAATCCTCGCGTAGGGTGACACCACATATCCTCCATAGGTATCTACCTGCGGCTGATTCAGCCTACGCCCAGTTTTACAACGCTTGCCAGAACCTTTTGGAACAGAACGCGATTCATGCCGACATGGGGGGTATAGTTCTTGCAAAGCAGGTCAGGGCTTTCGACGAAAGGACAGCCATGGGAAAGAAAGCTTCTGAGGCACTCGATATCAATTACGACGACCTGGCCGAATACTTGCACGTCAACCATTCGGTCTATATGAAGGTCGGCTCCGACGTCTACTATCTCACCGACGTCAACTACGAGGCGTGGCGTGCCCAGGACACCAGCCGTCGTAACTCCAAGAACCATTTCGTCGACTGCTCCGAGCTCGTGAGCACCGTCAGCGAGTTTCTCGCCCTTCCGTTCGTCCACGGCAAGACCATCAAGGACGTCTTCGACCAGGCCACCTTCTACGCCTCGGTCGACGGCAAGAAGGAATAGCGACAAGGTCGCACGCATCATCTGACGTATCGGGGGCCGGGAGTCTGTGCACTCCCGGCCCCCGTTGTGTGTATGGGACGTACTCCGCTGCCACGTGCGTCGAAGCCCGCGGCCTCGCGCCTACTCCAGCTGGTCGTCCTTCGGCGTGGTGCCGTCATCGGAGTACTCGAGCTCGCCGATGAGGCTTCTGAACTCGTTGTCCACGGCGTTCTTGTGCGGCGAGCGCTTGGCATAGCGCCCGACGGCGGCCTTGGACTTGGAGATGCTCTGCAGCGTGCCCGCGCCGGCGATGCAGCCGCCCGGACAGGCCATGCCCTCGAGCAGGTATCCCGGGTACTTCCCCTTCACGGCATCCTTCATCATCTTTCGGCAGCCATCGAGGCTCTCGGCGCAGGCGATCTTGACCTCGGCGTCGGGGTGGTCGCGGTGGATGACGTTGGCGACGGCATTTGCCACGCCACCGGAGACGGCGAAGTTGCGGGCGTCCTCGCTCGCGACGTCGAAGTCGGACTTGTTGTCGTCGGCGAGGGACAGGTAGTCGATGTCCCGCGCGTCCATCATGCCCGCCATCTCCTCGAAGGTGAGCACGAAGTCGACCTCGGAGCGCACGGACGAGCGCATGGCCTCGAGCTTCTTCGCGGAGCACGGACCCACGAAGACGATCTTCGCCTTGGGGTGCTGCTTTCTGATCATGCGGGCGGTGAGCGTCATCGGCGTGAGGGCCATGGAGATGCACTCGGCGTGATCGGGGAACTCCTTCTTCGCCATGGACGACCAGGCGGGGCAGCACGAGGTCCCCATGAACGGCAGCTTGTCAGGCACCTCGGAGAGGAAGTCCTCGGCCTCCTGAACGCTGCACAGGTCGGCACCGAGCGCGACCTCCTCGACGCCCGAGAAGCCCAGCTCCTTGAATGCCTCGCGAAGCTTGCCCACGTTGCCCTTGCCGCCGAACTGGCCGACGAAGGCAGGCGCCACGGCCGCGATGACCTCCTCGCCCGAGAGGATCGACCAGATGACCTGCACGAGCTGGCTCTTGTCGGCGATGGCACCGAAGGGGCAGTTGATGAGGCACTGGCCGCAGGCGACGCACTTGTCGTGGTCGATCTTGGCGCGACCGTGCTCGTCCGAGCCGATGGCGTTCATGCCGCAGGCCTCGGCGCAGGGACGCACGTAGTGATGGATGGCCTGGTAGGGGCAGGTCTTTGCGCAGAGGCCGCAGTGGATGCACTTCTCCTGGTCGATGAAGGCCTTCTTGTTGACGAAGGAGATGGCGCCCTTGGGGCAGATCTCGCGGCAGGGGTGGGCGAGACAACCCTGGCAGGTGTTGGTGACCTCGTATTCGTTGTCCTTGCAGGCGTTGCAGGCGAAGGAAATCACGTTGATGAGGGGCGGCTCGTAGTATTGCTCGGGGCCGGCCGCGGCGGCGAGGCCGTCAGAGATGTGGTTGGGCTTGTCGACGCCCTGGAGCGAGAGGCCCGAGGCGAGGCGGATGCGCTCGGTCACGATGGCGCGCTCGAGGAAGACGCTCCCGCGATAGGTGGCCACGTCGCCGGGGATGATCTTGTAGGGCAGCTCCTCGAAGGCGGCGTCCATGTCGGCATAGGTCCACTCGGCGTTGTTCGCCGCGCTGTAGACGACGCGCGCGACCTCGCTGAAGACCTTCCTGCGGATGTCGGTGAGATTAGTGTAGACGCCTCGCATGGTGTCAGCCATGAGCTTCCCCTCTCGATTGACCCTCGGTGCTCCCAGTATGACTCAGTTCCCGGGCAAGGGCACGTCCCAGCCGTGAAACCTCTCGGGCCAGGGCGTGCGCAGACAGAGCTTCTCGCCAGTCACGGGGTGCGTGAATCGCTCCTCCCAGGCGTGGAGCATGAGCCCCTCGTCCGAACGCTCCCCTCCGTACAGGGCGTCGCCCACGACCGGAAAGCCGAGGCTCGCCAGATGCACGCGAATCTGGTGCCGCCGTCCCGTTCCCAGCTCGACGAGGAGGAGCGAGCGCCCGTCGCACGTTGCGAGCTGCATCACGCGCGTGAGCGAGGCCTTCCCCGTGGGCGAGACGCGCATGCGGCGCGCGTCGTGGCGGTCGCGCCCGAGGGGCCTCTCGATGACCGTGTCGCCCTCGGGAAAGCAGCCGGAGACCTCGGCGAGGTAGCGCTTCCGCATGGCCCCGCCCGCCACGAGCGCGTCGAAGGCCGGCTGGAACTGCTCCGTCTTGGAGAAGAGCACGAGGCCGGTCGTCTCCACGTCGAGGCGCTGGACCGCCTGCGCGACCGCACGGCTTCCCTCGGCGGCGAGATGGGCCTGCACGCGGTCGCTCAGCGTCTCCGCGCCGGTTCCGTCACCATGGACGAGAAGGTCGGCCGGCTTGTCGGCGACGAGCGCGAGGGGGTCCTCCCAGACCACGCGCGCGGGCTCCGCCGCCGTCGGTCGCGCGGGCGCGGAGGGCTCGAGCCTGACCTCGACCTTCTCGCCAGCCATGACCCGCGAGGCTCCCGCGAGGGATGAGCCGTCGGCACGACGCACGAGGCCATGGCGGAGAGCCGCGTCCGCCGAGCTGCGCGACATGCCGAGCGAGAGCGCGAGCGCCGTGGCCGAGCACTCCTCGCATGCCGTGGCGACAAGGACCGTCTCCCCCAGAGTAATCATGCGCGCGACGTTATCCCCCACCATCCTGATCGTCCTTCCTAACCACTCCTACCAGCGCAAACGGCACCTTACACAATCGTAAGCTGAAAGCGATACAAAGCCGCAGCTCGTTACGGTATGCTTTGGGTGGTCTGACTGGACGCTGTCCGCTAACGATGATAGCCGCCCACGCCCGAGGTTCTCCGAACACACCGTAATCACGCGCACTGGAGGAGAGATGCCCGACTTCGATCATAGGGGCGACACGCCCGACAACGGGCGGGAGCCCGCTCCGCTCGACCAGGATTCGAATCCCACGACAGCCGACGAGGCCGAGACGCCCGTCGAGGCTGACGAGGTCGAGGGGGCCGCACCCGCCGACGAGCCCGTCGAGCCGGCCACTCCCGTCGAGGACGCCACGCCCGTCGTCGGGGCTGCGACAGAACGGATACCCCTCGCAACCATCACGGCTGCCGACGGCGACGACGCGGGCGAGGAGGACGTCGAGGCCAAGCTCGCCTATGACAGCCTCATGCGCCATCGCAAGCAGCAGAATCGCAAGAAGGTCGTGCGCGCGGTCGTCATCGTGGCCGTCCTCGCAGTGCTCGCAATCGTCTGGTTCCTCAACCAGAAGCCGACCGGTGGCAGCGACACGGGCAGCTCCATCCCCACAGCCACGGTCGCGCGCGAGGACTTCGAGGACGTGGTGTCGGCGTCTGGGTCGGTCAAGCCCGTCTCGTCAGTTGTCGTGTCCCCTGAGGTCGACGGCATCATCGACCAGGTCAACGTCCAGGAGGGGTCGGTCGTCAACGCGGGCGACACGCTCTTCACGATCAAGAACGACGACCTCGACAAGAACGTCAAGCAGGCGGGCATCGACCTCCAGACCGCCAAGAACACGGCGAACTCGGCCTACGCCGCCTACAGCACCGCCTATGACGCCTACTACAACGGCACGGCCGAAGAGCAGGCCGCGGACGATGCCTACGCCACCTACGAGAACGCCGCGCTCGCGCAGCAGACCGCCCAGTCGAACTACGACAGCGCCGTTGCCCAGGCCGCCAAGCGCACCGTGACCGCTCCCTCGGCAGGCAGCGTCGTGACCATGAACGCGGTCTCCGGCGCGTCGCTCGGCACCGGCGGCACCAGCGGCGCCACCGCCGGGTCGCCCCTCATCCAGATCGCCGACCTCTCGCAGATGACCGTCACCGTGCAGGTCAACGAGAGCGACATCTCCAAGATCGCCACGAACCAGACGGCGACCGTCACCTTCGCGGCGCTGCCCGGCGTCACGCTCGACGCCACGGTCACGCACATCTCCACGATGTCGAGCGACGGCTCCTCCCAGGGAGGCACCGGCATCGTGACCTACGCCGTCGACCTTCTCATCCCCCACCCCGTCGCCGAGCTCAAGCCCGGCATGACGGCGAGCGTCTCCATCAAGCTGCAGAGCGTCCCCGACGCCCTCACCGTCCCCACCTCCGCCCTCGTCCAGGTCGACGACAGCAGCTACTGCGTCTACGTGGTCACCAACGCCGAGACGGGCGAGTCCGAGGAGCGCGACGTGACCGTCGTGGCCAAGAACGCCTCGACCGCCGCCATCGAGGGCAACGTGTCCGAGGGGGATGCGGTCCAGCTCCTCGGCTACTCCGATACCACGGGGAGCAGCGACGGAGCCGTCACCGTCTCCACGGGGATGTAGCCATGGCGACCCCCGTCATCGAGGTCGAGAACGTCTTCCGCATCTACGAGACCGAAGCGGGCTTCACGCCCGCGCTGCGGGGCGTCTCGCTCACGGTGGAGCGCGGTGAGTTTCTCGCCATCATGGGCCCGTCCGGGTCGGGAAAGTCGACCCTCATGAACATCCTCGGCTGCCTCGACTCCCCCACCACGGGCACGTATCGGCTCGAGGGGCTCGAGGTGTCGAGCCTCTCTGACGACGACCTCGCCGTCATCCGCGCCACGCGCCTGGGCTTCGTGTTCCAGTCGTTCAACCTGCTGCCGCGCACCAGCGTGCTCCGCAACGTCATGCTGCCGCTCATCTACTCCGACGTGCCCGTGGCCGAGCGAGAGCCGCGCGCCTTCAAGGCGCTGCGTTCGGTCGACCTCCCCGAGGAGCTCTACGAGCATAGCTCCAACGAGCTCTCCGGGGGCCAGATGCAGCGTGTCGCCATCGCTCGCGCCCTCGTCAACGACCCGTCGCTCATTCTCGCCGACGAGCCGACCGGCAACCTCGACAGCGCCACGGGCGAGATGGTCATGAAGACCTTCCGCCACATGCAACGCCAGGGCAAGACCATCGTCCTCATCACCCATGGAGCAGAGGTCGCCGCCTGGGCCGACCGCATCGTGTACATCCGAGACGGCAGGCTGATGAGCGCCGAGGAGGAGCGCGCCTTCGAGGCACGTCTCGCCGAGCGCGAGGCGACCCTGCAGAGGGGGGCGATCGCATGAGGATCCGCGACCTCCTCTACGAGACGTTCACGGCCATCCGCGCCAACCGCGTGCGCAGCCTGCTCACCATCCTCGGCATCGTCATCGGAATCGCGGCCGTCATCACCATGACCGCCCTCATCGACGGCATCAAGACGTCGCTCGTGGGACAGCTCGGCCTCAACCAGTCGCGTCTCGTCTACATCTCCTGCTACCCGGGCACGCGCCAGGTCTCGATGGACGACCTCAAGCAGCTCGAGCTCAACGTGCCCGACTACGAGTTCGTCTCGGCGGTCTCGTACTCCAGCGGCAAGGTCACCAACGGCACGAAGTCGCTCGACACCGCCCAGCTCGTCGGGTGCGACGAGAACTACTTCACCGCCGTCGGGTCCAAGCTCACGAGCGGCCGCCTCCTCACCGCCGGAGAGTGCACCGGAGGTGCCATGAGCGTGGTCATCGACCAGCAGGTGGTCGACAAGCTCTGGGGCTCCTCCGACACCGACGTGGTGGGGCAGAGCATCCGCATCAACAACGACTCCTACACGGTCGTCGGCGTCATCGAGGCGAGCAGCTTCAACGGCCAGATGCTCTACCTGCCCTATCCCACGCTCACCACGCGCGTGAGCGGCGTGGCGTCGATCGACCAGATCGTCGGCTACGCCCGCGAGGACGCCGACATGTCCACCATCGCCGACAAGACCAAGACCTTCCTCGTCAAGTACTACGGCATCAGCAAGGAGGACCAGGACTACTCGGTCTCCGTCACCACGATGAAGTCCATCGTGGACGAGCTCGACACCACGATGGCGTCGTTCCAGCTCCTCATGACCACCGTCGCGGGCGTGTCGCTCGTGGTCGGCGGCATCGGCATCATGAACATGATGCTCACCAACGTGACGGAGCGCATCCGCGAGATCGGCCTGCGCAAGGCGCTCGGGGCGAGAAGCTCCGACATCACGCGACAGTTCCTGCTCGAGAGCGTCACGCTCTGCATCGTGGGAGGCATCTTCGGGATACTCCTCGGCTACGGCGGCGCCTGGGCGCTCGCGGGCCTCGCGTCGGGCGTGGCGGGCATCGGCCAGATCGTGCCCGTGATCTCGCCCACGGCCGTCGGCATGGCGACGGGCATCTGCGTGGTCATCGGCATGATCTTCGGCTACGGGCCGGCACGCCGAGCCGCCAAGCTCGACCCCGTGGAGTCCCTCCGCTACCAGTAGGGACCGCGACGTCGAAGAGCGAAAAAACGGGCCGCGCCACTAAGCCAGAAGGATCCTCTTCGGCTTTTGGCACAGCCCGCAGACCGTCTACCTGGGGATGCCAGAAACGCCCTTGTGTCTCGACGACGTTTGCCCAGTTGGGCCAGTGCCAATAACGGCGAAGGATCCTTCGGGGCTTTTGGCACAGCACCAATACTGGCGAAGGATCCTGACCGATATCTGACACGAGCTCGTCGTAGGGTGGCCCTTTGGCTGCCAAAGGGCGTTGGCACCTTTGGCAGGCTAGGAGAGGCGCTCTCCCACGCGGGCGGCGACGTCGGCGAGAGGAACGCTGACCTGCTCGTGCGTCGACATGTCGCGGAGCGTTGCAGCACCCGCGGCGACCTCGTCGGGACCGATCACGACGCACACGGCGGCGCCGAGCTTGTCCGCCTGCTTGAACTGGCTCTTGAGGGAGCGGCCCTGGTAGTCGGCCTCGGTTCGGATGCCCGCCTGGCGCAGCGCGAGCGTCACGTCAAACGCGACGCCGCGCTCCTCCGACGAGGTGCACGCCACGTAGACGCAGGAGGGCTCGGGCGTCTCGAGCGAGCCGCCCTGGGCGGCCAGGGCGAGGGCGATGCGCTCGAAGCCCACGGCGAAGCCGATGCCCGGCGTGGGCTTGCCGCCCTCGAGCTCCATGAGGCCGTCGTAGCGACCGCCGCCGCCGATGGCGCCCACGCCACCGTCCGTGGCCTCCACCTCGAAGACCGTGCGGGTGTAGTAGTCGAGCCCGCGCACGAGCGTGGGATCCTCCACATAGGCGATGCCGGCGGCGTCGAGGTAGCTCTTGACCTTCGCGTAGTGCTCCGCGCAGTCGTCGCAGAGGTTGTCCGTGACGAGCGGCGCACCCCCCATGACCTCGCGGCAGTGGTCGTTCTTGCAGTCGAAGGCGCGGAGCGGGTTGATGTCGGCGCGCTCGAGGCAGTCCTCGCACATCTCGTCGGCATGGTCGAGGATGAACTGGCGGACCCTCTCGCGGTAGGCGGGACGGCAGGCCGCGTCACCCATCGAGTTGATGCGAAGCTCGAGCTTGGACGGGTCGAAGCCCAGCCGGCGGTAGAACTCCATGAGCACGATGACGCACTCGGCGTCGGCAGCGGGATCGGACGCGCCGAGCCACTCGATGCCGATCTGGTGGAACTGGCGGAGACGACCCTTCTGGGGGCGCTCGCCGCGGAACATGGGCTCGGCGTACCAGAGCTTGACGGGGGCCCCGCCCTGCGGCACGAAGTTGTCCTCGACGGCGGCGCGGACGACGCCCGCGGTCCCCTCAGGTCGCATGGCGATGCGCTGCTTGGCCTTGAGGCCCGTCTCGGTGCCCGCCTCGAGGAGGTTCTCGAAGAGCGCGCCGGAGACGACGCGGAACATCTCCTTGCGCACGACGTCGGTCGACTCGCCGATGCCATGGACGAAGGTGTCGACCTGCTCGAACGCCGGCGTCTCGATCATGTCGAAGCCGTACGCCCCGAAGAGCTCGCGAGCCACGTCCTGCATGTGCTGCCAGGCGCGCATGTACCCGCCGTACAGGTCCTCGGTGCCCTGGATCCTCTGTGCCATGGTGGAACCTCCCCTCGCGCCTTCAGCGCGAACTCATGGCCGCGGCCACAAGCGACGAGCGGCGCCCGCCACCTTCCACGGCCATACGGGGAGCAAGTATACCCCGTCGAGAAGGACGTCGAAGGTCCTCGTCTCTCCCCGCGGCTCGGGCGCGTTTCGTCCAACCGAAGTGCCGCGTCTCGCTCGCAGAGGGGCCGCCAGCAGAATGAACGCTGAAAAATCGTCGTTTCGTGCCAGACTGGGGAGCACGGTCCTGGTCGCTCGCGTATCGCCTGGACTCCGTCGCACAGGGAGCACCCATGGCGTTTCTCGGCGTTGACATCGGCGGCACCACCACGCGCGCCGCTCTCATAGACGACCTCGGCCATCTCCTCGGCGATGCCCAGGAGCTGACGCACGCGGGCGGCGGCGTCGAGGGCGTGCTCGACAGCGTGTGGATCGCGACGCAGGCGGCCTGCGACCGCGTCGGGATTCATGTGAGCGCGATCGACTCCATCTGCATCGGAATCCCCGGTGCCGTGGACCCCGACAGAAACGTGGTCCTTCTCGCCCCCGCACTGGGCTGGTATGAGGAGACCGACGTCGTCTCGGTGGCACGCGAGCGTCTCGACATCCCCCTGCAGCTCGCGAGCGACGCCCTCTGCGCCGCGACCGGCGAGGCGGAGTTCGGCGCCGGCAACCACTACGACGACTTCCTCCTGCTCAAGCTGGGCACCACGGTGAGTCTCGCCGTGGTGAGGGGCGGCCATCCCCTCGGAAGTGACACCGAGCTCGGCAGGCATGTCGCGAACGCGTCCGTCGACGACGCGGAGTTCCACGAGTTCGGGTCCGCGGGCTCGCTCGTGCGCCTCGCGCGAGAGGCGGCCGAGACGGACGAGGACTCGCGACTCCATCGCCTCGGCGGGCACGACCTCTCCAGGCTCGATGACTCACTCGTCTTCGAGGCGGCGAGGAGGAACGACGCTGCGGCACAGGCCGCCGTCGAGCGCTACGCCGACCACGTCGCCCGGGGGGCGAAGCCGCTCGTCGTGTCCCTGTCGCCAGAGGCGGTCGTCATCGCTGGCAGCGTCGCCCGCGCCGGCGAGCTCCTGAGAGAACCCGTCGAGCGTCACCTCGGTGCGGTCCTCGCGGACAGCGACACCCCCTGCCCCGACGTCGTGACCTCGAGCATCGCCCCCGCCATCGGAGCCTACGGCGCGGCGGTGGTCGCCATGCGCCTTGCGGGAATCGACCCCCTCGCCGAGGGCGAGATCACCTAGAGAGCCGTCGGTTGCTCGCGCCAGACGTAGGCGCGGACCTCGTACGGGCGCAGGCGGAGCTCGCCGCGCTCGGCGGCGACGTCATCGTAGTTGGCCACGAGCACCTCTCCGTCCACGACGGTACCCGCCGCAAGCGCAGCGACGTCGTCTCCCGAGAAGTTGCAGACCACGACCGCCCTCGTACCGCCGAGCGTGCGCTCGTACGCGATGACCGCGTCGGAGAGGATCGGCAGGAAGCGGACGTCACCCTCCTGAATCACGGGCTCCGTCTTCCTGATACGAATGAGTCGCTGGTAGAAGGCCCAGACCGACGTGGAATCGGCGACCTCCGCCTCGGCGTTCACCGTGACGTGGTTCGAGGGGACGCCGATCCACGGCGTGCCGGTCGTGAACCCGGCCGTGGGAGTCGCATCCCACTGGACGGGCGTCCGCGAGTCGTCACGGGACCGCTCGGACACGATGCGGAAGGCCTCCTCGGCGCTCTTTCCCTCGCCCTGGAGAATCTCGTAGTAGTTCTTCGACTCGACGTCGCGGTACTCGTCGATGCTCGCGAAGTCGGGGTTGGTCATGCCCAGCTCCTCGCCCTGGTAGATGTAGGGCGTGCCGCGCATGAGGTGGATGCAGGTGCCGAGAAGCTCACTCGTCCGCCTCCATGTGTCTGGGGTGGAGACGTCGCCGAAGCGCGAGTTCGGGCGCGGCTGGTCGTGGTTCGACCAGAAGAGCGCGTTCCATCCCCCCTGCTCGGTCATCTGCTCCTGCCAGTCGCGGAAGATGGCGCGCAGCTCGGTGATGTCGGGATCCTTGAGCGCCCACTTCTCCCCGTCGAGGTAGTCCACCTTGAGATGGTGAAACGAGAAGGCCATCGACAGCTCGTGGAAGTCGGGGTTGGTGTAGCGGACGCAGTTGTCGATGGAGGTGGAGCTCATCTCGCCGACCGTCACCATGTCCTCGATGCCGGACTCGCGGACCAGCTCCTGGAGGTACTCGTGGACGTGCGGGCCGTCGGTGTAGAACCGTCGTCCGTCTCCCTCGTGGTCGTCCTCCCAGACGGCGGGCTTGGAGATGAGGTTCACGACGTCGAAGCGGAAGCCCGAGACCCCCTTGGCCTTCCAGAAGCGCACGACGTCGACGAGCTCGGCGCGCACCTCGGGGTTGTCCCAGTCGAGGTCGGCCTGGCTCTTGTCAAAGAGGTGCAGGTACCACTTGTTGAGCGAGGGGACGTACTCCCAGGCGCTGCCGCCGAACTTGCTGACCCAGTTGGTCGGGGGCTCGCCGGGGTCCTCGGCGGTCGCGTCCGGCGCGGCGTCGACGAACTTGTAGTACGCGAGGTAGCGCGGGTCCCCCGCGAGGGCGCGCCGGAACCACTCGTGGCTCGTCGAGGTGTGGTTGAACACCATGTCGAGCATGAGGCCGATCCCGTGCGCCCTGGCCTCGCGCGAGAGCTCGTCGAAGTCATCCATCGTGCCGAACATCGGCTCGACCGCGCGATAGTCGGCCACGTCATAACCGTTGTCGTTCTGCGGCGAGACGAAGAAGGGCGTGATCCAGAGGTAGTCCACGCCGAGGCGCTCGAGGTAGTCGAGACGACGCGTGATGCCGCGCAGGTCGCCGATGCCGTCACCGTCGGAGTCCTGGAAGCTGCGGACGTAGATCTGGTAGACGACCTTGTTTCCGAGCGTGCGTGCGCGATTGGCCATGGTGGGCGCCCCTCCCGGGTGGATGGGGCCGGGTCCTTGGGGACCCGGCCCGAGAGATTGACTAGAACTTGATGACCGGGGTCTTCCCGGCCTTGACGCTTCCGGACTCGGTGAGCGTGAGCTCGCCGGCCTCGCCCGGCTCGGTGACGATCTCCATCACCGTGTCCTTCTTCCCCGCCGCCGCGATCTTGGCGCGGTCGAAGGAGACGAGCGGGTCGCCGGCGTGCACGAGCTGGCCCTGGCGAACGTGGACCTCGAACCCGTCACCGTTCATCTCGACGGTGTCGATGCCCACGTGGATGAGGACCTCCATGCCGTTGCCGAGCTTAAGTCCCACGGCATGGCCGGTCTCCGCCATCATGACCGTGACGAGCGCGTCGGCAGGTGCCACGACCTCGCCGGCAGTGGGCCTGATGCCGATGCCCTTGCCCATGGTGCCGGAGGCGAAGACCTGGTCCTCGACCTCGGAGAGAGGCACGGCGGTACCGGAGACGACCGCGCGGAGGGTGCCGTCGACGGAGAGGGACGAGAGGTCCTGCGCCGCGGGGATGGCCGCGACCTCGTCGCCCTCGAGGCTGACGTCCTCGACGCCGACGCCCTTGTCGATGCCCTTGCGCTTGCCGATCACGAAGGTGAGGGCGAACGGGACCACGAGGGCGATGAGCATGCAGATCGCGAAGCTCGCGATGTAGGCGGGCTGGATGGAGAGGATGCCGGGAAGGCCGCCGACGCCGATGGCGTTGGCCGTGGTGCCCGTCGCGGTGCAGACGATGGCAGCGAGCGAGGAGCCGATCATGGCGCAGACGAACGGGAAGGTGTACTTGAGGTTGACGCCGAACATGGCAGGCTCGGTGACGCCGAGGTAGCAGGAGATGAAGGAGGGGATGTTGACCTGCTGGGCCTTGTCGTCCTTCTTCTGGAGCACGGACATGGCGACGACCGCGGAGCCCTGGGCGATGTTGGAGAGGGCGATCATGGGCCAGAGCATGGTTCCGCCGTAGTCGGCAATGAGCTGCAGGTCGACGGCGTTGGTCATGTGGTGGAGACCGGTGATGACGAGCGGGGCGTAGATCGCGCCGAAGATGGCGCCGAAGAGGACGCGGAAGGGACCGGTGATGCCGAGGTTGACGATGTTGCCGATCGCGGCACCGATGGCCCAGCCGATGGGACCGACGATGAAGTGCGCGGTCATGACGCCGAGAAGGAGCGAGCAGAACGGGACCACGATCATCTGCACGACGGTGGGCGTGATCTTCTTGAAGAAGCGCTCGTAGTAGTTGAAGCAGATGGCCGCGAGGATGGCGGGCAGGACCTGGGCCTGGTATCCGATCATGTGGACCTGGGCGAAGCCGAAGTCCCAGGTGTGGGTCGCCCAGTCGGCCGCCGTGGCGGAGGGCACGGCGTAGGCGTTCATGAGCTGGCTCGAGACGAGCGTGAGGCCGAGGACGATGCCGAGCATCGGGGTGCCGCCCATCTTCTTGGTGATGGACCAGCAGATGCCCACGGGGATGCCGAGGTGGAACACGGCTTCGCCGATGAGCCAGAGGAAGCTGTAGACGCCGGTCCAGAACTGCGAGAGCGAGGCGAGCGTCTGCGTGCCGTCGGGCCCGAAGTACGGCATGTCGCCGAGGACGTTGCGGAAGCCGAGGATGAGGCCACCGGTGATGATGGCGGGGATGAGCGGGGCGAAGACCTCGGCGATGGCGCCCATGGCCTTCTGGAGCGGGTTCTGGTTGCCGACGGCGGCCGCCTTGACGTCTGCCTTCGAAGCCTCCGAGACGCCCGAGATGGCGACGAAGTCATCGTAGAAGTCTGCCACGTCGTTGCCGATGATGATCTGGAACTGGCCGGCCTGGGTGAAGCTGCCCTTGACGACGGGCAGGGCCTCGATCGCGGGAACGTCCGCCTTGCCGGGATCAGCGAGGGCGAACCTCATGCGAGTCATGCAGTGCGTGACCGCCACGATGTTCTCCCTGCCGCCAACGAGTCTGAGCATCTCCCTGGCATCGTGCTCGTACTTGCCCATTCGATCTCCCCTCTCTCTTCCCTCTACCATTCTTATCCGAAAACTTATTTGCATAAGTTCGTCATGAACACAATGACATACTCATTTGAATAAGTATAGCTTCGATTACGTATTGCCGCGAACGGTATGTTTTTCGTTGCGAACGGTATGCTGACCTCTGACGTTCGCTTCGTTCCGGGATTGGGTAGGTTATTCAGGTAAGTTTTCGCCGCCAACGAGCGCGACGCCCGCTTCCCACGAAGGGAGACCACCATGGTCAGGGCCATCTACGATGGCATCTACAAGGACCTTCTCGACCGCGTCGTCGACGGCGAGTATGCCTACCAGTCCTTCATTCCCTCCGAGGCCGTGCTCGTGAAGCACTACGACTGCTCCCACAACACGCTCCGCCGCGCGCTCGCGCTGCTCACCCAGGGCGGTTACGTCCAGCCGGTCCACGGGAAGGGCGTTAGGGTGATCTACCAGCAGCACGATCGCACGCCCTTCGACATGGGCGGGATCGAGACCTTCAAGGAGACGGCCGCCCGCAATGACCTGCACTCCGTCACCAAGGTGCAGGTGTTCGAGAGCTTCGTCGCCGACGAGACGTTCGCGCGCACGAGCGGCTTTACCGCAGGAGACGAGCTCGTGCACATCGACCGCGTCCGCATCCTCGACGGGAGCGCGATCATCCTCGACCGCAACTGGTTTCTCGCCAGCCTCGTTCCTGGCCTCACGCGTGAGATCGCCGAGAACTCGATCTTCGAGTACATCGAGGGCACGCTCGACATGGCCATCGCAACGAGCAAGCGAACCATCACGGCAGAGCGGGTGACGCAGGTCGACAAGCTCTTTCTCGACCTGGACGACTACGACTTCCTCGCCGTGGTCACGAACCGCACCTTCAATGGCGACGGGCTGATGTTCGAGTACACGCAGTCGCGCCACCGGCCGGACTGCTTCTCGTTCAGCACGGTGGCCCTGCGAAACGTCTAGCCAGCCTACTCCCCCACCTGCATCCCCAGGAAGCGCTCGGCGTTGTGCCAGCACATCTTCTCGTAGTCCTTCTCGGAGAAGCCCAGCGCGCAGAAGCGCTCGAGCTCCTCTCCGGGGTTCCACATGGGGAAGTCCGAGCCAAAGAGGATGCGGTCCGTACCGTATGCCTCGACCAGCTCGCGCGTGCGGCGCGGGCCGAGGAAGCGCATCGAGCTCGACATGTCGAGAAAGCAGCTCTCGTCCTCGAGGAACTCGAGCGCGTAGTCGTAGACCGACCAGCCACCGAAGTGCGCGGCATCCACGATGAGGTTCGGGAACTCATGGAGGACGCGCTTGAGACGTCGCGGGTGCGAGTAGTCGTAGCGGTAGTCGCCGCAGTGGATGGTCACGGGAAGCCCGCGCCTCTCGGCGATTTCGTAGACGCGCATGAGCCGAGGGTCGTCCATGTTGACGGCCTGGGTGTCGGGATGGAGCTTGATGCCATGCAGACCCAGGCCCACGGCGCGGTCGATCTCCGCTTCGGGGTCCTCATAGTCCTGGTGCATGGTCATGAAGCCGATGAAGTGGGAGTGCTCAGCGCAGGTCCGGGCGATGAAGTCGTTGATGGACTCCACGTTGGACGCGCGCACGGCCACCGAGTGGACCACGCAGTCGGTGATGGGCGTGTCACGGACGATGCCCAGGAGTCGGTCGACCGACCCCTCGGAGACGTCCATCTCGATGTTGTAGAAGCGGCTGATGCTTGACGTCGCTCGCTCGGCGATCTTGTCGGGATAGATATGTACGTGGACGTCGATGACGGCCATCAAAGCTCCTCGCCCAGACTACAGGCCAGGCCACATGTGGCGCATGGAGGTGCTCACCGTGGAGGCGCACAGCCTCCTGGTCGTCGCGCAGGGAATCCTGTGCGAAAGCCACATCGTCGCCCTAAGAAGACCCCACCGCAGCTCAGCAAGCATCTCGGTCTCCCACCCTGTTCGCCTCGGGCGCCTTGATCTCGAAGGGGAAGGTGCCCTCGCGGTTGAAAGCCGCGATGAACATGCGAATAGCATTGGAGGGTGTTGTTCCGATTTGCTCAGTGGCCTCGAAGAATCGATCCTTCTCCTGCGGGGACACTTTGGCGACGATCGGTGTCATCTTGTCGGCCACCGTCGCCCCCGTAGTCCGTTTTTGTCGCGTTTAGGTATTACTTCGTATGCCTATGTTATACCCTCGCGAAAATCCTAGCAAAGGGAGGACGGCGCGAGGCGATGAATTCTCCCTTTTTCCAAACGGCCGAAAGACCAGGACGAGCGGTTGGGATGGGACGGCGGATGGCAGCAGCGTCACGACCCGCCCATCCTTTCAGCCTGCCAAAGGTGCCAACGCCCTTTGGCAGCCAAAGGGCCACCCTACGACGAGGCTGCGGCAGACGGGAGCGGCGCGGACGGGCTTGTCGCCTGCACCAGAAGCCGAGAAGGATCCTTCGACGTTATTGGTGCAGCGCCAACTGGGCAAACGCCGCCAGGACAAAAGGGCGTTTCTGGCACCCGCAGGTAGCGGGCTCGCAGCCTGTACCAGAAGCCGGAAAGGATCCTTCGACGTTATTGGTGCAGCGCCACCAGGGCAAACGCCGCCAGGACAAAAGGGCGTTTCTGGCACCCGCAGGCAGCGGGCTCGCAGCCTGCACCAGAAGCCGGAAAGGATCCTTTGCCCTTAGTGGCACCGGCCCGAGCGGCGTCCTTCTCGCCAAGCCACCCTCCCAAGACATGCGTCAGGGGCGGACGCCGCGAAGGACGTCCGCCCCTGGAAGGGTGCCGCACCGTCAGGAGGGGATGAGGGGAAGGGGGACTCCGTCAGGTGGAACGGCTTACGAAATCGCGGAGCTACAGTGCGATCGCCAGAAGGACCACGCACGAGACGATCGCCCAGACGAGGGTCTGGGTCCCGCCCACGCGCTCGACGAGCCGCGACTTGGGCTGACCCTTCCTGCTCCACGGGGCCTGCAGGTTGACGAGCACGTATGCGACGGTCCCGGCCGCCGCGCCCGCGGCGATGTTGGTGAGCAGAATCGTGACGGCGACGGTGACGACGAAGGGAGTCGCCTCGGCCACGTCGCTCACGTCGACGGTACAGGCGCGCGCGACCATGGAGAGACCCACGCACATCATGACCGCATCGGCGACGGAGAAGCTGCACTGCGAGAGAAGCTGCAGGGTCGCGCCGTAGTGCCCGTACATGTTGAACGAGATGCCGTAGCTCGTGACGGTCGCGAAGATCGTCGGGATGACCCAGACGAAGGCCGAGACGAGAAACACGACGGAGGCGACGACCGCGGAGAGTCCCGAGCGGGCGCCGTCCTTCGCACCGGCGACGGATTCCTTGCCGATCGCCACGGGGCTTGCGCCGATCAGGGCGGCGATGACGTTCGTGCCCGCGTTGACGAGGAGCGGCATCGCCTCGGTCTTCTCGTCCAGCAGCCCCTCGCCCGTCTCGGCACAGACCGCGCCGATGGAGGCGTCGGCGTCGTAGACGAACATGAGGACGTAGCTCAGGACGCCGGAGGCGAGGACGCTCGCGAGGCTGCCGCCGTTGCCCGTGAATCCCGAGAAGTCGAAGCCCTGGGTGAACACCTTGCCGATGGAGAGGCTGGCGAAGGCGGCGGAGACGTGCGCCTGCATGGCGTCCTCGGAGCCGATCATCCACAGGCGGGCCCACAGGAACGAGAGCGCGACGTTGAAGTTCTTCCAGTTGACGCCGCAGGCGAGAACCGTCGCCACGAGGAAGAAGACGGTGCCCCAGACGAGGGCCTTGCCGCAGGGGTCACTCTGGCGCCGGCGGGCGACGAGGTAGACCGCCACGGCGAGAACGACCGCGATGGCCGAGAGCAGCATCTGGGGATGGTAGATGTCGGTGAGGAACGAGAAGCCGGTGATGTGGGTCATCGCGGAGGTCTGGACGAATCCTGTGCCCAGGTTTGCGGCGGTGCCGTAGTCGGGAATGACGCCACTGGTCGAGAAGAGACCCGAGAGCTGCACCGCGATCCACGCCATGAGAAGACCTGCCGCCGCCGGGAGCGCCAGGCGGACGGGTCTGGGCAATGCGGCGAGCACCAGGGACCTCAGCTGCGGGAGCGCGCAGACGACGAGGTAGATGACGTTGGCGACGAAGACGATGGCCAGCATGTTGTAGTACGTGAGCCCGGAGTTGAGGCTCACGGTGGAGACGAGCACGCAGGAGAGCGAGAGGCTCGTGACCTGCACGAACGGTCGCCTGGCGACAAGCCCCATCACGAGCGTGCCGGCGAACGCCACGAGCATGGACATCAGCCAGACCAGGGCGTAGACCTCGCCGTTGGCCGCGATCTGCTGGCTCGAGGACTCGGTGTACGGGGTGACGAACAGGGTTGCGACGAGCTGCATATTCATGAACATGCAGCAGACGGAGAGGACGGCCATCGTGACGCCGGCCACGAGCTCGCCGGAGAACGACCCGCCCCTCTCCACGTAGTGGAAGATGCCGTCAAGCGGTGTCGCCGCCGGCCTCTTCGCCTTCTTCTTTGTTGTCATGGGGATACCTCGATGCGATGAGAGGGAACGTGTCAGGGGAAGGCCCGTGCGCCGAAAACGGGAGGAGGGAGCGGCGCACGGGCCGGGAGGGGAAGCTACTTGACGAGCTCGGCGGTGGTGGACTGCCCCGCCGCAAACCCGACGCGGTCGGTGTAGGTGCCTGCCTCGGCGCCCGCGCCCATGGCGGAGTAGGTCGGATCCTGCCAGAGCGAGCTCTTGGTCGCGACGTACTGGCCCGTCTCGGCATCCGCCGTGACGGTGAACTCGACGGCGTCGGAGGGCTTCGAGTCGGAGATCGAGCCGTCGTCGCTGCCCTTTGCCGTGGCGGTCACGTAGTAGGTGCCGGCATCGAGATCATCGATGACGAGCTGGGACGTAAGCGCGGCGGGGTCGGTCGGAGCTGACATGGGACCCATCTGCTGGCCGCCATCGCTCGACGGCTGCAGGTAGGCGTGGATGCCCTGAGCGTCGGTCGCCCAGTTGGTGCCGGACGCCCAGGGGCCGGACGCCGCCTGAGGGGCGAGGTCGGAGAGGTCGACGGTCTTCGTCGCGACCGACTGCGTGCAGTCCGCGTCGGAGTAGACGTTGAACTCCACCTGAGGCATGCGCTGGTAGGTGTACCAGTCGGAGAGCGTGTAGAGGTCGATGTAGAACTCGGCCGTGTTACCGTCGGCGAGGACCATGAGCTCGGGACGCTCCATCACGCCGCCGACGCCGAGCTTATAGGTGTAGGTCTGGACGGCGGGGGCGTCCTTGTCGGCACCAGAAGCGGCATACGAGACGAGGTTGAAGTCGTAGGTCCTCCAGCTGAGGCTCGAGAGGTCGATGCTCCCGGTCATCTCGCCGGTCTTGCTCGCCGAGACGCGCGAGGAGGTCGCCACGTACTCGGTCCCCTCGACGCCGTCGTCGTTCGTGTAGACGCGGACGAAGTAATAGCCGATGCCGTCATCGTTGGACGTGAAGGTGAACTTGCCGGTCGACCAGTCCATCGTGAAGTCGGTCGGAGCCGCGAGGGTGTCTGCGGCGGCGCTCGTTGTCGTGGACGAGACGGACGTGGCGCTCGTGTCGGTGCTCGTGGCACCGCAGCCCACGAGTCCGAGGCCGAGGGTGGCGGCTAGTGCCGCTGTCAGGGCGCCGCGCGCGATGAGCACGCCGGGCCTGCTGCTCTTGATGGTCATATTGGTCATCCTTTCTGGATGCTCAAGGTAGGGGTCTACTTCTCGGATTCGGATGCTTCGCCGTCGGTGTCGTCGGTGTCGTCGGACTCGTCGTCCTCGTCGGCCTTGTCCCGATGACGCTTGACGCCGAAGAGGACGCCGGCGACGATCGCCGCGGCGGCGACGCCGCCGATGACGTAGACGCCCGTGCTGACTCCGCCCTTCGAGCTGGACGCGGTCACGGACGTGGTGACCGCCTTGCCCTCGGAGTCCACGCCGTGAGGGCCTGCGTACTGGTAGAGCATGTGGCGCATGACGTCATGCAGGCACTGCTGGCCATAGGCGTACTCGGTGGCGTCGCCGAATGCCGCGAGCGTGGATGCGTTGTTGATGTAGCCGCCGTTGTTGAGGATGGCGCCCTGGATGGAGAGCATGGCCTGCGGCGAGTTGTAGACGTCGCCGTCGTTGCCGTCTCCGTCGGTGATGAGGTAGCCCTCCCAGCCCCACTCGTTACGCATGGCGGTGACGTACATGCCGTAGTGGAACCAGGTCATGCCGATGCGGTTGAGGGAGCCCATGACGCCGTTGGCACCGAACTCCTTGATGGAGATCTCGTACGGGCGCAGGTAGAGCTCGCGGATGGCCTGCTCGTTCGCCCAGCACGTGTTGCCGGAGCGGTTGGTGTCACCGTCGTTCATGCAGCAGTGCTTGATGAAGATGTTGGTGCCCGTGGACATGATGCCGTTTGCGGCGGAGCCGCCCATCTTTCCGGAGATGAAGCCGTCCTCGGAGTAGTACTCGAAGTTGCGTCCGCCGAAGGGGCTGCGGTGAAGGTTCATGGCCGGTGCGTAGGCGCCCTGGACGCCGGAGAGGATGGCCTGGTGGCCGTAGGCGACGCCCTCGGCGTAGGCGAGGTCGCGGTTCCACGTGGCGGCGATGGTGACGGCGCAGGGGAACCAGGTGTTGCCGGCGCGCGTGCCGTTGGCAGGCTCGCCAGGTCCGTCCTGGCACTTCTGGTAGGGCTTGCCCACCGAGGCGACCTCGGGGACCTTCCAACCGGAGTTGCCCTGGACCTCGATGGCCTCGTCGATGGTCGTCATGCTCGCAAGCTTGTCCCAGGCGGCCTTGCCCTCGTCGGTGTCGATGGGCACGCCGCTCATGTCGGCGACGGTCAGCTGGTGGAAGGAGCCGCTTGAGGGCTTGGCGTCGACGATCTTGATCGGCAGTTCGCCGTCGGTCTCGCCCTCCACGACATAGTAGACCTGCTCCCACTGGGGGAACTCGAGCGAGGACACGTCGGTGCCGTCAGGCAGGGTCTTGGAGAACGGCATGACGTCGTTGCCGTGAGCGTAGATGGTCTCGGTGATGGAGGTCTTGACGCCCTTGCGATAGGTCTCGAAGGTGTACTGGGTCTCCGCCATGCCCGTCCCCTCGAGGGCCGCCTTCAGCGCGTCGCTGACCTTCTCGTTGGGCGTCTCGTCGGAGCTGTGGGTCATGATCTGCTTCATGCCGGCGGCGAAGTCGGCGCGAGAGAGGTAGCCCTCGAGCATGTTGCCGTCGCCTGCGGTGACGTCGTCCATGGAGTTCTTGGCGGGCACCTTGTCGGACGAGCGGGCTCCCACGTAGTCGGCGCCGGAGAAGTCGCCGTCCTCGTCGTAGATGATCGGCGTGACGAGCTCGAAGGACAGGGTGGCGGAGGGGGCGTTGGTCGAGCCCTTCTCGCCCCACTGGTGGGCGTTCTTCTGCACGTTGAACTTATAGGTGCCGTTCTCGAGCACGTAGCAGCCCTGGCCGAAGTTGTCGAAGGTCGCGATCTCGTCGGTGTCGAAGGAGAGGGTGACCTCGCCGCTCTTGCCCGGCTCGATGGAGTCGGTCTTGCCGAAGGCGATGAGGGTGACCTTGGCCTTCTCGAGGCCGACGCCCTTGATGCCGAAGTTCTCGGTGTCGGTCTGCCAGGGGGCCTCGACGTAGAGCTCGACGACGTCCTTGCCGGCCACGTCGCCGGTGTTGGAGACCTTGACCGTCACGGTGTTGGTCCCGTGCGCCTCGAGCTTGACGTCGGAGCTGGTGATCTCCTCGGTGAAGGTCGTGTACGAGAGGCCGAAGCCGAAGGGGAACTGCACGACCTCGTCGTATCCGGAGGCGGTGCCGTTCTTCCACGTGTGGCTCGTGAAGTCGGACGAGTCGAAGTAGCCCATGGCATCGGCGGTCTCGTAGAAGCGATAGCCGACGTAGATGCCCTCCTCGTACTGGTAGAAGGTCTGCGCGCCCTCCTGGGCTCCCATGCCCACCTGGCCCGTGGCCTGCGTCGCGTTGGTGTAGCGGTTGTCATCGGTGTTGTAGTAGGTGGGGTTGGTGGTCATGTCGTAGACGTAGGTGTCGACGAGGCGACCGGAGGGGTTGGCCGTGCCGGCGAGAAGTGCGGCGACGCCCGAGATGCCCGCCTCGCCGGGGTGGCCGATCCAGAGCGCGCCGTCGACGTTGTACTCGCTGGAGTCGATGAAGCCGAGCTCCATGGGCGTGGCCGAGTTGATCAGGACGATGGTGTGCTTGAAGTTCTCCTTGCAGAAGGCGAGAAGGGCCTTCTCGTTGTCGGAGAGCTCGAGGTAGGTGGCTCCCGTGAGCGTCGACCCGTCGCCGTCGTAGTCCATCGAGGGAGAGGCTCCCTCGGAGCCGGAGCGGGCGAAGGTGACGATCGCGTAGTCGGTGTAGCCGCTGGCGAGAATCGCGGACTTGCCGGACTCGTAGACGTCGGAGCCGAACTCGTGAATCGACGTGTAGCTCGTCCAGTCGCCCTTGCTCTGCGTGCCGGAGACGCCCTGCGCCGCGTTGCCCGTGAGCCCGCCGACGACGCCGGGGTCGCTCTCGGCGACCGCGCGCTTGCCGCCGCACTGCTTCTCGAGCCAGGACCAGGCGTCGGCGTTGACGTCGAGACCCGCCTCGTTGAAGGCGTCGCTCATCATGACGGTGTTCTCGTCGTCCGCGCCGCCGGCAGATCCGGTGCCGCCCTCGACGTAGTTGTAGGACATGCCGCCGAGGATGGTGACCTTGGTGCCCGACGCCAGGGGCAGGATGCCGGAGTTCTTGAGGAGGACGGCGCCCTCGGACTCGATGTTGACGCAGGACTCGTAGCCCTCGTTGAAGCAGTAGTCAGAATCGTACGTGGTGGTGTCGGCGGTCGAGCTGCCGGAGTCGGCGGCGAGGGCCGTGGTCGGTGCCGCGAGTTGCGCGGCACTTGCGGCGAGCCCCGCCGCGGCGGAGATGCCGGAAGCCTTGAAGAGCTCTCGACGTGTGATGTTTGCCATTCGAATCTCCCTTGCCTTGCAGGTTTCTGTTCCGTGCGCACTATCCGAACGCGATCTCGACGCCCTGGGGCGCCGCCCCCTCCTTCCCCGTCGGAGTCTGCCGTCATCGTCCGCATGCCTTCCGCGTGCGGGCTCAGTTGCTGATAACAGTGTCTCTGACCTGGTGTTTTGCCTCAATGCGCCGGGAACGAGCGGGGCGGGTGGGGTACAAGGGGGAGAGGCGGGGGAACGTTCGGACGCTCGGCGGGGACAAGTGGCGCACGCTCGCCGACGACGCGCCGCCCGCGGCTCGGCAGGCTGCCGTCCATCCGTACGTACCGGTCTCCACGCCGCTCGTACGTACGTGTCGCATGCCGAAAGGAGGGCGCCCGGAGACGAATGCTCTCGTCCCCGGACGCCCATCGTCAAGCATGGTTTTCGAACGTTAGAAGACCATCCGGTCGTTGTTCTGGACGAGCTCGAGGAAGCGGTCCCTGACCTCGTGCTCCTTGCGTCTCGAGATGGGCAGGAGCTCGCCCGTGGTGAGGCGCACGTCACCGGCGTCGATCACCTGGATGTAGCGGTAGTTCACGAGATAGCCCTTGTGAATCCGGATGAATCCCTCTCCCGAGAGCTCGTCCTCGAGCTCCCCCATGGTCCGCGTCAGGACGATGCTCTTCTCCTGACCGTCCACGTGCACCACCTGCTGCTTGCGCATGCCCTCGATGTAGGTGATCGAGACGATCTGCACGGGATAGACGGCGTCATGGTCGTGCAGCACGACCACCGACTTCCGGTGGCGGTCCTTGCGGGCGGCGAGATAGGCGCCCACCACCTCGGACATGTCCTCGAGGAAGCGACTCTTGCGAATGAAGCCGACGGGGTTCACGCGGAGCGAGTCGAAGACCTTGTCCTCCCGGTTGGAGATGTACATGATGTCGACCTGGTCCTGCTGGTCGCGAAGCTGCCGGGCAAAGGAGATGCCGTCGAGCTCGGGCATGTCGATGTCGAGAAGGAGCAGGTCAAAGCGGCGGACGGGCATCACCGCGGCAAGGTCGACCGCAGACGAGAAGAGCGACGTCGTCGCGTCGACCCCATGCGCCCCGAAGACGTCCCTGAGCGAGCTCGAGATGATTCCGAGCGCCGCCTCGTCGTCATCGCACACGGCGACTCTGAGCCTCTCCCCTGCCATTTGCCGACTCCCCCCTGGACGTGACGCGTCCCTCTCACTCGGAACTCGTACCGGCGAGCATCACGTTGGCAACGAACGTCTTGCCCTCGGCGGTGAACCTCGCGCTCCCCTGGTACTTCTCGGCGATTCTGCTGATGACCCTCGTCCCGTATCCGTGCACGTCATCGTCGCTCTTGCTCGTGAGGAGGGTCCCGCCTCTCGCCCGTCGCATGAGCTTGGGGTCGCAGGGGTTCGTCACCGTGAAGAAGTAGTAGTCGCCCTCGGGCCTGATGCTGAGCCTGATGCCCTCGTCCTCGCGCCCGCAGGCGCTCGTCCCCTCGATGGCGTTGTCGAGCAGGTTCGCGAGGAGGGAGTAGAGGTCCCCCGCGGAGAACGGCAGCTCGGAGGGGACGGCGAGCATGGTCTTGACCTCGATGCCGCGGGACTGCGCGAGGGCGATCTTCGAGTTGACGACCGCGTCGACGGTCCGGTTGCCGCACGAGACGTGGTGGAGCACCTCGGCATGGTCGGCCGAGTAGGCCTCGAAGAAGTCCCTGAGCTCCTCGTACTCGCCCGCGTCGAGCAGCGACTTCATGTACGCGTCGTGGTTCTTGATCTCGTGGCGCATCTCCCGCAGCTGCTCGTAGGTGCGCTGCGTGAGGTTTACCATGTCGGCGCTGTCCTCCTCGCTCCTCTTGGTGACGAGAAGCTCCGCGCGTTCGTCGTGCTCCTTGGCGAGCAGGTGGAACATGACGTACGAGATCGAGATGAGCATGAGGAAGCTGACGTTCACGAACAGGTTGACGCTCGCGAAGCTCTGCTCGAACTGCATCAGGTAGATGCTGAGGTAGGAGTCGTTCTTGGCGGCGAGGTAGTACGAGTAGGTCGTGATGAAGCTGTTGCTCGCCACGGCCCCCGACACGTCCGTGAGGAGAATGAGCACCACGTAGTGGCTCGGGATGAAGGAGAAGCGCTCGACGGAGAAGCGCCTCAGGAGGAACACGAAGAAGAACATGGCGGCATACGAGATGGCGCTGGGAATGGAGTAGCCGAAGGAGAGCCTCCGCAGGATGGAGAACGCCGTGGTGATCATGCCCGTCATGCTCACCGTGATGACGAAGAGCGCCATGAAGGTCGCGCATCTGACGACGCGGTCGATGGGCGTGAGGCGGGTCTGGAGCAGGGCGTAGGCGATCATCATGAGGAAGAGCGAAGGCATCGACTGGGTCTGGGCCAGAAGCGACTGGAGGGCAACATCGAGGGCGGTCTGCAGGGCGATGAGGAGCAGGCAGTCGACGACGCGTCGGATGACGGTGCGAGAGGAGCGGTCGAGCTCGCCGAGGAGGATGACGGTGCAGACCGTGAAGAGCAGGTTGGTGATGAGGTTGCCCACGTTGTAGGCACCTCCCGTCAGCAGACAGAACAGGTCCATGCGCTCACCCCCCTACATCCCCTGGGAGAAGTATACCGTCTGGCGAGAAGACCGCTCGTACCTGCCGATGGCCAGTTGTTCTCCTCGCGCGACCGCTTGTTCCGCCCATCCTTTCAGCCTGCCAAAGGTGCCAACGCCCTTTGGCAGCCAAAGGGCCACCCTACGACGAACCCGTGTCAAAATCCTGTCAGGATCCTTCGACGTTATTGGTGCAGCGCCAACTGGGCAAACGTCGCCGAGACAAAAGGGCGTTATCGGCACCCGCAGGCAGCGGGCTTGTCGCCTGCACCAGAAGCCGGAAAGGATCCTTCGACGTTATTGGCGCGACGTCCCATCGAGAGACGAGAAGCCCCCGGCATGCCTGCGAAGGCGTGCCAGGGGCTCGATATAAGCTGCTTGTGCCTGGTACTTCTCCCTACGCGATCTCGTGGACCCAGCCGAACTTGTCCTCGATCTCGCCGGACTGGATGCCGGTGAGCGTCTCGCGGAGCTTCTTCATGACGGGCCCGACCTCCTCCATGCCGTAGACGATCTTCTTGTCGTCGGAGTCGACCTCGCCGACCGGCGAGATGACCGCGGCGGTGCCGCACATGCCGCACTCGGTGAACTGGTCGATCTCGTCGAAGCGCACCGGGCGCTGCTCGACGGTGAGGCCGAGGTAGTTCTCGGCGACGTCGACGAGGGAGCGGCGGGTGATGGAGGGCAGGATGGAGTCGGTGTGCGACTGCGGCACGACCAGGGTGCCGTCCTTCTTGACGAAGAGGAAGTTGGCGCCGCCGGACTCCTCGACGTAGGTGCGCGTCTGGGGGTCGAGGAACATGTTGTCGGCGTAACCCTTGCTGTGCGCCTCGACGGAGGGATAGAGCGACATGGCGTAGTTCAGACCGGCCTTGATATTGCCGGTTCCGTGGGGCGCCGCGCGGTCGAACTTGGAGACCTGCAGCTTGACGGGCCTGACGCCGCCCTTGTAGTAGGCGCCGACGGGCGTGACGAGGATGCGGAACTGGTACTCGTCAGCCGGCTTGACGCCGATGACGTCGCCGGTGGCGATCATGAACGGACGGATGTAGAGCGTGGCACCGGTGCCGAAGGGCGGGACCCAAGCCTCGTTGGCCTTGACGACCTTCTCGACCGCGTCGACGAAGCGGTCCTTGGGGAACGGCGGCATGCAGATGCGCTTCGCGGAGTCGTACATGCGGGCGGCGTTCTGATCGGGGCGGAAGCAGACGATCCTGCCGTCCTTGGTGGTGTAGGCCTTGAGGCCCTCGAAGACCTCCTGGCAGTAGTGCATGAGGCCAGCGCACTCGGACATGACGATCGTGTGGTCGGGCGTGAGCGCGCCCTCGTCCCATGCGCCGTCCTTGTAGTTGGAGACGTAGCTGTAGTCGGTGTGCTGGTAGGCAAAGCTGAGGCTGCCCCAGTCGATGTCCTTCTTCTCAACCATGGTTGATCCTCTCGTCTGCGGGCGTACGGACGGCCGCCCGCGCTCTATGAGCCGGGTCTCTACCATAGCCGCAATCCGACCACGCGCGCGCACGCTTGCGGAGTTTTTAACAAAAGGCGTGCCCGTTCTGCGGGGCCGCGCCCGTCCTTCTCGCTAGGCGCTCTTCATCACGACGGAGCGGACCACGCCGGCAGCCTTGTCGAAGGCGTCCATGCCCATCTCCATGCGGTCGAAGAGGCGCAGCCACGCGAGCGTGGCGCGGGCGTCCTCGGACTCCTCGTGGAAGAGACGGAAGAGGGCGCTGTGGTAGACGTCGTCTCCCTCGTTCTCGATGTTGCCGATGGCGATGGCCTTCTCCATGACCACGGGGTCGTTCTTGTAGTCGGGCAGGTGGTCGATCATCACGCGGAACTCGCGCGCCGCATGGAGGCTCAGCTCGGCGACCTGCGGCGCCTCGCGGCGCGTCTCGCCGAGGTTGAAGAGGTCGAGACGGACGATCACGCCGTCCATGTTGTCGACGATGTCGTCCATGGCCAGGGCGAGGCTCGAGATGTCCCCGCGGTCGAAGGGCGTGACGAAGGCCCGGTAGAGCTCGGTCATGATGCGCTTGACCATCTCGTCGCACTCGTGCTCGCACACGTGCATGCGGGGTATCTGCGGGTACGTGTCGGGATAGCCGAGGATGATCGTGTCATAGAGCTCGGCGGTCTCCTCCACCTTGGCGGCGAACTCCTTGAGCAAGGTGTAGAAGATGTCTTCCTTCTTGGCGTGCGGCATGTCGTTTTCTCCTTAGAACAGGACCAGGAAGAGCTTGGCGAGCAGGAAGCCGATGAGGCCGCAGCCCGGGAACGTGAGCACCCAGGCCATGATCATCTCCTTGGCGACGCCCCACGAGACCGAGCGCATGCTCTTGGCGGCACCGGAGCCCATGATGGCGGCCGTCTTGGTGTGCGTGGTGGAAACGGGAAGCCCCGTGAGGGTGGCGATGAGAAGCGAGACGGACGCGCTGACGGAGGCGGCGAAGCCCTGGTACTTCTCGAGCTGCACCATCTCCATGCCCACCTTCTTGATGATGCGGCGGCCACCGACGCCCGTGCCTATCGCCATGACGCCCGCGCAGAGAATCTCGAGCCAGAGCGGGAAGCCGCCCATCTCGCCGATGCTCTTTCCCATCGAGAGGGCGATGGCGACCATGGCGGTGGACATGAACTTCTGCCCGTCCTGCGCGCCGTGCATGAGCGCCACGAACGCCGAGCCGAGCACCTGGAGCTTGCCGAACCCCTCGTCGAGACGTCGTCGGTCGGAGTGTCGACAGACGACCTGGATGAGCGCGGCGACCGCCCAGCCCGCGGCGAAGCCGAGAACCGTGGAGAGGACGAGCCCGTAGATGACCTTGACCCACTCGTTCCAGTTGACGCCGCCGAGGCCTCCCTGGACGGCGAGCGCGGCACCCGTGAGTCCGGCGATGAGAGCATGGCTCTCGCTCGTGGGGATGCCGAAGACCCAGGCGCCCAGACCCCAGGAGACGATGCCCACGGTCGCGGCGGCGAGCGCGATGAGCGCCGCGTGGGTGTCTCCCCCGAAGTCGACCATGCCCGACATCGTGTCGGCCACGGCCGTGGAGATGAACGTCATGACCACGAGGCCGACGAAGTTGCAGATGACGCTCATGATGATGGCCGCGTCGATGCCGATGGACCGCGTGCCGACGGCCTCAGCGATGGCGTTTGCCGCGTCGGTGGCACCGTTGACGAAGATGGTGCCCAGCACGAGAGCCATCACGACGACGAGAAACGGGTTCTCGGCGAGCATGCCGACAAACTGCGAGAACGAGATCATACGGTCAGCCTCTCAATCCACGTGCCGTCGGAGGCACGCACGGTTTCCCCAATTGTAAGGAGAAGGCAAACTCCGAATGTAAGGAGAAGGTAAGGCATCGCGGTCACCGAAAAATCGCGCATGTTCGCGATATCGCCGACCGACTGACGTTATCCAACCCCGCTACTCAGCGCTCTTGAGGGCCCCGACCATGTCGATGCGGTCGAGGGAGCGGTCGGTCATGACGTTGACCACGAGCGTGAACGCGATCGCGAGTGCCGCCGAGACGACGTAGGACACGGGCGCCACGGTAACGTCGAAGTAAAGCGACGGCATCGCGAGCACGTAGGTGAGGCAGCGCGCGAGCGCGTACCCCAGCGGCAGTCCGACCACCACGCCGATGCCGGTGAGCACGAGCGTCTCCTTGTTGACGTAGCGGTGCACCTCGCGACGCTTGAAGCCGAGCACCTTGATGGTGGCGAGCTCGCGCTCCCGCTCGGAGATGTTGGTGTTCGAGAGCGTGAACACCACGGTGAACGAGAGCGCGGCGGCGAGAAGGAGCAGAACGTAGACGACGAGATTGATGAGCGTGAAGGCGGTCGAGAAGTCCCGCACGTACTTCTGCGTGCAGACGACCGAGAGGACGCGGGAGTCCTTGGCCAGCTCCTCCGAGAAGGCGATCTGCTCGTCCGCGTTCCCGCTCAGGTGCACGAGGACGGCATTCGAGGAGGCCGTCTCGCCGAACGCGTCCTCGTAGCCGGTCTCGGTGAGGTAGACGGCGTTGCCGAGGTAGTTGGTGACCTCCGCCGACACGGTGGTGGGGCCCTTGTCGAGACGGCTGTCCTCGACCGTGATCGCGGAGCCCGTCGAGAGCCCCATGACCTGCATGGCGTTGACGGTCACGAGCGCGCCGTCGTCCGTCAGCGAGACGTCCGCGCCGCTCGCGTCGCGCAGGCTCACGAAGCCGTCGAGCGTCTCCCCTTGGGGCACGACGACGAGCTGGGCGCTCTCGCGGTCGCTGCCGGACACGACGGTCACGCTGTCCGTGTAGACCTTGGCGAGGTCGTCCACCCCGTCCTTTGCCTGGAGGTCCGACGCGAGGCCGTCGAGGTCGTCGGACGAGGTCACGGCCAGAAGGTCGTACTGGGTCACTCCGCCCGCACCGTACTGGCGGTCGGGCAGCGAGATGACCGTGTCGCGGATGCCGAAGCCGCAGATGAGAAGGGCCGTGCAACCTGCGATGCCGAAGACGGTCATGATGAAGCGCCGCCGATAGCGCAGGAGGTTCCTCGCCGTCACCTTGCTGAGGAAGGACATGCGGCTCCAGAGCGGGCGGATGTTCTCGAGGAAGATCCTCGAGCCTGCCCTCGGGGGCTTGGGGCGCATGAGCGAGGCGGGCTTCTCGCGCATCTCGCCGCGACAGGTGATCACCGTGGCTCCGACGACGCCCACGGCGAAGAGCGCGACCGCCAGGACGGCGCTCGCGAGGTCAAAGTGGAGGGTGAACGTGGGCAGGGCGTACATGATGCGGAAGAACACGAAGATGATCTCGGGAAGGACGACGAAGCCGAGGACGTTGCCCACGACCCCGCCCGCGAGGCAGGCGGAGAGCGCATAGACGACGTACTTGCTGAGGATGCGTCCGCGACCGTAGCCGAGGGCCTTGTACAGGCCGATGAGCTCGCGCTCCTCCTCGACCATGCGCGTGATCGTCGTGAGGCTGATGAGCACGGCGACCAGGAAGAAGATCGCGGGGAACACCGTGCCCAAGGCCTCGATGGCCGAGGCGTCCGACTCCACGCTCGCGTAGCTCGAGAGGCTCGTGCGGTCCTGCACGTACCACACGGCGTTGCTTATGGATGCGACCTCGTCGCGGGCGTCGGCGATCTTCTGGAGGGCGTCGGCGCGATTCTGCTCGTACTCGGCACGACCGTCGTCGAGCTCAGCCTGGGAGGCGGCGAGCGTGACAGCGTTGGCATCGAGCTCGTCACGGGCGCTCGAGATCTGCGAGAGCGTCGAGGCGCGCTGGTCGGCGAGGGTCGCCGCGCTCTCGTCGAGCGTGGCGCGGGTCTCGGCGAGCTGCTCGCGTCCAGCGGCGATCTGGTCGAGTCCCGAGACGATGGTCGCGCGCGTGGTCTCGAGTTCCTGGCGCTTCTCCGCGATCTGCGCGAGCGCGTCCTCCTGCGCGGCGTCGAGCTGGACGTAGCCGTCAGCGAGCTGCGCCTCGCCCTGCACCACGGCCGCCATGGACGGACCCAGCTGGGCTGCCGCCTGCACCTGGGCGCGCTGCGCCTCGAGCTCGGCGATGGCCGCGGCCCCCTCCGCCGTCGTGGGGTCGAGGCCGGCCTCGGCCGCATCGATGGAGGCTTCCGCCGACGCGACGTAGGCGGACGTGGCCGCGTCGACCGCTGCCTGGGAGGTGGCGTCACCCGTCTGCGAGAGCGTCGTCCAGGCGTCGGCCGGCCAGGCGCTCCCCAGGGCGGCCGCCACGGTCTGGGCCGCCCCCTCGAGCTGCGAACGACTGGCCGCGAGCGTCGCCTTCTGGGCGTCGAGCGCGTCTCGCTGCGCTGAGATGTCGGACGTGGCCTTCGCCTCGGCGTCAGAGAGCTGCGCGAGACCGTCGTCCACCTGGGCGAGCCCGTCGTTCGCCTCCGCCTCGCGCGAGTCGAGCTCGGTCTCCCCTGCCGCGACCTGGGCGTATCCGTCGTCAATCTTCTGCTGCGCCGAGGCGAGCTCGCTTCTCGCCAGCGTCTCCTGGAGCGAGAGCTCCTCTCGTCCCGAATCGAGCTGCGCCCTGCCGTCGTCGATCTGGGCCTGGGCGTCATCGAGCTCGCCCTCGGCGTCGGCGAGCTCAGAGAGGGCGTCCTGCTCCTTCTCGTCGATCTTGGCGTCGGCGTCGTCGCGGACCTCGCTCGTGCGCCGCTCCTCGCGGTTGGGGCGAATCTGCTCGATCTCGTCGTAGACGGCGTTCACGAGCCCGTCGTACCCGTCCGAGTAGCACAGCAGCGCCGATGCCCCGTCGACGCGCAGGTAGACGACCGTGAAGGCATCGACCAGGACGTCGTCGGGAAGCACGAAGAAGGCGTAGTCGGCGCCTCCCGTGGAGCGGAACGACATGGACTGGCCGCCCGCGTTGATGTCCATGGGATCGAGCACGACGCCCGTGATCGTGTACTCCTTGCGCTCGAAGACCGCCGAGTCGTCGCCGACGTCCACGAGGTCGTCGTCGGAGGCGGCCTGCGCGCTCTCGTCCGCCTCGCTGCGGAAGGTCACGGTGTCGCCGATCGAGGCGCCGGAGTCGGCGAGGTAGCGTTCGGTGACGGCGACCTCGCCAGCCGTCTGGGGCAGACGACCGTCGACGACCTCGGGCTCGTTGATGCCCGTGTCCGAGAGGGCGCGCACGTCGACCTTCGACGAGCCCGTGCCCACGGTGGTGTAGTCCGTCTCGGTCCATCCGCCGACGGCCTTCTCGACCCCGTCGAGGGAGCCGAGCGAGTCCACGTCGTCCTGCGTGAGGCCGAGGGTCGACTGGACGCGGACGTCGAAGAGCGACTGGGCGTCGAAGAACTCGTCCGCGGACTTGCGCAGGTCGACGCAGGCGGCCTTGAGCCCGACGAGCATGGTGACGCCGAGGGCGCAGATCACGGCGATGGCCACGAAGCGCTTGATCGTCCCGCGGATGGTCCGCGCGATGCCGATGTCGAACATCCTGTGAGACGTCACGCGCGCCATCCGACTACCACTCGATCTCGGAGGTCGGCTTCGGGCTCTCGTTGAGACCCACGTCCACCACGCGACCGCTCTTGAAGCGGATGACGCGGTTCGCCATCCCGGCGATCGCGGCGTTGTGCGTCACGATGACGATGGTGATGCCCTCCCCCTGACAGGTGTCCTGGAGGAGCTGCAGGATCTGCTTGCCCGTCTGGTAGTCGAGCGCGCCGGTCGGCTCGTCGCAGAGGAGGAGCTTGGGGTTCTTGGCGAGCGCGCGGGCTATGGCCACACGCTGCTGCTCGCCGCCCGAGAGCTGCGCGGGGAAGTTGTCGAGACGGTCGGCGAGCCCCACCTTGGCGAGCGTCTCGGCGGCGTCGAGCGAGTCTGGGCAGATCTGGCTCGCGAGCTCGACATTCTCGAGCGCGGTGAGGTTGGGGACGAGGTTGTAGAACTGGAAGACGAAGCCGACGTCGGAGCGACGGTAGAACACGAGCTCGTCCTCGCTCGACGAGCTGATGTCGCGACCGTCCACCACGACCCTCCCCGAGGTGACGCCGTCCATCCCGCCGAGGATGTTGAGCGTGGTCGTCTTGCCCGCGCCCGAGGCGCCGAGAATGACGGCGAGCTCGCCATGGTCGACGGTGAACGCAGCGCCGTCGAGGGCGTTGATCTTCGTGGCACCCGCGCCGTAGCTCTTCACCACGTCAGTGAACTCGATGTATGCCATGCCCACCCCGACCGTGCGTCTCGGCTGTCATGCGACAACGTGTTGTCTAGACGAAGTATACTAATGGGGATGCACGGCCCAAAGGGCCGCTCGACAGCGGTGGGGAAATTGTCGAGCGATGGCACAGGAGGCACGCCATGAACAGGCAGACGCAGGCCGCCGACCAGACCAGGACGAACCTCCGCGAGGCGTTCTGGGAGCTCTACGCGGAGAAGCCCATCGAGAAGATCACGGTGCGCGAGATCACCGACCGCGCCGGCTACAACCGGGCGACGTTCTACCTCTACTACCGTGACGTCTACGACGTGCTCGAGCAGGTCAAGGACACGGTCATGGGCGGCATCGAGTCGCTCGTGAACGACCGCCTCATGCGCGGCGAGAGCCTCGACTTCACGGAGCACATGGGCACGATACTCCAGCTGTCGCGGCAGTACAGCAGCTACATCGCGGTCCTTCTCGGCGACAACGGCGACCCGGCCTTCGCCAACCGCTTCAAGGAGGCGGTCAAGCCCCTCGTCAGACGCTTCGTGCTGCCCGTCGAGGGCATCACCGGCAGCGAGGGGCGCATCGTCGAGGAGTTCTACCTCTCGGGACTCGTCGCGGCGATACGTGCGTGGCTCGCCGACGACGACCCGCTCCCCATCGACCAGCTCGTCAATCTCATCATGAGCATGGTGCTCGTGAGGCAGCGGCCCGAGGCGACGGACTAGGCGGAGCGGCGGTGTGGTGCGGGGACGGGGATTATCGCACATTTTGCCCGGAGCCGGCGACAAAAGCCCAGTTGGCGTCCTTCTCCCCAGGCAAAATGTACGTTAATCGGGACCGTGGGGAACGACCGAAATTGATAACGCACATTTCGCCCGGCGCCGGCGACAAAAGCCCAGTTGGCGTCCTTCTCGCCAGGCAAAATGTACGTTAATCGGGACCGTGGGGCGCAGCCGAAATTGATAACGCACATTTTGCCCGGAGCCGGCGACAAAAGCCCAGTTGGCGCGCGCTCGTCGGGGCAGAATGCGCGATATCAAAGGTGGACTCCCAGCCCGACTCACCGCTCCCGGGCGCGACGGCGCTCGCAGGTCACGACGAGCACGACCGCCAGCGCGAGACCGACGCCCGTCAGCGCGAGGCCGAGGTCGAGACCGGGCGTGCGATAGGTGAGGACGACGTCGTGCGTGCCCGCCGGAAGGTCGATGGCCATGAACGCGGTGTCGGCCTTCATGAGGTCGACGGGCTCGCCGTCGACCGTGGCGGTCCACCCCTGCGACCAGGGAATCGAGAGGAACAGCACCTTCTCGCTGTCGAGCGAGAAGGTGCCCGAGACGGTGTCGGTGCCGACCTGCACGTCCTGGAGGGTGCTCTCGGCGAGGGCGGAGACCTCGGAGTCCACGTTGTCCATGGGCTGGCACACGACGGACAGGTCGTCGAAGGTGTAGGTGCCCGTGGTCGTGAACGTGAGGACGACCGTCGACTGGGCGTCCTCGGAGTATCCCAGGTTGAGGGTCCAGTCGCGCTTGCCGCCGTACATGTGCGAGCTGCTCGCGAAGTTGGTGATGCAGCGGTTGGATGAGCCCCGGTCCGCCTGGGCGTAGATCGAGTACGAGCTCGACGGCGTGGACTGGAGCAACGTGGTGACGGCCTTGGCCTTGGTGAACCACTTCCCAGATGCATACGTGTCGGACGAGAGCAGCGTGGGGAGGTCGTAGGGCTCGTAGTCGAGACCCTCGAGCATGAGGTAGGTCTCGCTGTTGTCGAGGCCGGCCGCAGAGAGTGTGACCGTGGCGTTCGCCGACGTGACGACGATCTTTCCGTCGCTCACCGTGCAGCCGCTCGACGCTATCACGTTCGAATCGACGGTCGTGGTCGAGAGCGTGGGCTTGGTCGTCGCCACGGAGGTCGACGCCGCGTCGTCGTCGCTCAGCACGACGCCCTGGAGAAGGGCCTCCTGGCGCTCGAGCATGGACATCGCCTGGTACTGCGAGCGCGTGATGACGCTCGGGAACGCGATGCCCAGGGAGAGCGTCGTGTCTCCCTGGTAGACCGTGTAGGAGTGGCCGTCGACCGTGGTCGATGAGACGGCGTTGTCGTAGCCGTAGGCCGTAGTCTGTCCGCCGCTGTCGGGGACGAGGTAGTACTTGGTGCCGAGAAGCTCCTCGAGAGCGGAGCGTCCCTCGAGGTTGCGGTACGAGAAGTTGATCCCGTCGTCGTTCATGCCGAGCTCCGTCTGGAAGCGGTCGATGAGCGAGTTGTAGTTGCTGCTGTAGAACGTGTAGCCGTTGAGGCCAAAGAGGAGCGATCCGTTTCGGGGGATGCGATACGAGTCGGTGCTCCACGACCACCTGGCCGGGTCGACGTCGTAGCGCCAGAACGAGTCGTCGCTCACCTGGGACACGGCGTTGAGCGGCGACTCCTCGACGAAGGCCCGGTAGGCGCCCCCGATGGCGGTGCTCCGCTGGGCCCAGCCCCCCTCGTTGGCGTCGATGTAGTAGACCATGTTGACGCAGAGGGACACGAGCACGCCGAGCACGAGCGCGGCGCGGCGGGCGCGCAGGCTCGTCCCCGCCACGAGCAGCAGGGCGATCACGAGCGCTATCGCCATGAGCGAGGCCATGTTGGCCTCGGTGCGCTCGCGGGGGATGAGGAAGATCCACGCGGCGAGGACAACCGTCACGCCCATCACCGAGAGGACCCGTCTGCGGTCGAGCGACCCGAGGTCGTCGGCCATCACGGTCACGACGTAGGAGACGAGCATCGCGTAGGCGAAGACCCAGCGGTTGGTGGCGTAGTTGAAGCCGTTGAGCGCGCTTCCCACGGCAGGTATCAGGAGCATCGCGGTCGCCACGGCGAGCCCGACCTTGAGCGCGCGCCTCCCCCTTCCGGAGAGGTACAGGAGCGCGCACGACACGAAGGCCGCCGCCCCGTAGCCCACGTTGCAGTCGCTCCCCACGACGTCGGAGCCCACGAGGCCGGGCACGACGTCGAGGTAGTACGTGAGCGTGTAGAGGACGGACGTGCTGGTCTCGGCCGTGGTGGCCCTGTCGAGACCGAGGACCTCCGTGATGGACGGGACGAGGGCGGCGCAGGCGAGAAGCGCCGCGAGGAGGATGCAGCCCCCGATTCGCACGACCCAGCCGAGGAAGGGGCGGGGCGAGAAGCCCTGCTCGATCTGGACCACGCGCACGACGCAGTAGGCGACGAGCAGGATGAGGACCATGTAGGCGAAGTAGTACGAGGCCGCGAGGAGGATGGTCAGCGAGACCACGAGCGCATAGGGACGCTCGCGGAGGAAGACCTTCTCGACGCCGAGGAGCACGAGGGGAAAGAGCACGCCGGCCACGAGGAAGCCCGGCCAGACGAGCCCCTCGAGGAGCGTGACCGAGAAGGTGTAGGTGACGGCGCCCACGAGCGTGGCAAAACGGCTGCGACCGCGCTTGAGCGCATAGAGCGAGAAGCCCACGCCGGCAAGCCAGAGCCTGAGGATGATGAGGGCCTGGTAGAGGTACTCGGAGTACTTCACGGGAGCGAGGACGGACAGCAGGTTCACCGGGTCGAAGATGCTGTCGATGGTGATGAGGACGTCGGAGCCGTAGCCCAGGCTGAACTGCCAGGCGGGAATCTGCAGCCCGTGCCCGCCGATGAGCGACGAGACGATGCCGCGGAGCCACTCCCCCTCGAAGGCGAAGTAGGGGTAGTACTGCTCGTAGCCGTCGACGCTCCAGAGGATGGAGCGGCCGTTCACGAGGTACATCGCCACGCAGAAGCAGGCGAGCAGGACAAAGGCGAGGTTGAAGCAGCGCCAGTACGACGACCTCCCGCGACCGGGATGAGCGTCGTCCCAGGCGCGCACGCGCTCTGCTCGCCGGTCGATCCATGCCAGGGGGCCGTGCGAGAGAATGCCTCCCGCGGTGCCGGCTCCGTCCTCCTCCTTCATGACTCCCCCCTATCCCAGCGTCGCGAAGACGACGATGCCGATGACGATGAGCGCGAGCGCGAGGAGCTTCTCGCGCCCCACGTGCTCGTGGAAGATGGTCACCCCGAACAGGGTCACGTACAGGTAGCTCGTGGCCTCGAGAACCGGCCCGAGCGAGAGCGGGATCCCCTGGTAGGCCAGGATGGTGAGGAGCGTGCACCCCACGAAGAGCACGTACGCGACGATGACCAGCGGGTTCAGGTACTCGGCCAGGTGGTTCGGGTACGTGCGCAGGGCGGCCTTCTTGAGCATCACCTGCGAGATGGCGCTCACGAACACCGAGACGAGAAGCACGACGGCATGTCCGAGCTCGGACGTCATGACGAGGCCCCCTCGTCACCGCCGGCAGGCGCCGCGTCGTCCCCGTCGGCGCGCGCGAAGAGCACCACGCCGCAGATGATGAGCGCCGCGCCCACGAGCTTGCCCGCGCTCACCGCCTCGCCGAAGACCACGTATCCCCAGAAGATGCCCCAGACCACCGTGATGGCGCGGTTGGCATAGGCGCTCGAGAGCGGCATGCGCTTGATGACCTGCTGCCAGCCGATCGCGTAGACGGCGAGAAGCCCGAGGACGACGGCGTAGAGCAGCACGAACCCGGGGCTCAGGAACGCGGTCCCCGCCGCCTTCTTGCTCGCGACGTCGGAGAGGGAGTACACGCCGAGAAGCACGTGGAGCGCGAGGAGCACGCCCGCCTGGCCCCTTCTCGCCCCGGTCATCGCCGCTTCCCGAAGAACGACAGGACCGTCTCGATGACCTTGTCCCTGTCCGCCGGTGCCATGCCGAAGTACATGGGGAGGCGCGTGAGGCGCTCGCTCTCGCGCGTGGTGTAGACGTCCTCGCCCGAGAAGCGGCCGTACTTGAGGCCGGCCGGGGCGGAGTGCAGCGGGATGTAGTGGAAGGACGACTGGACGCCGTGCTCCTTGAGGTAGTTCATGAAGGCCGTGCGCTCGGCGAGGTCGGCGAGCTTGACGTAGAAGAGGTGCGCGTTGTGGACGCAGCCCTCGGGAACCGTGGGGATGCCGAGAAGCCCCTTCTCGCTGAGCGGGAGGAATGCCTGGTAGTAGGCGTTCCAGGTGGCGAGACGGTCGTCGTTGATGCGGTCGGCCTCCCGGAGCTGCGCCCAGAGGTAGGCGGCGAGCATGTCGGAGGGCAGGAGGCTCGAGCCGTAGTCGACCCAGGTGTACTTGTCCACCTGGCCGCGGAAGTAGCGCGAGCGGTTGGTGCCCTTCTCGCGCAGGATCTCCGCCTGGTCGTCGAGGGCGGGGTCCTGGATGACGATGGCGCCGCCCTCCCCCATGGAGTAGTTCTTGGTCTCGTGGAAGGAGTAGCAGCCGAAGTCGCCGATGGTCCCGAGCGCGCGTCCCTTGTAGGTGGACATGACGCCCTGGGCGGCGTCCTCGACCACCGTGAGACCGTGGGCGCGGGCGATGCCCATGATGGTGTCCATCTCGCAGGCGATGCCCGCGTAGTGCACGGCGGCGATGACCCTGGTCTTCGGCGTGATGGCGGCCTCGATCTTGGTCTCGTCGATGTTCATGGTGTCGGGGCGGACGTCGACGAAGACGAGGCGGGCACCCCGCTGCAGGAAGGCCGTCGCGGTGGACGAGAAGGTGAAGCTCGGGAGGATGACCTCGTCGCCGGGCTCGAAGTCGCTGAGCCATGACGCCATCTCGAGCGCGGAGGTGCCGCTCGTGGTGAGGTAGGCCGCCTGGGCGCCGAAGCGCTCCTCGATCCAGTGCTTGCACTTGAGGCAGAACTCGCCGTCGCCGCCGATGTTGCCCGTGGCGATGGCCTCCCGCATGTAGTCGAGCTCGGTGCCCAGGAACGGCGGCACGTTGAACCTAATCATGAAGCCCCTTCCCCTCTTCGCGACGGTCGAGCACGTCACGTACCACGTACTGCGGCTTCTTGTTGATCGAGATGTAGATGCGACCCACGTACTCGCCGAGCATGCCCACGGCGAGGATGATGACGCCGCCCATGAGCAGGAGCA
>Ga0268360_1000618_pt1 | contig 52997 bp, 44 predicted proteins | sample BioMet11_FD_192465 | JGI IMG/M metagenome (GOLD analysis project Ga0268360, IMG submission 192465) | Sewage microbial communities from Oakland, California, United States - Biofuel 11 (Illumina Assembly) | ecosystem: Engineered > Wastewater > Sewage > Unclassified | place: USA: California... | reverse complement strand
GAAGGGAGGATCCAGATTGAAAAGCTTGGATGGTGTTTCTCAACCCTTCCTCATCGTTTTGGGCGTAAGGGATTTCCTTAAGGCTGGCGAAACGGGCGCAGCGTTTGACCATTTTCTCGAATTCCCGTCCTTGGAGGGTGGCGAAATTGTCGGCGCTCGGAAATGCCTCGGGATGGTGAAACTTCTGATAGAAAAGGGTCGGGCAGGCATTAAAGTCTCGAAGAAGGTACTTGGTTAAATAAGAACTCATGGGTTAATCCTCTTTTCTTCCTTTGATGATTTCTTGCACGCGAGTAGGGTGTCTCAACTTTCGGATGATTGAAGCGTACGAATCGACCGTTTTTCTTGGCGTCAGACCGAGCATTTTTGCTACCGTTCCGAGGTCACGGCGGTTTCTGTCCCCCAATCCGAAATGAAGGAAGAGAATGTCGTGTTGACGCGGCGTGAGATTGTGCAAAAGTTTCGTGACAAGAATCGGATCGACGTTTCCGATACCATCGTAGACCGTCTTGACGAGACAATCGAGTCCTTCAACCGAAATTCCGTTTCTAGTTTTCATATCTTTTTCCTTTCGTGTGAGCTTATCTTGCGCGGGCAGGGCAAAAGAAGGCAATGAAAAATCCCGATAATTTTTATAAGGGACTTTAAAGTCACATTAAATCAGGAAAGCGGTGCTATACTGGTCGCATTCATAGGGGGGACTATTATGGCTAAGGTCAATTACAAAAACCAATACGCTTTGCTCGTCTATCTCGTTTTGCGGGACTATAGCGATGCCGGCCATTTGATCGAACAACCGGAGATTCTCGCCCATTTGTCGACGGACTATGGCGTCGAGACCCAACGCCGCTCGATCAGTCGGGCTCTCGATGTCCTGGAGGCTTTGGATTTCGATTTAATCCGGAACCGCAAAGGGGTCGCCCTCGGCGGGCGGGTTTTCGACGAAGGGCAGCTCGAATACGTCCTCGACGCGGTTTATTCCTCGCCTTCGATTTCGCCTGATGATGCCGACAAGATCTTCTCTCGCCTCACCAAAACCCTTTCCGTTGAGGAGAGAAAACGCCTGGCTGGCATTGAGAAAGAGGAAGAACGGGGCAAACTGGCCAACCCCCACATCTTCTATGAGATCGGAACGATTGCCGGGGCGATTGAGCGGAATTCCCTCATCGAATTCACCTACAACGCCTATGACGAAAAGGGAAAACTGTCGCCGCTAGAGGGCGGCCCCCGCCGAGTCCTGCCGCTCAAATCGTTTTTCCGCGACGGGCGCTATTGCCTTTTAGCTGGGACGCTTGAGAGCCATTCCTTCCTTCGACTCTACATCGACCGAATGACGAATGTGACAGAAATCCCTCAGGATAAAAAATCCCCAATCGTTTACACCAAGGACGAGATAAAGCGTTTCTTGGAGAAACACCCCCATCTCGGGGCGGGCGAAGCCATCGAGGCCGAACTCGAAGTCGAAGATGAGCGGGCTTTCAATTCCCTCTTCGCTTACTTTGACGATGTCGAAAAAAGCGAAAAGGCCGCCGATGGCAAATACCACGTTTGGTTAAAAGCGGACGAAGAATCGATTCTTTCGTGGTGCTTTGCCCTCGCAGGGAAAGTCCTCTTACTCGCCCCAGAAGAGGCCAAAAGAAAACTCCATCAAAGAGCGATTAACCTTCTTAGCGCCGCCATCCTGCCCGATTCAAGCTCCAAGAGCGAGCCCTTCAGCCAACTCGAATTCGCGGTGGCGCAAAAGAACTATTTCTTCAATCCCATTTCGCTCACCGCATCCCCTTCTCTTGAGATAACCCATGACGTCAGCGTCGCCTCCCTTTTGAAAGAAGAGGTGCTTTCTGTGGGGGATTTTCAGAAGAATTTCGCGCTTCCCGAAAAGGAGGTTCAGGAATTCGTGGATCTCTTTCTGGGCCGCCATCCCCAAACCCTCGATCGGCTTTTCCTCGTGGAGATGGGCGAGAAGAACGAGAATCCAGCCCCTTCTCAAATTCTGATTGGCCGCAGCCCCATCCCTTGCTGGCTAACCCGGGGTCAAGACACCATCTTGTTGAGTCTGCTTTTCCTTTGGCGACTGTCCTATCTCGGCTACGAGAAAAGCGAAAAAACCAATCCGAACAAATCGCCATTCTTCATCGATGAATTCTGGAACTATTGGCCGGTCGACATTGATCAAAAAGAAGATGGCCAGCCCTTCCCAATCCAAATGGATCGGCAGGCTTTCCCCCAATCCGAAAAGGAAAATCCTTCGGCTTGGGAAACGGCGATCGGCCTGATCGATGCCATCGCCGAGGAGCGCTCGACTGACCAACTGAAGAAGATCATCCTGAATTTCGAGACGATGTGCCAATTCGACCTGGTGTTTTTCCCAGGAAATCCGCAATAAAACAAAAAGGAGTTTCATCATGAAACAAGAAAAAATCAAGCTGCCCGCCAACGCCAACCTCACCGGCCGATCATCCACCATCAACAACGCTTTCGCCCAAGGGGTCACCCCCCGGACTAGCGGTACCCATCAAGACTGGCTTGATCGGAACGCCCTCGGAATCAAGGACGACGAATGTGCTTATTGCGGTCGCCACCTTTCGTCTTTGGAGGCCGATCATTTCCACCCCCTCGTGGTGAATTCGGATCCGCTAGGCTACATCACAGAGCCGCACAACCTCCTTCCCGCCTGCTCCGATTGCAACCGCAGCAAGGGAAATGAAGAAAACTTCGATAAATGGTACCAATTATCCACCATCAATGACATTCGGGCTAAAACCCATGAAGCGCCATTTACTCAAAAGGATTTGGACGAGCGCAAGGCCCGGATTAAAGCCTGGACCGCTCAGGCCATTTCGTTGGGGAAGGATTTTTCGAGTGTGCCAGGGATCCAAGCCGATTTGGCTCAGTATCAGATCTATCAAAAACAAATCAACGACGAACTCGCCCGCTACCAAGAACTGGCCGATTCGATCCGCACGAGAATCGAAGCGCAAATCCATGTGAGCCAACCTCAGGTTGTCTTCCCCCAGCGGAAAAACAATGGCTCTTCTACTCAGTCCGCTTCGACGGCCTCTTCGACGAAACCTGCTCGCTCACCAAAAGCGGGCAGCCTCCAGGCGATTCTGCAGAACGCGATTTTAGGCGTGTTGAAGGATGAGCCGACGATTGACATGGCTCATCTCAAAGCCACCTTCAGCCTGCAAGGGCTCACCAAGACCCCACTCATCCTCAGCGAACCGGAAGCCAAAGCCCGCAGCCAAAAAACCTACGATTTAGTGGGAAATCTAGCCGATGGAACCCCCATTTATGTCTATAACCAACTACGGAAAAAAGAATTCGCGAAGATGGCCGATTTGTTGAATAAGAATCATTTTAACGGCATCGGGAAGCCGATTATCTACTAAAAGGAGTTCTTATGGCAATAAAAATGGTTTTCCATCCTTCGGAAGAGAATTTCTATTCGGAAGAGCTGATTTCTTTTACGTACGTTCAGGGACTGGCTTTTTCCCAAAAGCAAAAGTGTGCGGATTCGCTCCATCACTCGATCTTACAGCTTCATCCTGGATCGCATATCCTCGAGGTTTCGACCAAATCTCGAGAAAAGATCGGCGTCGCCGCCAGTGCCTTCAACCTGAGAGTTGGTGGTAACCTCCTCGAAAGCGTCTTCCAATCTTCCAAAGTCTTCGCCGGAGTCGGTGCCTTTAAGGAAGCGGCCAACATGGGAGCGAAGGAAGCCCGGGATTATGTGAAGGAAAAAAGCGCGGGTCATGCTTTGGTGGGTTTCAGCTACGCGGGAAATGATTTTCCTTTGGAACCCAAGAGTTTTTTCTACGATTGGCTCTACGTAAACGCCCTTGTCCAATCGGAATTGAACTTAGAGGATTATCTTGCTTATGACACCTTTACCGACATCGAATTCAACGAGAAGAAACAAATCAATTGCCAAGCCCGCTCCATGGCAATCATGGTCTCACTCAAAAGAAAAGGCCTGCTCACGCAAGCCTTAGCGAATCCATCAACCTTTCGCCGTTTCGTTTATCGTAAATGATTTTCGGTTTCTTCGCTAGTTTTCTAAAAGGGTGAAATTTACCTATCTTCACGCAGCGTCAGTCGAACCACAGTCTCAACGGGTGTAGAGGCTACGGGATGTAAGTATGCCCCTGACCTAGAGGCTATAAAGGTGGATATTTCCCATATAGCGTTATTGTGGAATAGATGGCGCAATAATGAATCTGTACAGCCAAAATGTTCAAAAAGCAAATTAACGAGTCGTTATTTGCCCGATAGCCCAACAGCCAATCCAATTATCAGTGCCAAGGCGACAATAACAATTAACGAACAAATCACAATGATGTTCTTTTGTTTTTCTTCCTTGGCATCTTCCGCAACCGCTTTGTCTATTGCGTCCTGAATATATTGAGCTCTTTGCTCGGAATCGGAATAATCTCCCAAATCCTTAAATTTAAGGATCACTTCTCTCGCCTCGCCATAACGTTTTGCAGTAACCATCGCGCCCCAAGCGATGTGCGAAACTTCAAGATAGCGTTTTTGGCTATCTTTATAGTTCCCTAAATCCGAAAAACAAGTCACTGCAAAATCGAAATTGCCCATCGCCAGCCATTCTTTTACATTAAGGTGTTTCTCTTCTAAAAGTTGGGTTTCGTAGTCGGCAATAAGTTTTTTGGAGTCTTTATAGTCAGAAATGCTTTCTAACGTGGTGATTGATTGCTGGAGACTTGTGATGTTTGCTTTATGATTTTTGGTCGGATGGTACAATCCCGACTGATATTCAGCTTCAAGCTTTTGTTGAGCCAGTCTTTCTTGAATTTGCTCCTCGTAACCTTTAAGACGCTCTTGCGGGACGCCTAGCAACGTCACTTCATCCTCGGCGTTGACGAACGCGGATCAAAGCTCTTCTGCCAGCGCGAATGCCTCCTCCCCCGCTTCTTTGAAAGAGCTGGACCAGGGCGCCTTCACGGATTGCACGGGTCTTTCTTCCTTGAGCGTCGAAAATGGCAGCACGGCCTTCCAAAGCGATGGAGCCGCTCAGCCTCACCCTCGTCGGGGGCGATGCCTTCGCCAATGGCGCGAAGCTTTCCACCCTCGCTTATGCCGGCACGAAAAAGCAATGGGCGAAAGTCGAGTGTGGTTTCACCTGGCACGAGAATAGCAGCCTTTTGACGGGCATATCCTGTAGCGATGGCGCGGTGACACTCGAAAACCAAGAAAAACAAAAAGAAGGGAAATTCCGTCGATTCTGTCATTTTTCAACAAGAGTAACGTCAGTAACAAGCCCTGATACTCACCCTTGTTATAATCGGGCCATGAACCTTAAAAAATCATGGCCTTTTTTCTTAGCTCTTGCCGCTGTTTTTAGCGTGCTCCCACCGGCGCAGAACTACCGCGCCCCCACCCTTATTCTCGCGGAAGAGACACCCCTCAAACACCACGTTTCTTTCTACAATTACGACGCCAGTTTGATCAAAACCATCGAGGTGGACGATGGCAAAGATGCCGTCTATGATGGAGAAGAACCTCAGAAGCCAAGCGATTTTTGCTCCGATTATTCGTTTGCGGGCTGGAGCGTCAGTCTCAGCCACGTCACGAAAGACCTCTTGGCCGATGCCTTATTTAAAGAAAACGCCAAGAGTTTTGCGGTAGCTTTTTATAACGGGACAACCGAGTTAGCGAAATCGTCCGTTGCTTATGGTCACGCCGCCAGTTATAGCGGCGCCACCCCAACGAAAGCGGATGAGGCGAGCCACCATTACCATTTCATCGGCTGGGACACCCCCTTTGCCTATGTCACCCAGCCTTTGGCCATCCACGCCTTGTTCGACAGCGAGGTCATCACGGCGAATTGTACGTTCCAAAACGATGATGGCACGATCCTCTTAAGCGAAAAGGTGCCCTTGGGCGAACAGGCGATTTATTCGGGCGAACTCCCGCAAAAAGAAGACAGCGAGCAATCCGCTTTCCTTTTCCAGGGATGGGACAAACCGCTCACGAACATTCAAAGCGACACCGTCTTTACCGCTCTCTACAAAGAGGAGAAGCGGCATTTTGAGGTGACTTTCATCAATTACGATGGCACGATCCTCGACACGGAGTCGGTCGACTATGGCGGCACCGCCGTCTATCAGGGCGTCGCGCCGAGCAAAGCTTCGAACGTCGGCTACACCTATACGTTTACCGGCTGGACTCAGCCGCTTGACCACGTGGCTGGCAATCTCCGCGTCTTCCCGCTTTTCGACATCACGAAACGTGCCTACACCATCACCTTCAAAGATGAGGATGGCACGATTTTGCAGACCGGCAGCGTTCTCTATGGCGATTACCCCGCTTTCACCGGCGTCGCGCCGAAGAAAGTCGTCGCCGGCGGGGCCTATCTTTATACTTTTGCGGGCTGGACAACGCCGCTCGTCCCCGTTACGGGGGACGCCGTCTACACCGCCGCCTATACGGCGAGCATCAAGACTTATACCGTCGTCTTCAAGAATAGCGATGGCACGATCCTCGAGACCCAAACCGTCAATCATGGCTCGACCGCCGTCTATAGCGGGGCGGTTCCCGTCAATCCGGATTCCGCCCTCGCGAGCACGACTTGCTTCGGCGGCTGGGACGTCAAGGTGAGCAACGTTACCTCCGATCTCGTTGCCACCGCCGTTTTCGTGACCGGCACGAGCCAGTTAACCTATCAGCTAACCACCTATAATTCCTATTTCAGTTATTATTCGGTCACCGGGTATTCGGGCACCGCGCAATACGTGGTCGTCCCCAGCACCTACAACGGCTTGCCCGTCACCGTCATTGGCGACAACGCTTTCAAAAACAACAGCCAGCTGCTTTCCGTCTTCTTGCCCGAAGGCATCCAAACCATCGGCTCCTACGCTTTTGCGGGTTGTAGCGCCCTCACCCAAATCAATTTGCCTTCGACGCTGAGCGTCCTCGCTGGCTATGCCTTCCAGAACGACACCGCCTTGACTTCAATGGCCCTGCCCCTTTCTCTATTCACAGTCAATGGCTATATCTTCGCTGGCTGCTCCAGCTCTTTGGTTTTGAAAGCCGAAGCCAGTTCCGCCTCCAGCTCTTTTGATACCGGCTGGAACCGGCAGTCGACTTCCTCTTCCGCCAGCTATAGCGTCACGTGGAACAGCGCCATCGCCACGGCTTTGCCGAATGAAGGCAGCGCCGGCGAAAATACCGATTACACTTACTGGACCCATGTCGATAAGAGCGGAAATAAGAGCGTGGAGATCCTTTCGTATAAAGGAAGCGCCACTTCCTTAAACGTCCCCAGCACCATCGATGGGAATCCCGTCACCGCGATCGGCCGGCGCGCTTTCCTCAATCGGAGCGGCTTAGGCAGCATCAGCCTCCCGGAGGGGTTGACCACAATTGGCCAGCAAGCCTTCCGCGGTTGCTCTTCCCTCAGCAAATTAAACATTCCCTCCACGGTGAGTGCGATTGGAGATCAAGCCTTTGCCATGATGAGTTATTCGGCCAGCTTCGCTTTCTTATCGAACGTCCCGCCTCAGATGGGTGGCAACCTCTTCCTCGATGCTTATTCCTATTACAGCGAAACCATCACCGTCCCGAAGGCGTCCTTGGCCGCCTATCAACACATCAGCGATTATTTTTGGCAAAAAAACATCGCGTCCCGCCTCAGCGGAGTCGCCACTCCGATTTCGACTGGCACAACCCTTGCGGGATTGACTTATGGCGTCTATCTGGATTCTTCCAATCAAAAATACGTTGAAATCACAGGCTATAGCGGCTCTTCCTCTTCGCTTGTCATCCCGAAGACGATCGCGGATATGCCCGTCCTTTCGATTGGCAACAGCGCTTTTAAGAACACCAACTCCATCACGTCGGTTTCTTTGCCCGAAGGTCTCACGAGCATCGGCGATGCAGCCTTCTATGGTTGCTCGGGCTTCAGCAGTTTGCTCGTGCCCTCGACCGTCACCGATGTTGGCACCCGCTGCTTCGCCAACGCCACCGGCCTCGACAATGGCTATATCAAATTCCAAAGCGTCATCCCGCCGACCTTCGGTTCCGATGTCTTCGCTTACGTCTGGAATTACAGTACTTTCATCATTTACGTTCCGAGCGCCGGGCTCAGCGCCTATAAAAACGTTACTGCTGAGTATTGGTCGAGCTATGCGGTCGACAGAATCAAGGGGTATTAACCATGAAAAAACACTTCTTTGTTACGCTTTTGATCTCCGCCGGTTTCCTCTTGAGCGCCTGCGGCTCGCGCCAATCGACCTCGAGCGAGGCTTCTTCCTCCGCCCTGCCCTCAACGAGCGAGGCTTCGACCCAAAGCGCCTCTTCGGCGAGCGGGACTTCCGCCACCTCGGCGAGCGCGACTTCCTCCGCTTCGAGTTCCTCTTCGGAGGGTTCATCCTCTTCGAGCGGCTCGTCCTCTTCGAGCGGCTCATCCTCTTCCGTCCCTCTCCTTTATCACACCGTGACGTTCGCCAACGACGATGGCACCGCGCTTGAACACGATCAAATCGTCGATGGCGGCACCGCGGTCTACCATGGCGAAACCCCGACGAAAGCGAGCGATGAAAGCGCCTCCTACCTCTTCTCGGGCTGGGATAAGCCCCTCACCAACATCAAAGCCGACACCACCTTCACCGCCCAATACGCCAAGACGCTGAAGAGCTTCGCCGTCACCTTCCGCAACTACGATGGCAGCTTCCTCTATTCTTCGAGCGTCGCCTATGGCAAAGACGCCGTCTACCAAGGCCCGGCGCCCACCCATAACGAGGATGCGACCTACTCTTATCAATTCTCGGGCTGGAGCGTGGCCACCACCGCGATCACCAAGGATGTGGTGACCTACGCCACCTATGCCAAGAAGGCGCGCGTCTACCATGTGGAATTCCGCAATTACGATGGTTCGTTGCTCGATCAAGAAAACACGATCTATGGCGGTGAGGTCTCCTATAAAGGCAGCACCCCCACCAAAGCGGGCGACGTCAAGACGGCCTATGTATTCAAGGGATGGGATCAGCCGCTCACGGCCGTTAAACAAGATCTCGTGACCTATGCCAAATTCGAGGAAACGAGCGTTTATTTCACCGTCCGTTTCACCAACTTCGATGGCGCGTTGCTCGATGAGGAGCATGTCGCCTATGGCGAAAGCGCCATCTACCGCGGCAGCACCCCGACCAAACCCTCCGAGCCAACGAAATACTATGTCTTCGCGGGCTGGGATCTCTCACTGGACAAGGTCTACGCCAATCGGACGCTTCTCGCCCAATACAAAGAAGGCAGCGCCCCCGCGGCCAACGCCCTCTCCTTCCTCTCGTCCACCAACCGTCCCGAAGCGACGGATGCCACGGAAAAAGAACTCCTTGCCAAAGACGCCAACGGCGCGGGTTGCTCCTTCTCTTACGCCAACTTGGCCCCGATCGCTCTCAATTGGGGCAGGTTCAATGCCGGCGGCTATCTCGCCTGCCGCGCTCCGTTGAAGGGCCTCTCCTCGCTCGCGGTCGAATTCGCTGAGAGTTCCTCCTTGAGCCTCAGCTATGGCTGGTTCCGCAAAGATGGGAGCGTCGCCCGGCGCTTGAGTGGCTATCTCTTAAGCGACAACACCCCCTTCACCTTCTTTGCCGATCACCCCGATTTCTTTGAACTCCGCTACAACGGGGCTGTCGCCATCATCAAGTCGATCAGCCTCGCTTACGACGGCTTGGCCTATCCCGATGATTTCCAAGGCGCCAACTATGCGATGAAGTCTTCGGCGCTGGAGTTCAGCTCCTACGATGGCGAAAGCAATTCTGCCGTGATTCCTTCATCCCACCAAGGCTTGGCGGTCTCTTCTTTCGCCGCTTCGGCTTTGGCGAGTTCGCTCGCCCGTTTGACTTCGCTCTCGCTTCCTTCCTCGATCAGCGCCTATGCGAATGGACTTCTGAGCGGGGCCTCCTCGCTCCAGGCTTTGAGCGTGGCCCATGTTGGGCTATCGGCGAACTTAGACAAAACGACCGACGCGGTCTTCGGGGCTTATTTCGGCAGCGCCGCCTATGCCGGATCCTCAACGGCCCAACAATTCTATGCGCCAGGGCAAAAGACCGCATATGCGGTACCCAATAGCCTAAAAGACATCGAAATCCGCGAGGATACCGTCTTGCCTTATGGTGCTTTCTCGGCCCTTAGCCTCATCGAAAACGTTCATTTCCCCGCCGGGCTCAAGAGCGTGAGCGACTATGGCTTCGCCTATTGCACCAGCCTCAAAGAATACCCGATCACGTCGAGTCTCACCGCCATCGGCCATTATGGCTTCTTTGACGCGGGGAATCTCCACGAGCTCTTCTTGCCGATCACCCTCCTCAGCGTGGGGAATTCCGCTTTCTCCTCGACGATCAGCGCCTTCTATTGCGCCGCCCCCGCCCTGCCTAGCTCCTGGGCCTCGGGCTTCGCCTCCAACACGGTTGCCACCATCTATTGGAGTTGCATCGCCAAAGGGGATAACACGGATTATTCCTACATCATCTGCTTCCGCGAGGATGGCTATCACGTCGCCATCACCGCCTATAAGGGCAACGCTGAGAAAGTCAGCATCCCAGCGACAATCGAAGGGCTGAGCGTCACCGAAATCTATACCGGGGCGTTCCGCAACAAGACGACGCTCAAGGAAGTGGAGTTCCCTGCCTCTATTTCGAGCATCGGCGCCAGCGCCTTTGCCTCTTGCACGAGTCTGACGAGCCTCGTCCTACCAGCGAAACTTGTTTCCCTCGGCGATTATGCCTTCCAGAATTGCCCGCTTTTAAGCGAGGTGGTCCTCCCCGCGAGCGTCCTGCTCTTGGGCCAGCGGGTTTTTGACCGCAATAGCGGCTCATTGACCCTCTATTGCGCCGGGATGACCGCCCAGGCCAACTGGTCTGCCCAATGGGCCGGAAGCGCCAGCTCGGAAGCGAACAAGGTGATCTATGATGCGATTGCCTCCTATCAGGATGAGGCGGGCTTTGCCGGCTATCTCCGCGCTGATCAGAGTTTGGGCCTCTCCTCTTACTCCGGGAGCGGCAAAGAACTCGATCTTGAAAGCATCAGCGCCCACTCCGTCTCGCGCCTGCGGGAGGGCTTCCTCAAAGACAACGCATCCTTAACCTATCTCCGCCTCAATGAGGGGCTCAAGCAAATCGATGATTCCTGCACGGGATTGACGTCTTTGCGGACCTTGATTCTGCCCGCGAGCCTCACCCAAATCGCTCCGACGGCCTTCGCTTCTTCGATCAGCAACCTCTATGCCTGCTACTACAAAGGGACGAGCGAGCAGTTCGCCGCTTTGAACTACAGCTACTTCAACGCCAACAACGTCCTCGTCAGCTACTACAGCGCGAGCAAACCCGATGGTTCGGACGCCAGCCATACCCACTGGCATTACACCGCGGATGGTTTGACCCCCTCGATTTGGGAAGAAGAATAATCCCACGAGCCGAAGCGACAATGAGCCGATGGGCGGGGTTTTGATCTCAACCATCGACTTCGCTAAGGGCACCATCACTTTTGCCAACTACGACGCTTTCTTTGAGCGTTATTGGATGGAGGCCCCGGGCGAGCTGATTACCTCGCATTATGCCGATCAGGACGGCAAGTCCATCTACCTCAAGCGAGCGACGAGCGGCAACTATTGCCGGAAAGGGGAGGAGGTCACTTTCGACCTCAAAGGCCACAACATCCCGATGATCTATGATGAGGGGGAAGGCTATCTCCCCGTTAAGATCTTTGCCGATCTCTATCTCCAACCCTTCTATGTCGATTTCTACTATGGCGAGGGAACAGCTTACTTCGGCAAAAAAGCCGAAAAACGCCTTTTTTGGCGATTTTCGACCTCCTGTCGAAAATGCCCATTCCATCGGCTCTTTTCATATGTTCCCGGACTCTATATCATTTTTCGGGTCCTCCGAAAATGGTCGAAAATAGGCCAAAATGGGGTTTCTTATTTTCTTAATAAACTTCAAATTATTTAGTGTTTATCGGCGTTTCTTAACGACAATTCGCATACGGTCTCAATATGTGTGGGTACTTATTTGTGTAAAAGACGAAAAGGTAATGACGCTTATAAATGTATAAGTCTAAAGGGGTCCGAAAACAGTGTTTTTCGAGCTAAAGCAATCGAAAAACGTAAAATTTAACTACACTTATAAAGGAACAGATACATTTCTTTTTTCTGATTCGAAAACAGACTGGTGAATCACTCTCCCGAGATTATCGACTAATAGATGTCAATGTCATTCTCTTTGAGGAAAGAGATGGCTTCCGAGATCCTGAATCCGTGGTATTCCGCACCCCACAGCTCCTCAGCGCTCGCCACGTCCAAGGCATCTTTGTAAAACTCGCAGAACGAGATTTAGTTCCTGCGCTTGTCGTTGAATATCAAGGATAGTGCGAATTGCGTTTGAATTTTTCGATAGGTGAAAAAATTCAAATCGAAAATCAAAGAATTACGATATCCGTTTTGCCCAAAAGAAAGTCAATGATGTTCAAATGGGTAATACCATTATTCGAGGTATCCTTTTCATCGAGGGAAAAAACATATTTTGGCGAGGCATCGTCGATATTTTTAAATGCGCCATATTCCCGATCGAAAGTTTTCTGATCGGTAATCCTGTCGGCGACTTGGATCAAACACTTCTTTTTGCCCTTAAACGCGACAAAGTCAATTTCGCCATCCCGGAGTTTCCCATAGCGGACCGAATATCCGCGGTAGACCAGTTCGTTGAAAACGATCCCCTCCAGCGCGAAAGACTCGTCGAATTGGATTCCCGTGCTCAGGGCATTTTTTAGTCCCACGTCAACGGGGTAGAATTTGCGAACCCCCTTGAGGGCTGCCTTCCCTTTGAGGTAATAAGGCCGACATTCGGAAAGGAAATAGCATTCGAGGAGATAATCCGCATATTGGCTAATGGTGGCCGCTTCGGAGCGCGGATCCTTGTTTTTGGGAAGCTGATCTTTGAGATATTTGGCGAGTGAGAGGGCGGAGAAAAGGCTTCCGCTGTTGGACATCACGTAATCGGAAATCGTCTTGAACCAGGTTTTGTTAATCCTTTTGTGCTGATCGAAGACATCCTTCTTCACGATGGATTGATAAAGCGACAGGAGATACTCCCGCGTCCCATCCTCATTCGGCTCTTCGAACCGTTGAGGCATTCCGCCCCACTGGAGATAATCTTGGAAATCGTCGCTCGACAGAGGAATGCCATTCTTTTTCTTGTACTCCAGAACCTCCGAATAAGTGAAAGGATGGATCTCGAATTCTTTCGCCCGGCCCGTAAGCCGGTCTTGTAATTTCCCACGGAGCAGTTTTGAGTTGCTTCCGGTCACGAACAGAGAGCAATTGAAACTGACGCGAATCGAGGCGATGGCCACCTCAAACTTCTTAACGTGCTGGATCTCGTCGATGAAAATATAGTATTTTTCCTTTGTGATGATTTTTTTGGTCAGGGCTTTCTCCAGTTTTTTCCGGGTGGTGATCCCCTCTCCGCTCACGCCCTCAAGATCGAGGCAAATGATCTGGCTCTCCAAAATACCTCGGGATCGTAACTCGGCCATTATCTGTTTCAAAAGCTCCGATTTCCCGCAGCGTCTTATCCCTGTAATAACCTTAATATACTGCGAGTCATAGAAGGGCCTAATTTTTTCAAGATACGCTTCGCGGAGAATGATTTGTTCCATGACCAAAGGATAGGTTATTATCATTTGAATTTCAACAAATATTAAAAAGTTCAAATGCTATTTTTGTTATATCGATTTAAAGCAGGTAAGCATTCGAAGGACTGGAAAAATGAAAGTCTACTTCAAAGTCTACTCAAAGTTCCCTCAAAGTCTACCGTCAATTTGAGATAGCGAAAATCATGGGATCCGGGGAATATATCTACTGGAAAAATGAAAAAACGGCCCATTTTCTCTGCAGTTAAGGGACATATTACAAAATGAAGGTCTTATCGATACATTTCATTATATTCCCCCATACACTACCCCCTCCCCCGTCTTCCTCGCAAACCGCTTGAAGGGGCGAAAACAGGTAAAAATACCCATTTTTCATGTTCTTAATATCTGTCGTAATAATTAAGGTATTATCGACTATCTACTTATCGTCTCGCAGCGTCAGTCTAACCACAGTCTCAACGTGTGTAGAGGCTACGAAATGTAAGTATGCCCCTGACCTAGAGGCTATGAAGGTGGATATTCCCCCTATAGCATCAGCCGCAGATAATGAAGATATAAAATCTAGCGTATCCGTGGGCATTTCTTGTCTTGTCGGTTTGTCCACGAGGTCCCGGATGGCTACAATAATGCCATGGGCGTCAAACAGACCAACAAAGCCTATCCGAAATCCGATGCCTTGCTTTTGATGTATGGGATCCTTGTGGATGGCTATGAGCTAGACCGGGACTACTACATCCACGCGACGGGCATCTCGATGCGGAGCTTCCGCCGCTACATTTCGGAATGCCAGAAATGGTTCAAGCGGTTCTACCCGAAGAAGAGATTGGTGTCAGGCAAGATCAGCGACGGGGACGTGATCTACGAGCTGGTGGACGAGGGGTCGGAGGGCCATGGCAAGCCCTTCAGGCACTATGGGCAGATGTCCTGGGGGATGAAGAACTCGGACGGCTGCTGAGAAGAAAAGTCGAAATCGATTATTCATAAGCCTCAGCCGAGGCTTTTTTTATTTTCGGCCAGAAACTGACCGGGAAGGCTTCTTTCTTATTCGTATTAATACCTATCGAGGAATTTATGGAACAAAGAAAAACATGCGAAGAAAGCCGGCTGATCCTCACGGAGGACGGCAAGGAAAAGAAAGAGCGGCTTGCTGCGGCCATCGAAGCCGTCCACCAAGCCGATCCGGACGAGAGGTTCATCCTCATCGACACCAAACGGGTCGAGCTCGAGAAGATCGAGAAGCGAGTCCCCTTATGGGGCAAGCGGATCAAGGAGGCGAGCGAGGTCGGCCCGCTCCTCCAATGGCTATTGGACGAGATCCGGCAGAGACGGAAAGATGGCCGAGAGGGCATGAGGATCTGCCTCGCCATCGACGACTACGGGGACGTCCACGACCAGCGCCCCGAGTGCGACTCGCTCATCCTGGCGATCCTCAAAGAGGATTACGAGGGCATCCGGCTCATCCTCGCCACCCGAAGGGCGAGAGAAATGAAAGAGCTCATCGAAGAGCTCAAAGGAGAGGGAAGCCATGAATAAGCCAACCAACTACACGCCGCTGATGCTCCTCATCGGGCTGCCGATCATGCTCCTGGAGATCGCCATCACGACCATCCTCCACATCGCGAGCAAGATCAAAACCAAATAAGGAGAACATCGCATGAACAAAGAAACCGCCGCCGATTACTTCGCCTACCGGAAAGCCTACCGCTTCGAGGAGGCGTTCGCCGCCATCAAAGCCGAAGAAGGCTCATTGAAAATTCCCCTCGGGGTCGACAAGAGCGGGGCCTTCCACGAGCTGGATCTGGCCCAAGCCCATTCCCTCCTGCTTCTCGGAGACGTCTGCTACGGGAAGACCTGCTACCTTGCTATTGTTTTGGCATCGCTCCTCCGCCAGAAGGAAGGCGAGGACGCGATAGTCCTCCACACCGCCTTCGGCGACGGCTCGGGATGGAGAAAGACCCTAGGTGACAATTACACCAACGGGCTCGGCAAGAGGGAGCGCTCGGGTTTCGTCGCTCTCCGAAAAGAGGCCGAAAAAGACGCGAAGCGGATCGCACTGTCGGGATTCCCATCGAGGGAAGCCCACAACCTCGCCCACCCGGAAAGCGCCGTCCCCCGGCGGATCGTCTTCATCGACGACCTCGAAGACTTCCTCCGGGAAGAGGCTTCGCTTGAAGGCGAGATCCTGTCCCTCAAGGGGGCGCTCGAAAAATCCGGGGGCTGCCTCATCGCCACGATGAAACAATCAGACGAGCGGATCGAGGAGGCCTTCGAAACTATCCTCCGGTTCCATCTCGAGAAAGGCTATGGGGAAATCGGCGAAGAGGAGCCTGGGCCGGGGAAGGCATGGCTCTTCGAGGGCGGGAGGCGAAGCACGCCGCTGCTCCAGCTTCCGTACATCGGGAAGAAGGAGCTCATTGACGAGGGCAAACGAGCGAGGACAAGGGAAATCGGCGACATCGCCGGCCCGTTCATCGAGACGCTCTTCCGGGTCAGCTGCCTCGAAGGGGGCTACGTCCCGGGCGAGCGCGTCAAAAGGGACCTCTTCGACTGCATCGACCTCAAAAGCGACGAAGAAAAAGAAGACGCCCTCTACTTCTGGAAGAAGCTGGCCCAGGACCTCGGGATCCAAATCCAGGGCAGCTTTGACGACGATTTCGAGAAAATACGATTCAAAAGGCTGAGCGAGGAGGAATACCTCAAGGACCTCGCCACCGTCGGGGACAAGAGCAAGGCGGAGCCCCTGACCCCTTTGGAAAGAAAGGTCTATTCCGCCCTCGAAAGCAAGTTCGGGGACGATTGGTCCTCCTATCTCATGACGAACGTCTGGCGCGAGGTGAAGACCGTCCAGATCTATTTCCTCGAGGGGCTCTTCCTCCAAACCCTCTCCGAGGCGGAGGAGCTCAAGCGGGAAGGCATCCCCTATTTCATCCCGAACTCCGGGGTGGTCGGCTGGCTTCTGGGGATGGGATCCTTCAACCCCCTCCTCCATTACGCCCGCTGCCCGAAGTGCCATTACAGCCATGGACTTCTCGATTACAGAGATCTCGACCCCGATGATCAGAAAGAGGGCGTCTGCCCCCGCTGCGGGAGCCCGCTCCTCAAGGAGGGCGAGCACGTCGCCCCGGCCTTCTTCTGGAAGGACCTCGCTGACGAGGGCGGGACCTTCTCGCTCCGGATCTACGTCCCGGAAGGCTATCTCAAAAAGCGGGGCATCAAAGAAAGCAAGCCCGGCGAGGCGATGGTCCACGCGGAGCCCGAGGGGTTCATCCATTACGCCGAGAGAAGGGAATTCGCCAAGCCGGAGAAAGGATCGGCGCCGCTCCCCTTCGACACCGCGGAGTTCCATTCCCTGTTCTTCCATTACCACCCGAAAAACCGCTACGAGGTCGCGCAGGCGATGGGTCTCTACCTCTCCGGGATCGACCGGATTTTGGGCCGTTGCCCGGATCTGAGGAAAACGCCTCTCTTCCGTGAGGACGTCGCCGCGATGCTCATCGGCTCCGGCGTCGACGTCAGGGAGGCCCACCCCGTCGGATTCGACGTCGCGAGGGGCGGCGTCTATGACCTGGACGCCATCGAAAGGGTCCGCGCCCTCGTGGCCAAATACCCGGAGCTGGAGGAAGGCTGGGGGAGGTTCGCTGAGATCCTGCCCCTCATGCGGAGGAAGAGCGAGGCGATATTCGAGGCGAGAATGCTCGAGCGCGCCCACTTCAGCAAGAATTGAGAGGAGAAGCCATGGGGACGCTCAAACAAAAAATAGGGATCTTCTACCGCCTTCCGGGGAAGCGCTACGTCGCCAAGAAAGCGGATTATCGAACGGTCGAGCCAGGAAACGGCTTCAGGGACATCCCAACAGGCCACCTCGAGTTCTTCGAGAAGGAGGTCTATCCGAAAACGCCAGAGCTGGTCGATGACTACGCCTATTACCCGAGGGGCCGAGTCCTCTACCGGGAGAAGGACGGGAGGTTCATCGTCTACGCGGACCGCTGCCTAATGGCGAAAGACGACAAAGAAGTTATTCTCCGTCTCTTTGGACTTTCGAGGGCCGCCTGGAAAAGAGACGAACAGTACCAATGCTCCGGCTGCAACAAGGAGCTGAAAAGAACGATTGAGACCGCTGAGTCTCTCAGAAAGAAGAATTAAAAATAATGTCGAAAAAACAAAGCCTACAAATGGATTATCGCAAGCAAACCATGGCTGCTTTTAAGGGGAACGTCATCTCCGACCCCGCAGTTGTCAGCGAATACTTCGAGCGCTTGATCGCCCCGTCAAAGCGGACGATCGCCGGCCACGAAGAGAACGCCTACTTCATCATGGACTACCTCCAAGGCGAAGGGGACGAACTCGGCGGGAAGTTCTTCTCGCCCTACAGCTCCTCGCGCCTTTGCTTCGATTTGTATTCCTGGCTCGGCGCTCCGGAATACTACAATCAGGGATACGAGATCGCCTTCGAGAAATATCTGCCCCGTCTCCGCCTTCCCCACAACAACCCTTACCCCAATATGGATGTGCTGATCCGGCGGGGGGATACCCTGCTCTTCATCGAGAGTAAGTTCACCGAGACGACAAGCTACCCATCCAACGGCAAAGCCAGCGAAAACGCCTTTGGCCTCCCCCTCTCCTATTCGATGGGCCTTGGCGAATTAAGCCCCGAAGAATGGAAGACATTAATCCGGCGTTATTACGATAACGAAAAAGCGGCAAAACGATTCCGCGAATTCATCCTTGATATCAACGAATTCGCCAAGGCCAGCCCCGCCGATGCCGATTGGTTCGACCCTAAACAGGAATGCACCCACCTCTTCGGGATCTTCTTTTATCTCCTTGGGCTTGATCCGGCCCATTCAGCGCAGACGGATTTCGGAGGAGGGATCCGCCATGTGCTCTTCTACAATATCGTCTATGGCTTTGACTTCCAAAAATCGCCGATGGCCGAAAGATTCTTGGCGAAGGGGAACGGCCTAGTCCAAGGATTGCTCCAAGATGGCCATTCTGACATCGCCTTCGAATACGACGCCATCAGCGTTCAACAGTTTTACCAAACGATTATCGCCAGCAAAACCCCCGTCGTTTTTGGCTCAAAGCAAAAAACTCCGCTTTCGACTTTCCTGGCGGGTGAGAAGCATTATTTCGATTTGAGGTTGGGCGAGGAGCCGATTCCGAAAATCAGAAACGACAGTTTTCTTTCGATGTTCGCTTTGTGAATATGTTATTTTGAGGAAACGAAAGTATGAAATCTAATTAATTCATGGCCGTTTCCCATTTTGTTGGTTTGTCCCTGACACCCCCTCAGGAGGGCTTCATCCACGCAAGGGACATCTCAACGCGGATCTTTTGTCGCTACATTTCGGAATGCAAAAAATGGCTCAGGCGCTTCTATCCGAAGAAGAGGCTGATCTCAGGCAAGATCAACGATGGAGGTGTAGTTTTTGAGTTGGTGGACGGAGGTGAGTCCTCTACCAGGAAGAGGACGGAAAGTTCATCGTCTACGCCGACCGCTTCCTTATTAACAAAGAGGATCGGCAGGCGATTCTTCGCCTCTTTGGGCTCCCTTCGTTTCTTTGGCGGAAAGACGAGCAATACCAGTGCGCCGGCTGCAGCGAGGAGCTCAGGGAAGACGCCGAAACCTGTGAGACGCTCAAGAAGGAATGAGTATAATGGTTAAGAACTTCGATTCGTGCAAAAAACAATAAAGGAGGCTCTTTATGAGCAAGCAAACCAAGCTTAATGACGTGGGCCACAGCCATGAGAATCCGATTCTCCCCTGGGCTAGAAGCCAATTCAAGGAATTGGGCTATTCCCTCCTCGGGGCCGTCAAGGAAGGCCACGCGATCGCTTACCATGAAGAAAGGGGCGAGCTTGTCCTTATCAATCAATTAAACGCGGACGAAAAAGGCGATTTCGACCAGGTCGAAATCTGGCTTGGGACTGAGAATCTTGGCCTTTTCACCTCCAAGCAGATCGAAGCCATCATGACGGGCGAGAACGCGAAGCAGGGCTACCCCGATTGGCGGATGTTCGACAAAGGCTATTACCAAGCAATCCGCAAAATCAAATCCGATTGGGAGGGATTCATCAAGATCCTTCAGGACAACAAGGACGACGAATCCTCGGCGAAAGCCCTGGCGGCGAAATACGCCATCCCAGAAACGGACGCCAAGAAACTGCTTCAGCTAACGTTGGCGAAGATGACGATGCTCGGCGATGAATACGTCGAGGAAAGGCTAAAGTAATGGAAACAACCCCCGAATCGGACAAAGGACTATCCCATAAAATCCAAAAAGCAGACAAAGTTTTTTTCAACCAATATGTTGCGAGGCTGGGTCTTCATCTCGAAACGACATCAAAGAAAATCGATAATGCTTCCGAATTGAGCGCATTCATCAATGAACATTATTATTTTCGACATCTAGGAGACAGCGTTTTCCTCCCTTACCACTTAGACGATTGCGCCTTGATTCAACTATTGAATAGTTTTGGTTACGGCGACGGCGACGGCGAGGAAACAAGAGATGGCGGCAAGATGTATAGCGCATTTTCATCTTCCGCTTTGGTAGTGAGCGCCTTTGGTTTCCCGGATGGCTATCGAACAGTTTCGATTAATGGCGAAAAACTAATATTGGAATGCTTCGAAAAGCAACTTCCGGAATCGCGTGACAAACTTCTAAAAACAACAGGTCGTTCGCCTCGGCCAAACTTAGATGTTTGGCTCGAAAACGACGAGACAAGCGTTGCTGTAGAAAGCAAATGTTTTGAGCCTTTGTGCGAGACAAATGGCACGCATAATTTTGATCATGGTTTTTCGCCGGCATATCTCGATGAGAACCATTATCACCATAACGGATCCATTTGGGTTCCCTTCCTTCGCAAACTTCAAAGCGATCAGCGGCTTGTAAATACGCGATTCGATTGGCCTCAAAACGTAAAACATTTGATTGGTTTATCTGATTCTAACGCTGCTCTAAAAGGGAAAAAGCTAATTCTTGCGGACCTGTTTTATGATGTCGATGAAAGCAACGGCGGCGTCCTCCGCCAACGATATGATGTAGCCCAAAAAGAGTTTGGCTTCTTTAAAGAAACCATTCTCGAGTATGGCCTGCCGGAGAAGTTAGGTCTAAACATTGGCGTAATATCGATTTCATACTCCAAATTAATTCTCGAAAACGATTATGAACATTCCGATCCAAGACGGTTCGCTTTTCTCAAAGATAGATTCTATTTCAATTCGCTGCTGAAATAAGGAAAACGAATAACGATTTTTTGTCGCTAGATAAAAGGCCAGATTAGATACCCCCTAGCGTCAGCCGCTAATAATGAGCATGTAAATGCCAACTTTTCTTAATTGAAATATCAGCTGAAATCCACGGCCACCACGATCCTGATGAAATCCTTCTGGACCTTCTGGCGCTCGGCGTCCCCCATCGGGACGAAGGTGACGTGCCGCCAGAAATGGTCGAACGTGAGAATCGGGGTGTGCGATTTCCCCTGCAAATCCCCCTTCTCCGACTGCAGAGTCGGCCCGAATCCCTTCTTGAACACGAACGTCATCATGTAGGGATCGGGGTTCCCGGCGTCGTCCTTCCCGCCGACGATGATCTTCTCCACGCAGGCGTCGAAGATCTCCGGCATGAAGGAGTCCATCTTCTTCCCATTGTGCTCGACGGCGGCCTTCCGGAAAGCCTCGAGGTTTTTGATGGCGTTGGCCTCGGTGTCGCCTTTGTAGTCGAGCTCCTCTTTCTCCTTTTGCAGTTTGCCCTTCTCAATGGAGATCTCCTTGAACTTCCGGTCATAGGCTTCCTGCGACAGCTGGCCATCCACCAAAAGCCCGGCGATCTGGTCCATCCGCGTTTGGCAGTCCTTCAGCTTCCTTTCGTTCTGCCCGAACAGCGTCTTGAGGTTGCTCCGCCGGAGGTAATCCTCCGATTTCTGGATGAAATCCTCCAGGAAGGTGGAATCCGACCCCACGACCCGGTTGTAGGCATCGACGAAGGCGTTGCCGATCTCTTCCTCCGGGATCCCTTTGCTGTTGGGGCAGGTGTGCTTGCCGTCTTTGGCGTAGCCCATGCACTGCCAGATCGTCTTCTCGTAGTTCTTCCCGCTCCGCCAGGATCTGCGGCTCAATGGCTTCCCGCAGAAACCGCATTCGAGGAGCGAAGAAAAAGGATAGGTCCTCGAGAACCGGCTTCTCGTCCCGTCGGGGTTGAGCCGGCGGACGTAGGAGCGCTTCTGGAGCATGGCGTTGGCCCGCTCCCATTCATCCACGCTCACGATGGGCTCGTGGTGGTTGGTGAGATAGAACTTGTCGGATTCGCCCCTGTTGTCGAGTCGCTTCTTGGTGATGGGGTCGACCGTGAAGGTCTTGCCCTGGAGCAGATCGCCCTTGTACTTCTCGTTCTTGAGGATGCCGAGGATCGTGCTGTCGCACCAGTGAGCCGACCCGTATTTCGTCTTCCATCCGTGCTGGCCTAACTCCCTGGCCAGAACCGTGGTCCCGATGCCCTCGAGGTAGCGCTTGAAGATGTAGCGGATGATTTCCGCCTCCTTCTCGTTGATGGTGATCTTTTTGGTCTTCTCGTCGTAGTTGTAGCCCAGGCACGAATTGAAGCCCACGAGGTCGCCTTTGCTCATCATCATCGAAAGGCCCTTCTTCACGTGCTCGGAGGTGTTCTGGACCTCCTGCTGGGCGACGGAAGAGAGGACGGTGATGAGAAGCTCGCCCTGCTCGGTGGCGGTGTCGATGTGCTCCTCCTCGAAGCGGACGTAGACCTTCTTCTCCTTGAGCGCCCTCACGTAATTGAGGGTGTCCACGGTGTTGCGGGCGAAGCGGGAGAGGGATTTGACGAGAATGACGTCGATCCTCCCCTGCATCGCGTCGGTGATCATCCGCATGAAATCGGGGCGCTTCTCGGCGGCGGTCCCGGTGATGCCCTCGTCGGCGTAGATGCCGGCGTTGACCCAGTTCGGGTTGCTTTCGATGAGCGTCTTGTAGTAGGTCATCTGGGAGTTGAACGAATCGATCTGCTCATCGCTCGTGGTCGAGACCCGGCAATAGGCGGCGACCCGGAGCTTCCGCCCCGAGTCCGCCACTTCCTTCGCCAGCTTCTTGGCCTTGATGATCTGCACCTGTCCTTGCTCTTCCATCGCTTTTCCTCCTTACATCCCATTCCCGCGTCTAGGCGAGGTAGGGCTCTTGCCGACCATGAGGTCGGACGTGACCTTGAAGTCCTTCATGAAGCAGGACTTGAGGTAGTCGTATTCGGCCTGGCTGATGCAGCCGGCCCGCTTCATCTCGCCCAAGAGGGCGATCGAGCGGACGTAGTATTTCAGATCCTCGGCGCTCTTGTTCGCGTCGTGGCTTTTGTTGAAGTCGAACATCGCTCACTTGCCCCCTTTCTTCTCGTCCGGCCGCTCATGCTCCGGGCACGGGTTGTCGCCTTTGCCATCGCGCATCCCCTTGAAGTAGGACGTGCCGTCGTAGCAGCGCTCACCGTCGTAGTAGCCGAACATCGCGTCGATGATGCGGTTGCCCAGAGGCTCCTCCTTGGGCTTCTTCCCGTCGTCCAAAAGGTAATAGTTGATCCGCTCGTGGCGGTCCTTGTCGCCGACCCAGCGGTCGTAGTCGTCCAAAAACTCGTCGAGGGCGTCCTCCTCGGGCGTGTCGGAGTCCTGATGCCGCTCCAAGTAATAGCGGCTGATCTCGATGATGATGAACGTCTCCAGCTTCGCGAACTTCTCGTAGGCGGGGAACTTCCCGCTCTTCGGCTCAAGCGACTCGTCGGCCGGTTTGAAGCAGGCCAGAACGAAGTCCTTTTTAGCGTCTTCTTTTTTCTTTCCCATAGATCCTTTGATCCTTCCTTTTTCGTTGTCGTAGTCGTCTTTTGAGGAGCGGGTTTCCCGCTCGCTCGACTTCACTTGGTTCTAACTTTTAGAACAAAGTGTTATCCTGTCTCTTTTTTCAGGGCCGTGGACCCCCCTACACCAATTCCTGCCCCTCCTCTTTCTCGCGCTCGCATTCGCGCATCTTCTCCTCGAATTCATCGAAGGCGTCCATCGCCTCTTGGGAGACTCTGGCGGACATCGCCGCAGCCCCCAGAACGAGGTCAAGGGCGCTCCGCTGATGGAGCCTTTGCTTGGCTTTCGGATGATGGAGCAAGAGGGCTTTCCGCCTCTCCTCGCCGCGCTTGGCGACGAGCTCCTTGATGAGGGCGTTCCCCATCCGCCGCTTCATGTCTTTGACGAAGGCGGGGCGGTAGAGATAAGGGGCCGGGTCGATGTGCTGGGCTTTGAGAACCTCGGCGGTTTTCACGTCTCTTTCGTCGGCCTCTTTGAGCACCTTGTTCCACAAAGGCGTCACGCATTCGTTCTCCAGCACGAGGTCGGTGGCGGCGTCGATGTCGTCACGGCAGGCGTCCATGTTGGCGGACTCGTAGCCGAGGTCGCCGGTGAGCGGGATCTCCTGATAGAGCTTCTCGACCAGACGGCGGAACGATCTCCCGTCGCGGGTGTAGGAGCCGGTCACCGCCTTGTCGATCTCGGCGATCACCACCTGGCGGACCCGATACGCCCCTTCCACCGGCTCGAGGTAATGCTTCTCGATCGAAGCCTTGAACCCGTTGATCTTCTCGAGCGGGATCTTGCCCCGGCGGAAAATACGGCCTTTCGTCTTGCGGTCGTAGGCAGTCGGCTCTTGCTGGAAGAAGCTCAGATGGATGTGCCGGTTGTCGGTGTTCTCATGGAGCCCGGCGTACCAAACCGTCTTCTTGGGGTCGAGGCCGGCGCTCTTGAAGAACCCGGGCAACGTCTTCTTGAGAAGCTCCTGGGCCCGGATCCAGTTGTTACAGTTGGCCTTGCCGTAGACCTCCTCGAAAGAGATCACGCAGTCCCAGATGCAGGACTTGGTCTCCCGGAGTTCCGCGCGCAGTTCCTTCTTCTCCTCTTTGTTGAGGAGCCCCTGAGCGGAGAAAATGCCTGAGGACTTCTCGTCGTCCCCGGCGTAGTCGACGTAATCCCTCACCCCGGCGGTCTTGATGCCCTTGTCGATGTAAGAGAGGTAGTCATCCGCCTTGCCGGACGAATAGAAGTCACGGCCGGCGGTCTTCATGTCGTAGTAATGCATCCTCACGACGACGTTAGGTGTTGTTGCCATAAGCGCTCTTTATCTCCTTTTCCCTGTAGAGCAGGTTGGTCGGCAGGGCGTCCTTCCGACCCTTGTCGATCTCTTCGTGGTCGAGCCCCATCGAATCCACCAATAGCTCAAGCAATCGGTAGGTCTCGACGGCCAGGATCTTGTAGACCTCCATCCCGGCCCCGCTCTCGCATTGCCTGGATGAGACCTCGCCTAGTTTTTCCTCGATGGAGGACGTCTTGGCGTAAAGGCTCTGGAAGTCCTGCTCGCTGGTGACGCCCCGGATGGCCTCGCGTTTGTCGAGTCCGTCGTTTATCAGGGCCACCACGTAGGCGGATTTGCTTCCGGTGTATCCGCTCTTGGCGAGGTCGTCCTCGATCCGCTTCTTGGTGTTGGCGTCGAGTCCGTTGATGGTGATGTAGTCCAAATTCATGTCTCCTCACTCTCCTTTCTCGGTTCATGTCCCCAGGCTGTTGTCCTTGGGAATTGTCCCTACATAAACTTAGATACTGATTTGCACCGGCCTCGACCCAAAATATTTACAATTGAAAATGAAAAAGTCCCGTTTCATCGGGACTAATTCGCTAAAGTTTTTTCAGATTCGTGGCGTTATTTTTGAGGTTTTTTCAAGAACGGGGGGCGGATTTCCGTCATCCGTTTGTCCTCGATCTTCCGTTTTTTGTGCCGCTTGGACATCAGCTCGGAGTAGTTCTGGAACTTGTCGAAAGCGTTGTGATACCAGTCATAGGCGCCGGGGATGTCCTTGTAGTCATCCCAATGCCATTCGCGGAGGGCCAAAGCGTTACCCTTCCCATAGACTTTCTTGACCGTCGGCTTGAAGTCGTAGAATTCGCTCTCGATGCCCCGGATGAAGTGGTATTTGTTGACCGAGGTCGCCCCGTGTTCGTCCACGGTCGGCTCGATGCTGAGGTAGCCCTGCTTCTCCAGCCAATGGAGATCGTACTGAATCGTCCTCACCTCACAGCCGAGGTAGCAGGCGAAATAAAGCATGTCCACGGTGCCACCGTCGTTGGTCTTGACCCAATACAAAAGGATGCAGCGGCGCTGAAAAGGCGTGACCTTCCGGACCAAAGCGTCGTTGTCGTCGTCCATTTCGCGGACGATCACGTATCCATACATGCCCAGCCTTAAAGCCGTGCGAGCGTGGTTACGACGTAAAGCTGTGGGTATCCTTTTATCGTCTTCCATCGCTTAGTTACCCTAACAAAAACTAATGCCCGTTGTCAGTTTCTTCAACGGCTTGATTGATTTTCTCCGCAATTCTTCGAATGACAGGAACAACCACACTATTCCCGGCTTGTTTATAAAGATGTGTCTGAGCCATATCTCCAGGCAGTTGATAGTCGACAGGGAAACCTTGAAGGTTAAAGCATTCGTGAGGTGTGAGTTTTCTAATTCCTTGAGGAGTCAGCACAAGCGGAACGTTGTGGCCACCTTCTCCCATGTTGGCGGTCAAAGTGGGGCAAACGTTTGATTTGTTCTCTCTAACATAGACCCGTCTCCACTGGTAAATTGTGTTCGGGTTTGTCATGTCGTGAACCAAGGTTTGATAAAAAGAGCAGCTATCGTTGGTGTAATAGTATTTTTCATCGACCCTGTTTTGGAAATCTATCACATCGGTCAGTCTGGTGGTTAGAGGGATGGGCTCCGGGAAATCGAAGTTTCGATAATCCTCGTGGTTTCTAAAGCCAACAATATAGATTCTTTCCCGGTTTTGGGGGACGTTTCCGTACTCCATTCCGTTCAGGACAGCATACTTAATTTCATATCCAGCGTCTTCCAACGCTTCTCTGATGACCCGGAACGTGTTTCCGTTATCGTGGCCCACCAAATTCTTCACGTTTTCGCAAAAGACTATCCGAGGGTGCTTTGCTTCGACGAGTCTAAGCAACTCAAAGAAAAGTTTTCCGCGTTCCTGATCCTCGAAGCCTCTTTGGTAGCCGGCGATTGAAAAGGCCTGACAAGGGAACCCGCCCATTATCAAATCGCAGTTCGGAACATCCTGTGGCTGAACGTCTTGAATCATCCTGTGATCCACATCTAGGTCAAAATTCAGCTCATATGTTTTCACGGCAAAATCATCCATTTCATTGGCGTAAACGATATTATCTCCGGATTGAATAAACCCTTCTTCGATGCCCCCGACTCCAGCAAAGAAACTAGCGCAATTAAGTGGCATATCAGTTTCTCCTTCTCGAATATTCTACACAATTTGCGGCGCGCCGCAAATACCATCGAGAGGAAGGTTTTCTTTTTTATAGCCAAACAAATAGGATAAAATAGTAAATACCGAACAAAATGAGCGATCCATTACTCCCATACACAGCCGAACAAATCGGCGAATATCAGAAGGAACTTGGAATAGTTGGCTCTCTTTCCAATTTGTTTTCAGACAGTTCTTCCCCGATGATCTATTATCGGGCCACCGAAAACATCTATTGCCGTGCTTTCTCCGCGTTGAACGTCTCTAGGTCAGATTGCACTGCCGATGCAATATTCAATTTCAAAACCGGCGTCGGGATTAAAACTTTCTTAGACAAAGAGAACGGATCCTTCCAAAAAATCGCCGAATTCAACAAACAGGCCCCGCTTTATAAAAACCTTTCTGGGATCGACCTTATCAAAAGAATCGCCGAGCTGAGAAATGAACGCATCGATTTCACCATCAGAAACTATGGATTGAAATCAATGATTTATCACTGCATTTTGCGGGGAGAAAATGGCCAAATATCAGTATTCGAAGAGCCTATGAATTCCATCGACATAAACAACATAAAAATCGTTTCCACTGAGGCTAACAAATGCGAGTTTACCGACGGAATTGAAGAATACGAATTCTACTTTTCCAAAAGCACCCTATTTAAGCATTTCTCATCAGGCGATCCGTTCCTTTCTTTCAAGGTCTCAATCTTGGCCGATCCTATTGCCGCCCTATCGAGACTCATGGATTTTGCCCTTGAGAACGCCGAGCCAGCTTTCAACACTCAGATAGAGATACTCCCATCGATCGTTATCCCTCTCTATTCAGAAAACAAAAAAGCTGGGCGATTCGTCGCTGAAAGAAGCGGTTTGAATGAGTGGAACGCTGGCCCTAGAGTCCGTTTTGACAAGAAAGACCACCACGCCATTTCTTCGAAAAAGAGAAATCCGGACGAAATTTATATCCCTTATCCGAAAGACCTATTAAAAGCGAACGAAGATTTCTTCCCGCCCAGAGGAACATCATGGCAAATGAAACTTCCTAACGGCGATTGCTTGAGTATGAAGGTTTGCCAAGAGGGGAGCAAGGCTTTGATGTCTAATCCCAACAACGCGCTGGGTGAGTGGCTTCTGAGAGAAGTATTGAAATTACCACAGGGGCATTTAGTGACATATGAAGAGCTTTTGTCGATTGGCATAGATTCCATCGTTATTAGAAAACACAAGGATGGAACGTTTGACTGTGATTTTATTGACAATAGCGTGGTAGACCTCGACATCTAATAGCTCGAAAATCATTATTTGAATTTGAGTTGTTTTTAAGCTAGAAAAAGAAGCATTTTCCCATATGTCTATTTCATAGTGTGTCTACAGGCAAAAAAGCCGAAAAACGCCTTTTTTGGCGATTTTCGACCTCCTGTCGAAAACGCCCATTTCATCGGCACTTTTCATATGTTCCCGGACTCTATATCCTTTTTCGGGTCTTCCGAAAATGGCCGAAAATAGGCCAAAATGGGGTTTCTCATTTTCTTAACAATATTCTAATTATTTAGTGTTTATAGGCGTTTCTTAACGACAATTCGCATACGGTCTCAACATGATATGGGGTTGTAGACGCGTTTATCGATATATTTCTTTATTTTATGAACTATATTGATATAATAAGTATATTAAATAAGAAAAGGGAACTTTACTATGAAACGAAACCCATCGATAAAAACGCCAATGATTGCCGGAATTGTTTTCTTTGCAGCGGCCTTGGCCATTGCCTCAAGCAATGTGAATGGCATCACATTGGCCGAGGCTGAAATAGTGGATTACACCCTTTCGTTCACTAATTCCGCTAATGTTTTCGCTCCCTCGAACACCACGCAACAGGTGACGACAATGCGAGATAACTTTATCGACTTCTCCTATTCCGGTTATACGGCTGTTTCGGGAGGATGGGGAACGCTCGCCTCCGGAGGCTACGTTTTGAACGCAACCGCTCTCAGCGGGCTTAAGAGCGTGAGCGTCGCTTACGGGGCGCGAAGCGGAAGCCTAACGGTCTCCTATGGCTGGGCGGGAGCAAACAATTATCGGGTGACGAATGGTTCCCTCACCTCAAGCGCCACCACTTACACCTTTCAGTCTGAAGCCCCCTCCTATCTCAAAATCTCGAATTCCAGTGGCTCTCCCATTGACATCGCTTCACTTACCCTTGTTTATTCCTGCCAAGCATCTGACGACCCGGCCGGCTTCACTTACACCTTGGTAAACGGCACTTATAGCATCACGGACGGTAAAAATGCGAGTGGCAGCATCGTTCTCCCCTCCACCTACAAAGGAATCGCTGTCACTTCGATTGGCGACAGCGCGTTTGGGAGCAATAACAACTTGACTTCGGTGGAAATCCCCTCGTCGGTAACCTCGATTGGATATAACGCATTCATCAACGATAGCAATTTATCCTCGGTTACGATCGCTTCATCCGTCACCTCCATTGGCGGCTACGCTTTCAGAGGTTGCTCCACGTTATCTAATCTGACCTTCGGATCGCCATCCTCTTTGCAGACGATTGGCATTGCTGGTTTTTTTATTACTGCTTTGAAAACGGTCATCATCCCAGCTTCAGTCACAACAATGGGAAAGAGCGCGTTCCAGTCTTCGCAAGTCAACGGTGGGTCAACCGTTTTTTGCGAGGCGACAAGCCAGCCAACGGGATGGGCTGCAGATTGGCACGATGCCACCTTCGTTACCTTCTGGTATAGCGACGTTCAGCCATCCTCTGGCAACTATTGGCACTACGTCAACAGCGTTCCTACGAAGTGGTGACTATCGCGACGTTCCTTGACCCATTAACCGACGGCGTCAACCGGGGTGGCCCAATAAGGGTTCCCCGGTTTTTCATTTGCCGTTCCGACGTTCCTCATTCTTGATGGACATAGGATGGCCGTCGAATGAAACGGCCCCCTCAAGACGGAATGGTTGGATTCTCCGGCAAACCCTGTCCGCACGAGAGCCTCGGGCCGTCGTCCTCTTTTTCGTTTTGCCGATGGGCGCGTAATCGGGGGACAAGCCCGACGACCCGACGCGATCGAAAAGTGAAGGGCGAAGCAGATTGGCAAAGACCAAAAAAGGGATCCCAAACACCGGGGGCAAGAGTAAAAAATACACTCATGGCAATCGGGATTCCTTCATAGATGGCGTAGGTTATTCCGCCGGCGGGCACGTTGATATCAAGCCAATGAAGACCAGCGGGCCCGCGAAAAGCGAAAGCCTGATCATCGGGGTGGAAAAACGGGTTTTACTAAACGGTTTTATCGCGCGGGAGAGGGACGCAAATGCGCCGTCTCGGGGGGAACGAACTAAGCTGAATAACACACTCGGCAAGACCGAAAAAGCTCATTCTTTCGGGCCTTTCCGCCGTTGGCAGAAAACTCATTTCGAATCCATCGAAGCGTTGATATTGTACGTTTCGTATGGCATATCGATGTTGTTTGTTTCCATAAGCAGGAAAATGGCACGTCTCATATCCCGCTCCGCTTGAAAGCGGCCTTCCTCTGGCACTTTAGCGATGATTTTCACAGAAAGGCCATCATTCCCGAAGTCAATCGGGCCAACGTATTTCGGCCCTTCCACCAAAGCCGGAAGTTGCTGTTTTAGCGCCTCGGCGTTTTCTTTGAAAACAGTTTCGAATTGCTTCAAACTATCATAAGGAATTGCAACTTCGACGGAAATCAGCGAATTGTCGTAGGAGAGATTGACGATGCTCACGATCTCGGAATTGTTGATCACCTTTTTGTTCCCGCCGGCATCCACGATTTGGGTCGTTCGGATGCCGATGCTTTCCACTTTGCCGCGAAAGCCGTCAATCACGACGATGTCACCGACTTCGTATTCATCTTCAAAGACAATGAAAAGCCCGCTGATGATATCGCTGATGAGGCTTTGGGCCCCCAAGCCGACGATCAGACTCAACACGCCAACGCTGGCAAAAAGAGCCACCGGATCCACTCCGAAAATCAGCAATACGACGATGATGACAACAATCGCCGTGAGATAACGAAAGAAACTATCGAGGAGTTTGCTGGCCGTCTTCCCTTTCTTCGTGACCAGCATGAGTTTTGAGATGATGAAACGGATCAGCCGGAAGATCGCAAGCACAACGATCATGCCAATGAGCGAGCGGATGATGACAGGGAGTTGATCCACTATCCAGGCCCCGACCATCGCAAATCCGCCCTTCGGATCCTGAAAGACCTGAGCGAACACGGAATCGCCGCCAAAGAGCTGCTGGCCAAAGAGGGCCAAAACAACCAAAACCAAAGCCAACGCCCACACCACGATCGAAACGATTAATCTTCTCTTTTTGCCAACGACTTTTTTTGAATGGTCTTCCATGAGTAATGATTCCTTTCCAATTCAATAGAGTATTCCATAACGGGTAAGGACGATTTCCTCCCCGCCGAATGCCACATAAGACGACTTCCCGAAAAGCGACATATCCAAGAAACCGCGACTAAGCTGCGACAAATCGATCGCAAGCGGCACCGCACAGTCGTCAATCGAAGACCCCACCCTCGTTCGCCCGTCGTCGAGTTCAAAGCGGAAATCGCTGAGGTAACCCTGAGGGTCATCAAGGGAAAGCGTCACGTTGAGTCGGTTGTCGGTTTCGTTGATTTCAGCGGCAGAGACGATGAGACGGCCATTGGGGAACGTCGGCAAATCCCGAGTCCGCACCACAACGTTCAAAAGCGATGGCAGTTCGTCGCCCGAATCGTTTTCCACTCTCACTCGATAATCGGTTGCGCTTTTCAAATCCTTGAAAGCGATGGTTTGCGTGCCCGAAATGACCGGATGGGATTGGATTTCCTCGTCCCCCAGGGCTATGGAGGCGAGATAAGAATTGTCGCTCTTCGGGGCCGAAAGAGAAAAACTGACGCTGTGATAGGTGATGAGCCAGTCCGAGGTCTTGATCGTTGAGGTCAAGGAGCTCGAACTCATCGCCGTGGCGCCGACGATCAAGAGGGCCACCACGACAAAGACAATAATGTTTGAAGACAAAGAAGCGATGGCAGCGGAAGCGGTCCCTGAGGTCGAAGAAGGATTGGCGGCGGTCAAACCCGAATCTGGCTTCGCTTCATAAGACTCCTTGCCTTGGCTGACCAAAAGCCCCTGCTGGCTCATATCATTCGTTTCGGGAAAATACTGGGTTTCTTCTTCGCGGGGCATTGCTATTTTCCTTTGGAATCCGGGATGGCGGAGTTTCCTTTTTCGTCACGAGAACGTTTTTCCGCTTCGGATTTTTCCTTCGTGAAAACCCGTTTTTTCCTCCTTGCGATCAAAACATAGACAAGAAACGCCGTTGAAATGAGGAGGGCGATTCCGAGAAGAACGATCCACAGAATAGCCTGATCCGGAATGAGACGAAGCAAAAGCGGGGCAAGGGGAAGCAAGCTCATTTGGGCAACCGTTTTTTTCTTTCTCCCGCGGAGAAAAAGGAACGCCGCCAACGCGCTTTCAAGCACGAACACCAGCGCAAGCAAAACGATGAGCCACCACAAATTCAGCACCTCTTCCGCGACGCTGAGAGGGCTAGATTCGCTCGAAGTCTGGTTTCCAATCAGATAGAAGTCGCCCATTTGATTTACCGTGAAGGTGATTAAATCGCCTTTGCGGGAAGTCGCGAAGGCTTCCAATCCGTCCAGAGCGGGGCGAACGAGGCCGATGCCGCTTCGGCCCCGGTACATTTCCGGAAGGAGAAGGGTGATCTCAAACTCGCTTCCTTCGGGGACGGAGATGGCGTTGCCCTCATCGTCCACGAGCGTGATTCTCACCTTCGAGAAGAGAATCTGATTGATGAAGGAATCGCGAATCTGCTCGGCGGTTTGCTCATTGAATTCAGGCACGATATCGTTTTTCAGAATTGAATCGTAGAGGGGGGCGACGTCATCGAGAGACAAAATCTCAACCTTGAGACAGGTTCCGCTCGGCAAAGAAACATTGGGAACGACCACGGCGTGAAATACCGACGAATCAAAAGCGCTCTCGTCGAAATCATCATCGGGATTAAAATCACCGATTCGGACAATCGGAACATTTTTTAACTCCGCGATGGCGGATTCGAGATAGGCAATTTTTTCTTCGAGGGTATGGGAGTCGTCTTGAAAATACGCCTGACCAGCGGAATAGATTTGATCAAGCTGGGCCAACCCTTCCAAGCTGTATTCCTGACGATTGTCGTTTGCATAGCCGCTATAGGTCTTGGCAAAACAAGAGGCCACCTCATTCAGCTTTTGCTCCAAAATCAGGTTTTTGTATCGCTCGACGATCGCATCGATCTGACTCGGATCCGTGACCGCGTCCAAACGGCTTTCAGCCTGTGACTGAAGGGCGAGCAAAGCATCGCTGGGGTCTTTTGAAAGGCTGGCGATGAGGCCTTCGATCTCCGTTTTCGCTTGGGCGACCCTCTCGCTAAGATACAAGCCTTTGATCTGATTGAGATAATCGCTGAGCAAAGAAACGACTTCGGCTTTATTTTTCGCCCCAGCAATCGCGGTTATGGCCTCGGCTTCGAGCGATGACATTTCCTCGCTTGGATTGGAAGTGAGGGAAGCAACCAGTGCTTCAATTTGCTGGACCGCGCTGGCTTTGGCCTCTTTCAGCAACTGGACGTCCAATTTTGCCTCAGTATCGGCGCGGAGAGCGCTGGTATCTTTATAATTCGAGTTGTCCACCGCCGCAACCGCTTGGGCGATTAAGGCTTGGACCTCCGAACTGAGGCCACTTGAAGAACCGACATAATCGAAAAGAGCCTGTTCCAACGAGGATTTCGCCTCAGCGACCAATTCGGTGACGATTCGCGTTTCCGTATCTGCCAGAATCTGACTTATTTCGGCAACGGTCGATGCCGCTTTGACTTGGGCGAGCGCATCGACGACGATGCTTCGAATCGAGGCGCTTGAATCCGCGGCCAGGTAATTCTCGATCCATCCATTTGCCAAAGATTGGGCGGTGAGGAGGTCACAATCCGAAAAAGCAACCGTAAAAGCAACTTCCCCAAAGGCGGAATTGTTCCAAACGTAGGTCACCGTGTCCGTTTCGGCGTGATAGGAAATGGCATAATCGTTCGGATTCAGCGCTGGCAACGCAACATCACGATAAATCGTGTTTGACGTTTCTGTCGATGAGTTCGCATAAGCGTATTCCCGCAAAACGCCGGCACTCGTCGCGGTAGGGTCGGAAATCACCGAAGGATTCCCATAATAATAATCCCAGACAATCTGGCCTTGCGAAGTCATTTCCCCATGAAGAAAGGCATTCCGATTATGGAGGAGACCCGTTTTGATGGAAACGCCTTCCGCCGGATGGGCGAAGACATCGCCAAATCGATAATTCGTCTGCGACAAATCGCTGTTAAAGACATAAACCTTGCCCGAGAAATCGGTGGTGATCTGGATAAGGGACGTCCCGACATCAAGATCAGCATAGCCGGTCTCGACCGTCGGGGCAGATGTTCCTTTATAGTTTTGTTGAATCGTCATGTCACCGCCCAGAGCTATCGTTGAAAAGGAAGCGGCTTGAACGGCGGCGGCTTTGGCGCTGGATGTAGCGACGTTCCCCGTTATCTTCCCGCCCAAAAGATTGATGGCATAGGATCCCGAGCTTCCGAAGATGGCAGAAATCCCATAGGAAGTCAAATTGTTTTCAATGGATCCGCCGAGCATGGTTAGCGTCCCGCAAATCACCTGAACGGCAGCCGCGCCGTTCGTGGTGGAATTATTTTGCAGAATCGCCCCATCTTCCATGATGAGGGTGGGATTGGTGGAAGACGTCCCATTGAGGCGAACCAAAGAGCCAAAACTATTGGTATAATTTGCCTTGTTGCCATCGATGATGACATTCGAAAGCGTCAAAGTAGAATCTCCCGATACATCAAAGAAAAACCCCGAAAAACCTCGGGTCAGGGTTGGAGCGGAGCCGACTTCCGAAAAAAACGTCAGATTTTTCGAAATGCCAATGGAACTCGTCACCGTCGCGTCCCTCAGCAATTCAATTCTGTCCCCAGAAGAGGCGGCTGAGATTGCGGCAGTCAAGCTATCGTAGTCAATGCCCCCGACCCGGGCGAGGGCCGATGACGCCCCGACCGGAAGCGGATTCCCAGCCGAGGAAAGGGAGCCCGCAAAAAAGGCGAGAGCAAGGAGAAGAAAGTGGCGTTTATGTTTCATATTTCCCTCTTGTGACCGGACCAGGTCCGTTCCGCGTTTTCTTTAACCCATTCCGAAACAATCAACCGATTATCGACCGAACAGAGCCTTTTCTTTGTAACCAAAAATGTTTAATGTCATTAAACATACGCGTGAATTTTATTATATTTATTAAACAATATCAATTCATTTATTACAAAAAGTATACATTGTTCTATGGTTTTCGGAAACGCGTTTTGTGAAAAACAGCTGGAATATCCTCGGTTCAAGCCTATTCTTCCTTAATAAAGGAGAACGAAGACCATTCATAACTCTATCGCTGAGCTTTTTTTAAATATAATGAGGAAAAAGAAAGCGGAGTTTCCCCTGAGCATTCACTTCAAAAACTGGTATAGTAAGCATGATGAAGACTGGATTTGGAATTTATGAATGGCTACGAAAAGCGAACCCAACAAAAGCGAAATGATATTTTGAATGCGGCTTTCGAGACAATTTCTTTGGTGCCGATACAGGATGTCTCAATCCAGGATATCGCAAAAAGAGCCCATGTCTCGCATGTGACGATCTACAACCTTTTCGGAAGCAAAACCGGTCTGCTGGATGAGGCCGCAAAGGAATGCGCTGATCATGACATCAAAGAGATTCTGGATGTTTTGAAATCGGATTCTCCCGTTCAGAAACGACTGCGCCTTTATTTCGCCGTCTCTTTTCAGCACAGTGTCGATCGGCCCCAGTTTCAGCCCTTGATGAATTACATTTTTCATGACAAAAATTCTTCGCTTTGCAAGTATGTGACGGCGCAATACGCGATAACGATCCCGTATTTGGAAAAACTTTATGACGATGGTCAAAAAGCGGGGATTATCAGACCGAGCCTGACTGCTCAGCAATTTATGAAGCTCCTTGACATCTGTACGCGAATCAACCGCCGCTTTTTGCTCGATGACGCAATGAGGGAGACCATTACCGATTGTGTCTTCCGCTGCTTCAGTTAAGCGACCCAAACGGTCAAACTGCCGCCAAGGATCGTTCCGGCTTTTTTCGAAAACAAAGCTGCATGTTAGTTGCTTCAATCTTTTTTAGTCAATGCCTTTGCCCGCAATTGCTCTTTCCCTTCAAAAGGGAAAACGACGATGCTCATGACTGCATTTCGGTTCCTGTCTCAATAAGACAGGAACAAATCGACCAGAGTCGCCTCTTTTCAAATTGGCAGGACGCGCCGGTCGCCAAACGAACACCTTTTTTCAGAAAAAGACTCATTTTGACGTATATAGGAGCAAATGAAAGGTAAGAACCCCGCCGTGGTATAATCCCCGTGCCAAACAAATCGAAGGATCTGGGAGGCGCCCGGGATCGGTTTGTTTGGCGATAAACTCCTTCCACCGGACGCCTCCCAGATCCCCGGAAGGAGTTTTTTGATGTTCACGCAGGGAGACGCGTCCGCGCTCACGGACGCCGATTCGGAATCGCTTTTGGGGGTTCTTGCAAACGAGAAAGAGAGGCGGGCCAAGGCCACCGCCAAGCTCGAGAAGGCCGCGATGTCGAGGAAGGCGAAGAGGGACCTGAGATGCCCGGCATGCCATTCGCCGCTCCGCCTCGACGGACGCAGGGCCGACGGTGTCCAAAGATACCGCTGCCCATCCTGCGGGAGGAGATTCTCCGATGCCTCCGCCACATCGCTCTCGGGCTCCAAGCCGACGCCCGACAGGATCAAATCGATCGTCGCGATGGTGCTCCTCGGATCGCCCGACTGGGCGGTCGCCTGGGTCTGCCGCGTCGACGCCAAAACCGCCCAGTTCTGGAGGGATCGCTGCCTAGACGCCGCCGTGGCCTGGTCGAGGGAACCGAAGCTTTCCGGGCACGTCTGGATCGACGAGATGCGATTCGCCCCGACGCGGGCCTCGGGGTTCGTCGACGGGGTCTGGGAGACCTACGTCGGCAGGATATCGAGGGATGCCTACATGGAGGTCGCCTTCGATTCGTCGGGACATGGCTTCTGCGAGGTCTACCCCAAGCTCGGGATGCCGCTCGGGCGCTCTGTCGAAAGATGCCTGGGGGGCCGCGTCGCCGAAGGCTCGAAGCCCGCCCACGACGGGGCCCTGCGCCACAGCGCGGCGATCAAGAAGCTCTCCCTCGGCGACGACTGGGTGAAATACGCCCCGGGAGACAGGGAACACAAGGCCAAGATGTCACCGATGAACAACCTGTGCTCGTACCTCCGCTTCAGCTTCGAGAGGCACCGCGGCATCAAATTCGCCAAGCTCGCCGCGTACGGGGACCTCTTCATGTACCAGCATTCCCACGTCCGGAAATACGGCCTCGAGGCGACGATCGGCTGCCTTTTCTCGAGGGTCTGCGGCACAAAAAAGAGCCACAGCTTCAGGGACGGATTCAGGAAAACGTCGACGTGGTGAGGATTGTCTATCCCTTATTTGCTCCTATATACGTCAATAAAAGAAACAATTGCAAGAAGCGCAGCGGATACAAAATGGGCTAATTTTCCATATGTCTATTTCGTAGTGTGTCTACAGGCAAAAAAGCCGAAAAACGCCTTTTTTGGCGATTTTCGACCTCCTGTCGAAAACGCCCATTTCATCGGCACTTTTCATATGTTCCCGGACTCTATATCCTTTTTCGGGTCTTCCGAAAATGGCCGAAAATAGGTCAAAATGGGGTTTCTCATTTTCTTAACAATATTATAATTACTTAGTGTTTATCTGCATTTCTTAACGACAATTCGCATACGGTCTCAACATGGAAAGACTGAGGGAACATATCCACAGGTTGAATGGATTCAATACGATAGCTCTTTTGAATATAAGCCACATCCCTTGCTAACGTGCTGGGATCGCAAGAGATATAGACTAAACGGCTAGGTTTTAGGCGACAAAGAGCATCGAGGAAGCGTTCATCGCTGCCTTTGCGCGGAGGGTCCATGAAAAGGACGTCGATCTTTTTTCCTTCTTGAGCCAAACGGTTAATGAAGGAAGAGGCATCATCCGCGTATTCGTGGAAGTTGGTGATGGCATTGCGTTTCGCGTTATTAATGGCATCTCTTACCGCGGCAGGAATAATTTCCACGGAGACCACATCCTTCACCGACTTGGCGGCGATAAGCCCAATCGTTCCAATACCCGAATAGGCATCAAAGACGACGTCCGTGGAGGTTAGTTTGGCCGCTTCCATGGCTTTGCTATAGAGAATCTCCGTCATCTTGGGGTTGGTCTGATAGAAACTCTTGGAGGAAATTTGAAACGAAACGCCGCATAAGGAGTCTTCGATGAAGCCACGGCCATAAAGCACGTGTTCCCGTTCCCCTAGAATGACATTGGTAGAACGATCATTGATGTTTTGAACCACCGTCGTAATCTCGGGGCATTCTTTGACGAGCTCATGGACGAAATTGTTCCGCGAAGGGAAAGAATCCACGCTGGTGACGAGAACGACCATGATCTGGGGCTGATAATAAGAGGTTCGGATGAGAACATGCCGAAGAACCCCGCGACGTTCATCCTCAAAATACGGGGAGATGCGGAAGCTCTTAAGCAGGCTTTTCAGCACTGAAAGAATATGCACGCCCCGCTTATCTTGGATGAAACACTCGGTGACGGGAACGATGATATGACTATTTTCTTTGTAGAAGCCGCAATAAGGATTTCCCCGGTCATCTAAGCCAAAGGGCATCTGAATCTTGTTGCGGTAGTAATAAGGATCATCCGTGCCGATGGTCGGAAGCACACTGACCTCCATATGGCCAACTTTGCGGAACTGTTCTTGAACCTTCTTCTGTTTATAAAGAAGCTGAGCGGAATAGGCATATTGCTGAAAACAGCAACCTCCACAGGCGCTGCAGATTTTGCAGCGGGGCTCAATCCGATCGCCCGAGGATTTGTTTAAATGAGCGACTTCGCCAAAGAGTTGGCCGTTCCGCCGATAAGCAATCCGAACATCGCCTTCATCGCCCGGGAACATGCCATCGACGAAAACAACGTCATTGCCATCGTGGCACACGCCCTTGCCTTCGTAGGTTAAATCCGTGCAGGCCGCGTGAAAGGTTTTTTTCGGAAATCCGTAGTTCATTAAGCCGCTGCTTTTTCTTTAGGGGCAGCCATGAGAGCCTGAATGTAGGCACACTCCGCTTTCTCATCAAGCCGCGGGAAGAGTTGATCACCTTTAACGATTTGTAATCCCGCTAACGAGGCGAAATGGGTGGCGGATTCGTAGTTGCGCAAATTCGCGGGAATCCCCAATTGATCAAAGATCTTTTCGCTCTTGGTGACCAAGATCGGCGAAAGCAGTTCGCCCGCTAAGTAAATCACGCTGGCAAGGTGGGCCATACAGCTTTCAAGGTCTTTGGCTTTGCTGGGGTCCTTGGCTAAAGCCCAGGGCGCGCTTTGTTCGATGTACTTATTGGCGGCGCTCACGAGTTCCATGACCGCGGCGTAAGCTTCAGTGACTTGAAGGTCATCGCTAAGAACTTCATAGGCTTTGATGGCTTTTTCGGCAGCATCGCGAAGTCCTTGATCGAGCGGATTAAGCTCACCCGTGTAGGCAGGAATGACACCGTTATAGTATTTGGCAATCATCGAGACGGTGCGATTAAGAAGGTTGCCAAGGTTATTGGCGAGATCCGTATTGATCCGACTGACAAAGTCTTCGGGGGTGAAACGGCCATCTTGTCCGAAGATGATTTCGGTCGCCAAATAGTAACGAACCGCGTCGACGCCATAACGTTCGACAAGGGGTTCGGCGTAAACGGTGTTGCCTTTGCTCTTGCTCATCTTGCCGTCTTTCATCATCATGAGGCCATGCACGAAAACGCGGTTAGGTTTGCGTAAGCCTAACGCCTGAAGGAACATCGGCCAATAGATGGTGTGGAAACGGGTGATATCCGCGCCGATGACGTGGACGATCTCGCAGTTAGGATCCTGCCAGTATTTTTCAAAGAGGCTGTCATCGGATTGGAGGTAGCCTAACGCGGTGATGTAGTTGGTTAACGCATCCAGCCAAACGTAAACAACGTGGCCAGAAGCTTCCTTCACGGGGATGCCCCAATCGAAAGTGGTCCGGCTCACGCAAAGATCGTTTAAGCCCGGTTTGATGAAGTTGTTGATCATCTCGCTCTTGCGGCCTTCCGGAGTAATGAACTTCGGGTTCGCTTCGTAATACTGGAGCAAGTCCCCCACATAATGGTCGCAATGGAAAAAGTAGGCCGGCTCTTCCTTCTCGACGACGGGACGACCGCATTCGGGGCAAAGGTGATTCGGACCAACCTGAGTCTCAGTCCAGTACGATTCTTCGTGGACGCAATACCAGCCCTTATAGGAACTGAGATAGACATCTTTCTGTTCGACAAAACGGCTGAAGATCTTTTGGACAGTCTGCCAGTGACGAGGCTGAGTGGTCCGAATGAAATCATCGTTGGAAATCTGCATGAGTTTCCAAAGATTGAGGAATTTGACGGCGACCCCGTCGACAAAAGCTTGGGGAGTCACTCCCGCAGCAAGGGCATTGTCTTCGATCTTCTCGCCATGCTCATCAAGGCCGGTTAAAAAATAGGTATCGAACCCCCGCATCCGTTTGCCGCGGGCGATGATATCGCACATCGTCGTGCAATAAGCGTGTCCAAGGTGCGGCGATGCGCTGGGATAATAAATCGGGGTAGTAATGTAGAACTTCTTTTGAGCAGTCATGGCTAATGATGCCTCCTGTTACTCGAAAAAATAAAGCCGCGCTTTATACGCGGCTTATTTTAGCATTGAACGCTAAGGAATTCCTTAAGCTTTCTTTTCTTGGGCTTTGGCGAGCTTCTTGTTGAAGCGGTCGATACGGCCGTCGTTAGCAACGTTGCGCTGTTTGCCCGTATAGAACGGGTGGCAATTCGAGCAGGTATCAACCTTGATTTCGTCAAGGGTGGAACCAGTTTCGAACGTGGCGCCGCAGCTCACGCAGGTCACGGTGCATTTGTGATACGCCGGGTGGATGTCCTTTTTCATGTCCATTACTCCTTTCGCCGTACGGTCAATGCCGCACAGAGAGTTCGGTTAATACAATACACGGAACCCTTAAGGGTTACAAGTAAAAATAACTAGCCATGGATCAAGGTGATTTCTTCACCGGGCTTCACCAGCATCGCCACGGGGGAGGTGACTTTCATGCATTGATGATAGTCCCAGAGCATGCCGGGTTTTTGATGGATCGGGAGAAAATGCTTCGGGGCGATGATGCCCGAGCAGCGGGTGGCTTCTTCAGGGCCCATGTTGAAGACGCCATCGATCGGTAACATCGCATAGTCGATCGCCATCTTCCCTAGGGTTGGCATATAGTCGGTGTAACTGGTGTCCCCAGCAAAGTAGAGGCGGGCCCCATCAACATCGATGAGGTAGCCAACGCACTGGGAACGATCGTGATGCTCGTTATAGGCGGGAACCGCTTGAATGTGGCAACCACAATAATCGAAATTCCGATACACGCCCCCATTAAGTGCGTCCGCTGAGCGGATGATGATGGTGCGAGGGGTAGTCGGAACCTTGCTGACATCGTTGTGGTCGTAATGCTCATGAGTAATGACAATCAAATCAGCCAGAGGCTTATAACCTTCGCCTGCAAAGGGGTCGATGTAAAGGACCTTGCCCGCCGCCGTCGTTAGGCGGAAGGACGAATGACCTTGATACAAAAGCTTTGCCATACCTCAACCTCCTTAATTGGCCTTAATCCCAGATCCTTGATAAAAAACGTTCCAATCTTTGTCCCAATATTCGCTGGGGAGATAAAGAACCTCTTTGCTGATGGCCCGGTTGGCCAGAATCAAATTGAGACCCAAATGGAAATAAGGCATCGTGTTACTGCGGCAATAGATGATGGAAAGATACACGAGCTTTCCCCCAGTAAGCGAGGGTGGAAGTTCTAAGTAAGCGGCATCCGCGAAATTATCGCTGATGGCGTAACTGAGCTTTTTGAGGTCGCGCTCTTTGGGCTGGCTGAGGGGCAAGGCTAGAAGTTGATCGGCGATGGGCTTATAGAGATTGGGATCGGCCTCAAATTCTTTGGAAGGCGAAAAAAGAAGCCAGGTTGGATAGCGAATTTCGCTTTCGTCTTGATCTTGGCGAAAAGCTTTGAAGACATAGGCGTAAAGAACTTCGGATCCTTGAATGAGGTGAGATCGTTTGTAATACGATGCCGTAAAGCAACCCAAGAGGATGCCGTTCTTATCTTCTTTGTCCCCGATATGCTTCAAAGCAGCTTTATCTAAAGTCGGGGCCAATTTCCGCCAGCTCTCGTTGACGCGACCAATCGTTGCTTTGAAGTCCATAGTTCTTATTTTAGACTTGCAATATCTCTAAGTGAATAAAAGGCCTATTCGTGATAATATGCAACCACACTTAGAAAAGGAGGCAGAACAATGATTTCTAAATCATTGGCCCTGCAGGTTCTTAACGCAGCTCTCGCCACGGGCGGAGATTACGCTGAAATCTATGCGGAGCAAAACGACAGCGACATTGTCATGCTTGAAAACGGCAAAGTCGAGTCGTGCGGCGGCCCTGAAAGTTTTGGGGCTGGCATTCGAATTCTTAAAGGTCTTCATAGCGTTTATGGTTATACCAGCGATTTACGGGCTAAAAGTTTATTGGCGTTAGCCAGCAAATTGGCCGGAGCCTATCAAGGGGAACGGGTTATCACCGTTGCCTCGATTTCCAAGCAACGGGTCAAAGAACTCAACAAAGTAACCACTCATTACAAGGACATCCCCGTCGCGGAGAAAATCGCGTATCTCAAAGAATGGTACGCCATTACCGCCGGAGTGGATCCGCGGATCGTTCGCGTCCAAAACGGGCTCATCAGTAACCTCAAACAAATTGAAATTTATGCGGCCGATGGTCCTGAAGCCAAGCTCTATGAGAACTCGGAAGAGCGGGGACGTGTCGTCGATGTGGCCATCGCTGCCTCTGCCGAAGGGCAAATCGAAACCTCGTTTGCGGGCCCAGGACGTTTCACGGATTTCAATTGGTTTACTCATGTCTTCGACTATAAAGCCAAAGCCAAAGAAGTTGGCGAGAAAGCCATCATGATGCTGACCGCTAAGGAATGCCCCTCGGGACGTTTTCCGGTTGTCATCGCCAATGGTTGGGGCGGCGTGATTTTCCACGAAGCCTGCGGTCACTCGCTTGAAGCCACCGCTACTGCCAAACATCTCAGCGTCTTCTCCGATTCGATTGGCAAACCGATCGCCAACCCGATCGTCTCAGCGTTCGATGATGGCACTTTGCCCAATGAATGGGGCTCGAATAACATCGATTCGGAAGGTCATGTCACTCAGAAGAATCAGCTGATCAAAGACGGCGTTTGCGTTGGCTTCTTAGTCGATAAGTTCAATGGTCGCCGTCTCCACATGGATGCGAATGGCTGCTCACGCCGCGAGTCTTATCGCTATGAACCGACTTCCCGTATGAGCAATACCTATATCGCCCCGGGTAAAGACAAAGCTGAAGATATTATTAAGGATACAAAACTGGGCATCTATGTTGCCAACTTTGGCGGCGGTTCGGTCGAACCCACCACCGGCGAATTCAACTTCAGTGCCTCCGAAGCCTATATCATCCGCGATGGCAAAATCTGCGAACCCGTTAAGGGCTGCACCTTGATTGGTTCAGGCAAAGAAGTCCTCATGAATATTGACCGGGTCGCCGATAATGTCGACCTGGGTCAAGGAATGTGCGGGTCTATTTCGGGGAGTATCCCCGTTAATGTCGGACAACCGACGATTCGCATTAAAGAGATCACCGTTGGTGGTCGCGGAGGAAAACTCGAATGAACTTCAAAGCATTCTTTGCTCTAGCCGAATCCAAGGGAATCGCCCAAAGCCAGATCCAAATCAGCCGGTCGGATTCTCTTTCGATCAAACTCTTCCATAAAGAAATCGACAACTACAAAGTCGCTGATTCTCAAAGCGTCACTGCTTGCGGCATCTATAACGGCCGCTTCGGCTTTGGCACCACTCAAAAGCTCAATGCAGATACCTTCGCTTTCTTAGTGGATCAGATCATCCTGACGGCCTCCACTTCTGAAAAAGAGCAAGGGGCTGAGATCTTTAAAGGCTCTGAGAAGTATCACAAGAAGAACGTCTTCAATCCCGAACTTGGGCAAATCTCCGTCGAGGAGAAGATCGCCCTGCTCCATCAGGTCGAAGACGCGATCTTTGCTTACGACCCCCGCATCAATGAAGTCGAGGAAGTCGATTATTCCGAGAAGGAAATTGCCTCCGAGTTCTATAACTCCTTTGGCTTAAAGCTAAAGCAAAAGAGCAACTACTTCTATTTCGCCGCCGGTGCAGTCGCTAAACAAGGCGAGGAAGTCAAAACCGATTTCGAAATCTTCTTGGATAGCGATCTTCACAAGTTTGACCCCAAAGCTTTCGCCGATAAAATCGCGAAGAAAGCCTTGGCCAAGTTTGGTGGGACCCAATGCCTCTCGGGCCAATACCCGGCCGTTCTACATAGCGACATCGTTGCTTCCCTCGTCGAGTATTATCTCCAATCCGCCAGCAGCGATGAAGTTCAGCGGAAGTCTTCCTTCCTCATCGGTAAACTCGGGCAGAAGATTGCCTCCAGCAAACTGACGATCGAAGAAAAACCGCTCACGAAGAACGTCTTCTTCAGCTATTTTGACGATGAAGGCGTCGCTACCTACAACAAAGCCATCATCAAGAAGGGCGTTCTCCAGACTTACTTCTACAACCGGGAAACCGCGAAGAAAGATGGCGTGCAATCCACCGGCAACGGCGCCTGGGAAGGCGCTAAGATCGGCGTAGGATTCTCCAACATCTTCGTTAAGCCCGGCAAAGCGAGTTTCTACGAACTCATCGCCCCGATTAAAGAAGGCGTTTATATCACCGAAATCGCCGGTTTAGGCACGGGCATGAACGAGCAAAGCGGCGACTTCTCTTGCCAAGCCCAAGGCTTCATGATCCGGGATGGCAAAATCGCAGAGCCGCTCAATCTCATCACCTTAAGCGGCAACCTGCTCAAGATGTTCGCGGATCTCAAGGGTTTCGATAACCAAGTCGAACTCAAGGATTCCGCTCTCACGTGCGCGGACGCCTATATCAAGGCGATGGCCATCGGCGGCAAGTAAACCGAAAACGAAAAAGACCCCGAGAAGCGGCATAACGCCACCCCGGGGTCTTTCTTTTTGCTTATTTGGTCTTGAGATAGAGAATGCCGATGGTCCCATAACCGCAGTGGGAGGAGATAACCGCTCCCGCCCGAGTAACATGGATGCATTTCGGTTTCACGATTTTGCCTAAACGACTCACGATATAATCGATCGCCTCTTGGCCGATGCCCGCATGAGTCACCATGACGATATCTTGATCGACATTAGGCATATCGGCTTTGATGATCTCCAACATTTCGTCATAAAAAGCCTCGCTCCGACCCCGCGGCTTTTTGTAGACAATAAGTTTGCCATTAATTACTTTGAGAACGGGGTGGATATGGAGCAATGTCCCCATCATTAAGGCCAAGCCCGAGCAACGGCCTCCTTTATTAAGGTAATCGAGGCGCTCGACTCCGAATTGAGCGGAGACCCGGTTCGACATTTCGGCGATGCTCTTAGCGATTTCCGCGGCGGATTTGCCCTGGTCGCGAAGCTCGCAAGCTTTGATGGCTAAGATGCCTGAGGCGCTAGAAAGGTTTTGGCTATCCACGCTATAGACACGGCCTTCAGGGAACTCTGAAGCCGCAATATTGGAGGCCTGAACGGTTCCGGATAACGCAGCACCGATACCAACGAAAACAATATCGAATCCTTTCTTAATGAAAGGCTCATAAGCTTCTTTGAGACGTTCTGGTCCCACCGCTGCAGTCGCCGGTAAATCCCCCGTCTTTTCCACGGAGGCATAAATCTGATCTGGGGTAATGGTTACGCCGTCAAAATAGTCTTTCCCCTCCATGTTGACAATCAAAGGAACGAGATGAATGTCGTAGCGTTTTATGTCCTCAGGATTAAGATCGATTGTCGAGTCGGAGAAGATGGCTACTGGATTCATAGGTTACCTCGCTGGGCTAATTCTAAAGTTCTGCATCTAGTCTTGCAAACCATATAAAAAACACTGAAGTTCCGTTGTTCTCGGCTTCAGTGTTTTCAGGCGAATTAATGGGCGGAAGAATTGGGATCGTCAGGCTTTTTTGGTTCTTCAGGCTTCTCGGCTTGTTCTGAGGTCTCAGGTTTTTCCGGAGATTTAAGAATCTCAATGGAATCCAGCGTCCAATCCGGATGAAGCGTTTTAACACGGGTCATGGAAAGATTAAGAAGCTTGGTCTCAGCGGGTAACGCTTCCGGCGGAAGTTTCTTGACGAGCTTATCGACTTTGTCGACGGCGAAATTGGTCTCGTTGACATTGCCTTCAAGCACACCCGCGACCAAGATGTAGCAACGAGCCGCGACAACATCGGGAAGCGTGGCTAAGTATTTGCGATGGTCGTTATTGACGTTCTCATCGTAATAGATTTTGCCATCGTCGCGTTTAAGGGTAAGGAGAACGAGCGAAAGCTTCATCGCCATGGCTTCGTTTTTGGTCGATTGCGAGACTCGTTCATCGGTATCAAGGGTTCGCTGAACAATCTTAATCGCCTCAATATACTTGTCGCGCATAACGGCGTCATAGGCCGCCAAGACATTAAGACTCCAAGTGAAATCGGTCACATCATCGTAGACGGGATAGGGAAGCGGCGGGAGGCTATTCGCTGCCCGATCGCGGGCAATCAGCATCTGGTTATAGGCCTGACGGTTGATGGGCTTCGTGAGAATAGTCATGCGATAACCATCGGTTTCGGCATCGAGGTGGGCGGGGAAATAGTTATAGAGGTAAATCATTCCGCCGACAGTCATGAAGATGATGGAAGAAAGATACAGCCAGCCGATCTTGCTGCCGGTGGTGGCCATATTCTTATCGCGCTGGGCAAAGGCCATCACGATAACGCAGACGATGATTTCAATCAAGAACGCCAGCAACGGAAAAACGATTGAGGCCGAGGGCGAAGACTTTTTAACGTCTTTCGGTACAACTCTCGTTTCGCCAGTCAAACCATCGAATCCCGAAAAACGCGGTTTGAATTTGCCATTAGGCTGCTTCTTTAACGCGAAGCCAAGGAGGCACCACATCGAGATGGTGTATCCACCCGCGAGGTAACCGAGCAAATGGCCGGTCTCAAGGAGCAAGGCGTTGAAGAGAACGGCGACCAGGACAGAAAGAATGACCACGAGGATCGGATTCCGCATGCCCCAGTTGGTCGCATTGCTCACAACGCCGCGAATAACTAAAAGACCGATGAGAACAGCCAAAGCAAACATCAGCACGTAAACAATGAACGCGGCGAAGTCGTTTTTCTTCATAAAAAAGCCTCCTTAGCGGACAAGGGAAGCATAAATAGCTTCGATGTCCTTGGCATCTAGTGATTGGGGGTAACAGCCAATCACACGTGTTCCGTTACCGCTCGCTAGATTAACTAAGTTAGGCAAATCTCTCTTGGTGAGGCCAACCTCTTTAAAGGATGTTGGCATTCCGATCGATGCGAAGAACTTTCGCATTTGATCGATACCCATTATAGCAACTTGGAGTTCGTCCGTCCCCTTAATCTTAAAGAGGGCTTTTGCCAAATGAGCGAACTTATGGGGTTGCCGCTTATAAACATACTCCGCCCAAGCCGGATATAAAAGCGCAACGCCTGCGCCGTGGGTAATATCGCTGCGATATCCGCTTAAGGCGTGTTCCAAAGGATGGACGACAAACTGGTTTGGTTTGCCTAAGCCGGTTAAGCCATTATGAGACAAAGAGGAATCGAGCATTAAGGCAGCCCGAGCTTCGTAATCGTGAGGATCCTTTAAAGCCTGTTTACCGGCAATCATGGTATTTTTGATGAGATCAAGCGCCCATTCATCGGCGAGTTGAAGGTCATCGCTTTGAGCGAAATAACGTTCCAAGGAGTGCATCATGATGTCACTCACACCGCAAGCGGTCTGATAGGCGGGGACGCTATAGGTTAATTCCGGATCTTCAATGGCAAATAACGGACGAACGATATCCGAATTAAAACCTTGTTTAATGTGGCTGGTGTCATCGGAAATAACGCAGGAGTTAGAAAGTTCCGAACCTGCGCTCGCAATCGTCAAAATCACACCAACGGGTAGGCTCTTTTTAGGAACGGCGACATGAAGATTGAAGTCAAACGGATCTCCTTTATAGTAATAACCAACGCCGATGGATTTGGCCGTATCGATGACTGAGCCCCCGCCGATGGCGAGAATCGCATCGCATTTCTTAGCTAAGGCCAAGGCAACGCCCTGAGTGACAAGTTCTTTGCTAGGATTGGCCCGAACGCCCGAGATCTCTTCATGGTGAATGTCAGCTTCATCAAGCCAGGCCACCACTTTTCCATAGAGGCCATTCAGTTTAATTGAGGCCGAACCATAAACCAACAGCACGTTCTTAAATCCATAATCCCTTAACAAGGCGCCGATTTTGCTTTCGGCTCCATGACCAAAGATAATCTTGGTCGGCGACACGAAATTAAAGTCAATCATGCTTGTCCCCCTTCGACATAGACATGAGCACCGGAAGTAAGACTTCCAGTGATTGTTCAATGAACGCGCTCATCTCGCGAGCAAATTTCTCAGGGGTGAGTTTCACGTCCTTGAAACAATAACCAAATTCATCGGATACGATTCGAGCGTAACGGCGTGCCACGGTGCGGCATTCTTCGAGCTTAAGGCCATTGGCTTTCCGCTCCGTCGAAAGAATGGTCAAAAACTTACTCATGAGTTTGCCATAGATGAAATCATCGGGAAGATCGTGGGCAGAAGAGTTATAGGTCGAACGCAAAAAGACAAAATTCTCGCGGCAATAATTTAGGAACGCGTAAAGGGCGTCCTTAGCCGTTTTGGCTTTCTCCAAACCATCGAGGTCCTCATTAAGGAAAATAGCGGCAATGAGGTCGTAGATGTCCTGGTAGTGATAGTAGAAGGTCTGACGATGGCAATCGCATTTCTCGCAAAGGCTGGTGACGTTGATGGATTCGAGGGGGAGAGAGAGCATCATTTCCTTCAAGGCATATTTGAATTTGGCTTCAGTGGTCATTGCTCCTCCTTTCTTTATTTGTGACAAAGACAAGCGTATTCTTTGGCGATTAAGGCTCCAACCCGAGCGTTATTCGTGACGAGATGAATGTTGGCCTCCAACGACTTCCCGCCCGTCAATTCGACGATGCGTTTGAGCAAGAACGGAGTAACATCCTTGCCTTTGATTCCTTTTTGCTCAGCCTCAGCCACGGCATCATCGACGATTTTATCGATGTAATCGTGGGGCAAGGCGAACTCAGCAGGAATCGGATTCGAGATTAAAATACCACCACTCAACTTTAAGTCACGCTTTGCTTTAATTATAGCAGCGGCTTCGGCGGGATCAGTGAAGACCGCATCAACGGGGTCAGAGGAGGAAGTACTATAGAAATTCGCGAAGGTGGAGGCGCCATTTGAAAGAACGGTAACACCTTCGGTTTCGAGGTATTCAAGGGTTTTCTTGATATCCAAAATCGCTTTCGCGCCAGAGCAAACCACCGTGACGTTAGTGTCTCCTAATTCTTGAAGATCACGGGAAACGTCCCAAGTTGTTTCGGCACCGCGGTGAACGCCGCCGATACCGCCGGTCACGAAGATTTCAATGCCAGCCATTTGAGCGCAAAGCATGGTCGCGGAGACCGTGGTCGCGCCCCAAAGCTTCTTGGCCACAATGATGGGAAGATCGCGTTTTGAAACCTTGGCGATTCCTTTGCGTTTACCGAAAACTTCGATTTCTTCAGGCGTCATACCGATGGTGATTTCGCCATCAATGATCCCGATTGTCGCTGGAACAGCGCCGTTATCGCGAACGGTTTTTTCAACCAGCATCGCGGTTTGAACGTTGCGGGGATAGGGCATGCCATGAGAAATGATTGTGCTTTCAAGCGCAACGACAGCTCGCCCTTCTTTTAAGGCTTTGGCAACTTCGGGATTGATCTTCATGATTGGGTCCTCCTATGACTCAAATTTCATTGATTAATTTACTCGCTCCGCAAACAGACCACCGGGTCTTTCTTGGCGGCGATTCGTGAGGGAATGAACCCGCTAAGGAAGGCAAGAACAATAGAAAGAGCAAGTAAGATTAAGGCGTGCCAAGGATTGAGCTGAGCAATGCTCGAGAGATTGTTCTTGGGGTAGAGATGATCAAGAATCGCATTAATTGGGATGCAAGCAATTAAGGTAACACCAATGCCAATCACCCCAGCTACAAAACCCGTGATAATACATTCGGCTTCAAAGAGCCGTCCTACATCTATTTTACGAGCCCCGCAGGCGCGGAGCACGCCGATTTCTTTCGTGCGTTCAATGACGGAAACATAAGTAATGATGGCGGTCATCACCGAAGAAACGACCAGCGAAATGGAAGCGAAGACAATCAAGATGGCCGAAATGACGTTGATCAGGATTCCTAAAGAAGAGGTAAAGGTGGACATCACGTCGTCGTATTTGATTTGATCGACGTCCGCTTTGCCATCGTTATAAGCAGAAAGGTAATTCCGAAGGTTATCTTTGGTGGTAAGGGCGGCCGGAAAGATCAGGATGGAAGTAACAACGGAATAAGAGGAGAAATAAACAAGGTAACGAATGCTGGTTCCGTTATAGAAATCAGGAGATTGGAGTAAAGTGAGCCAGGCGTTGTAATCGCCAATCGCGGGAATCTGGGCGGGATCAAGGTCATTAAAGGAGGCCCCTGTGGCTTCACAATAGGTAATATAGGTCGAGAACGAACTGGTTCCGCCATAAGTCTTGTCGGTCGTCGAATAGGCGGGGAAGAACCAATAGGTACCAGTAAAGGCCCCAAGCAAAGACGTTGAGGACAAAGAAGACTGCGCGCTTAAACTCGCCAACAGTGCCGCTGAGTTTTTCTCTAAAATGGCAATACCATCATTATCCGCCGCCCCAGAAGTCGGATCGCCCGAGGTTTTATAGCGACGAGGAATAAAGAAGTTAGAGGATTGGATGGTCGCAAGTTTGTTACCAAGTTCCCCGGCGTTATAGTCGTTAGAAATCTCATTTTTGAGTGAAGTAAGGTAGCCCACCGAGGCTGGCATTAAGGAAATATAACTATTTGTGGATGGCCGCAAAACTCCAACAATTTTGCAGGTAATCGGATTATAAGTGGCATCGTTGTTGTAACAATCCGCATAGGATGCCGGGGCCGAATAATGGGTTAAGGTTTGAGTAGACGTTTCCTTGGTCAGCCGATATTGGGCCGTTGTACCCGGAGCTAACGTCACCGTATTCTCGTCGACCTGACCATCCCATTCTTTTAGCTTCCACGTCTCCGTTGTGTTCGTTATTGGGGTCGCGGTTTTAACCTGGTAATAATCCGAGTTCTTGTAGCACTTATATTCCTTATAACTCGTATCGCCGTCGCCATCATAAACAATGTCTTTGAAAGCAATCTTCTCAGCATGAGAAACCGTATCCGAATCGACAATGCCGAGCTTTTTAAGCACCGCCAAATCTACTTGATTGTACTTATCGATGATTAAAACAAGGTCATTCGGAGAAGTGGGTTTGCGGCCATAAATCACATCGTATTTTTGATCGGCAAAGATTTCATGCATGACCGTTGTCGGCAAAGAGGTGGCCGCTGAAACGGCATACGAAAGCCCGCCTGCGCTTTTGTATTGGTCGACATGCATGTAAGTATCTTTGGTTCCGTCTTTCGTGATGAAATGGAAATCGAGGCCATCGCGGTTATAAATGATGTCTTGGCTAAGACCTTGGTGGGATTTGTCTCCGGAATTCGGCAAGGTTTTTTCGATGTAGTTGAAATAGTCTTGGGTGTAGTTGTTGCGATGAGCGACAAAGGCTTGCTGAGATCCATCGTAAATATGAACATCAGTGTTATCGGGATAGAGGGTGGTGTTATTGGTGTAGACCGTCGAATAATCGTATTGGGTCGGCTGGACGGTAATGGGCACGCTACCGGCAACATCAGACTCGACGTTTCCGACATAAATGGAAAAGCCATTACGGGTAGCAAGAACGAGGGCCACACCAATGATGCCAAAAGAGCAAGCGACGGCAGTCAAGGCGGTCCGACCTTTCTTCGTGAGGACGTTTTGTCCGGAAGAGCGAAGAGCGGTTAAAAAGGACATCGACGTTTTCTTTTCGCCGGTCTTTTCAGAAATTGGGGCGGCGTCTTCTTTAGGGACATAGACAGGAGTGTTGACGTAATGAGCGACAGCAAATTCGACTTCGTCGGTTTTTTCGATAGCAATCTGGCGCGTGATGTCGTGAACCACTTCACCATCTTTCATTTCGACGATGCGATCCGCATATTTTTGGGCCAACTCTTGGTTGTGAGTGACCATGATAACGCAACGCTCTTTGCCTACTTCTTTGATGAGATCAAGCACCTGAACAGAGGTCACGGAGTCGAGGGCGCCCGTCGGTTCATCAGCCAAAATGATATCGGGATTATTGACGAGGGCACGAGCGATCGCGACCCGTTGCATCTGACCGCCCGAAAGCTGGGCTGGTTTTTTAGAAAGCACATCGCCTAAACCCACTTTCCCAAGGACTTCTTTGGCCCGAGCGGCCCGTTCCTTGCGTTTGGTGCCGTTGAGGGTCATCGCGATTTCGACGTTTTGGAGAATCGTGTAATGGGAGATCAGGTTATAGGACTGAAAAACGAAACCGATCCGTTTGTTTCGGTAGGTATCCCAATC